>Ga0308160_10004232_pt1 | contig 15502 bp, 14 predicted proteins | sample PhyFR1_FD_201036 | JGI IMG/M metagenome (GOLD analysis project Ga0308160, IMG submission 201036) | Phyllosphere microbial communities from UC Gill Tract Community Farm, Albany, California, United States - DLSLF.R1 | ecosystem: Host-associated > Plants > Phyllosphere > Unclassified | place: USA...
CGCATGGTCGGCAACACCAAGCCAGGCGCGCGTTCCACCGTGACCGTCTGGCGCAAAGGCGCTGCGCGCGACCTGACGATCAATATCGGTGAGATGGAGCCTGATAACAAGGTGGCCAAGGAAGAGGCAAGAAAGCCCAAGCCCGAACAGGCAGTCAATACCCTCGGACTGGCGGTGACGGACCTGACCGAAGCGCAGAAGCGGGAATTGAAGATTGATGGCGGCGCAGTGATCGAGAACGCGGAAGGTGCGGCGGCGCGTGCAGGCTTGCGTCCCGGCGATATCGTCCTGCGGATCAACAACACTGACGTCAAGGATGGAAAGCAGTTCAACGCGCTGGTTTCCAAGCTCGAGCCCAAGAAAACCGTGCTGCTGCTCGTGCGGCGGGGCGAAGCCTCCCAGTTTGTGACCATCAAGCCGAACGGGCAATAAGCCCGAGCGCAGCAGGCAGCGTCAAGTGCGGCCTGCTGCGGTTTCACGAGCAACCTGCTTCCAAATTTTACCCCCAAGCCTCAGCCCGCCCGCACTTGAACGATTTCATCCTCTACTCACGGTCGTATTGCCATCTATGCGAGGACATGCTCGCAGCGCTGCATGTCCATCCGCAGGCAAGCCGGTTCCGGATAAAGGTGCTTGATGTCGATGAGGATGAGGATCTGGTGCGTCAGTACGATGAACTTGTGCCGGTGCTCGTCGGCATGAAGCCGGACGGTTCCAACGTCAGGATCTGCCATTATTTCCTCGATCAGGAAGCGCTGCACGCTTTCCTGTCACCCTGAGCGCCAAGTTTCCGCATCGTCACTGTGTGAAATCCGGTAAAATGCGCCGCTGAATAACCATACCGTAGCAAGGCGCTCGCCTGGGGAGAGCTTCCCCCTCAGAGCGCCTTTTTTGTAATTGGCATCTTGTTAATGAACAACATACGCAATTTCTCGATCATCGCGCATATCGACCACGGAAAATCCACCCTGGCCGATCGCATCATTCAGCTCTGCGGCGGCTTGTCGGACCGCGAAATGGAAGCGCAAGTCCTGGATTCGATGGATATCGAGCGCGAGCGCGGCATCACCATCAAGGCACAGACGGCGGCGCTGTCGTACAAGGCGCGCGATGGCCAGATCTACAACCTCAACCTGATCGACACGCCGGGGCACGTTGACTTCAGTTATGAAGTCAGCCGTTCGCTGTCTGCCTGCGAGGGCGCGCTGCTGGTCGTGGACGCATCGCAGGGCGTGGAAGCGCAGACGGTGGCAAATTGCTATACGGCGCTGGATCTTGGTGTTGAAGTGGTGCCGGTTCTTAACAAGATCGACCTGCCTTCCGCCGATCCGGATAACGCCAAGGGCGAAATCGAAGAAGTGATCGGGATCGATGCGAGCGACGCCGTGCTGTGCTCCGCCAAAAGCGGGCTGGGCGTCGAGGATGTGCTGGAATCCCTGATCGCCAAGGTGCCGCCACCCAAGGGCGACCCGGATGCGCCGCTTCAGGCGCTGATCGTCGACTCCTGGTTCGACAACTATGTCGGCGTGGTGATGCTGGTCAGGGTAATGAATGGCACCCTGCGTCCTAAGGACAAGATCCTGCTGATGGCGACCGGCGCCCAGCATCTGGTGGAGAGCGTTGGCGTCTTTACGCCCAAATCGGTTGCGCGGGAAACCCTGTCGGCCGGCCAGGTAGGCTTCATCATCGCCGGCATCAAGGAATTGAAAGCGGCCAAGGTCGGTGACACCGTGACCCTGGCCGCCAAGCCGGCGCCGGCGCCGCTGCCTGGTTTCAAGGAAGTCCAGCCGCAGGTGTTTGCCGGTCTGTTCCCGGTCGAGGCAAATCAATACGACGCGTTGCGCGACTCCCTCGAGAAACTCAAGCTCAACGATGCCGCGCTGATGTATGAGCCGGAAGTGTCGCAGGCGCTGGGCTTCGGTTTCCGCTGCGGTTTCCTTGGATTGCTGCACATGGAAATCGTGCAGGAACGCCTGGAACGCGAGTTCGACATGGACCTGATCACCACGGCACCTACGGTGGTCTATGAGGTCATCCTGCGTGACGGATCCACGCTGATGGTCGACAATCCGTCCAAGATGCCGGAACCGTCCAAGATCGAGGAGATCAGGGAACCCATCGTCACTGTGAACCTGTACATGCCGCAGGAATATGTCGGTTCGGTGATCACCCTGTGTACGCAGAAGCGGGGCGTGCAGACCAATATGAGCTACCACGGCAAGCAGGTGCAGCTAACCTATGAAATGCCGATGGCGGAGATCGTGCTGGACTTCTTCGACCGCTTGAAATCGACCTCCCGCGGCTATGCCTCGATGGATTACGAATTCAAGGAATATCGCGCATCGGACGTGGTGAAGGTCGACATGCTGATCAACAGCGAGAAGGTGGATGCGCTGGCGATTATCGTGCACCGTGCGAACAGCCAGTACCGTGGCCGTGCCGTCGCGGCGAAAATGCGCGAATTGATACCGCGCCAGATGTTCGACGTGGCGATTCAGGCAGCCATCGGCTCCAACATCATTTCCCGTGAAAACGTGAAGGCCTTGCGCAAGAACGTCCTGGCGAAATGCTATGGCGGCGATATCAGCCGCAAGCGCAAACTGCTCGAAAAGCAAAAGGCCGGCAAGAAACGCATGAAGCAAGTTGGATCAGTGGAAATTCCGCAAGAAGCTTTCCTGGCAATTTTACAAGTGGACGAGAAATGACATTGCAAGCATTGTTGGGAAACTTTGCGCTGATTCTGTTTGTGCTGACGGTGGCGACTGGCATCGTCTGGTTCCTGGATGTGTTTTATCTCTCCAAGCAGCGCCGGGCACGTGCTGATGCCGCGCTGGCCGAATTCGATGCTCGCAATGCGCGACTTGCTGCCGACGGCATGGCGCAGGAAACGCATGGGCGTAGTGCTATCGCCGAGCGTTTGCTGAAGCAGCCGACCTGGGTGGAATACTCCGGCAGCTTCTTTCCGGTAATCGCCCTCGTTTTTATCCTGCGTTCCTTTCTTTTCGAACCGTTCAAGATTCCTTCGAGTTCGATGGTACCGACGCTGCAGATCGGCGACCTGATCCTGGTGAATAAATTCACCTACGGTATCCGGCTGCCGGTGGTGAACAAGAAGATCATCGATATCAACACGCCGCAGCGCGGCGACGTGATGGTCTTCAAATATCCTAAGGACATCTCCCTCGATTACATCAAGAGGGTAGTGGGTGTGCCGGGCGACCGGGTCGAGTACCGGAACAAGAAGCTGAGCATCAATGGGAAAGACGTTTCCTACAAGCAGCTCCCCGACTACCTGGATGAAGAGCACCTGACGTATTCGAAACAGTTTGAAGAAAATCTGACCGGGGTGTCGCACCGCATTCTGAACGACGACAGGGCACCCGCCTATGTGCCGAATCCGGATGCTTTCCCGCGTAAGGAATTGTGCAGCTACAACTCGGAAGGATTCGTGTGCACAGTGCCTGCTGGACATTATTTCATGATGGGCGATAATCGAGACAATAGTCTGGATAGTCGCTACTGGGGTTTCGTGCCGGACGAATACATTGTGGGCAAGGCATTCTTTGTCTGGATGAACCTCGGTAATCTGAAGCGGATAGGCAGTTTTCATTAGGCATGGCGGGAGCGAATCGATGAAAGTGTGGTCAAACAAAAAGCAGTACGGCGTCTCGTTGACCGGCCTGATTTTTTTGCTCGCAGTGCTTGGTTTTATCGGTGTTCTGGCCTTGCGCATCGTGCCATCCGTGACGGAGTACATGGCGGTCAAGAAGGCGATCTCGGCAGCCAAAGTGGCTGGAACGACGCCCCAGGAAATCCGGTCCGCATTCGATCGTCATGCCGAGATCGCTTACATCCGTTCCATCAGCGGCAAAGACCTGGACATCAGCAAGGAAAACGACGTCAGTTTCTCTTATCAGAAAGTGATACATCTGGCCGGTCCGGCGAGCCTGGTGCTGGACTATGAAGGAAGCACTTCATCCAATCCGGCGTCCAGGAAGGCCGAATAGCGGGCACCTCATACCAACATGATGGATTTGACATTACTGCAGAACAGGCTGGGCCACACGTTCAAGGACGCCGCGCTATTGCAGCAGGCACTGACGCATCGCAGCCATAGCAGTCTGCATAATGAGCGGCTTGAATTTCTCGGCGATTCGATACTGAACTGCGTGGTTGCTTCGCTGCTTTTCGAGCGGTACACGAAAATCGACGAAGGAGACTTGTCCCGGCTGCGCGCCAATCTAGTCAAGCAGCAATCCCTGTATGAAATCGCGCAAAAGCTCGAGTTGTCGCATTTTCTGCGCCTGGGCGAAGGCGAACTGAAGTCCGGCGGCTTCAGGCGGCCGTCCATCCTGGCCGATACGCTGGAAGCCCTGTTCGGCGCGGTGTTTCTCGACGCCGGTTTTGAAGCGGCGCGCAAGGTTATACGCACGCTGTATATCTCGATCCTGGATACGGTCGACCCGAAAACATTGGGCAAGGATGCAAAAACCCTGTTGCAGGAATTTCTTCAGGGGAAAAAGATCGCTCTGCCGCAGTACAACGTCGTTGCCACCCACGGCGCGGCGCACAACCAGGAATTCGAGATTGAATGCCTCGTGCCCAAGCTGGACATCCAGGTGTTCGGCACCGGCGGCAGCCGGCGCGCTGGCGAGCAGGCCGCCGCCAAGCTGGCGCTGGAAGCCGTGCAGAAGGCCCTGACGAAATCGCCCGCCGGCACGCGCAAGAGCCGGCCCCGCGCTTCCCAACTGAAGCTGGCCGGCATTGCCACGGTGCAAGCCGAGCTGCCGATCGACGATGCCGTGCCGGAAAGGACGGCGCCATCGCACTCCGAAGCCAGCCAGAAGCAAACCGCCCAGCCGGCCGATGAAGCCACACCAGGCCAGCCGCTGGCCCCTACCCATACCAAGACCGCATGACTGACTCTGTTGCAACACCCGCGTTTCGCTGCGGTTACATCGCCATCGTGGGCCGTCCGAATGTCGGCAAATCCACCCTGATGAATGCGCTGATCGGCGCCAAGGTCAGCATCACCTCGCGCAAGGCGCAGACCACGCGCCACCGCATCACCGGGATCCAGACGTCCGAGCGGGCACAGTTCATCTATGTCGACACGCCCGGTTTCCAGACCCGGCATGCCAATGCGCTGAACAAGAAACTCAATCGCACGGTCAGCGACACCCTGACCGCGTCCGATGTGATCCTGTTCGTCGTCGAGGCTGGCACCTGGGGGCAGCCCGACCAGCAGGTGCTGGACCTGATCCCGGCCAATGTGCCGTGCATCCTGGTGATCAACAAGTCGGATTATGTGAAAGACAAGAAGGCGCTGATGCCATTCGCCCAGAAAGTGGCCGGCCTGCATCCCTTCGCCGCCGTGGTGCCGGTTTCTGCCAAGCAGCGTTTTCAGCTGCAATACCTGCAGGATGAAATCGAGCAGCGCCTGCCGGAAAATGAGCCGATTTTCGATGCCGATGACATTACCGACCGCAGCGAAAAATTCCTGGCCGCGGAAATCGTGCGGGAGAAGGTGTTCCGCTTCGTCGGCGAGGAACTGCCTTATACCAGCACGGTGCTGATCGAGAAGTTCGAGCAGGAAGGCAATCTGCGCCGCGTGTTTGCCGCCATCCTGGTCGAGCGCGATGGCCACAAGGCGATGCTGATCGGCCAGAAGGGCGCCAGGCTGAAAGAAATCTCCACCCAGTCCAGGCTCGATATGGAAAAACTGTTCGGCGGCCCTGTGTATCTGGAAATCTGGGTCAAGGTCAAATCGGGCTGGGCTGACAACGAAGCCGGCTTGCGGGCTTATGGTTATGAATAGGCCACGGCGATGGATGCGGATCGCCAGCTAGACCAGGACGGGCATGTTGCGGGGCGCAAGGCGGCAGCGCCTGCCGTCAAGTCCAGCGCTGCGCCAGCCAGGCGGCAACGTACGCCGGAGCGGGACATGCGGGTGGCCGAGCAGCCGGCCTTCGTGCTGCACAGCTATCCCTACAAGGAAACGAGCCTGATCGTCGATGTGCTGTCGCGCGACTATGGGCGGGTGGCGCTGGTTGCCAAAGGGGCCAAGCGGCCGCATTCCAAGCTGCGCGGCGTGCTGCAAACCTTCCAGCCGCTGTCGGTGGGCTGGAGCGGCAAATCCGAAGTACGCAATCTGACGTCGGCCGAATGGCTGGGCGGCCTGCTGCCGCTGGAGAAGTCCGCCTTGCTATGCGGCTTTTACCTCAATGAACTGCTGGTCAAGCTGCTGGCGCGCGACGACCCGCATCCAACGCTGTTCGATCACTATGTTGAAGCACTGAACAGGCTGGCCCATGAGGAAGCGGCGCCCATCGTACTGCGGCGCTTCGAACTGGCGCTGCTGCGCGAAACCGGCGTGGCCGGCGATATCGCGGTCGATGCAACAAGTCGCCAGGCGGTCGAGCCGGATCGCTGGTACGTGGTCGATCCCGAGCGCGGCCCGCGGCCCGCTCTGCCTTCCGATACCTGGCCGCGGGTGGCGGGCAAGACGCTGCAGGATATGCAGCGCGGCGACTATGCCGACGCGGCTACCCAGTCGCAAAGCAAGTTCCTGATGCGCTTCCTGCTGGCCCATCACCTGGGCGGCGCGCCGCTCAACACCCGCCAGATCCTGCTCGATCTGATGCAGTTGTAAAACCCTACTTTCAGGATCCGTCTCCCATGAGTTATCTGCAACCGGCCAGTCAGGTCATTGAACTGGGTGTCAATATCGACCACGTCGCCACGGTGCGCAATGCGCGCGGCACGGTGTATCCCGATCCGCTGCGCGCGGCCTTGCTGGCCGAGGAAGCCGGCGCCGACCTGATCACGCTGCATCTGCGCGAAGACCGGCGGCATATCCGCGATGCCGACGTGCAGGCGATTCGCCCACGCCTGGTCACACGGATGAATCTCGAATGCGCGGTGACGCAGGAAATGCTGGATATCGCCTGCGCGATACGGCCGCAGGATGTATGCCTGGTGCCGGAGCGGCGCGAGGAGGTCACAACCGAGGGCGGACTGGACGTGCGCCGCTATTTCCCGGCGGTCCAGGCGGCGGTGCGGCAGCTGCAGGCCGAAGGCATACGCGTAAGCCTGTTCATCGACGCCGACCCGGACCAGATCGCGGCATCTTCGGAAGCGGGTGCCTCGGTCATCGAGCTGCATACCGGCCGTTATGCGGATGCTGAAGGCAACAGCCAGCAACTGGAACTGGAACGCATCCGGGCAGGCGTGGCGCACGGCATCCGTCATGGCCTGAAGGTCAATGCCGGGCACGGCCTGCACTACACCAATGTGCAGGCGATTGCCGCGATTCCCGAGATTGCCGAGTTGAATATCGGCCATGCGATCGTCGCGCAGGCGGTATTCGACGGCTGGCAGAAAGCGGTGCGCGACATGAAAGCCATCATGGTGGCCGCCCGCCGCGGCGTCGCGCCATGATCTACGGCATTGGCACCGACATCATCCAGATCAGCCGGATCGAGGCGGCGCTGGCCCGCAACGGCGACCGTTTTGCGCAGCGCATACTCGGGCCGGAAGAGTACGCCAAGTACCAGCGCCGGCGCGACAAGGTGGCGGTGCGCGGCATCCGTTTCCTGGCAACCCGCTTTGCCGCCAAGGAAGCCTTTTCCAAGGCGATTGGCCTGGGCATGCGCATGCCCATGACCTGGCGCGGCGTGCAATTCCTGAATGCGCCCGGCGGGCGGCCGATCGCCGTCGCCAATGGCGTACTGAAACACTATATGGACGACAATGGCCTGAGCGCGCAGGTCACGCTGACAGACGAGGCCGATTACGCGGTCGCCTTCGTGATCGTGGAGAAAAACGCATGAATGCAGCACATCAATCGCCGGTGGCACGCAACCGGCCCGGACCGGTAATGCTGGATGTAGTGGGGCTCACGCTCACCGAGGACGATGCGCGTCGCATCCGCCATCCGCTGACGGGCGGCGTGATCCTGTTTGCACGCAACTTCACGGACCGTGCACAGTTGTGCTCGCTGACCAGGGCCATCCACGATGTGCGGCCGGGCGTGCTGATTGCCGTCGACCACGAAGGCGGACGGGTGCAGCGCTTCCGCACCGACGGTTTTACCCATCTGCCGCCGATGCGCCTCCTGGGCCAACTCTGGGACGAAGATCCTGAAGCGGCGGCGCGCGCCGCCACCGCGGTCGGCTTCGTGCTTGCTTCGGAGCTTCGGGCCTGCGGCGTCGATCTGTCCTTTACCCCCGTGCTTGACCTCGACTACGGCGGCTCCGGCGTCATCGGCGACCGCGCCCTGCATCATGATCCGCGCGCGGTGGCGCAATTGGCCAAGAGCCTGAACCACGGCCTGGCGCTGGCTGGAATGGCCAATTGTGGCAAGCATTTTCCGGGGCATGGCTACGTCGCCGCAGACTCCCACGTGGCGGTGCCGGTGGATGAACGCAGCCTGGAAGACATCATCGCCAGGGATGCGAAGCCCTACGACTGGCTGGGCATGAGCCTGTCTGCCGTAATGCCGGCCCACGTGATCTATCCGCAGGTCGACAGCCAGCCGGCCGGGTTTTCGCGCCGCTGGCTCACGATATTGCGGGAGCAGATTGGCTTTCAGGGCGTGATCTTCAGCGATGACCTGAGCATGGAAGGCGCCAGCGTCGCCGGCACGGCGACCGACGCGGCCCGGGCTGCCCTGAATGCCGGCTGCGACATGGTCCTGATCTGCAATTCGCCCGACAAGGCCGACCAGCTGCTGGCGCAGCTGCCGGCCGATGCAGGCAGCGCCGAGTCGGCTGCGCGCATCGATGGCTTGCTGGCGCGGGGCGGCGCCCCCACCTGGGATGCATTGCAGCAGGATGCGCGTTATCAGGCCGCGCGCGCACTCGCGCTTTCCCTGCGCGCCATGTAAAGGCGCTGCCCGATTCCGACCTGGATTTGTTGATGAATGATGTCCGACCCGACCACCCCTGATCCACGCACCGTCGTCCTCGATACGGTCAGCAAGCTGCCGCATCTGCCCGGGGTGTACCGCTATTTCGACAGTGACAACAATCTGCTCTATGTCGGCAAGGCGCGCGACCTGAAGAAGCGGGTGTCGAGCTATTTCCAGAAGACCCATTCGAGCCCGCGCACGGCGATGATGGTCGAGCGCATCGCGCGCATGGAAACCACGGTCACCCGCAGCGAGGCGGAAGCGCTGCTGCTGGAAAACAATCTGATCAAGACGCTGCAGCCGCGCTACAACATTCTGTTCCGCGACGACAAGTCCTATCCATACCTGAAACTGACCGGGCAGGACTTTCCCCGCATGGCTTATTACCGTGGCGCGGTGGACAAGAAGAACCAGTACTTCGGGCCGTTCCCGAGCGCCTGGGCGGTGAAGGAGTCGATGCAGATCCTGCAGAAGATATTCCTGCTGCGCACCTGCGAGGATTCGGTCTTCGCGAACCGGACCCGGCCCTGCCTGCTGCACCAGATCCACCGCTGCAGCGGCCCCTGCGTGAACCTGATCAGCAAGGAAGACTATGCGGCCGACGTCGAAAATGCCGCCAACTTCCTGCGCGGCCGTCAGAATGAACTGATGGCCAGCCTCGAGCAGAAGATGCATGCCTATGCCGCCGACCTGCACTTCGAGCAGGCGGCAGCGGTGCGCAACCAGATCAGCGCGCTGTCGCGGGTGCTGCAGAAGCAGACCATGGAGACCGGCAGCGATGCCGACATCGACATCATCGCGGTGCTGGTGCAGGGCGGCCGCGCCTGCGTCAATCTGGCGATGGTGCGCGGCGGCCGGCATCTGGGCGACCGCGCCTATTTCCCGCTGCATCTGGAAAACGGCATGAACGCCAGCGACGAGCCGGTCGAGCAGGAAGTGCTGAAAGCCTTCCTGGCACAGCACTATCTGGACAAGTTCATTCCGGCCACCCTGGTGCTGAACATGGAGCTGAACGAACCCGAACTGATGGTGGCGCTGATGGAGCAATGCGGCCATCGCATCAACCTGGTGTTCCAGCCGCAGGGCCAGCGCCGGCAGTGGCTGGAGATGGCGCAGAAGGGCGCCGAGATCGCGCTGGCCAGGCTGCTGTCCGAGCAGGGCTCGCAGCAGGCGCGCACCCGGGCGCTGGTCGAGGCGCTGGCGCTCGAAAGCGAGGACATCGAAACCCTGCGCATCGAATGCTTCGACATCAGCCACACCCAGGGCGAGGCAACCCAGGCTTCCTGCGTCGTGTTCCATCATCATGCGATGCAGAACGGCGAATACCGCCGCTATAACATCAACGATGTCACGCCCGGCGACGACTATGCGGCGATGCGCCAGGTGCTGATGCGCCGCTATGAAAAGGTGGCCAATGGCGACGGCGTGATGCCCGACATCGTGCTGGTTGACGGCGGCAAGGGACAGGTCGAGATGGCGCGCCAGGTGTTCGAGGAACTCGGCCTGGACATCAGCCAGATTGTCGGCGTGGCAAAGGGGGAGGGCAGGAAGGTCGGCCTGGAAACGCTGATCTTTGCCGACGGCCGCGCACCCCAGGAACTGGGGCGCGACTCGGCGGCGCTGATGCTGATCGCCCAGATTCGCGACGAGGCGCATCGTTTCGCTATCACGGGCATGCGCGCCAAGCGAGCCAAGGCGCGCCAGACCTCGCGGCTGGAGGAAATCGAGGGCATAGGCGCCAAGCGCAGGCAGAAATTGCTGGCACGCTTCGGTGGCCTGCGCGGCGTAATGGCCGCCAGCGTCGAGGACCTGGCATCCGTCGACGGCATTTCGCGTCAGCTTGCGGAAGACATTTACCGGCAACTCCATTAAATTACGGCCTGCGCCGCCACCGCGTCCGCGCGCCGCCAACCTTTTACAACAAGAACTGACTTATGCCGCTGAATATTCCGATTCTGCTCACCTGGCTGCGCGTCGCCATGATTCCCCTGATCGTTGGCGTGTTTTACCTGCCGGACAGCTGGATCTCGCTCTTCGACAAAGGCGTGGCGTCAACCGCCATCTTCATCGCCGCCGCCGTCACCGACTGGTTCGACGGCTACCTGGCGCGGCGCTGGAATGAAACCTCGGCTTTCGGCGCCTTTCTCGATCCGGTTGCCGACAAGCTGATGGTGGCCGGCGCCTTGCTGCTGCTGGTGCAGCTGGGCCGCGCCGATTCCATCTTGGCCTTCATCATCATCGGCCGCGAAATTGCCATCTCCGCCTTGCGCGAATGGATGGCGCAGATCGGCGCATCCAAATCGGTAGCGGTCAGTTCGATCGGCAAGATCAAGACGACGGCGCAGATGATGGCCATTCCGATGCTGTTGTACTACGGTGAGCTGTTCGGCGCGATCGACACCGGTTTCTGGGGCCAGATCCTGCTGGTGATCGCCGCGCTGCTGACCGTCTGGTCGATGTTCTATTACCTGCGCAAGGCGTGGCCGCTGATACAGGCGACCGAGCGGGCCCAGTCGTCCGGAATAAAATGATGCGTGCTTGACACACAAGTTCAAATCTCTATAATGCTGGCTTCTCCAGTGACGCGGGAGTAGCTCAGTTGGTAGAGCGCAACCTTGCCAAGGTTGAGGTCGAGAGTTCGAGACTCTTCTCCCGCTCCAAAGTATCGTTGGAAAGAGGCCTGTCCGGCTTCTTTTTTTACGGGAAAAAGCTGGAAGCAAGTGGATCCAAAGAAATTTTTTGAAGATTCCTACTTGCAAAATTTACTGAATCGTCTATAGTGGCGGCTCGAAAAAACGCGGGAGTAGCTCAGTTGGTAGAGCGCAACCTTGCCAAGGTTGAGGTCGAGAGTTCGAGACTCTTCTCCCGCTCCAGAATAAATCTGGGGCCGTGTTTGATGAAGTGGTTCCGGAAATGCAGGGCAGTGTGTTGTAGTAGGTGAAATGCGGGAGTAGCTCAGTTGGTAGAGCGCAACCTTGCCAAGGTTGAGGTCGAGAGTTCGAGACTCTTCTCCCGCTCCAGATTCGAAAAGGAAGTCCGCGAGGACTTCCTTTTTTGTTTCCGGCGGGCGGCTAACATGGGTCGGTTGATGTAGAGCCGGCAAATATTCAGGCGTTTTTCTTGCCTGAATAAAAATGTCTGGCTGGGCTGTACGTCTGTCGATAAATGCGTATAATCACGCCCGTCGACGTGCTGGAACGAAATGCACGGTGATGAAAGCAGTAGTCCGGTGCATGCATGCATGTGCTGGAACGTAGTAAGGCAGTACAGTCATTGAGTCAATGGCGGGGTAGCAAAGTGGTTATGCAGCGGCCTGCAAAGCCGTGTACGCCGGTTCGATCCCGACCCCCGCCTCCATCCTCTCTTGACGCTTCAGGCGCGTAGCTCAGCTGGTTAGAGCACTACCTTCACATGGTAGGGGTCATTGGTTCGAATCCACTCGCGCCTACCAGAATAGCGGCAGCAAGTCTGCCTGGAAAAGCCGACCATCACTGGTCGGCTTTTTTGTTTGCCTTCGGTTTTCCTTTTCTTTCTTTCCGTTTCCTTTCATCACGCATTTGCGTTTCGACAATGTTCTTGTGTGGGTTTCCGCACATACAAATGTTGTCGAAGAGTCTATTGTTTGTCCTCAAGCCTGTATCAAAAAATCTGTACATACTGAACCCGCGCTGAGCACTGACAGAGCGATCCCTGGAGCGCGCTGGCAAGCGGGGAGGCGATTCGAGCATGAGATCGCAGACACTTTTTCGGAAAAAGAGACAACCATGAAACTAAAATTATTGACCATATCGTTCCTGGGCGCATCGCTTGTTGCTTGCGGCGGCGGCGGTGGCGGAGGCGGCGGCACTACCCTTGATACGAGCGTGGCATACCAGCTCACCGCTCGGATCAATGGCGTTGATGTCCCGAACTTTGTCGTCAAGCCAGGCGAGAGCAAGGTGCTGGGCATTACCACTGGACAGGACGTGGAAATCATCGCCAACGCGCCGTCCACCATACTCACGACCGATAACGGCGCCGCCAGTGCGGCAGAACTGGCCAATACAAGCACGAACTACCGTGCCCGTTTCACGACGACCCAGCACACGATTGCAAAGCGCGTCTTTGCGCAATCGACCAATCCGCTCAATACGGCGGGCGTCGTCATCACGGTCAGCAGCAGCGATTCCAGCTTCAATGCAGTCACCCCGAAAGTGGGCGATCGCTTCACCTATGCCGAGACCGACAAGACATTGGCCGGAACTACCGTGCCGTTCCCTCTGTCCACGCACATCGTTACCGCGCTGACCGCGGCTGGATGGGATGAGGACTTTGCCAATCCGGGCAATGTCGTGATGTCGAAAGTTAACTTCAATAAGGATGGCAATCGTATTGGCTACCAGGCAACAGCCAACGATCCGAACGGCTGCAAGAACGCGCTGTTCAACCCGGAAGAGAAACTGCTCGCATTCCCATTGGTCCAGGGCAAGACTTATGGCAGCAGCTGGACAACCTCCTGCGCGCCGGACAGCCAGCTGGAAACGCTCAGCGCCGTCGTCGGACCTTATGAGCAGGTGACTACTGCCGGTGGCGTGTTCAGGGCATTCAGCATCGAGACCAGGACTGTCGTAACCAACAGCACGGATCTGCGGTTGCCGGGCAGGGGTTATCAGCAAACCGTCACGGTCTGGTTTGATCCAATTCTCGGCCGCAACGTGAAATACCGTGGCGTGCGTTCGTATCCAGGTGGCGAGCCGACGACCGATAGGGACAAGTTCCTGACCGAGACAAATATTGACCTGACGAATGTAGTCAAGAACTAAACCTGCGCCGCTTCTTTGCTCCTGAACTTTTGTGGACGAAAAAGCGCAGATGCAGTGCTGGGCCTGTATGCATACGGAGCCCAGCTTTGATCGTCCTCAGAAAGTGGCCGAAAATACAAAATTACTCTATGCCAATTTTTTTGTTTATGGCATGCTAACCGCGCGTAACAGAACGGCAAGTTTCGTTTCTCTTCACAGCCATCACCAGATTTCCTGCCGCATCCGCCCGGAGCGCATTTACCCATAAAGCAAGGAGAAGACCAATTGAAGTTTAATCAAGCCCATCTCATCAGGCGGACCACCAGCGTTGCATTGATCGGCGCAATGCTGGCACTAACCGGCTGCGTCACCACGCCCGATTATCCATCGCTGTCTGCCGACCGTACCGAGGCGCCCAAGCATGAATACCTGATCGGTCCGGGCGATACGGTCAATATCACCGTCTGGCGCAATCCGGAAGTATCGCTGAGCGTGCCGGTTCGTCCGGATGGCAAGATCACCACGCCTCTGGTGCAGGACATGAATGCCAGCGGCAAGACCGCGACCCAGCTCGCCCGTGACATGGAAAAGTCGCTGGAAAAATACATCCAGCAGCCCATCGTCACCGTGATCGTGACCGGATTCGTTGGTCCCTACAGCGAGCAGATCCGCGTGATCGGCCAGGCGGCCAAGCCCCAGGCTCTTCCGTACCGTGAAAACATGTCTTTGATGGATGTGCTGATTGCAGTAGGCGGCGTCACTGAGTTTGCTTCCGGAAACCGTGCAGTTATCGTGCGCAATGTGGATGGTAAGCAACAAACCTATTCGGTTCGCCTGAATGATCTGATCAAGCGCGGCGACCTGTCGGCAAATGCGGCAATGCGTCCAGGAGACATCCTGGTCATACCGGAAAGCTTTTTCTGACGAGAGTCGCAGCAGGCATGAAGGGCTGCATTCCGGAGTCGCCGCGCAGCCGCGGAACACGACTAAGGTCAAGGCAGCCCTTCCTGTAAGGAAATAAACTCCGTATGCAGCAGGAAAAATTGCTTAAAATAAATTGTTACGGATTGATTCAGCGTCCCCGATCGTTTTTTAAATGGCCATAATGTTGCGGCGCAAATTGTTTAAATAACAGAGTTTGTTAAGTCGCGACCTTGTAGGCAAACGTATAATTTCACCCGTTGTTCCGGTTTTTCATCATCCGCAATGATCGTGCGGCAATGCAACATGAAATTCACGAGGACGTCGGTTAGCGGCAGATAGATGGAGAGGTAGAAATGGAAGAAACGATCAACCAGGTGCTCTTCCTGTTAAAGGGCGTATGGAAATATCGGTGGCATGCTGTGATCGTCGCCTGGGCAATTGCAATCGCCGGCTGGGTGCGCGTATATACGCTGCCCGACGATTACCAGGCGTCGGCCCGTGTCTTCGTGGATACCCAGAGCATCCTGAAGCCGCTGATGGCCGGCATGACCACCTTGCCCAATGTCGAGCAACAGGTTTCCATCATGAGTCGTACCCTGCTCAGCCGTCCCAATGTGGAAAAGGTTATGCGCATGGTGGACCTCGACATCCGGGCCAAGACGCCCAAGGAAAAAGAGGAACTACTCAACGACCTGATGAAGCAGATCAGGATCGTCGGCACCGGCCGCGACGACATCTACACGCTCTCCTACAGCGATGAAAACCCGCGCGTGGCCAAGGACGTGGTGCAGGCCTTGCTGACGATCTTCGTCGAGGGCAGCTTTGGCGACAAGAAGAACGATTCCGACAAGGCGATCCAGTTCCTGGATGAGCAGATCAAGAATTA
>Ga0308160_10004234_pt1 | contig 15499 bp, 19 predicted proteins | sample PhyFR1_FD_201036 | JGI IMG/M metagenome (GOLD analysis project Ga0308160, IMG submission 201036) | Phyllosphere microbial communities from UC Gill Tract Community Farm, Albany, California, United States - DLSLF.R1 | ecosystem: Host-associated > Plants > Phyllosphere > Unclassified | place: USA...
CGGTGACGACCCCCACTTTTCCCATCGGACATAAAGGTTGGTACTGTCATCTTTCCAGAATACCCTGTCGATCATTGGGGAGATGGAGGTTGATTGGTCTATTCCAGGGTGTGGGCTCAGGCATAAGAGCCGCAAGTGAGCGGCGAGCTTGTCGATGTCTCGTTATCGGCGCCATCTGATTGACTTACCCCTACTCTGCGATCATTCCTCTGATTCTACAGATAACTTATACCAGCGGGTCTGGTCCTAGATCTCGACTTTCACCCACCTACCACTTTCCAAACTCTTCAATATGATCCATACTCTACTATCCGTACTCGTCATCATAGCTGCTGGTCAGCTAGAGACAGATGCTCGGAAATTCATCATCTCCAACCAATGTGATGCACCCGTCTGGGCGGCTTATACAGGTCAAGGAGCCCAAGGAATCACGGTGAACGGGAAAGCTGGTACTGGCATGTGGCAGCAAGCATCGGGTCAGAAAGACGAGCTAGATGTCCCGGAAACCTGTGAGTGTCTCCGTCTACTGTCGCTGCATATGAAGCTGACTTGCCTAGTCGCCGTCGGGAAGTTCTGGGCTGCTACTGGATGTAATGCTCAGGGGACTGGATGTAAAGTCGGTGGATGCCCAAGTGGTCAATGGTATGTCGCCAAGGTCCCCTTCGAGAGAGCGGTTATTGATGAGCAGTGACGGTACTCAGATCGGACAAAGCGGCGCTACAGTAAGTAGTCAAGGCGGCGCCAATGCGTATATACTGACCGAGTCAGCTGGCTGAATTCACTCTTCCTGGTACCGAGACGTATGATAGTGAGTGATCCTCGGGTGACAGGTACAGGTTCTGAAGCTGATAAACAGTCTCCATCACCGATGGTCAGCCTTCCTGAAGCCTCCTTCCAGCCTCGCATACTGACAGATCAGGATTCAACGTCCCCATTGCCATCACTCCAACCGGAGGCACTGGGGAGAAATGCACCAAAGTCACTTGTGGCGCTACGACCGACCTTTTGACTCAATGCGACCCGTCTCTCGCTTTCCCATCTGGGTCAGATACTGTCTGTAAGTCCGTCTGTCTTGTGCTGCTACATCAAGCTCATAATGCCAGGGGCGTGCTTCAACCCATGCACTGCCGGAGTTCAATTTCGTATGTTGTGATCTCAACGCGAGAGGGGATCATGACTGATGGGCAGAATCGAATGCCATAGAACCGTTCAATTTCAAGACTGCTCCCAGTTGTTGTCCTTCGAACGACAAGACTTGTGATGCGACTAGGGATATGCGTACGTCGTTCAGTAATAATTGATGGCAATGCTAATGCTCAGCGTTCTACGCCCCATTGAAAGCGGCTTGTAATGATGGATTTGTTTTCCCACCCGAGTGAGTTATGCGACCTTAGCAGATCCCCCGAGTGTTAGCTGACATGATCAGGACGGAAGAAAACCACGAATGCAAAGGTCCCGAGGTAAGCCATTTGCTATTTACCTGGTCAGCGCTGACGAAGTAGTACTTGATCGAATTTTGCCCCGGTGGCAAAGGCGTAGGTGCGAACCCATCCGGTAACGCTCCTATCAATCAATGTGCGGGCGGAGCTATCGTGGGAGGGGGAGGGACCGGTACAAACAGTGATGGTGGTGGTTCATTCTCTGGGCTGGCTGCTGGATCTGGAGAGAGCTGTGATGGGAGTACTTCGTCTCCTACTGGGACTGGAACAGGTACAGGAACAGGGACAGATACTTCGGATGAAGAGTCCGCTTCGGACGGTACTGCGGTTAGTGCCGCTGGTACGTTCGTCGGTGGCGCAGGAGGAAACTTGGCTACGGCTAGTACTGCAGTCGGCAGTAGTGCTACTGCAGGGACCGGAGCGGGGGCAGGGACGGGAACCGACGACGAGGTTGATTCCGGGAACACTGCAGAGATATCTGGCGGACCCGCGGCCCCAGCCCCTGCTGCCAGCACCAGCAGCACCCGAGCGATCGCCACCACCGCAAACGAGGCCGTCACTGGCGCCGTCGAGACGGCTGCCGCTCCCGTCGTTGCTCCCGCAGCTTCGACTTCCGCATCGTGCAGAGGGCGAGGATGTAGGAACGGAAGTGGCAGGGGCGGGTGGGAAGCTAGGAGGTTGAGGGAAGCTAGGGCTAAGAGGGATGAGCAGTATGCTTGATAGGAACGTAGAGAATCGCTACAAACACTACAGTGTCAGTATGATGAGAGGTCTCCTGTATGTTTGCCTGCTATATACGCAACCATCAAGATGCATCAAGCACCTGAAAAAAAAGTCTGAGGGTCGTGGAGTCACGTCGCCTATCTAGGCAACACCCTTACTAGCCTTTCCAGCATTTCCCTCATCAATAGCAACATTGTTATCAAGCTTTCCCTGCCTGATAACAATATCAGCAGCCCGATCAACCCCTTGAGCAGCTTCAATCTCCAAAAACTGCAGGAAGATAGTATGCTTCAACACCCTACGTACAATCAGCCCATGAACCACATCGAAATCGAGACTCACTTGTTCATTGTCTTTCCAACGTCAAGGGCGTCGGCGTCCGCCCCAGTAGCAGCGTCGATGGCTGGATTGAAGAGGTCCGTCTCGGCGTCTTCTGCAGCCTTATCGTAAGCCCTAGTCGTTCTCGGTTATAACTCACATTTCGCATAGTCTTGAGATTGGCGATAGTTTCCGCCGAAACAGTCGACAAGTCGCACCCGGCGAAAATGTCTACAAACTCGGCTTGAGCAAGTTGCGATGCAGTGCCAGCCTCGCCATCGGAGATCTGGAATTGTCTAAAATGTTAGGTACAACCAGGATACCTGTTAGGTATAGAAGGTGGGGTGCTCACGCATAGTCCTGAACAGCCACTTCCGGACATTGAGCTTGCCGGGCGGAAAGGGTAGGACGGGCCGAAGCGACCAGCAAGAGGGGGAGGATGGAGACTATTGAGGAGAGCATGCTGTAAAATGAGCTTGATGGATATGTTGAGGTAGTGAATGTAGATGGGAGTGTCAGTAGCGGTAAGTGTGACTCCTGTTTATATACCTGCTGAGCCTTAACGTCTCCAGACGCCGACTCTGCGCTCGATGCCTGGACGCCCGACTGTAGCCTCGTCAACAGTCGCAGCCAGTCCAAACAAGGTACAACTGCATGCCTTTCTGGCTACGCGTCTACAAAAACGGTCGTCAAGGTAAATCGTCAAGTCGTTCCTTTACCCATGCTCCATCGTTACAGTCGTCAAGTATCAGGCGCGGTGCCTGACTTTGGCTCCGGTTGCCAACCCCTTCTTCGGCCGTCCATTCGCATCTGTGAATATGCTAGCCAGTGTACTCTTCTGTTTTGGTCGTTCGCCTCCATGAAGGGGGATATTGGTCTTCACAGGCCTCAGGGGTGTACCGGGACTCGAAGATGCCAAATCGATGACTTCCGGTTCTTTCTTTTTGGGTCGAAGGATCGTCTTGGCGGTGTGAGCTTCGCGAGTGGTAGAGAATGGATTGGTTCGGCTTCGTTTGGTAGGTGATACTTTTGGTGGCGAGGAGGCTTGAATGAGAATGTCGGAATCGTCTTCTTCGTCGCTGCACAGGTCGTCAATCGCATCACCGGATTGAAAGTATTTGGACTGTTTTGGTTTCCGTTTTCGGGTAAGTGCCGAAATGCAGTCGAGTGCATCGACTGCCTCCTCTGTGTCAAATGCGAATGTTCGAGCAGTGGGGTGGCCACGGGGTGCTTTGGTGGACGGCCCAGCTCGAGCGGACTTTCCAGGCGTTGGACGTCGTCGACTTGGATCATCGGCAAATGATGGAAGCTCGATTTCGAGCGAATCGTCCTCTAGATCATCGTCCATTTCCCGGACGCGAGAGGCGGTACCTGCAGCAGATTTGGCATGTCGAGGAACTGATGGTCCTGCTTCTGCTTCTGAATGCGGGCTAGTTGAACGAGTGGACTTTCGGGATTGTGTAGCGGCAGTCGCCAACTTTTCACGGAGCATCTTGTTCTCCTGTTCAAGCTGTTGATTCTGCTCCTTTAGATCCTTGCGGCTCTCGTTCTAATCTAGTCAGCCCGACCTGGTCGACTCCAAACCGACAAACTGACCTTTGCCTGCAGATTCTTGAGCAATCTTGAGCGTTCATTGACTCTTTCTCGTAACGTTTCCTGTTCCTCCTCTTCTCGTTTAAGCCGCCTGAATATAGTCAGCATTGAACCCTGCCCTGAGGGACCACACCTACTTCTTCAGATCCTCCATCTCCGCCAGCAAGTGCTGCTCCCGTTCCTCTGCCGCTTTCCGCTGTGCCCGTCTCTGGACCGCTTCCTTCTCCAGTCCTCGCGTGACCAGTGCCAAGTCCGCCTTGACCTTGTCCGTTGCTTTCTCGCACACCTTGCGTTCTTCAAGTTTTGCTCTGTTGACAGCCTCTGGAAGACGGACCGTTTTGAGGATTGCCATGTCGCGATTCAGGGTGTAGATTTCGCCTCGCAGAGTGTCGATATCTGCCTGTAGAGTCGCTGGTAATGGACTTTGAGCCAGGCTGGATCTGAGGTTGTTGATGGCTATCGTCAATCCGCCAACATAGGTCTATTCTTCATGAGCTCTACTCGTTGAACATGCTGCAGGACTCACCTTGACTCCCTGAATAGCCTTGACGGAGACTGAATCATCCTTCAACCCTTCCGCCTTTGCTATTAGGTCATCCACCGCTTTCTGCGAAGACTGAATGTTCAGATCCTTGACATCATCACTGATCCCCTTTGCTCTTCTGGCAAGACCCATGACCTCCGTATCCCGACGTCGACCCTGAGTGCCCCTCACAGGACTGGATCCAACTTGACTGCTTCCTCCGTGATCGTCGCCATAATTGATGTACAACCGATGCAGAACGGGTTCACCAGTCTCCGGGTCGGCGTATACTTCGGTACGACAAGTTGGGCATAGTGCTGGGGCATCCGAGACACTAGGGGATGGGTCTCTGTCGAGGCGATGTTCACGAGCTTGGGCGAGGTATTGGACAGTTTGGGCTCGGAACCAATCATGCAAACATGGTTCATGAACGACATGCCCTTCAGTGTCAGCCAGGTCTCATATCCACGACTGTGTTGGACGTACCACAGTCTGGTGCGCAAACTGGTACGAGCTGATCCAAGTCATCCAACTTGGTGAATAACGAATCGATACAAATCGCACAAGTCGCATTGTCCGCGACTATGCGAGGCATATCGACTGGCACCGCTAGTAAGGTGGATTGTAGGCGGCTCTGATGAATCAAGAAGGTATGTGTATCGCTAACTAGTTGAAGAGGTACAAGTGAGATGACTATCAACGCGACCATCCTTGTCATGTGATTCAAAAACAGGCGCGTCAAACGCAGATTGAGGCCCCACAGGAGACCCCACACGATTCAATTGCACCATGTCTACCAGCCCGCTTTACCGGTTCAGCATCAATACATCCATCAGTCACGGGGACACCGCAAGCCGACCAGGATGTACCATATAGTAGTCAACCCAGCGGCGGGACACGGAAAGGCGCCACAGTGTGAGTGGAGACAGCGATGCGAGAGGCAAGGGGCTCTGGCTGACATCATAGTCGTAGAGGACAATGTCATTCCGTTGTTGGACCGGCTCGAATTGCAGTACACCTCATACACCACAAAGGCGCCCAAGGATGCTGGACGTATAGGGAAGGAGATTGCTTCGGGCCACACGATCACCAGCGAGCCCATCAAAGTCATCGTTGCCGGAGGTGATGGAACTGCCCATGAGCTGATTGAGGGAATTGTGGAACTTGGAGACAAGCCGGAAATCAGCAGAACCTGGGAGCTTGTGATATTGCCATTGGGCACTGTAAGTATGTTTATTATAAGCTGAGAGTACAGCTGACCCTCCAGGCGAACGCTCTCCATGCGTCTTTGTCGTCGAGAAACCCGAATCCACTGCCGGATAACCTGGAAAGCGTTCTACCCTCAGACTTGGACGCTCGAAATCCCCTCTCATCCTTGATCGCCTCCCTGGTGCCCTCGTCCAAGCCAGCTCCACTACCCATCACTATGACTACTATCTACGACTCGCACGGTAACGCGACATCGGAAGGCCCCATACCATCGCACATCGTCCTGTCCACCTCACTCCACGCCGCGCTCTTGCACACCTCGGACGAATTACGAGCCGAGTACCCTGGACTCGAACGATTCAAAGTCGCTGCTCAGCGTAATCTGGGGGTCTTCTTCCAAGCTCAGGCTAGACTACATGGACCTCCCGGCAAGCCAGTACAACAATACGACCCAAAGACCAAAACATTCGTGAAACCGTATACTATGGATGGGGACGGAATACTAGATGGGCCCTTCACCTACTTTCTATCAACGACAACCTGCGAGAGGCTAGAGCCTACGTTTGTCATCAACCCGACCATCAAGTCACTACCGTCCGACCCCCAAACGCCGACTATGGATATCGTTGTGCTTAGGCCATGCCGAGATCCTCACGTCGACGCTGCAACTACTCCCGAAGAGCGTAGAGAACGCTGGAAAAAGAGAGCGATGGAAGTCATTGGGTATGCGTACAAGGGTGGAGGCCACATTGATCTGACGTATCCTGATGATGGCGGCGAAACCGAAATCAATGGACCGGGACAAGTGGTAGTGGAGACGTTTAGGGTCGGTGGTTTCAGTTGGTTTCATCTAGTAGGCTACCTGAATGTGGCGAAGAAATCAGGCTGACCAAGTAGGATATAGTCGAGAGTCCGAGTGATTTGATCTGCGCAGATGGGTCAATACATACGATACCGGCTTGTGGCTGGGCGTCAGTCGACGTCGCAAGCGAGACGTCAGGTAATGTATTCTGCGCTTGGGCGTGAAGGAAGACCACCATATGTTGTAACAAGTCCAAATAGGAGATGGCGAAACCCAGGGGCTTCGTTCGCCACGGTGATGATGCTACAATGTCATACATGCTCTAAAGTCATTCGCGTGAATCTGTGTTTCTAAAGTCCCCAGGCATTGTCCGCGTCCGCTGATCATCATCCTCCCCCTGCTCTAGTTCCCGCTGTATACGAGAGCTATCTATATCTGTCTCGACCACCCTCGCCAGTGTTCGAGGTTGTAGTTGAGGTGATGTGGTTTCGACGCCGGGCGTCACTGGCGGTGTCGGACTAGGTGTACCACCCGCAAACGCCGCTGGTGGAGGATTCGGTAATGGCAAGTGGAAGATGAGCGTGAAAATATGGATGAATGAGAGGGAGAATACAAGAGGCGGTTCTCGTATGCGAACATCGGGGCCGTCAGATAGTAGGCGACTGGTTGAAGATGCTGTCCTATCAACGACTGGCTCCTCAGAGGAATAGTTGTACACACCTCGTGGTCTACCACCTGGTCCATCCTCGTCGTTCAGCCACAAAGCATCCATATCCCCGTCCAGCTCTTCAAATGCACTTTCAAATCCCTTTTTTCTCCGGCGCTTCAGTCCACTCTCGACATCATCGTCTCCCGCCTCGTCGTTTTCGTTCTTCATTGCGTCTAATTCCGCTTCTCTAGCAGAATGCGAATAGGTTGGAGGAAGCAGGTAATCGGGATAAGGGAACATGGTTGACTGAGGTATGTTTCCGGCATGTGCGGTGATATAAATCAGCTCGAGAGAGACGAGCTGACATATCCACATGATAAAGTCGAGAACCACTATACGCGTGAGGGAAGCTGGAGTTGCTGGATCGTCAGCTACTCATCCCCATGAAGCGACCGAATGTATCGACTGACATTGACCGACGAAATCCAGTATGATACCCCTGCCTCCATTCATGCCCGTCATAAAGTCAACACTGTGCAGTGCTGCCGCCATCATATTTGTAAAAGTGAGCATGGAGCCCAAGCCAAAGAGTGAACGCCCAGGATGTGTGATGTGCGAATTGATAATTTGGCTTTGTATAATAATCCGGGCGACCAAGATGAGGATATTTGGCGAGTAGAGGTATTGTATGAAGCTTAGCGTACTGACGATGTTTGTGAACTGGTTAAAGTCAGGTATGTACATATTCCCATAGCCAACAGACTCACTAATGAGACCGCATGTCGGCGTTGAGGCGCATACACCATTACATAGAGGTCCTCCGAGAATATCGGCTGTTCGTAAGGGCTTGCGCTTCAAACCTCACGGTGGCCTAGTCGGTCTCGGGACGATAGGGGTTCCGACGAACGTGAATTAGCTAATGAACGCAGTTCAATGATCGAAGGAGGTGGTCCATCCAGGTGTGGGTTGATCAACGGAAGCAAATTGCCAAGTGCACATTTGACAACTTGCGGGTCACAAAGACACTTTCCCTTCCTCATATCACACCTCACCAATCTTGAATAGCTTGTAACAGCTGGACAGAGGGCCAGCTGAAGTACACGTACAGCCATGGCGAGCTCGCCAGGATACAGGGCGACGCCTGGACTACCTCGACCTCGATCGAGTTACTCGGTCCCGGCACAATCTCGAGATTCAGTCCGAAGCGGAACACCAGGATCAAGCAGGAGTCGACTTAGCTTTTTCAACCGGTCCATCACTCCTTCAATCAAGTCCAGACGGCAGTCTGTCGCTCCGGACGATCCGACTGATCGAATGACCCACACCAAACGACTTGCTTCTCAAGGAAGGCTACTTCAGAGCTGGAGTGAAGTGACTGAGCGGTACAAGAATATCGGGCTGGAGGATGATGAGGAGATTGATCTGTTTAGTGAGACGGTGCATCGTTCTGATGGCTCGGTAGCGAAATGGCGTCCGGACCGCCGGTCGAGACGCGGTGAGTCAATCGGCAGCGACAGTGAGGAGGAGGATCAATCAGATGGAGATTCGATACAAGCCGGTCCTAGCATGCGCAAATACCCGAAATCTACCGCACCAGAGTCCGGGGAGGAATACAGCTCTGCCGATGAGGATGATGACGAAGGGTCGAGTCACTCCGAGACCGATGAAGAGGAGGATGAGATGGGCTCGTGGGCAGTCCAAGAGGAGAATTTCAAGACCGAGCTAGCCGACAAAAAAGCTGCATTACTTCTCTCGTCACTACGCTCCGCACCTCGAAAAACCAAAGAGGAGGATATGGCCGATTTTCTTAGGGACGAGGAGATACAAAGGACTAGGAGGATGTCTGCAAGAGTGGAAGGGAGGGATTCTAGGTGTCATACTGATGCCTTGTCGGATTCGAATACCTCGGAGGACGAAAGATCCCTGGAACCGCGCCGGTCACCTTCCAGATTCTCGACCATGATCACCGATGCAGAGGGTGACCTTTTCTCGGATAGCGAGAGTGGAGAGGATGAGCTTGCTGTCGCTTCCACGGATATGGATATTGGCAGCAGAGTGCACAGTTCGGTAGAATCTGAGGCAGAGGTGAGTCTCGTGATCCGTCTAATAGCCTGGACTGCGCTGACACCCAGGACTTGCATGAGATAGAAAGTCGGAAAGCTATTGAATTCGCTCGTCAAGTCTCATCGCAATGGACCACAGATTCATCTTTGCCCATTGGCAGACGACGGATATCCCTGTCGCCCGATTCTTCGCCCGAGCCATTCCTCGTCTCGGACAAGCGGACCTCCTCGGCGATCACCTCATCCCATCGGATCAATCGTCCTACGGCGCAAGAAAGCTCCCCCGACGACCTCGACGAGACAGCAGCTACGGCTACAAGCAGGCGAAATATGATTAGAGCGAAAGTCACCGGGGACGTAATGGCCGAGAAAATCTCCCACGATAAAAACGAAAAGGGCAAAGGGCGTATGGTGAATGAGCGCCCGACTCGGCCTGCGGTGGTGGATGATGTCTTTGGCTCGTACGAAATCGATGTTCATACCCTTGATCGACGCCGTTACCATCGCAGTCGATATCGCCAAAAAGCAAGCCAGAGCTTCAAAACTTGTCGATTCTGTCGCCTTGCCGAGCCTGCCCGTGCGAAGCTTGCCGAGTACTGCCGCGGTGCCAATCATTCTAAACAGTGCACGTTTGAGCTCCCTTTGGAAAGCGACGAGCGGAACGCAGACTCACAACCTGTCCCACCTCCCACTCGGAATACAACTTGGAAAAACGATGTCCGCAAGATCGAGAAGCCTGCTAGAGCGGACGTACCTATCGCCACGGAGCTGGAAACGACCACGCCAGCCAAGAAGAAACGATCAGGAAGGACTTCGGGCGGTTTAGAAAAGTGGCGATACTATGAAAACCTGGTCAAGAGGCCAGACAAGCAAACGGACCGAAGTTGTCCCTATTGCAGATCATCCGAGGACGCATCACGGTACGAGAACGCAGTCTACTGCCGTGGGAGGATCGAGTCTAAGGATTGTACGTTCGATGGACACAAGGGTAGTCTGAGGGTATCCGCCAAGATGAAGACACCGAAGCAGGCCGCATCTGAACCCGCCAAAGTCGTTCCCGTAGTCCACCAAGCGACCACCCCGAAAACACCTTCACATACCGTCGGAATCCCCGATGCGACAGTCGACGAAGACCAACTCGACTTGAAACTGTATTACGCTTCCTTGATCCGGGACCAAACGCAGACTGGGTATCGATTCTGTGTCGATTGTATCCGATCTGCGGACGCTGAAAGACGAAGATTGAGCTTTTGGTGCAGGGGTAGGATCTCATACAAGGCTTGTGGTCATTGGGATGGGGACGAATCGCGACACCGGCGAAGACGTCGACAATCCGCTCCGGAAGGTCTTTTGTCCACCAGAGACCCGACCAACGAGGTCAGTCTCGCGCCGACTCAATCCCATGATGCGTCGACTGTTCTCAGGGAGCCCATGCCAAATATCATCGATGTAGCCGACGATTCAATTCCTCACCTCTCGACCTCGATCGTTGTGGACAACACGAAACAAGCTCGATCCATCAATTCCATGGCTACGCTATACTATCCCGAAGTGCACAAGCTAGGACATGGCGGAGTGATGCACTGCAAGTTGTGTCGATCAGCCGGTGGCAGGCGAAAAGAAATGTCGGCATATTGCCGGGGACGAACGTCATCCAGTCGATGTCAATTCAGTTTCGATGCCGATACAACAGTGGAAACGGAAACGAAAGTGGAGCCAATCGTCAAGAAGAGAGGTCGACCCAGGAAGTCTCTAGACATTCCGACTACTGTACCAACGCCATCGATCGATATCGCGACTGCGGCGCCAGTGACGACCAGTGTCACGGTGAATGCCGTCCAAGAAGGACAACAATCCGAGGTCGTCAAACGGAAACGTGGCCGTCCACGAAAGACTCCTCTATTCGACCCTCCAGACGTACTTGTTCCGGAACCTGGTCCAGTGAAACGAAAAGCGGGTAGACCAAAGAGTACACCTGCCACTACCATTCCTTTCACAAGAACCGATGCAGGGGACGACCATGTCAGACAGGCGAAGACAGTTTCAGATGGCGCAGACACCGTCGAACCTTTGAAGCGAAAAGATCGTCCCCGATCCCCACCACTTGATCTGGAAGATGACAAGGATGAGAACATACTGGCCGGAGAAGAGAGGAAAACCAGACCTCGGCCGGGATGGGCTCGAGCTGGAGCGCGCAGAACTTCATCAACAGCCACCAGGCCAAGATCTCGATCCCGGACATTCGACGTCGTGGTTCCTATCTCTCGCTCCAGCACTCCGCCTTGCCTGTCGCCGACACTCGCGTCCGCAGGGCGAGATAAATCAGGACTCGCTGTACCCGTCAGCTCGATGCGCAACTATCGCAGTCAACAGATCTCTCCGCACCTTATCGATCTCAGCGCAAGGACGGTTCTAAACGATCTCCCGCCTTCCTCTCCGCCTGCTTCATCATCGCCTTCTGCCAGTCCACGACCCATACACCACCTACCGTTTCGATCTTCACCACTCGCTTCAGTACAGCCACGAAATCGCACTTCGACTGCTCGCAGCGAAACTCCATCATTGCCTATCAAGGGTATCTTGCGTCAATCCTCGGAATTCAGCGATACTCCTCGAAGCAACAAACGAATTCGATTTTCCTTGATGCGGTCACCTTCACCCATCGAGGTTGGCAGTGAATCATCTGATGATGAACTGCTTTTGGTAGCTCCGTCTTCTACATCACGACAGAGCGCACCACCCTCTTCACACAGGCACGGCAGTTCCAGCCCCTATGGTCCCGAATCACGATACGTCGAATCCCCCCAGACTGGTCGACTTTCTTCTTCACTGCTGGCTGCATACGCTCCTACCTTGGACCGTCTACCTACCCTTGGTTCTGCGTCATCCTTGTACACTCCACCACAACGAAGCACCCTTTCGTCACCACCGATCAACGCCGATTCAGCGCCTATCAGTCGAGGAATGATGGCACCACCACCGGTACCTTCTAAAGGTACCCCAACTCCGCACTCTGAACCACGACCTCGAGAAGACATCCGACGTGCACACACCGTTGGACCTGCTCATCGTCCTCGATCATCTACCTTTTCAGCCAAGTCTAGTGACCGGCCGGTTGCTGAGAACATGGTAATTAGACGATTGATCAACGATGTTCATTAGTTTGTTTGTTGTATTATATATATGCAGGATTGATCTGAACTCTGGGTATAAGTCGCTGGTAATTCGACTGGCCGTACACACTGCCGTGCTTTTTCTTTTGGGTAAGATATCCGCTGCCCACCGATGTCCATGACCCATTCCCACTGCTTACAACAGAGTACCTGCCCGCATCGCCGTAAATGCCGTAATTGATCCCGTTAAAGGACCCTGAAAATTAGCACCAGTGGATTGATAAAGAGGGTGCACAAATAACAGAGTCATTAGAGACCTAGACCCCTTGTCTCATGCATCAATCACTATAGTATCACTCCGATCTGTTTGCGTAAACAAGTACATATCATCTACCGCAACACCAACAATCCTCGTATTCAAGTGAAGCACCGTTTGCTGCCAAATTATCGGAAACGCACAGCAAGGCGCAGGCATCGCAGCGACAACAACGCCTCGAACTATTCGGCGCGTCACGTCAAGACATCGTCAAGCTATTGTTCAGTCTTCGTGCAATTCCAAACGTCACCATCCCGCCTCGACACATACGAGCAGAGTAGACCAACGCCACAACAGAGTAGAGGCCGGCTGGGACAACCGTACACTCGTTGTGATTGGAGCCAGGGGCACATCCAAGGATTAGGCGCCGTCATAGCTATACAACAACAAGCGTTTCATATCTCGACTTTTTGCCCTTCTTTCTCCACAACGCTTGGACAAAACAAGCGTCATCCCGATACCCGTCATACCATATCGTCGACCACAACAACTTGAGACGGGAATCCCTGCAACTCTATCACGCCCTTCCTGCGCTTATCCGAATCCGATCTAGAGAATAAAGGAGGACCATCAGAAGCGATACATCATCTAGACATATACGACTGGAACAACAATGTCGGGCGGAGTCAATACAAGCCCCAAGAGGCAAATACGCCATCCCCATGCTTGTGAGTCGAAACTCTTGTTGCTAGGTCTATGCTGATCACGTTTCTTTCCTGTACAAACACGTATATAACACTTTGCGCTCTAATAGATACCGGCGCTATTCCCACCACTTCCAACGGCGACGCTCATCCACCACCCGTATCCCGCACTGTCGAATACCATCGTCCTTCACGCAATTCGGCCCATTACACACCTGGCACAGACATGTCATTAGGCATGGTGTCTGCGACATCATCGCCACGTCTCGGCGGTGCACCCACATCCTTTAGATCCCCGCCCATCGTCTCTCCCAACGGATTCGATGCCAACTCTCATATGCTTCCCTCGAGAGCTGCTCCAGTCCCTCCGGGCTTGATGAGACGCGACTCGAACCAGTCCAACGCACATCAACAAACACTCGGTGCTGGTCCATCAAGGCAGTATACCAAATCGGCCACAAACTCCCCCAATCCCAATAGGTATTCGGCAGGTGCGTCCGCTGGACCTACACCATCTACCGGTCTTAATGGCATCCCACCTCCAAGACCTCATCGCTCTGGCACTATGCCATACGCCGATGCAGGCCAAAACAACCTGCAACCCCTATCCGCCACCCAAGGTCTTGCCAGGGCCAATGGGTCTACTCTATCACCCGCTGTCGGAGGCAGCTTCATGCCACAGCCTCCACCCCTAAATCACCAACCATTCTCATCCCCGGCCAATCCATACTCGACACAGGGTATCGAGAAGGGTATCGAGGATACAAAGCTGGGCGTTGGGATGGGTATGCCGATGAACGTCGTCGAGCCAAGTAAAGAGAAAGAGCTACCGAACGCTCCATCCGCTGCCAACAGGAGTCGAAGCGGTACGAACAAGAGCCAAAAGGGCAAGAGTATATTTGGCTTGTCCTTTAGCGGTACGTCTAATCGGCCGTCCAGGTGTTCACGCGCTGATTGCCAGATCTGCTGGGTAAAGAAAAGACTCCAGTCATCTCTACACCATATGATCCCATCCACCTGACACATGTCGGCTTCGACTACAATACTGGACAATGTAAGTGGCCCTGATTCTGACAATCCATCGCTGACAGAAAGACACGGGTATGCCCCAGGAATGGCAAAAGCTGCTCGATGATAACGGTATTACCCGTGCCGAGCAAGAGCAAAACCCAGACCAGGCAAGTCCAGCATCTCTCCCTTCAAGAGGTCGGGTCTGACGTACAGGTTCTCGCGGTTGTCCAGTATTTCCAAAATCGGGACGCGCCAGATAATCAAGAAGAGGAGATCTGGCAAAAGATGGCCGGTGCCGGTCCGTCGGTACATGGTATTGTTGGCTCGCCACCCATCGGTGGGGGCGAAATGTCGCGAGAGCCCAGTCACGAGCCTACTGGTCGAGTTGACCACTTTGCCAATCCTGTAAGTATTCTTCATTGTTTACAGGACTGCTGCTGACCAAGTAGCGTGCTGCTCCAGTACCTCCAAACAAAAGTGGTCCATCAAAGTTCCAGGTATATATTCTTCTCCGTCAGTTGGCGTTGTGCTGACATTCAGTCCGAACGATCTGCTCCTCTACCCCCTGCGAGACAGGTCGAGCCTACCATCCCTCCCAGACTTGCTCCAAATGGTCCCAACATGCCCTCGGTTCTGGACCGGTCGGCATCCCACAGAGTGCCATCGGGTCAGTCAAAGTCAAAACTGCTTGACCGAGCAAACACGACTCGAGCGCCCGCCAAGCCGTCACCGCCTCAAGCTGTGCCCATGGGTAAATCGCAATCGGGTCAAGGTCGAGCACCTGGCCCTTCGACGCCCCTCGGTCGACAGCCTACTGGTGGTAAGAACCAGAACGACGCTATCCCGCGTCGACGTGAAAAGGCGGGCAAAGAGAGTGAAGAGGTCATTCGACAATTACGAGCCATTTGCTCGCACGGTGATCCAAATCAGATCTACAAAGGTCTTACCAAGATCGGTCAAGGGTAGGTGGCACACGATTTGAGAGACCCTCGAGCTGACTCTCAGTGCATCTGGTGGAGTCTACTCTGCACGAGACAAGATGGGCAGTCCAGTCGCCATCAAGCAGATGAACCTCGAAAAGCAACCAAAACAAGAT
>Ga0308160_10004235_pt1 | contig 15494 bp, 17 predicted proteins | sample PhyFR1_FD_201036 | JGI IMG/M metagenome (GOLD analysis project Ga0308160, IMG submission 201036) | Phyllosphere microbial communities from UC Gill Tract Community Farm, Albany, California, United States - DLSLF.R1 | ecosystem: Host-associated > Plants > Phyllosphere > Unclassified | place: USA...
GAGGGCTTCTCCGGCGGTGAGAAGAAGCGGGTGGAGATCCTCCAGCTCGAGCTCTTCAAGCCGAAGTTCGCCATCCTCGACGAGACCGACTCCGGCCTCGACGTCGACGCCCTGAAGGTCGTCTCCGAGGGCGTCAACCGCGCCCAGTCCGGCGGCAACATGGGCACCCTGCTGATCACGCACTACACCCGGATCCTGCGCTACATCAAGCCGGAGTTCGTGCACGTGTTCGTCGACGGCAAGGTTGTCGAGGAGGGCGGCCCCGAGCTGGCCGACCGGCTCGAAGAAGAAGGCTACGACCGCTACGTCCAGGGTGCCGGAGCCGCAACCATCGCTGCCGACGCGGCAGCACAGGTCTAGTAAGGACTAAACGCCATGACCGAAACGAATACGGCCCGCACGGGCCTGGAGGACGTCGAGGAGGCGCTCAAGGACGTGATCGACCCCGAACTCGGGGTTAACATCGTGGACCTTGGCCTGCTCTACGGCCTGAAGTACTCCGACGACGACGGCGCCCTGCTGATCGACATGACGCTGACGACGGCCGCGTGCCCGCTCACCGACGTGATCGAGGAGCAGGTTGGCCAGGCCCTCGACGGGATCGTCGACGACTGGCGGCTGAACTGGGTCTGGATGCCGCCGTGGGGTCCGGAACGGATCACCGAAGACGGCCGCGACCAGATGCGCGCCCTCGGGTTCAACATCTAGGGCCCCACCGCCTCCGGGCAACGGCTTAACCACGACGGCGGCCGCCCACCTTCACTGCGAAGGTGGGCGGCCGCCGTCGTCGTTGGCCGGGAGGCTGCCGTCAGGGAGCGGCGACCTTGAAGGTGTCGCACTGGTTGATGTCGCCGGTGGTGTAGCCCTGGTAGAACCACTTCTGCCGCTGGGCGCTGGAGCCGTGCGTCCAGCTCTCCGGGGACACCCGGCCGGTGGCGGCCTTCTGGATCCGGTCATCGCCCACGGCGGAGGCCGCGGACAGCGCGTCCTGCAGGTCCTTGTCAGTGACGGCTGCGAGGAACGGCTGGCCGGAGGCGGGATCCTTGGTGGTGGTGGCGTGCTTGACCCAGAGGCCGGCGTAGCAGTCGGCCTGCAGCTCCACGCGGACGCCGCCGGACTCGGGGCCCTGCGGGTCCTGCTGCGCCCGGTCGATGGTGCCCAGCAGGTTCTGGATGTGGTGGCCGAACTCGTGCGCGACCACGTATTCCTGCGCGAGGGGTCCGCCGGAGGAACCGAACCGGTCCACGAGCTCCTGGAAGAAGCCGGGGTCGAAGTACGCGGTCCGGTCCACCGGGCAGTAGAACGGGCCGACGTCGGAGGTGGCGTTGCCGCAGCCGGTGCTGGTGGCGTTCTCGAAGATCACGGTCTTGGGCCGGGGGTACTGCTTGCCGTACTGGGCCAGGTAGTCCGGCCAGAACGCGTTGAGGCTGTTGACCGTGCCGTTGATCCGGCAGTCGAGCCGTTTGTTGGCGTCCGCGCCGGTGGTGCAGGCGGGCGCGGTGCCCTGGCTCTGCGTCTGGTCCTGGGTGCCGGAGGTCAGGCCGCCGAGGACGTTCGGGTTGAAGCCGAAAAGCAGGGCCAGCAGCAGGACGACGCCGCCGCCGATCCCGCCGCCGATCTTGAGGCCGGAGCCGCCGCCACGGCGGTCCTGCACCTGGGACGGGTCAAGCTGGACGTTGTCATTGAAGCTCATGCAGTCACAGTAGCCGGTCCTGCCCGCGCGGGGGGTGCCGTCCCGGTAAAGTTGCCCCGATGCCTTTTCTCGACCGACTCCAGCGCTGGGCCGACCTCCGCCCCGACGACACCGCCGTCGTCGTCGGCGGCGCGCGGCTGACCTGGGCGCAGCTGCGGGACGAGGCCGCCGGCCTGGTTGCGTCGGCGCCGCCGGTGTCCGTGCTGGCCGAACCCAACTCCACCGGTTTCGTCGCGGCGTTCGCCGCCGCCGTCGCGGGATCCCGCCGCTGCGCCGTCCTGGACGCCACCTGGCCGGAGGCGTTGCGCGCCGCCATCACGGAGCGGATCGGGGAGTACGCCGACGGCCTGCCCAACGATTCCGACCCTGCTGCCGGTGGCGCCTCCGCCGGCGACCTGGTCGACGGGCCGCCCGACACCCCGTTCCTGATCGGGCTGACCTCCGGCACCACGTCCCTGCCCAAGGCCTTCACCCGGTCCCGCCGGTCCTGGCAGGTCTCCTTTGAGTCCTCGATTGAGTTCTTCGGCCTTCGGCCCGCCGACCGGACACTCGCGCCCGGGACCATGGCCGCCAGCCTGAACCTCTACGCGCTGGCCGAGTGCCTCTATGCCGGCACCGAGTTCCACACCCTGACCGGCTTCGACGTCGGCGATGCGCACGCCGCCATCAGCCACGACGGGATCACCCGGCTGGTCCTGGTCCCCACCATGCTGCGGCTGCTCAGCGAACGCGGCCTGGCCGGCGGGGTGGATGCCTCCGGGCTGCGCAGCATCATCTGCGCCGGCTCGAAGCTGGACGCCCGTACCCTCGAGGCCGCCCGGCGCTGGGCCCCCAACGCCACCATCTTCGAGTACTACGGCGCGGCCGAATTGAGCTTCGTGGCCGGCGGCGGGCTCTGCCCGGGCGGCTCCGCGGCGACCCCGCCCGCCGGGACCCTGATCGGCACGCCGTTTCCCGGCGTCGAACTCCGCATCCTGGACGAGGACGGGAACCCGGTCCCGGACGGAACCCCCGGCGACGTCTGCGTGCGCAGCGGCATGGTCAGCGACGGCTACCTCTGGGGCGACGACGGCGCCGCCCTTCGGACCGTAAACGGCTGGTACACCGTCGGCGACCAGGGTTACCTCCGCGACGGTGCCCTGCACCTGCTGGGTCGCCGGTCCGAGATGATCAACACCGCCGGCACCAACGTCTACCCGCACGAGGTGGAGCTGGCCCTCGCCTCCGTTCCCGGTGTCGCCGCCGCCGTCGCGGCGGGACAAGCCGACGAGGTCCGCGGGCAGCGGCTGGTGGCGGGCGTCGTTCCGGCCCACGGCGGCCTGTCCGCCACGCAGCTGCGCACCGGGCTGGAGTCACTGCTGCCGCGGAGCAAACGCCCCCTGGACTACTACCTCCTGGCCGAGCTGCCGCTCACGGACCGCGGCAAGCCCAGCCGGGCGCTGCTGCTGTCCTGGATAGCCGACGGCGACTCCCGGGCCCGGCGCCTTGGCTGAGCCGCACCCGGCGCTGCCCCCGGAGCGGCAACCGGTGATCATCGGGGCGCTCCGCACCCCGGTACGCCGCGCCCACGGCGCCTTCGGCCGGCTCGAGGCGTACCAGCTCCTCGCCCCCGTCCTGGGCCGGCTGCTGGCCGACGCCGGCGTCCCCGCCGGGCAGGTCAGCGACGTCGTGATCGGCAATGCCGTGGGCGGCGGCGGGAACGTCGCGCGGCTCGCCGCCCTCGAGGCCGGCCTTCCCGTCACCGTGCCCGGCCTCACCGTCGACCGCCAGTGCGGCTCCGGCCTGGACGCGATCGTGCTGGCCTCCCGCCTGGTCGCCGCCGGAGACGGCGCGGAGCTGTACCTGGCCGGCGGCGTGGAAAGCATCAGCACCGCGCCGCTGCGCGCCCGCCGCGGCCCGGACGGCGAACCCGCGTTTTACCGCCGCGCCCGGTTCGCGCCGGAGCGGTTCGGCGACCCCGACATGGGCGCCGCCGCCGAGAACGTTGCGGAGGCCTGCGGCATCGGCCGGGAACGGCAGGACGACTTCGCGCTCCGCAGCCACCGCCGGGCCCTGGCCGCCGCCGCGGCGGGAGCCTTCGACGTCGAAACCGTCCCCGTGGACCTGCAGCCGCACGGCGGGACCGGAACGGTGGCCCACGACGACGGCCCGCGCGCCTCCCTGACCCCGGCCGTCCTCGCCCGTTTCCCGGCCGCGTTCGTCCCCGGCGGCACGGTGACGGCCGGAAACTCCTGCTTCGACGCGGACGCCGCCTCCGCCGTCGTAGTCACGTCCCTGGCCCGGGCCCGCGAGCTGGGCGCGCGCGACGGGCTGCTGGTGCTCGGCACTGACACAGCGGGGGTGGAACCCCGGCTCCTGGGCCTGGGCGCCGCCGACGCGGCGGCCAGGCTGCTGGAGCGGACCGGAACGGTGGCGGACTCGGTGGACCTGGTGGAGTTCAACGAGGCCTTCGCGTCCCAGACCCTGGCCTGCCTGGACCGGCTGGGCATCGACGCGGACCGCGCCAACCAGGACGGGGGAGCCCTGGCGCTGGGCCACGCCTACGGAGCGTCCGGGGCCGTGCTCGTGACCCGGCTGCTCGCCCAGGCACGCCGCGCCGGCACAGACGGGCAACTGGGGCTGGCGATGATCAGCATCGCCGGCGGCATGGGCACGGCGGCACTGTTCCGGTACCTTCGGCTCGCCTAACCGGCGTCGGCGTCCCCCAAGCCGCGGGCGGCCAGCGCCTCACCGGTCTGCCGGGCAAAAGCCACCGTGGTGATGAAGACCGGCAAGACCAAAGCCCGGGGGTTGCGCTCCAGGCCGCGTGCCCGGGCGGAGTCCCGGACATCGGCGAAGGCCCCGGCGATGAAAGGGATGCTGCGCACCATGATGGCGATGGTCAGCGCGAAGCGCTCCGGATCCGCGCCGAACCGTTCCAACGGCCGGGCGAGGGACGCGGCGCCGTCCAGCAGCTCCCGCACCGGGGTCGTGGCCGTCACAATCGAGGCCGCCACCACACAGACCAGCACGTTCAGCACGATCCGCGCCGCCGTGGGGCCACCCAGCTGCCACCACTGGAACGCGCCCACCAGCGCCAGTATTGGCAGCACCGGACGGACCGCCGTCGCCAGCCGCCGGATTCCGGCACCGCTGGCCAGAAAGACGGCGGACAGCAGGGCAAGAGCTGCTGCGGACACGGCCCAGTCGGAGACCAGCCAAGACCCCGCGCCGCAGAGCAGAACCAGCAGGAACTTCGCCCACAACGGGGCGCGGTGCACCATGGAACGGCCGGGAACGTAGCCGGCCAGGAGGGATCCGTGGCCCCTCACGGCCGCGCCGGCATCCCGCACAGGGCGCGGTAGCGGTCCACCGCCGCCGGCGCCGCACCGTCGAAGACGACCGTCCCGGCGTCGATCACCAGCACGCGGTCCATGTCCGCGGCGATCTCCAGGTCGTGGGTGGAGAGGACCACCTGCTGCCCGAGTGAGGCCAGGATAGTGCGCAGCAGCTCACGGTTCCGCAGATCCAGCAGCGTGGACGGCTCGTCCAGCACCAGGATCTCCGGCTCCACGGCCAGCACGGCGGCCAAAGCCGCGAGTTGCCGCTCCCCGCCGGAGAGTTCGTAGACACTCTGGTCCGCCAGGCCCAGCAGGCCGAAGCGGTCCAACACGGCCTCGGCCCGGGCGCGCCGTTCGCCGCCGTTGCGCACCGGCCGGCGCAGCGAGAGCTCCACGTCCTCCCGCGGCGTGGGCATCACCAGCTGGGAGAGCGGGTCGGTGAAGACGAATCCCACCCGGCGGCGCACCGCCCGCACGTCCCGGGCGGTATCCAGGCCGCCCACCGTGACCCGGCCCGCGGTGGGGAGCACCAGGCCGTTGAGCAGCCGTAGCAGGGTCGACTTCCCGGACCCGTTGGCGCCGATGATCCCGATCCGGTGCTCGGCCAGGGTCAGCACGGGCAGCTCGAGCAGGGTCTTCGGTTCGGCCCGGCCGTCGACGTCAATCCGGACCGCGGGACGGTCCAGGACGATGCTCACGCCCGGGCGGTGCCGCGCCGCACCCGGCGCAGCAGCAGGTCCGGGAACGCCCGGTGCAGGGCCAGGGCGATGATCACGGCGAGCACGTTCTTGATGATGTCCCCGGGGTAGAACGGCAGGTCGGCCAGGAACGCGGCCGTCGGGCTCAGCTTGGCGTTGACCATCATGCCCAGGATGCCCAGGCCGTGGATGAAGACGATGCTGGCGGCCATGGCGGCGCAAAACAGCAGCACCGGGCGCAGCGCGCCGAGCCGGCCCGCACCCGCGCCCGCTGAGGTCCGGCGGAGGACGACGGCGGTCAGGGCGCCGACGGCGGTGGCGCCCAGCAGGAAGCCGATGATGTAGCCGCCGGAGGGCCCGGCCAGCACGCCGAGGCCGGCGCGACCGCCACTGAAGATGGGCAGGCCCGCGAAGCCCAGCAGCAGGTAGAGGCCGACGGCGGCGAACGCCCGGGCCGGCCCCAGGGCCAGTCCGGTGAGGATGACCGCCAGCGTCTGCAGTGTGATGGGCACGCCGAGGCCGCCTACCGGGATGGCCGCGACCAGGGCGGATCCCGCCACCAGGGCGGCGAAGACGGCCACCAGGGCCAGGTCGGTGGCGTCCCAGCGGCGGCGCGCGGCCGGTGCCGGGGCGCCGTCGTCGGTGGATGGCTGCGCGTAAGCAGAGGGCGCGGCAGGGGTGCCGGTCGGAGCGGAGGTGTTCTCGGTGCTGGCCATGCTGAGTCCTGTTCGTCACGGAATTCGGGTCCTGACTCCGACGGTACGTCCTGCGTGGGGGCACGTTTTTGTAGCCCCTCCACTAGTGGTGGGCCCCGGCGCTGGGGGACTCCACCAATAGTGGCCGGCCCGGCCGCCCACCGCCCCGATGCGGGCCGTCGGGGGTGCTGCCGGTAGACTGGAAAAGGCCGTGTTCTCGGCCCCACCGCCCCGGCGCCTTGCAGGCATGACCGCCGCGCCGCGGCGTTCCCTGTTGTGAAAGGCCTTAGCTGCATTGATTACCGTCCAGGATCTCGAACTGCGCGCCGGCGCCCGCCTCCTTATGGACCAGGTGAGCTTCCGGATCGACAAGGGAGACAAGATCGGCCTCGTGGGCCGAAACGGTGCAGGTAAGACCACGCTGACCCGTGTGCTCGCCGGCGAGGGCCTGCCCGCGGCCGGCAAGGTGACCCGCAGCGGCGAAATCGGCTACCTGCCGCAGGATCCCCGCACCCCGGACATGGAGCAGCTGGCCCGCGACCGGATTCTCTCCGCCCGCGGCCTTGACATCGCCGTCGGCAAGCTCCGCGCCGCGCACGAGGAAATGGCCAGCGAGGACCCTGCCGTCCAGCGCAAGGCCATGAACCGCTACGACCGGCTGGAGTCCGAGTTCCTGGCCGCCGGCGGGTACGCCGCCGAGGCCGAGGCCGCCGCGATCTGTTCCAACCTCGCCCTGCCGGACCGGCTGCTGAACCAGCCCCTGAAGACCCTCTCCGGTGGCCAGCGCCGCCGCGTGGAGCTGGCCCGCATCCTGTACTCGGACGCCGAGACCATGCTCCTGGACGAACCGACCAACCACCTCGACGCCGACTCCATCGCCTGGCTCCGGGACTTCCTGAAGAACCACCAGGGCGGCCTGATCGTCATCAGCCACGACACCGAGCTGCTCGAGGCCACGGTGAACAAGGTGTTCCTGCTCGACGCCAATCGCGCGCAGATCGACATCTACAACATGGACTGGAAGCGCTACCTGACCCAGCGCGAGACCGACGAGCGGGCCCGCAAGCGCGAACGCGCCAACGCCGAAAAGAAGGCGCAGGTCCTGATGGACCAGGCCAACAAGATGCGCGCCAAGGCCACCAAGGCCGTGGCCGCGCAGAACATGGCCAAGCGCGCCGAGCGCCTCCTCGGCGGCCTCGAGGCGGTCCGCGAGAACGACCGGGTGGCCGCGCTGCGCTTCCCGGACCCGTCGCCGTGCGGCAAGACCCCGCTCACCGCTGACGGGCTCAGCAAGTCCTACGGCTCGCTGGAGATCTTCACCGACGTCGACCTCGCGATCGACCGCGGCTCCAAGGTGGTCATCCTGGGCCTCAACGGCGCCGGCAAGACCACCCTGCTGAGGATGCTCGCCGGGGTGGACAAGCCGGACACCGGCAAGGTCGTGGCCGGCCACGGCCTCAAGGTTGGCTACTACGCGCAGGAGCACGAGACCCTTGACGTGGACCGCACCGTGCTGCAGAACATGCGCTCCGCGGCGCCGGACATGAACGACTCCGAGGTCCGCGGCATCCTGGGCTCTTTCCTGTTCTCCGGGGACGACGTCGACAAGCCCGCCGGCGTGCTCTCCGGCGGTGAGAAGACCCGACTGGCGCTGGCCACGATCGTGGCCTCCAGCGCCAACGTGCTCCTCCTCGACGAGCCCACCAACAACCTGGACCCCGCCAGCCGCGGCGAAATCCTGGGCGCCCTGCGCAATTACACGGGCGCCGTCGTCCTGGTCAGCCACGACGAAGGCGCCGTCGAGGCGCTCAACCCGGAGCGGGTCGTCATGCTGCCCGACGGCGTCGAGGACCTCTGGAACGAGGACTACCTGGACCTGATCACGCTGGCGTAGGCGTCATCCCCGCTCGCCTACGCGGCTCGGCTCGCCCGATTTGCCGCGTGCTCGCTCGTTCCTCGCTTAGACGCACGCTACGCAAATCAGCCGTGCCGATCCGCTAGCGTGCACCACACCTTGCGCGTGGGCCCACATCGTCGCGCCGGAAGTCAGCCTGGCCTTCCTCAGAACCCCTGGGCGTCGAGGATGGCGTCTTCCTCTTCCTCGGCCGTGGCGTTCTTCCGCTTCCGGGGAGCAGGACGACGGCGGGGCGCATTCGTTGCGGAATGGTACGCCGCCTCGCCCCGGGCCTCTGCCTCCTCGGCGTCTTCGGCGTCGATCGCGGCGTTGCGCGCCTGCTGCCGGGCCGCGTAACCGAAAGCGAAGAACATCAGCACGCCGAACGCGAACCACTGCAGCGAGTAGGACAGGTGGGTGCCCTCGTCCGTGGACGGCTTCGGGAAGCCCAGCGGCATGGTCGCGGCCGCGGGGCTCTCGCTGGCCACCTGTCCGTACGCGCCGGTCAGCACCGGGTAGCCCAGCTGTCCGGCGTACGTGGGCAGGTCGATGGAGGCCAGCTGACCCTCCGGGGCGCCGCGCTGCAGGGTCGGCTCAGAGGGCTTGAGCCGGGCGACGACCGTGACGTTGCCCTCGGGCGGCGCCGGCACCGAGTCCGGGCTGCCGGGGGTCTTGTTGCCGATCGGCAGCCAGCCGCGGTCGATCACCACGGTGTCGCCGTTATCGAGCTTCAGCGGGACCACAACCTCATAGCCGGGCTGGCCGTTCAGCGGCCGGTTGCGCACCACCCGCTGGCCTGCGGTGTCGTAAACGCCGTGCAGCTCCACCTGGGTCCATTCGCGTTCCGGATCCAGTCGGACGAACTCGTTGCGTACCTCGGTGAACGGCAACGGGGCGGCCGAGTAGTTCGAGACGACGCGGTTGATCTCGGCCAGCGTCTCGGCCCGGCGGTCCATCTGCCAGCGGCCCAGGAACACGCACGCCGTGGCGAAGATGGCGGCCAGCAGCAAATAGCCCAGCCATTTGCTGGAAAAGAGAAAGCGGTACATTCAGGCGGCCCCGCCCGGGGTCGCGGGGGACTCGTCAGTCACGAGGGGGAGGGTTTCCTTCCAGAGGCCGCGGGTCCGGAGGTAGTCCTCCAGCCACTCGCGGTGGTCCCCGCATGCCAGCCAGGTCTTGCGCCGGTCGGGGGTGTGGATCTTCGGGTTGTTCCAGAGCAGCCGCCATTGGGCCCCGGCGCGGCACGCCTTGCGCGAGCAGATGGCGGTCTCCGGCGCGGCGGTCCCGCCGGCCAGGTCGAGGAGGTTCATGAGGCGGCCCGTCTGTGGTCTTCGTCGTCATCGTCGTCGTCGATGATCTCGCCCTGGAGCAGGGTGACCGGCCCGTCGTCGTCGGGCATGTCGCCGAACGACTCCGCCGGCGGCGGTCCCTCCAACTGGCCCAGCGGCACGTAGTCGATCAGCGACTCGCTGTGCACCTCCGCCTGGTCGTTGCCGTTGGCGACCACCACCGCGAACCAGGGCAGGAACACCGCCCCGATCACCGGGAGGATTTTGAACCAGCCGTCCACCACAAAGATGAGAACCAGGCAGACCATGCGGATTCCCATGGCCAGGGCATACTTGACCATCCGCGAACGCATCTCTTCCGAGTGGGCGGTGGCGGCGTCGGTGATGCTGTGGACCTCGGTGTCCTCGAAGTCCTCGCCGGGCGTGGTGCCGCCGGGCCGGTTCTTGTTTGTCACAGCTGTCAGATCACGCTCCATAGGCTCACCGTCAATTCTCGCACCATCGGCGGAAGCGCCCAAACGGCGCCGGGCCCGGAACTCTGGCTAAGATCGAAGGCAGGAAACCCAGCCCCGAGCGGCGCCACTGAGCCGCAGAATCCCGGAGACCACCATGACCGAAGCAAGCTCCACGGGACGCAGCGTCCTCATCACCGGCGGCAACCGCGGGATCGGACTGGCCATCGCCGAGTCCTTCCTCGCCAACGGCGACAAGGTGGCCGTGACCTACCGCAGCGAATCCGCCCTGCCCGAGGGCATCCTGGGCGTCAAGGCTGACGTGACGGACGAGGCCTCCGTTGACGCCGCCTTCGCCGAGGTCGAAGCGGCCCACGGCCCGGTGGAGGTGCTGGTGGCCAACGCCGGCATCACCAAGGACACCCTGCTGATGCGGATGAGCGAGGACGACTTCACCTCCGTCATCGACACCAATCTCACCGGAGCCTTCCGCGTCATCAAGCGCGCGTCCAAGGGCATGATCCGGGCGCGCAAGGGCCGTGTGGTGCTGATTTCCTCCGTCTCGGGCCTCTACGGCGCCCCCGGCCAGATCAACTACTCCGCTTCCAAGGCCGGCCTCGTGGGCATTGCCCGCTCGCTGACCCGCGAACTCGGCGGCCGCGGCATCACCGCCAACGTGGTGGCCCCCGGCTTCATCAACACGGACATGACCGCCGAACTGCCGGAGGCCACCCAGAAGGATTACCTGACCAAGGTTCCCGCCGGCCGCTTCGCCGAGGCGTCCGAGGTGGCCAACGTCGTCCGCTGGATCGCCAGCGACGAGGCCGCCTACATCTCCGGCGCCGTGATCCCTGTCGACGGCGGCCTCGGGATGGGCCACTAGCCTTCTTCCCCGGGCACATCCCGGGAGCGGACGACGGCGGCGCCGGACCCTGCGGGGACCGGCGCCGCCGTCGGCCTTTTGGCCCTAGCCTCCCCGCCTGCGCCGTCATGTACTGGACGCACAGCCCCCACCACACCGAGGCGGGGCGTGCACCCAGGAGGAAAGATCGTGACCGAACTCAGCAAATGGGCTCCCTCGGACATGCTGGAACCCGTCCGCCGGTTCCTCGACGGTGACCTGTCCATGACGCCGTCCATGAAGGTCGAGCAGTTCCAGGACGGCACCACCCTGGTGGTCCGCGCGGAGGTCCCGGGCATCGACCCGGACAAGGACGTGGACGTCTCGGTCAGCGACGGCATGCTGCACATCCGGGCCGAACGCGAGGAGAAGTCCGAACACAAGAGCAAGAACGGCTACCGCTCCGAATTCCGCTACGGCTCGTTCTCGCGCAGCATCGCCCTGCCGGCCGGCGCGAAGGAAGAGGACATTACGGCCACCTACAAGGACGGGGTCCTCGAGGTCCGCGCGCCCGCCCCGGCAACGGCCACCGCTGAAGCCAGCAAGAAGATCCGGGTGGACCGGGGGTAGGTTTCGGGCGGGCCCGGGCGCTCAGCCCGCCTCGTCCCGGGCCCGCCGCAGCCAGTCCGCGACCTCGGCGTCGAGGTCCTCCTCGGAATGAAGCTCCAGGTGGTGAATCCAGACTCCGGGGGAGACCTGCACCTCGGACTTGAACCGCGGTGAGTCCAGGCGCTCGTGGAGCGCGATCGAGAGAACGGCCGGAACCGTTGATCGCATATAACGGCCGGGCCACCAGGCGTAGGCGAAGCCGTGCCGGGTCCGGAAGGCGATCTGGCTTGTGGTGGCACGAACGCGGACGTCGGCGGGCACCGCCGCCGGGCCCAGCGTCTCCAGCAACCGCTCCACCGCCCGGAAGAGAGCCAGGCCTCGCGGGGACCCGCTGAAGACTTCCTCCGCCGTTGACCTGGTACCCCGCCCTGCCATGTCCGGATCCTACGCCGTCCCCTCGGGTCGGGACAGCCGAAGGCATGTGCGGCGCAGCCCGCCGCCGAACTAGGCTGCTACGGCTTCTTTGTGGGTCCCGTACAACCCGCTTTGCCCCGCGTCGCTGGCATGATGGACAGCAGACCCCACGCAATTTGGATGGATGGAACAAAGGAGCTCGAATGGGACTGCTGGAGAACAAGACCGCGATCGTCACCGGTTCGTCGCGCGGCATTGGCGCTGACGTGGCGAAATTCCTGGCCGCCGAGGGTGCCGCCGTGATCGTGAACTACCGCCAGAAGGCACCGCGGGCCAACAAGGTCGTCGCGGAGATCGAGGCGGCAGGCGGCCGGGCTGCCGCGGTCGGCGCGGACCTGACCACCCAGGAAGGCGTCCAGGCTCTTGCCAGCGCCGCCATGGAAAACTTCGGCTCCCTGGACCTGCTGGTCCTCAACGCCTCCGGCGGCATGGAAAGCGGCATGGAGGAGGGCTACGCGCTCAAGCTCAACCGGGACGCCCAGGTCAACATGCTCAACGCCGCCGTGCCGCTGATGCCGGAGGGCTCGCGCGTCGTGTTCGTCACCAGCCACCAGGCCCACTTCATCGACACGGTTCCCACCATGCCCGAGTACGAGCCGGTGGCCCGCAGCAAGCGCGCCGGCGAGGACGCGCTGCGCGAGCTGGTCCCGAGCCTGGCCGACAAGGGCATCTCCCTGGTGGTGGTCTCCGGCGACATGATCGAGGGCACCGTCACCGCCACCCTGCTGGACCGCTCCAACCCCGGCGCCATCGAGGCCCGCCGCGCCGAGGCCGGCAAGCTGTACTCCGTCAACGAATTCGCCGCCGAGGTCGCCAAGATGGCCACCGCCGACGTCGAGAGCGGCCACACCGAGTACGTCGGCGGCTCCGACTACTTCGAGAAGAGCGGCAGCAATTAGCCGATTCTCCAGCGCGGAATCTTCCGCGGACACGGCAAAGGCCGGGGCAGGCGCCCCGGCCTTTGCCGTCTGCAGGGTGTTCGGGACCAGAGTCTGGTCAGACGGCGGTCATACCCCGGCGATGTGCCGGACCGTGTCGAGGTAGGGCATGTCGACGGCGGCGTCCGCCGCGGCGCGGACTGCGGGCTTGGCGTTGAACGCCACCCCGATGCCGGCGGCGCCGAGCATGTCCAGGTCGTTGGCGCCGTCGCCGACAGCGATCGTGTGCTCCAGCGGGATGCCCTCGGCCGCCGCCCACTCGCGAAGGTACTTTTCCTTCGCCGCCCGGTCAATGACGTCCCCAAGGACGCGGCCGGTGAGGGCGCCGTCGACGATTTCGAGCTCGTTGGCGATCCAATGGTCCAGCCCCAGGCCGGCCGCCAGCGGGCCGAGGATCTGGTTGAAGCCGCCGGAGACCACCGCCACGGCATGGCCGGCCGCCTTGAAGGCCGCCACCAGCTCTGCGGCCCCCTCGCTGAGGTTGACCTCGGCGCGGACATCGTCCACGACGGCGGCCGGCAGACCGGCGAGCACGGCCACCCGGGCGTGGAGGCTCTGGGCGAAGTCCAGCTCGCCGCGCATCGCAGCCTCCGTCACGGCGGTGACCTCCTCGCGCCTGCCCGCGTAGGCCGCCAGCAGTTCAATCACTTCCTGCTTGATCAGGGTGGAATCGACGTCCATCAGCAGGAGCTTCCGCGGTGCCGTCCGCAGCGCGTCAGGCACCAGGGCGGTGCCGAACCCGGCGCCGTCGGCGAGGGAGACGGCCTCCCGCAGTCCGGCCAGGGCGGTGTCGGTCAGTGGTTCCGAGGTCGTGCACTCGGCGGTGTGGACCGTGTAGCGGCCGTCGCCGGCGATATCCTCGGCGGTGATGGCCAGGCCGGCGGCGGTCAGGGCGGCACGCACCTGCCGGAGGTCGTCGTCGGACAGGGCGGGGCCGTAACTGACCGCGGTCACGTGGGAAATCATGGCCCCAATCCTATCGAGCGGGCGGGTGCCGGCCCGCATCCATGACGCCGCGAAGGAGCCGCGGTGACGCCGGTCACGGCCCGGGCGGAGCGCTGCCGGGGCACTGGTCGGGCCACGGGGTCGGACCCGGACGGTGGTGCAGGGGGAGGTGTGCCGCTCCGGTTATCAATCGTCAGCTTTTTTGTCCTAGTGTCTACTCCTATGAGTGAAGTTCTTGAATTGGCCGCCGTCAGCGTTGTCCGCGGGGCGAAGACGCTCCTGGACAAGGTGGACTGGCAGGTCAAGGAGGGCGAACGCTGGGTGGTCCTCGGCCCCAATGGCGCCGGCAAGACCACGCTCCTGCAGGTAGCCGCGGCCCGCCTGCACCCCACCTCCGGCAAGGCCGGCATCCTCGACGAGGTCATGGGTGCCGTCGACGTCTTCGAACTCCGGCCCCGGATCGGCCTGTCTTCCGCGGCGCTGGCCAACCAGATCCCCGAGCACGAAAAGGTCCTCAACGTCGTCGTGACGGCCGCGTACGGGGTCACCGGCCGCTGGCGCGAGGGCTACGAGAAGGACGACGAGCGCCGGGCCTTCGCCCTGCTTAACGAATGGGGGATGGGCCCGCTGCTGAACCGCCCCTTCGCCTCCCTTTCCGAGGGTGAACGCAAGCGCGTCCAGATCGCCCGCGCCCTGATGACGGACCCCGAACTGTTGCTCCTCGACGAACCGGCCGCCGGCCTGGACCTCGGCGGGCGCGAGGACCTGGTGCAGCGGCTGAGCGAACTCGCCGCGGACGAGGATGCCCCGGCCATCGTCCTGGTGACCCACCACCTCGAAGAGGTGCCGCCGGGCTTCACGCACGCCCTGCTGATCCGCGACGGCGGCATCGTCGCGGCCGGCCCGCTGCGCGAGACGCTCACCGCGGAGAACCTCGGCGAGACCTTCGGCGTCGAGCTGGACGTCACCGAAACCGGGGGCCGCTACACCGCCACCGCCCGCCGCTAAGCGGGGTCCCTGAACTCGCGTGGACCTTCTAGGCAGCATCTTTGTCTTCTTCGCCGGCCTTTGGGCCGGGACCATCAACTCCGTGGTGGGCTCGGGCACGCTGGTGACCTTCCCGGTGCTGATCGCCCTCGGCTTCGCGCCGGTCACGGCCTCGATCAGCAACGCCACCGGACTGGTGGCCGGCAACGCCGCGGGCGCCTGGGGCTACCGCAAGGAACTCGCCGGCCGCCGCGGCCAGCTCATCCGGCTGCTGCCGGCCTCCCTCCTGGGCGGCATCACCGGCGCCTACCTGCTGCTGCACCTCCCCGAGGTGGTCTTCCAGTACGCCGCCCCGGCGCTGATCGTCCTGGCCCTGCTCATGGTGGCCTTCCAGCCCCGGCTCCAGCGCTGGGTGCAGAACCGGGAATCGGACCCGGAAACCGCCGCCAGGGACAAGCGTCACAGCGTCCTGCTGGTGGTGCTGGTCTACCTGGCCGGGGTCTACGGCGGCTATTTCGTGGCCGCGCAGGGCATCCTCCTGGTCGGGATTCTCGGGGTCTTCATGGCCGGAACCATCCAGAACGCCAATGCCATGAAGAACATCCTGGTCCTCGGCGTTAACATCGTCGCGGCGGCGTCCTACCTGCTCTTCGCGTTCG
>Ga0308160_10004237_pt1 | contig 15488 bp, 16 predicted proteins | sample PhyFR1_FD_201036 | JGI IMG/M metagenome (GOLD analysis project Ga0308160, IMG submission 201036) | Phyllosphere microbial communities from UC Gill Tract Community Farm, Albany, California, United States - DLSLF.R1 | ecosystem: Host-associated > Plants > Phyllosphere > Unclassified | place: USA...
AGACTATCAATGGGCTTTACAAGGCTGAGTTGATCCACCGCCGCGCTCCCTGGAAGACACGTGAAGCCGTCGAACTGGCCACGCTGGAATGGGTATCCTGGTTCAACCATTACCGCCTGTTGGAACCGCTCGGCTATATACCACCGGCGGAAGCTGAGGCAAACTATTACGAGCAGTTGAGCGGTCAGGTAATACAGGCCTGACTCACACTAACCGGCCTCCACGAAAGCCGGGGCGATTCACAACCGGCCGAGGCTATGTAAAAACGCATATAAAAACTGGGCTAAGAAAAATGGACGCGTCAGAACGCGCCACATTGAACGATCGGGGCCTCGGGAATAGTAAGAGGCCTCCTAAAACCATACCCACCTTGCGTTTTTACACAGCCTGGGCCAGAAGCGGACATTCCTCAGCGATACAGTCACCATCTAGACGCGACCAAAAGGTCTGTCGAGGCCCACATCGGGCTTCTTGAAATCCTTGCCCGATCCACACTTACTTGAGAGTTACTGAAGGTTCGCTGTTGGTTCGAGCAGGCGCTTCACCAGTCATGTTGTTGGGTTAAATCTCTTATAGTGTGTACGGAAATTCAGTGACAAACGGGACTTTTGCAAGGTTGAAACTTCGTCTAGACTTGTTGAACATAAAAAACCAAGGGATGTTCGGGTGAACGATCATGGGATATCGGAATAAGACATACGTCATTTTTGACGGCGACAAGGACATGTGGGCATACGGTTTCATGCTCGGCTGGAACAAACAGGAGCACATGCAGTTCAACTTCTATAACGCGCATGACTTTCTGCCGATGGAAGGCACTGCTAGTGAAGCGTACGTGAAAAGCGTCCTGAAGCAACGTCTTCAGAACACCAAACAGGCCATCGTAGTAGTTGGAGATAGCACCAGATACCTGTACAGGTTCGTACGGTGGGAAATCGAGACGTGCATCGATATGGGCATCCCCATCGTGGTCGCGAATCTGAACGGCTTGAGGGCAATGGACGTGGACTTATGTCCTCCGATCCTGCGCGATACGTGCACGATTCACGTGCCGTTCAAGGCAAAGGCTATACAATACGCGCTGGATGAATTCTGCGATGGATTCGCTAACTACAAAATGCAAGGCTTCACTGACCTGTATCTGAAGCCCCATGTCTATACGTCGCTTGGCCTATGACGGAGAATGATTTTCCCCCACTGTACAAGGCGGCTGATGACGCATCGAAGAAGGCGCAGAAAAAGTTCCTCTGGTCGTTGGGTGGAAACTTAACGCTTCTTGTAGTCGCCGCTGCAATGTCTGTGGCGAACGTTCAAACGAGTTGGTTTGCGCTTCTCCAAATGGGCCCACTTGTTGGAACGCTCATGCTGACCTTGTATCTCGCCATTATACGACCGCAGCGCATCTGGTATGGCACGCGAGCCTTAGCGGAGTCGGTGAAGACCGTCTCGTGGAGGTACGTGATGCGTGCTGAGCCATTCACCCGGGATGAGGCTTCTGACCGCGACCACTTCAAGGGCTCTCTCACAGGCATCTTCACTACAAACACTAGCATTTCGGCTCACGCAGTGACGATGACATCCGGCTCGCAAATCACGCAGGAGATGACCCGCGTTCGGAATCTTCCGCTCCAACAACGCATCGACTTGTATGAAGCGGAGCGGGTTGGAGATCAGCAAGGCTGGTACAACCGTAAGGCGAGACTCAATCAACGGTCATCTACGCTATGGTTTGGCGGTTTGATTCTGATGAACTTGCTGGCGTTAGCATTCGCCGCAGGAAAGGTCGCTCACCCGACCGTCAACTATTGGCCGACAGACATCCTCGTGGCCGCTGCGGCTTCCGTCATGGCGTGGATACAGACAAAACGTTTTCAAGAGCTAGCTGCCTCCTACACCCTTACAGCGCATGAGATTGGGTTGCTGCGGATAGCCTTGCCGAATCCACCGACGACTGACAAGTTCTCGAAGTACGTGGGCGATGCTGAGAATGCATTCTCGCGAGAGCACACGCAGTGGCAGGCCCGACGGGACGTTGACTAGTGGCGCAAGCTAAATCCCTGTAATACGGACGGCGGTTGGTATCTTCGCTTGGCAAGGTCCTCGTTCGGTAGGTATTAGCTTGTCACGGCCACCGCTGGATTTTCAAGCTGGCAACCTGCTATGCTGGCTCTACCTGGAGGATTGGGCGAGCTTTGACAAGCTTCAGCCATTTGCCTGAGGGGCAATATAGACATTCGAACGTCCGCTCGACTCAAAAAGGGGCATCATTCACTGTCGAACCGCCAACGCCCGCTGCTAGTGCCAATCTATCATTAGTGCACCAGCGCAAGAATCTTTAGCACTACTTGAGCCGTTGCGTCTCTTAGCGGCGGCGCTGAGGGTTCGGACTGTTAGCAGCGCAGTCCAATTGCAATGCCACACTTGAATTCAGCTGCATAGCAAGAAACCGTAACGATTTTTAACAATGAGCATGAGGCACGCTTTGGTGGTCACCGAAGCCATGTGAGCACAGTTAGTACCGAGAAAAAAATCTTCAGGGCTTCCCGCTATAAATGAAGTCCATCCGAAAATAAAAAAGGAGCATCAATGATTCATAAAGCTTTTTTATCACATTCGAGCGCCGACAAGGGAATAGTTCGGCCGACCTTTGAACAACTCGGCGCCGGACTGGCTCACTATGATGAGCGTACTTTCGAACCCGATGGATCCAGCGCACAAACAATATTGGAAGCTCTGTCAACTTGTTCAATATTTGTTTTTTTCTTAAGTGCGAATGCCCTGATATCCCCTTGGGTCAGCAAAGAACTTGTTTATGCCGAACATCTTTTTTTCAATGGAACAATTAAAAAAATTATCATCATCCCTATTGATGATACCCCACGCTCAAAATTGCCCTTTTGGATGACACCATTTGTTGTTCAACAACTTCCTAATGCAAAATTTATTGCGGCTCGGATTAGGAGCTCCATCCAAGAGCTTGCGACTGTCGAGCGCCCCTCAGCTGACCTTTTCATCGGGAGGGACGCGGAATCTACGGTGCTCAAAAGCGAACTTTCGCGCAGCGAGCTTCCACGGGCATCAGCGGTATTCATTTCAGGAATAGACGGTATCGGACGAAGGAAACTCTTGCAGCGTGCCTACGCAGACGTTTTTCCTTTTTTACCGAAGGTACACATCGAAATAGAGCTTTTGCGCTTTGAAGGAGAGGTAGAGTTCTATGAGAAGCTCCTGGCAGATTCTAGTCCTTGGCGGGATGTCGAAGATAATGCCGTACGTCCCGAAAAATTTTTAACGTTGGACGCGACTGCTAGAACAGATGCGCTCGTTGGTTTGCTGAGTACGGTCGCACGCAACAAACAGACGATCGTAATGAAGGGCGGTGAGGAATTATTTGATGAAAATGGACATGTAACTTCTTGGCTGAGTTCATTATTAAGTCGGCTCGATGCTCCATACCCAGTCTTAGCGGTTGTTTCGAGCAAAAAGCCAAGGCTCGGTAACATTACAGCAAACACGCGAGTTGTATTTTTGCATTTGTCAAGTTTATCAACGGAGTCGAGTAAATCTCTCCTATCGCTTGCTGCCTTTCCCGACGAGAGTCCTAATCCTAACGTTAATTTTGACAGTATCATAGACCTAGCCGAAGGCCATCCCGGATTAATTCACATGGCGGCGAACGCAATTCGGCGCGGATTTATTGATATGAGCGATGCGAGGAAAACGATAGCATCAAGTGTTGCAGAACGCGCTTCCGCGATGGTCAGCAAACTCAATTTTGCAAATAACGAGCGGCAGATCATTGCTCTGATAGACGAGCTTGGAGCGTTAACGATTACCGATCTTGAAGTTGTCTTTAGCAATGAAGACACGTTGGACTATCTTCCTATTGTTGCGCGACTGGAAGAATATGGCGTAATCGAAGGTTGGGCTAACTCAATTCGAATCGCACCATTTTTGCGGCGTGCCGTTGTTCCTTCTAGAGATAATTCAGATATCCAAATATTCCTTTCCATGGCTCGAAAAAAGTTAGTCAATTTTCTTAATGAATTTGATTCATTTGACGGCGAGAACATTGGCCTCCTTTCTGCAGCGATCCTAGCTTCCATACGAGAAACAGGAGATTTCAAAAGTGTGCTGGCGGCACGCCCACTAGTGGCAAGCCGATTTTTACATGTTGCTCGGAGTCTCTACGACGGGGGTGACTACGATCGTGCTCTGGAAGTCACGCAAAAGGCATATGAACTTCAAATAGCGCTAAGCGATGAGGCGAAAATTGAAGCACTACGGTTGAAGGGGCTGGCTGCGGCTCGGCTCGGCGACGATGCCAAGCGTGACGATGCGATCGCGGAGTTGGTCCATATTGGAACAACAAAGGCGAGAAGGATCGCTAAATTTATTGACGGGTTTTCAAATAGATTGAGAGGTAGTTACGATACCGCTTCAAATCGATATGCAGAGGCCTACGCATTAGACGGGGCAGGGGATTACCACGTGTTGCGTGAGCGTGCCTTTATTTCTTTATTTGCAGGAGATACCGATGCCGCTGAGAAGTTTTCACGGTCGGCGTTGAAGGTGGCCCCGACAAACGCGCATACTCTCGACATTCTTCTACAAGTTTTGATTCAACGATTCAAAGTTGAAAAGACGTCACAAAATATTTTAAACGAGATAGAAGATCGACTGAACGACCTTCGGAGATACCAAACTCTAGGCGACCGTTTTTATGAGACAAACGAAATTATGTTGAGTATAGCAAAAAAGAATTTCAAGTTTGCGGAACAATTAATTGAAACATACTCCAATAATAAAAAAATAACAAAGACCCAGCAATTAATGTTGGAGGCCCAGCTTTTTCTTTCTCAGCGACTCTATTCTAAAGCCGAAGATGCAATCAAATCTCTTCAAGCTCATGTGTATTCTTCTAATCGTCGCTTTGGTAGTCAAAGTCTCGTCGCGGCAAAGGCGTTGACTATTGAGTTATTTATTGATTCCAGTGCGTTTGGGCGAGCGCACTCTGAACTGAGTGACACAAAAGTACGTCTTCCGGCTCGGCTTTTAAATAAACTTGAATTGTCATTGGCAGAGGGAGTCGCCCATAGTACGGCCCCTGTAGGAAGTGATCTTTTAGAATGGGCAAAAAGAAAAATCGGCAAGATTTAATTGGATTAAATATAAGCAAGAAGGATTTTGCCGAATTTTCGTCGCAATGTTCGACTCTACGAACAACTATTGCACTTCGATGCGGTCGCTGAAGGATCGACTGTCTGGTAGGCCGAGGTGGGGCGGCTGCTGCTGGTCGCATGCAAATACGAATGGCCGCTCCCACCGCTGACTGCCGCACTGCAAAGTAGACAATTACTATGACACGTTGCAAGTCTGGAAAAGGGGTCGCGTTCCGTCCGTTGCTGCCAAGGGCCTTGCGGCCAAGAACAGACGTCTGAATGCTACGTCATATTGACATGGCTTTGTGTATATACTCATCCGGGTACGGCTACCGGCGGTTTTGCGGCCAGTAGCCTCCCGTGACGCCCGGATTTAGGTTTTTCTGCTTAATCTTCCGAGAGATTGCCCGTAACCGACAGTTCAAAGTCACCTAAGCAGCGGCGGCCGGTTACGGCCATGGCCACCATTCCGTCAAGGACGATCTTGTCACCGTAGTACACTCGCTCAGGATCCTGATCCATTTCCAATACTGCGAAGAAGGGGAAAAGCATGTTCGGACCGGTGAGGGTGAGGGGTGAATAGATCCCCATCACTTCGATATCCTCCACGTCTGTCGGTATGGCATTTGTTTGCGCAATGATGCCAGCCAGGTCGTCGTGGTCAGCTGCGTTCTGCCTAATATGGTCCGAGATCGCGTCTTCCAAACTCTGCGCGTTCCAATGTATTTTCTGAGGGGTGGCTTTAGCAAAGTGACTAAGAAAAACCTCCTCGAACTTAGGTTGAACCAGCTGCGCGGAACGCGCAGTCAACTGTGTCATATCGACTATGACATGGCTTCCAAATTGCTCATTGATAGCTGCTTGGTATGCGGCAAGCGACCCATAACCTAGCGCCGCTGCAAGAAGTTGCTGAACATGACCATGTGAAACTGTGGTACCGGCCGCATGCAGGGATTGACGAATAGAATAAGAATAAGAGGCGAAAGTCATCGTAGTTTCCTTCAGTTCTAACGCAGGCGTTGAGCGATTACGCGCCGGCGCAGTGGAAGAAAACCCAATGTCTACCGGTGAGAGGGTAATGCTTGAAAATATCCTTTTTTGAGCCGCTCACAACTCAGGCGGGTGCCAAGAATTAAGTTTAACACCAAATTAGCGGCTTGTGATACGACTATGTCTAGCTGACCCGATCCCCTGATTCTGTAGAAGCAAAAGACACTGCTTAGTAATCGAAGAGCCTGTGTACGCCGTAGCTCAGCTCGAGAACCTGAGCGCTGAAAGGCGGCTTTGGGTCGTTTTCGCCCTTCTGGGCGAATGCTACAAAACATCGCCACGCTTCATAATTTTATGAAGCGTGAAATCACCTTCTTGGCTTCGCGCCTTCGGTTACCAATATTTCGGCAAATACCGAAAAACCCTAGACGGCAACGTTACGGCGTAACATTTACACTTATGGCAGATTGTCTTGGAACCGCCTATAGCTCCTTGCCGGCCCGTGACACGATGACGCTCCACAATTTTGTGGAGCGCAAGAATCAAGGACTATCTCCGATTTGGAGAAATTGGGATTGAAAGGGATGGCCGCCAGCATTACATTGTCGAGGTGCCTTGCGTGAGGGCGGGACCGTCCAACGGCAGCTCACCAGCTGACGCCACACTCGCAATTCCCCGCAGGGCACCCCATATACATGCCCTCGCCGATGCGATTACACTTCTATCGGGACTTGCTGCGACGATGGCGCGTTGGGGAGCAGGGCGTCAGGTGAAAGGTCGCCGCCAGCGACGGAATCAAGTAGCCCCGTGCTTCTACCCAAGTCCCATTTTTCATCTGAAGGTCAGGTGGGTTCTGACCTTTCGACGCGGCCTGCCATGTTTCTCCGGCTTTCTTCGGATCTGCGCATGGCTTCCTCGTAAATGCGGTCCAGCTGTGCAATTGTGGTTGCCTTCATACGCACTTCGATGTCTTGCTCAACGCGATCCCGCCAGCCAAGGATGTTCTTCGCCGCCAGGATGGCAAATCTGCAGTCGTAGACTCCGGACATACCTCCTTCGATCAGCAAACTTTCCTGCAAGTCTCGCGCGCGCGCGTAGGACCAGAAAAATTCGGGCCGAACTGGGGTGCCGTCAGGCTTTTTCGCTCTAGCCCATTTGCGCAGGGTGTCGCTTGACACACCGATGCGTGATGCGAATCTTTTGAAGGTTGGGAAGGCATTGGCGACAAGGCGCGTCTCTTTGATGACGCCGCCTTGACCGTCTTCCAGGTCAACGATGACTTCTCTTTCGAGAGGGATATCGAAAAAGGAAACTATCATCTGGCAGAATTCCGGCCGGTAGACGGTCGGCCTACCTACACCGCGCTTGGGGTGTGCTAAAACTTTATCTTTTTTCAGCCCCGTTCTTGAGATATGTTTAGGCAGTAGCGCAGAATTTGCCGTCACCTTCATTTCATTCATTATCTGTCCTGTGGATTATTTGCTATAGACATTGCTTAGCCGACAAACGAATCGATTTCAATCAAATTCTCAGAAAGTCTGCCGGTTATCTCTCGGATTGTTCTAGCAAAATGTCCCTCAAACTCAAGCGAGTTATTTGCATGAGTCAACTTTCTATAAAGTTCCTCACAGATATCGTAGGCAAGGTCCTGTAGCAGTTCTATTTCTATAACGCCAGTTTTTTTTTTGAACTGTTGTCGAAGGGAAATTTTTATCGATCATGTTTATTCGCTTGAATTTAAATAATTAACAAATTTATGTGGAAACTTCAGAAATCAGGCAGCACATCGAAGTGGCTATACCGCTCTTTTAGATAAGGAACTACAGGCATTCGGCCCGTCCGCATGTCATCGAAGTAATTGCTGATTGCCTTAAATTTCTTCAGCTTGGTGCGAACAGGCGCGACTGCTTTGCTCAGGCCATCGACCGCAGCCATCAACGGTGCCCCGCCGGGCGCGTCATCAAATCCATATCGCTCGCGCATTACGTTCAAAGCAGTCTCTGTACGCTCTACGGCTTCGCTGACCCGCTGAAAGTCTTCCGGGAGGGGTTGAGTTTGCTCTGCATACTGGATCATCGTGGTAGCAAAGCTAGCTGCGACGTTAGCCAGTATCGCCTCAGTACCTCGCATTAGCGCATGCTGTTGCGCCACCTTGCCGTCAAGTTCCATGTGAGGGCTCAAGCCAACCAAGAAATCAAGACTGACGCTATAGACCTGTGAAGCCTGGCGGAGAAATGCCCAGTCTCGCGGCGGCGGACGCCCTCCAGATTCAATCAAGCTCAGCTGCGTGCTATTCCTATAGCCAAACCTTGCGGCCGCTTCGACAGCAGTCATACCCGAGACTATTCGGGCTGCAATCAAGTTGTACCGCAGGATTTCCATTTCTTCCGGTACGCTCTTGTTACGCACAAACCTAGTCAATGCCTTACGCATTTGAACTTCGTACTGCGCTTCAGTTAGAGGAGCGTTACGCTTCGCTACTTTCAATTGATCCTGCGCTTTAGCATCCTCGTTCGAGGCAGCTTCGATTTGCTGATGCTGTGGACGTGCCCGCCTGCGCCTGTTACGTACTTCAATGGCAACCATTAAGCCTCCTCCACTTGGTTTTGGGTGGCTACAGCGGTTGCCAGCTGGCGAACTGCGGCAGCAAGGTCAGCAATGCTGTCCTGCGGTGGCTCGACGGCCGTTACAGGTAACTCGTTACGCCACCGCTCCTTGGAGGAGCGCTTGTGGATCGTTTCTGCAGAGATGCTGAATCTCTGCGCTAGCGGTACGGCTCCATGCCCGGCTACGTACAGGCGTTTGATTTCTGCCCATGCAGCTTGTGATAAACGGATTGCCATGTGTTTTATTTCCCAGTAAAGATTTGTGCGATATCGCGGCGGTCCAATGCCGTTAACGTTGCCAATGTGATCTGCATGCTCGACGAGAGCATCACACCATCGCTGGTGCGTGGGTTGGTGAGGCGCTCGCTCATCTTAGGTTTCGGCCTTCACGCCATCTAGCAGATGCTCTGGGTACTCTGGGGCGCTCTTGGTGAACCGCTCAAGCCGCGCCTGACGCTCCCGGTTCGCCACAAGCTCCTGCTTCATTGCCGCCAGATCCTCTTTGGTCGGCTTGACGCCAATTGCCTCGATTTCTTCGGCACTGAAGCCTGCTTTCTCGTACCGCTGCCTCGCAGCCTCCCGGGCACTGCCAAACTGACTAATCGCGATCTCGATGGATTTGTTCTTTCCGCCCAAGGCCAAGATTTCACTAACGCAGCGGTTCAAAAGCGGTTGGACTTCCTTCTCCCGCGCAGCACATTGCGTCTTATAGGTATTTTTTTCGGTCAGTGCGACATTCACTTCCGCACGTATGGCAAGTTCGCGCTCACGCAGCTGGTCGACCACGCTGGCACCGCTCTCGAGCGAGGCAATGACGGCCTCTTGCAGCACGCCACTTACTCCTGCAGCATCAACCAGGGCGCTCAAAGCTTCACGCACGCGTTCCGCAGCACGGACCGCAGATGGTTCACGCCAAGCGGCAAGAATAGCTGCCTTAACTTCAGCAGGAGTGGCTTCATCGACTAAAAGGTTTTTGGTTTTGATCATGGTTCAGTTCTCGGTGGGTGAGCGTGCATCTTAGGACCCAAAACTCGCTCCTCCGGCGCACCTTTTCCAAGTCAAGGAGCTTCGCGAGCCAAGACTTCCCAAACTTCTATTAGCGCCTTTTACAGAGTGCGGCCCTAGCTGTGACTAACCCTTGAAGAACTGCCTGCTGTGCGTAGCTTCGTGCGCCATGTTTCCCAACCGAAGCGGACAAACTCGGAACGTTCATAGAGCCTGTCCCATGTCCTTGGTCCAAGGAATTCGTTTAACGCCTTTGCTCCAACATTGGTGATCAAAATAGTTGGTAGCAAATTTCCGTACCGACGATTAAAGATTTCAAAAATGATCGCTTGTTCGTCCTCGGTGCCCCGCTGCACCCCAACCTCGTCAATGATCAGCAGATCAAAGGCATAACCATACATATTCATTACTTCCTCTTCGCTCATTGGCGAGTCCCGCCTCCACGTTGATCGAACGTGCCGAATCAAATTCATTGCGTCAATGGCCATTACAGTGCAGCTGTTCAGTAAATGGTTTGCAATTGCCATTGCTAAATGCGTTTTTCCAGTACCGACCCCGCCACCGAAGACTAGGCCGGTTCCACGTTTGAAATGCTTGGAGTGGAAATCGCTAGCGTAGGTATGTGCGACACTAAGTGCATGCTTCATTTCTTCTGACTTGATTTCAAAATTATGAAAAGAGCAGAAACGAAAGGCCTTCGGAATGCCGGCCATATCAAGTCGCTGCTCAAGACGTCGCTGGCGAGCAGATTCCTGATCCGCACGCTGTCTTAGCTCTTCTGCTAACTGCTTTGCTTTATTACAGTTTGCGCATCCAAGCCATCGAGTTGCAGTTTCGAGACCGCTTAGCGAAAACCCCTTCTCTGTGTGATTACCATGTTGTTCGCACAGGGCGTCGCGCTCATATATTTTTGGAGTAATTGGGTGTTTTGAGGATATACCAGTCATATCGCTACCTTTTCAAACGGATCAATGAACACTGGCATAGGGTTGGTGCCAAAGTCATTACTTGAAGGGCGCCCGCTCCGTGGGCTTGTGCGCTCACCAGCCATCCGCTGACAAGTCGCACGTAGATAGCTAGCCGGGTCTGCAGGTCGCTCAACTACCGTTGCACGCACGGCTTCCAAGGCGATGTCTGCGTCGTAGTCCTTAACGAGTTTGCCGATGAACGTGCCGCATTGAGCTGCCGGCATTCCAGCTTGTGTAAGTAAAGACTTTCCGGCACGCCATAACTCTTCCTTTGTCCTTGGCTCTACGTGCGGCGGCTCGCCGCCCGATACTGAGCGTAGCGAAGTGTCGGAAGCCTTTAAATCTTGGAGTCTGGAGTCTGGAGTCTGGCTAAGGTTATCTGTGGGTCTGGTTTCGAAACCGTCTGGGTAATTCGTGGGTTTTAATTCTGAACCGCCTAGTATAAGTGTGGGCCCTGTGCTGGAAGCCCGAGCGTCACTTGCCTGCATTTTTTTGCTTTCGGATCGCCTAGGGCGGCCACCGAGTGCTCCATTTTTCTTGTTTGCGCTGGCTTTGGCCGATGCAGCTGAAATTTCACGTTCGCAGCGGTCCTGAATCCAGAAGCTGTCAGCCAGATAGAAGAACTCGTTCAGAACAGTTTTAAGCGCTTGCAGTTCATCCTTTGCGCGTGCGCCAATCAAACGGGCAGCAAGGTCATCAGGAATGCCAGATTCACGGACGTAATAGCAGTCGAGCAGCCGAACGAGAATCCCGTGTTCAAGTAAGCTAAGGTGACTTGCACTACGAACATAATCGCCAATATGACGCTTCCAGAAGTTCATTTGCGCCTCCTCAGTGCCAACCAACTTGAAACAGCGATGCGGTCTGCATCGGTTAAGTGATAGACCCCGAACCGGCAGGCGCGTCCATCACGGTCGCGACGAGTTCGAAATTCACAGGGAATAGTGAGACCCATTTTGCGAAGAGCGAAAATGAGGTCGGGCCCGTTCGAGCAGGCAGCGACACCATCAAGCTTCTCACGTTCAAGAGGATTTTTGACCAAGATACGAAGGGTACGGACCATCCGTGGATTCGTAGTGCCGAGAAACGTCCTTTCCATGTAACTAGTGACCAAGCTGGCATGGGCTGAATCACCTGCTTTACTTTCCAGGTAATCGGAATGTTTCATTGCTGCTCACCATTGAGGAGAGCAGAAATTTCGACTACCGGCCACAACAGGTGATTACCTACCTTGATTGGGCGTATTCCGAAGCAAGCACCAGTTAAGCAATAGTTTTTGCGGACTGTCTGGGTGGCGCGGTTAGTAGCGTTCGCGAATTCCGCGGTGGTGAGGTGGTCACGGCCGGAGGCGATTGCAGCGAGGGCAGGGGGTAATGTTGTAGTGTTTCTAAACGTTGCCATATCTCCTCCTATTGGATGTACGTCTCTGCGAATATCCGCAGTTCAACGCATGGCAACGCTATAAGAATCGATGAAGTATCTACCTTTGCAAGTGTCTACCCTCTACCAATTTGTGTGACGGTTAAGTTAAGAAGTGGCGTCAGCTATCCGGCCATCATCGCGAAGGTCTTGCCAAGCTTTGTTAAATACGCGGCGGTCCTCATTGTTCCAATCTATCGCTTCCCAGATTTTTTTCCGCATCCCTCCTAATCCTTGTGAGTGCTTGGGAAGTTTCGTGGCTATGTAGCCTTCTCTTTTTATAGTGTCGAGAATTTGATTTTTTCGCCATTCTTCTATCAACTGCGGTTTTTTGATTTTTTGTGTTGATATTTTCGTAATTTTTTCATAACACTCTTCTATATAAGAAGGCTGACCAGGATAATTTTCTTGAGTTGCAACTTTTCCATAATGGTCTAGCCAAATTGCTAAGTCGAGCAGTTCAATAAATTCCTTCCCATTTCGGGTAATGGTTGTGAGGATGCCATTATCTATATCTGCTCGAACCCTGATTCTTACTTTTTCACCTATTTTTTTCTCGCTTTCTAAATCTTCCATTGCAGCGCGCAAACTACTTACTGATGCGCCTCCAACGAGGGAAGCTCCAGAAGATTTATTAATTGGTATTTTTTTGGTTATTCTATTAATTAAATCTTCGAGTGAAATTTCTTTCTCGTTACGAGCAAGTTCAATATCGGTCAATTGTGGCCTCAGTACTGTTAAATTTTTATTTTGGTTTGGTTATGTGACTTAAACTGGAGCTTTCTGATACTCCGTTTGTGAAAGTGCGAGCGCGCTAACGGCTTGATGGAGGGCACTTAGCAACATCTGAAACTTCACCGAAAGTGTTGCATCGTCTGACCTCTGCACAATTACATTAAAAATGTCAGCGGAAACAGAATCATGCGGGTCGCTTTCTTCATTTTGGCGACCTGCAACTGCTGCACCGCCACGCGCCATACTCCCGATTTTTTGTAAATCCGTACTCATCTCGTTCGCAAGGGAAGAAAGCGCTTCGAGCAACGCATCAACAGTCGCGCCCCGGTAAATCGTTTCCTTAATGGGAAAGGTTTGATGATGAAAATGAAGAGGGGTCATCGCCTATTTTCCTTAGTACGTTAAGTAAATTTTGGAATCATTTGGTGTATTTAACTTCGTGACTATGGCTTTTTTTAATTGCTTTAGGTCACAGTTATTACTTTCAAAATCTGTCTTGTATTTTCGAAATCGGCTTCAACTCCCCCTTGTTCCAAAATCCATTTTTCTATCTTAATGTGCCATGCTCTTAGTAAGTCCAATGGACGTCGGCGGTAATGTTTTTCTGCAATTGCAGACGGCTTATGTCCCATTATTTGAGCAGAAATTCCTGTAGGCATTTCTACCCACTCGCATAGTGTTCCAAAGGATCGGCGCAATCCGTGGAGGCTAACATGTGGTAAGCCAGCAGCAGAAATCGCGCGGCGATGCGAGAATGTTGGCTCGGCTACTTTGCCATCAGATGAAGTAGGGCTGCTAAAAACCCATTTATTGCGTCGTGGTAGTCCTGCTAAAAGTGTAGAAAGGTAAGGGGTTAAAGGTATTTGTCTTTCACCGTCAACTTTGTCCCGAATAATTAGGCTATTCCATTGAAAATCGATATCGCTCCACACTAATGCAGCCAGTTCTTCCCGACGAGCGCCAGTAATTAACAAACCTTGCAAGTAAGCTGAAACTACTGGATTTTGGATGCGGCGCACAGCAGCGAACCATGCAGGTAGCTGTTCCCGCTGTAACACATCTCCTTCCTTAGGTCTGACCTTTGGCACTACATCACGCACATTTTGGGCGCTGTATGCATTGTGAGTCATAATTCCGCAGTAGGCCGGTACATCTGCTGCCCAGCGAAGAAAAGCCCGAAGCAAGCGATAGGCAAGCGCGGCAACGGTTGGTCGCTCGGCGGAGTGGGAAGTAAGCCAACTAGATATCTTGTCTGCGGTAAGTTCGGGCAAGGTTAGAGGACGTAGTTCTGCAAGTGGACCTGCCATAGTTACCCCAAAGCCTCTTCTCTTAGGCTTCCCACCTACATCAGCTAATACAATGTGGTCCTGCAAGTGTCGCTCGCTCCACCGTGGTGTACGCGAAAGTACATACTCATCCCAGGCTTCACCGAAAGTGGCAAGCTGACGGCGTTTTTCCGCTAACCTGGCTTCATGCGCAGCTAGTTGAGCCGCTTTTACTTCACGTGGGTCTTTGCCCTCATCAAGCATCCGCTGCAGACGGCGGGCTTCTTCTTGGGCATGATCAATCGTCCAACTTCGTGGGTCGCCAATAGTCAAGCGAATGGATTTCTTATTCAGCACTCCTTGGAACACATAGGATCTCGCGCCATTTGCGGTCACCCGTAAAGCTAGACCAGGCGATGCAGAATCCCATAGAAAGGATTGAGCCTTGCCGCTAGGGCAGGTGTGCTCTTGAATTCTCTTCGACGTAAATTTTGTTCGAGCCACTTAGCCTCCATGCTAGCTTCGTTATCAAGTCATGTAACTGCGGTGTAAGCAAATTATGTACATACATGGGAATAGAGGTCAATTGATATTGGGAAATATAGGCAGATAAGTGCTTGAATATAGGGACTTCTATATAAAAGAGGAATGCCTATCAATTTTAAGGAACGCCGATTTGCTCGGACTCATAATCCGTTGGTGCCGTGTTCGACTCACGGGAGGCCCACCAGAATAAAGAAAGCCAACCTGTTAAAGGTTGGCTTTTTCATTTTCCAGGGTGGCTACAGTCTCTTATTAAAGAACGCTGCTGCCTACAGTCAGGGAAGGACCCGCCATTTGTCGCCCTCTCTGGCAAAGATATATTTCAACACCAGACCTTTTCCAGCTTGCGAGGCCACTCCGCATTTGTACGCGTTCTCACCCGCATTTTCGCATCCGGTTTTTCTTGCTTCTGCGCGCATCCTTGCCAGATCCCCTAGCAGCATCTTCGTCGGTCCGAAATCATTCAGGGTGTCGAAGATTTCTGCTTCCGTTGGCTCGCCTTTCCCGCAGGCGGTCAGCATCAGCAGCAAAACCATGACGGCGTGGAGTCGGTGAGGGTGACGATGTCCTGCTGTCATGGTCGGTCGGTATCTTGCGCAGCGTGATTGATCGGGCGGTGCCGGCCTTTCCGGCTTATCGTTGAACCGCAAGGAACTAATGAAAACGGCATGGAGTGCTGCCGTCATTTCCCGCATTCGTCTGCAGCACGATGGCATATGAACCGTCGGAAGCTACAACCCCGAAACCGGCGCGCTCAGCCTGACTAACACGGTCATTAACAGTAAGGAATGGTGT
>Ga0308160_10004238_pt1 | contig 15484 bp, 11 predicted proteins | sample PhyFR1_FD_201036 | JGI IMG/M metagenome (GOLD analysis project Ga0308160, IMG submission 201036) | Phyllosphere microbial communities from UC Gill Tract Community Farm, Albany, California, United States - DLSLF.R1 | ecosystem: Host-associated > Plants > Phyllosphere > Unclassified | place: USA...
TCGGTCGTGGTCAAGGATTACTATGCCGAGCTGCCGATCGACATCAAGGTCACCGGCGGCTACCACGAGATCGGCGAATTCGCGGCCGACATGGCCAAGATGTCGCGCATCGTCACCCTGAACAACCTGTCGCTCGGTACCGAGAAGGAAGGCACGCTGTCGCTGGAAGCGGTGGCCAAGACCTTCCGCTACCTCGACCAGGACGAACTCGATACCCAGGCCAAGGCACGCAAGGCCAAGAAGAAGGGCGCCAAGAAGGAAGGCGAAGCATGACCCGGTATTCCACGATCCTCCTTGGCGTCCTGAGCGCCGCGCTGCTGGCCGGCTGCGGCGACAGCGACGTGCGCGAAGTGCGCGACTGGATGGCGCAGGTGCAGCGCGAGACCCATCCGACCGTCAAGCCGCTGGCCGAACCGAAGACCTTCATTCCCTACGCCTACGGCGCCAGGGAGGCGCTCGAGCCGTTCAGCCAGACCAAGCTGCTGGGCGAACTGGCCAAGGCCGCGGCGGTCTCGAACAACCCGAACCAGCCGGATACCACGCGCCCGCGGGAACTCCTCGAAACATTCCCACTGGATACCATGATCATGGTCGGGACGATCGAAAAGGGCGGCACCCGCTATGCGCTGCTGCAGATCGACCGCGCGTTGTACCAGGTCCGGGCCGGCCAGCGTGTCGGCCAGAATTTCGGCGTCGTCACCCGTGTGAGCGATGGTGCCATCGATATCCGTGAAGTTGCGCAGGATGCCGCCGGCGAGTGGGTCGAGCGCATGGCGAAGCTGGAGCTGCAAAGCAAGGAGACAGGAAAATGACCCGTTTTAAAGTGATGGTGTGCGCCTTCCTGGGCAGCCTGATGTTCGGCGCCGGAACGGCGTACGCACAGAGCAATGCGATCGAATCGATCAGCGCCAACCAGCAGGGTTCCAACGTCGTCATCAAGGTGGCGATGAAGGACGCGCCGACCAAGCTGCCGATCGGCTTTTCGATCACCAATCCGGCGCGCATCGCGCTCGACTTCGGCGCCACCGCGAATGCCACCGGCAAGAGCGTCCAGGAGGTCAACCTGGGCGACGTGCGCGGCGTGAACGTGGTGCAGGCCGGGGAGCGTACGCGCCTGGTGCTGAACCTGAAGCGCCCGCTGAACTACGCCGCCGCGATCGACGGCAAGGCGGTGATCGTCACCGTCGAAGGCTCGGGCGGCGTGGTCCAAGCCTTGGATGGGAGCGGGCTTCCAGCACGGGCTCCCGGGGCCGTGCCGGGGGCGTTGGCAGGTCATCAAACCCTGCGCGATCTCGATTTCCGCCGCGGCAGCAACGGCGAAGGCCGCGTCGTGGTCGACCTGCCCAACGGCCAGGTCGCGGTCGACGTGCGCCAGTCGGGCAACCAGATCCTGGTCGACTTCCTGAAGACCGGCGTGCCGGCCACGCTGCGCCGCCGCCTCGACGTCAGCGACTTCGGCACCCCGGTGTCGCGCATCACCACCACGCCTTCGGGCGACAACGTGCGCATGACCATCGATGCCCAGGGTTCCTGGGAGCAGAGCGTCTACCAAAGCGACACCCAGCTTGTGATCGACGTCAAGCCGGTCAAGGAAGATCCGAACCGCCCGGGCGGCAACGGCACCCAGGGCTACCGCGGCGAGAAACTGTCGTTCAACTTCCAGAACGTGGAAGTGCGCGCGGCGCTGCAGGCGATCGCCGACATCTCGGGCCTGAACATCATCACCAGCGATTCCGTGAGCGGCAACCTGACCCTGCGCCTGAAGGACGTGCCGTGGGACCAGGCCCTCGACGTGGTGCTGCAGGCCAAGGGCCTGGACATGCGCAAGAACGGCACCGTGCTGTGGATCGCGCCCAAGGAAGAACTGCTGACCAAGGAAAAGATCGAGCTCGAACAGAAGGCGCAGATTTCCGACCTGGAGCCGCTGCGCTCCGAGATCTTCCAGCTGAACTACCAGAAGGCCGAAGCCTTCCGCACCGTGTTCGGCCTGGATGCATCGGGCGCCAGCAGCGGCGGCAACAACCGCGTGCTGTCCAAGCGCGGCAGCGCCATCATCGACCCGCGCACCAACCAGCTGTTCGTGACCGACATCGCGTCCCGGCTGGAAGACATCCGCAAGCTGATCCAGAAGGTCGACGTCGCCACCAAGCAGGTGCTGGTCGAGGCGCGCCTGGTCGAGGCCAACGACGGCTTCTCGCGCAACCTGGGCGCCAAGCTCGGCTTCACCGACCTGCGCACCCTGCGCGGCGGCGATTCCGGCTACCAGATCAGCGGCAACCAGCGCATTGCGATCGGCGGCAACCTGACCGGCGTCGGCCAGATCACCGGCCAGACCCCGGAAGCGGGCACCGGCTACACCAACAGCACGCTGGTCAACCTGCCGGCTGCGGGCATCAACGGCGCCAACCCGAGCAGCATCGCGTTCTCGCTGTTCTCCTCGGCCGCCAACCGCTTCCTGAACCTGGAACTGTCGGCGCTGGAAGCCGACGGCAAGGGCAAGATCATTTCCAGCCCGCGCGTGGTTACCGAGGACAACGTCCCGGCCGTGATCGAGCAGGGCGTCGAGCTGCCTTACCAGCAGGCCACCAGCAGCGGCGCCACCTCGGTCGCCTTCCGCAAGGCCAGCCTGAAGCTGGAAGTCACGCCACAGGTGACTCCGGACGGCAACATCGTGCTCGATGTCGACGTGGCCAAGGATTCGCGCGGCGAGAACACCACCGCCGGCCCCGCCATCAACACCCAGCACGTGAAGACCAAGGTGATGGTGGAGAACGGCGGCACCGTGGTGCTGGGCGGTATCTACCAGCAGAGCGAGACCAACGACACCACCCAGGTGCCGGTGCTGGGCAATATTCCCGTCGTGGGGAACCTGTTCAAGACGAATTCGCGGGCGACGACCAAGACCGAACTGCTGGTCTTCATCACGCCGCGCATCGTGACCGAACGGGTGCAGGGCGGGCGTTGACGCCGGGGACGGCGCCGCGTCCGATCAAGTCGTAAAAACAACCAACAACAACTGAACGAGATGAAAAACTACAAGAACGTAAGCGCCGGCCGCGGACTCCAGGTCGCCGCCCTGCTGGCTGCACTGCTGCTTTCCGCCTGCGGCGGTGGCGGCGGCAACCCCGGCGCAGTGACCGGCGGCACCGGCGGCGGGACCACCGGCACCGGCAATACCGGCGGCACCGGCACCGTCGTGCCAGCCAACCCGACCGTTACCCTGGCCTTCACCAATACCGCGGGCACCGGCAGCAACAGCCTGAGCGGCGCGACCCCGCTGACGGTCAAGGCGACCGTGCTGGACGCGAACAAGAAGCCGGTGCCGGACGCGATCGTCACCTTCGCCACCGACAACACCCTGGCCACCTTCTCGCCGAGCGCGGGCACCGCCCTGACCGACGCCAACGGCGTGGCCAGCGTCACCATGCGCGCGGCCAGCCTTGCCGCCGGCGGCGCCGGCTCGGTCACCGCCAGCACCAGCGTGGCCGGCGCCACCGTGACCGGCACCGGCAACTACTCGGTCGGTGCCACCACGCTGACCTTCGGCACCCTGAGCGCCGCCCAGACCAGCCTGCAAGCCTACGGCTCGACCGTGCTGTCGGTCGACCTGCTGAGCGGCAGCGCCAAGTACACCGACCAGCAGGTCAACGTCAGCTTCAGCTCGGCCTGCGTCGCCGCCGGCAAGGCCACGCTGGCCACCACGGTCGCCACCAACAACGGCACTGCCCAGACCGTGTACCGCGACAAGGGTTGCGGCAACAACGATACCATCACCGTGACGGCCGACGGCGTCACCAAATCCGCCACCACCACCCTGAGCATCGCGCCGCCTGCCGCCGCCTCGGTGCAGTTCGTGGGCGCCACCCCGACCGCGCAGTCGATCGTGATCCGCGGCCAGGGCGGCAATGGCCGCACCGAGACTGCGACCCTGACCTTCAAGGTAGTCGACATCTTCGGCAACCCGCTGGCCGGCAAGGCGGTCAATTTCAGCACCACCTCGAACCTGGTCACCATCAACAAGACCAGCGACACCACCGATGCCACCGGCAGCGTGATCACGACCGTGAATTCGGGCGATGCGCCGACCTCGTTCCGCGTGCAGGCGAGCCTGCCGAACACTGGCAGCGGCAGCACCCCGGACATCTCGACCATGTCCGACCTGGTGGTCGTCACCACCGGCCTGCCGGTGCAGCGCGCGTTCTCGATCAGCACCGAGAAGTTCAACATCGATGGCTGGAACGTCGACAGCACGCCGGCCAACCCGGCGACGCACATCCACGTGCTACTGGCCGATGCCTTCGGCAACCCGGTGCCGGACGGCACCCCGATCGTGTTCCAGACCAACATGGGTTCGGTCGGATCGGCCGACAAAGGCGGCTGCACCACGGTCAACGGCGGCTGCGCGGTCGACTTCCGTGCACAGAACCCGCGTATCCCGACCCCGGGTCAGCCGGCTACCCCGTGCAACACCGGTACCGCTACCGGCGTCCGCCCGGACGCCACGCGCCGCGGCCTGGCCACCATCTGCGCCAGTTCGACAGACGGCAGCAACACCGTATTCGCCCGCACCATGATCTTCTTCGGCGGCAGCAACGCGACCTACTCGACATTCGATGGACGCCAGGTGTCGTTCACCACGCCGAACGACCTCGGCTCGATCAGTTTCAGCGACGCCAAGAGCGTCACGCTGCAGTTGAACGACGAGAACAACAACCCGCTGGCGGCCGATACGGCACTGGAAATCGCTGGCGCCACCAACGCTTCCGTAACCGTGACGCCAAACAAGGTACCCAGCATTCAAGTGCACACCACCGCCGGCGCCGATCCTACCGGCACCGCAACCGGCGTCCAGGGATCAGTGCATATTCTCAACATTACGGGCACGCCGCCGACCCCTTGCGTGGCGAAAACGGCAGCGTTCAGCGTGACGGCGACCACGCCATCGGGCTCGACGACCAGCATTCCGTTTAAACTGTCGTTCACCTGCCCTTAAATGATAAGGTTGACTGAATGACACGCGGCGGCCAGGTTATCCTGGCCGCTTGCATTTTAAGCGATCGACAATAGTGCCTGACTGCAAGAATAACAATATCTTCCTCGTCGGTTTGATGGGTGCCGGCAAGACCACCATCGGTCGCCTGCTGGCGCGGCGCCTGAACATGGCCTTCATCGATTCCGACCACGAAATCGAAGCGCGTACCGGCGCCTCGATCCCGTGGATCTTCGAGATCGAGGGCGAGCCCAGCTTCCGCCGCCGTGAAGCCGACGTGATCCGCGAGCTGACCGCGCAGCGCGGCATCGTGCTGGCCACAGGCGGCGGCGCCGTGCTGAATCCTGCCAGCCGTGCCCTGCTGGCCGAGCGCGGCACCGTGGTCTACCTGCGCGCCAGCGTCGGCAGCATCCTGCAGCGCACCTCGCACGACAAAAACCGCCCGCTGCTGCAGACCGCCGATCCGAGAAAGAAACTGGAAGACCTGACTGCCCAGCGCGAACCGCTGTACCGCGAGATTGCCGACCTGGTCATCGATACCGGCCGTCCTAACGTACAATCGATGGTCCAGACCATCATCGACCAGATCGCGCAGCTGGAAACGGCACGCGCGCGCAAGGCAAGAACCACCATGAATGAACAGGCATGCATTTCACTTGACGTCGAACTGGGCGAGCGCAGCTACCCGATCGTGATCGGCCGCGGGCTGCTCGACGACGGCGCGCTGCTGAACCGCCACATCGCGGGCAGCGGCAAGGTGGCGATCGTCACCAACACCACCGTGGCGCCGCTCTACCTCGAGAAAGTCGCGGCGCCGCTGAGGGCCAGCGGGCGCGAGGTCCTGCCGATCATCCTGCCGGACGGTGAAGAATATAAAAACTGGCAGAGCCTGAACCTGGTGTTCGACGCGCTGCTGGCCAACAAATGCGACCGCAAGACCACGCTGGTGGCGCTCGGCGGCGGGGTGATCGGCGACCTGACCGGCTATGCGGCGGCCAGCTACATGCGCGGCGTGCCCTTCGTGCAGATCCCGACCACCTTGCTGGCGCAAGTGGATTCCTCGGTAGGCGGCAAGACCGGCATCAACCACCCCCTCGGCAAGAACATGATCGGCGCCTTCTATCAACCGCGCGCCGTGATCGCCGATACCGCCACGCTCGACACCTTGCCCGACCGCGAACTGTCGGCCGGCCTGGCCGAAGTGATCAAGCACGGCGCCATCCTCGATGCCGGCTTCTTCGACTGGATCGAGCGCAACATCGACAAGCTGGTCGCGCGCGACCACGACGCGCTGGCGCACGCGATCCTGCGCTCGTGCGAGATCAAGTCCGACGTGGTGAAACGCGACGAGCGCGAAGGCGGCCTGCGCGCGGTGCTGAACTTCGGCCACACCTTCGGCCACGCCATCGAGAACGGCCTCGGCTACGGCCAATGGCTGCACGGCGAAGCGGTCGGCTGCGGCATGGTGATGGCGGCGGATCTGTCGCACCGCATGGGCCTGATCGACCGGGCCAGTGTCGAGCGCCTGCGCGCGCTGGCGCAGGCGGCGCGCCTGCCGACGGTGGCGCCGGACCTCGGCCTGGAACGCTGGATCGAGCTGATGGAAGTCGACAAGAAGAACGAGGGCGGCGCCATCAAATTCATCCTGCTGAAACCCTTGGGCAGCCCGAGCATCACCGGCGCGCCGCGCGAACAGCTGGAAGCGACGCTTGCAGCAACGGTCGGGAGGCCCGCAGCATGATCGATTTCGACGCCCACCTGGCGCCCTACGCGGCGCATTCCTCGAAAAGCCGCGGGCGTCGCCATCCGGAACCGGCCGCCGGTTCGCGCAGCGAATTCCAGCGCGACCGCGACCGCATCATCCACTCGACCGCCTTCCGCCGGCTCGAATATAAAACCCAGGTCTTCCTCAACCACGAGGGCGACCTGTTCCGCACCCGCCTGACGCACTCGATCGAGGTGGCCCAGATCGGGCGCACGCTGGCGCGCAGCCTGCGCCTGAACGAAGACCTGGTCGAAGCCACCGCGCTGTCGCACGATCTCGGCCACACGCCCTTCGGCCACGTCGGCCAGGACGTGCTGAACGACTGCATGAAGGACTACGGCGGCTTCGAGCACAACCTGCAAAGCCTGCGCGTGGTGGATCACCTCGAAGAGCACTACGGCGCCTTCGACGGGCTGAACCTGACGTTCGAGACGCGCGAAGGCATCCTCAAGCATTGTTCGCTGACGAATGCGCGCCAGCTGGGAGAACTCGGCCAGCGCTTCATCGACAAGACCCAGCCCAGCCTGGAGGCCCAGCTGACCAACCTGGCCGACGAAATCGCCTACAACAACCACGACATCGACGACGGCCTGCGCTCCGGCCTGCTCACCATGAAGCAGATGGAAGAGGTCGACCTGTTCGCGCGCCTGCACCGCCAGGTGGTGCAGCAGTACCCGGGCCTGCCGGGCCGGCGCGAGCTGTACGAGACGATCCGCCTGATGATCACGGCGATGACGGCCGACCTGGTCGACGAGTCGTGCCGGCTGATCAGGGAAGCCGCGCCGCAGAGCATCGACGACGTACGCGCCGGGCCGCCGCTGATCCGTTTTTCGTCTGCGATGCGTGCCGAGACCACGGCCCTGAAGCGCTTCCTGTATGCGAACCTGTACCGGCACTACAAGGTAAACCGCATGCGCGTAAAAGCGAGCCGGATCGTGCGCGAGCTGTTCGAGGCGTTCATGACGGATCCGGTGCTGCTGCCCTTCGATTACCAGGTGGCGGGCGGGGACACCCACAAGCAGGCCCGCAAGATTGCGGACTATATCGCGGGGATGACGGACCGGTATGCGATCCGGGAGCACAAGCGGATTTTTTCGCTGGACGAGCTGTAAGCAAACCAGCCCGTCGTCCTGCCTTTGCAGGGGCGACGGGCTGGCACTAACGCATCAATTGAACAGCGACGGCGCCGCCAGCTGCCCCAGCAGCTTCTTCACCGGCGCCGGCAAGGGCGCTTCACCGATGCCCGCCAGATCCCACCACACGTGCCCCGCCGGCGTCTCCGCGCGCTTGGTCAACCCCACCCGATACGGCTGGATGTGCAGCTTGTAGTGCGTGAACCCGTGCACCAGCGGCAGCAAGGGCTCCACCTCATCCACCGTCCCGAACTCGCCGGCGGCATTCGCCAGCACCGCGACGTCGGCCTCCTCGGCGTCGTCGACATCCACGTGCCCGTCGAACTCCGGCAGCGACAACAAGCCGCCCCAGATCCCGGACTCGGGCCGCTGCTGCAGCAGCACCTGCCCACCCTCGACCACCGCCAGCATCAGCGCGCGCTTTTCCGGCGTTTCCTTTTTCGGCTTGCGCACCGGCAGTTCGGCGGTGCGGCCGGTGGCATACGCCACGCAGCGGTCTTGCAGCGGGCAGCGCTCGCAGTCGGGACGCGAACGCGTGCACAGCGTGGCGCCCAGGTCCATCAAGCCCTGGGTATAGGCTTCGATGCCGCCGTTGGCCGGCGTTAAAGCTTCGGCGCGGCGCCACAGCGCGTCTTCCACCGGTTTGATGCCCGGATACTGGTCGATGCCGAACACGCGCGCGAACACGCGTTTGACGTTGCCGTCCATGATCGCGGCGCGCGTGCCGCTGGAAAAGGCCGAGATGGCGGCGGCGGTCGAGCGGCCGATGCCGGGCAGCTCGGCAAGTAAAGAAGGATCCGACGGGAAGGTGCCGCCATACTGCTCGACCACGCGTTTGGCGCAGGCGTGCAGGTTGCGCGCCCGCGTGTAGTAACCGAGGCCGCTCCAGTGCGCCATCACGTTTTCCAGCGGCGCTTCGGCCAGCGCGGCGACCGTCGGGAAGCGTTCCAGGAAGCGCGCGTAATAGCCCAGCACCGCGGTGACCTGGGTCTGCTGCAGCATGATTTCGGACAGCCAGATGCGGTAGGCGTCGCGCGTGTTTTGCCAGGGCAGGGCATGGCGGCCGTGCTGTTTCTGCCAGTCGATCACGGCGCGCGAAAAGCTCGGGTCGGCCAGGTCGGTCACATCGAATTCAGTTAAACGCTTCATGCAATTTCCAAAGGTGTGTCAACCTGCAGGCCAGCTTCCAGTGCGCGCGTGACCGCGCCGGACAGGCTGCCAAGGCGGCCCTTCACTTTTTCGAGGTCCTGCTGGGCCGCCTCGAAGGCGGCGATTTTCTGTTCCAGGCTTTCGGTGGCATCGTGGATGCGCTGGATCGACGCCTGGCGCCCGCGCAGCTGCTCGCGGTGCTGGCGGATCTGCGCTTCCAGCGGCGCCATGATCACCTTCAACCAGGCCTCCACATCCGCATTCGCCGCGCGGAAGCTGTGTTTGACGCGCGAGGCGATCGAGTCGAAGAAGCGCTCGAGCAGGGTGCCGCGGCTGGTGATGAGCAGGGTCGCGGTGCCGAACTGTTTGACGTAGATCGCTTCGATGGCGTCGATCTCGTCGCGATAACGCTGCAGCGACAGCCGCATCGGCACCGCCATGCTCAAACCGTGCTCGGTCGAGAAGCGGCGGTACATCGAATCCATCATGGTGTTGATTTCGCCGATCCTGGCCGTCGAGGCATCCAGGCTGGTGCGCGCATTCTCGAAGAAGGCGCGCACCGGTGCGCGGGTGCCGGTGGCGAAGCGCGCCGCCTGCATCGCCGCGCGCACGGCGTCCACCTGCGCCTGCACCACGTCCATGCCGATGCTGCTGTACAGCGCCGTCGACAGGGTGGTGAACACGGCGCGCGTGCCCTGCAGCTTGAACAGGCTGGCGTCGAATTCCTTCTTTTCCATGTCGACGCGCCGCATCATGTGCGCGATCACGCCCTGGTTCTTGCCGCGCAGGCTTTCCAGTTCCTGCTTCTGCTCGACCAGGTCGCGGATGCGGGTGCCGAGCAGTGCCTGCTGGCCGGCCAGCAGCAGGTCCAGGTCCTGGCGCAGCTGGCTGCGCAGGATGTCCTGGCGCGCCGGTACCAGTTCGTTGAACAGCGCGGATTCGAGCAGTCCGATGCGGCTCTTCTCGAACAGCGCCATGTCGCCGTTGATCTTGCCGACCAGCGCCTTCTGGGCCGAGACCGGGAACACCTGGGTGTCCGGCACGCCCAGCAGCTGGGCCACGCTGCCCTGCTGGCGAGAAATGGCGGCATCGTTGTCCTGCTGCGACTTGAGTTCGTCCCACATGGCGTCGATCTTGTTCAGCACGACGATCTTTCCCGGCCCGGTGCCGATGTGGGTGCGCCATACCTCGATGTCGCTCTTGGTCACGCCGGTTTCTGCGCCCAGCACGAACAGCACCGCATGCGCATTCGGGATCAGGTTCAGCGTCAGTTCCGGCTCGGTGCCGATGGCGTTCAGGCCCGGCGTGTCGACGATGACCAGGCCCTGCTTCAGCAGCGGATGCGGGAAGTTGATCAGCGCGTGGCGCCACTGCGGGATCTCGACCAGGCCGTCCTCGCCCACGGTCGCGCCCAGGTCCGGGTCCCCGGCGTCGTACAGGCCGAAGCCGGCCGCTTCGTCCTTGCCCACGCGGCGCGTCAGGCTCACCTGCTTGAAGGTCTCATGCATCTGCCCGGGCGATGACAGGTCGAGCGGCAGCACGGTCCAGGCGGCCGGATCGTCGCGGTAATCGCCGGTGGCGAGGTGCGCGGCGCGGGTGGCGATCGGCAGCAGGCGGATGCACGGGGGCAGGGCGGGGTCCCAGGCCAGCTCGGTCGGGCACATGGTGGTGCGGCCGGGGCTGGACGGCACGATGCGCTGGCCGTAGTCGGCAAAGAAGATCGCGTTGATCAGCTCGGATTTCCCGCGCGAGAACTCGGCCACGAAAGCCACCGACAGGCGGTCGTCGCGCACCCGCGCCAGCGCGCGGGAAAGGCGCTGGCCGGCTTCGGCATCCAGCAGTTCGGCCGCCTGCACCCAGCTGCGGTACTGTTCCAGCGCCGCGGCGACGCGCTCGCGCCACGCGCTGTATTGTTGTAGATCTTGCATGATCGTTGACCGTGGTGGTTACTCGGCGGACCTCAGCGCTGGCAGACGGCGCAGTAGAAGGTGGAGCGCTGGCCCTGCTTGATCTGGCGCACCGGCGTGCTGCAGTTGCGGCAAGGCACTCCTGCACGATCATAGACGAAATATGTCTGCTGGAAATATCCAGATTGACCATTTACCGCAATAAAGTCACGGAGTGTGCTGCCGCCCTGCACGATGGCGGCGGCGAGGATGTCGCGGATTGCTTCGGCCAGCTTGTCGTAGCGGGCGCGGCTGATGCGCGAGGCCGCCGTTTTCGGGCTGATGCCGGCGCGGAACAGGCTTTCGCAGGCGTAGATATTGCCGACGCCGACCACGATGTCGCCGCTCAGCAGCACCTGCTTGATCGGGGCACTGCGCTTGCGCGTTTCACGGTGCAGCAGGGCGCCGGAAAAGGCATCGCTCAAGGGTTCGACGCCGAGGCCGCGCAGCAGGATGTGCTGCTCCAGTTCGCCATCGTCGTGCGCATGCCAGAGCACGGCGCCGAAGCGGCGCGGGTCGTGCAGGCGCAATACGCGCCGGCCTTCCGGGCCGCCACTGACCACAAGATCGAAATGGTCGTGCTTCTTCAGCTCTATGCCTTCCGGCAGCACGCGCAGGTGGCCCGACATGCCGAGGTGGACGATCAGCACGCCATGCTCGAAATTGACCAGCAAATACTTGCCGCGCCGGCCCGTGGACAGGATGCGGCGTCCGGCCAGCAGTGCGCGCAGGTTGGGTGGGAAGGGCCAGCGCAAGCCTTCGCGGCGCAGGATGACGTCCTCGACGACACGGTTTTCCAGGTGCGGCGCGACGCCGCGCCGGGTGACTTCGACTTCCGGGAGTTCAGGCATTAGCGATGGAAAGAAAAGATGACAGGAATGTAAAAACGTGTTGCGGTCTCGTACGCGCGGCAGGCGTTCAGCGTAGAATCGGACAATCTTTTTGACGTGGGATTTGCCTTGAAAAACGCTTTCGCCATTGTAACTCTCTCCGCATTGTTGTCGGCTTGCACTGTGGCGCCCAAGCAGCAGCCGGCCCAGGACAACCCGGACCAGCCGCTTGCCGCTGCCGAGGCCAGGGCCGCCGGAGCGCCGGCCGGCAGTCCTGTGCCGCCGGCAGAGCAGGGCGAAGACAAGCTGCCGAACGTGCAAATGACCAGCGCCATGATGCAGCAACTGCTGAAAGCCGAAATGGCTTTCAAGAACGGCGACTGGCAGGGCCCCTACCTCACCATGATGAGCCTGGCGCAGCAGACGAAGGATCCGCGCCTGGCCAAGCGCGCCACCGAGATGGCGCTGACAGCCAAGCAGCCCGACGACGCCCTCGCCGCGGTGAAGCTGTGGCGCGAGTATGCGCCGGCGTCCGATGAAGCCAATCAGTACTATCTGGGGCTGGTGATCCTGTCCGACAACCTGGCGGAAGCAGAAAAAATCCTGAGCCAGCGCCTGGCCGAGGCCACCCCGGGTGCGCGTGGCCTGGTCATGTTCCAGATGCAGCAGCTGGTGCTGCGCGCGCGCGACAAGGATGCCGCGATCGCCATGCTGCAGCGCCTGGTCGCGCCTTACGGCAACATGATGGAAACCCATGTGGTGCTGGCCCAGGCCGCCCTGGCCAAGGGGGCAAAGCAGGATGCCGTGCGCGAGGCGCAGGCCGCCCTGCAAATCAAGCCGGATTCCGAAATCGCGGTGCTGACCCTGGCCCAGGTCACCGAAGACGAAGCCCGTGTCACGAAAATCCTGCAGGACTTCCTGGCGGCCCATCCGGACGCGCGCGAAGTGCGCGCTGCCTATGCGCGCCTGCTGGTCAACAAGAACCAGTTCGACGCCGCGCGCAAGGAATTCCTGGTGCTGGACAAAGCCCAGCCGGACAACCCCGCCACCCTTTATGCGCTGGGCGTGCTGTCGATGCAGTTGAACGATGCCAAGGGCGCCGAAGGCTATTTCACGCGCTTCGTCGACGTCATGGACAAGGCCCCGGACGAAGAACGCGACCCGGCCAAGGCGCTCCTGATCCTGTCGCAGCTGGCCGAGGAACGTGGCGACATCAAGGCCGCCACCGACTGGCTCGACCGCCTGGACAGCGACGACCCGAAAGTCCAGCTCAGCGTTGCCCTGCGCCGCGCCCAGCTGCTGGCCAAGGGCGGCGACCTGGCCGGTGCGCGCAAGCAGCTGGCCACGCTGCAGCCGCTTGATAAGGCCGAGCAGGCGCAAGTGGTATTGGTCGAGGCCCAGATCCTGCGCGACGCCGGCAAGAACCAGGAAGCCTTCAAGCTGATGCAGGATGGCGTCAAGCGCTTCCCGGACAATATGGATTTCCTGTACGACTACGCGCTGATGGCCGAAAAGCTCGGCAAGGTGGACGTCATGGAAAAATCGCTGCGCCAGGTGATCGCCAAGGTGCCGGACAACCAGCATGCGTATAACGCCCTTGGCTATTCGCTGGCGGACCGCAACGTGCGCCTGAAGGAAGCCCATCAATTGATCCAGAAGGCGCTCGGCATGGCGCCCAACGATCCCTTCATCATGGACAGCATGGGCTGGGTACAATATCGGATGGGTAACCTGACTGAAGCCGAAGCCAATCTGCGCAAAGCCTATTCGCTGCGTAACGATCCGGAGATCGCCGTCCACCTCGGCGAAGTGCTGTGGAAGCTGGGCCAGCAGGACGATGCCCGCAAGCTGTGGCGCGAAGCCAGGGCCAAGGATCCGCAAAACGATGCATTGAAAAGCACGCTGACACGCCTGCGCGCATCGCTCTGAAATAGTCTTTCAAGATACAGATGTATTTGAAATAATATTTCATTGAATAGAACGGACCGGCGGCTTTGTCCGCCGGTTCTCATTTTTGAGAAGCTGTTATTTAAAGATGCAAATCCATTCCTCTCTCCGTTTGCTGCCGGCGCTCGCGTTGACGACCGTACTTGCCGCCGTGCTGGCCGGCTGCGCCACCTCCGGCCCCAGCCTGCCCCTGCCGAATGCCAATGTCCCGGTAGCCGCCTACCGCGATACCATCGACCTCAGCGGCAAACTGTCGGTGACTTACCAGAAGGATGGGCAGCCGCAACGCCTGAACGGTGCCTATAGCTGGACCCAGCGCCCGGGCACGATCGACGTGGAATTGTTCGGGCCGCTGCACCAGACCCAGGCCGTGCTCCATGTCACGCCCCAGGCCGCCACGCTGACGCTGAACGATGGCAAGACGCGCAGCGCCGCCGACATCGACACGCTGACCGCCCAGACGCTGGGCTGGACGCTGCCGGTGAGCGGCTTGCGCGACTGGCTGCAAGGCCATGCAACCGATGCCCAGGGCAAGCCCTTCTCGGCGTCGCCGGCCAACAGCAACGTCGTCACGAAAGATGGCTGGCGTCTGCGCTTTGCCGAGTGGCAGGGCGGCAAGGCAGCAGACGGCACGCCAGTGCCGATGCCGCGCCGCATCAACGCCGAGCGCAGCGCGACCGCGGCCAGCGACGAGTTGTCGATCACCGTCTTCATCGACCCGGCGGCTTGAATGGCACTGACTTCGCTTCATGCTCAGTTGCATAATTGTCCGGCTCCGGCCAAGCTGAACCTGTTCCTGCACGTGACCGGCCGCCGTCCCGACGGCTACCACCTGCTGCAATCGGTGTTTCAATTGATCGACCACGGCGACACGCTGCACTTCGACCTGCGCGGCGATCACGACATCGTCCGCACGACCGAGGTGCCCGGCGTGCCGGCAGAGCAGGACCTGATCGTGCGTGCGCTGCGCGCGCTACAGGGAGAGTTCCAGCGCCGCCACGGCCGCCTGCCGCCCGGCATCGACGTCGCCATCGACAAGCGCCTGCCCATGGGCGGCGGCCTCGGCGGTGGCTCGTCGGATGCGGCTACCGCGCTGATGGCGGCCAATTATTTATGGGAAGCAGGCTTGTCGACGCAGGAACTGATCGCGCTGGGCTTGCCGCTGGGGGCGGACATTCCCTTTTTCCTGTTCGGCGAAACTGCGTTTGCCGAAGGGGTAGGGGAGGCCCTGCAGGCGGTGCCCGGGCCGGATTGCTGGTACGTCGTGGTCGAGCCAGGGGTGGCCGTACCCACTGCTGCAATTTTTACGGCGCCAGATTTGACAAGAAACACGAAGCCCATCATAATGGCGGACTTTTCCAGACGACATGATGATCCAAGCGATCAGATTGGCTTCGGGAAAAATGATTTGCAGGACGTGGCAGCAAGATTGTTCCCGCCGGTAGCAGAGGCGATCGAATGGTTGAGCGGTTACGGAGCGGCCAGGATGACTGGTTCCGGAGCGTGTGTGTTCAGCGCGTTTTCCAGCGAGCAAGAAGCCGAGGCGGTACTGAAGCAGGTGCCGGCAAAGTGGATAGCATGGAAAGCAAAGTCGCTAGCGAAACATCCGATAAAATCGCTCTTGCAAATCAACGAGTTGTAGAATAAAATCTTGTCTGTCGATGCAGCAACGAAATAAAGTTGCGGTAGCGATAAGGAAGTAAAGTTTCAGCGTAGGGGAATCG
>Ga0308160_10004239_pt1 | contig 15482 bp, 12 predicted proteins | sample PhyFR1_FD_201036 | JGI IMG/M metagenome (GOLD analysis project Ga0308160, IMG submission 201036) | Phyllosphere microbial communities from UC Gill Tract Community Farm, Albany, California, United States - DLSLF.R1 | ecosystem: Host-associated > Plants > Phyllosphere > Unclassified | place: USA...
ACGATTCGTAGCTATCCGTAGGGTGGAGTCCCGACTCCACGCGTGTACAAAGCTTGACCCGCCGTCAGCATGAATCAGGCCCCGGACGCCTCGTTGGCCTCCTGCGCCCGCTGCAACCTCTCCCGGCTATTGCTCAAATGCGTACGCATCGCCTTGCGCGCCGCCTCCGCATCGCCCCGCGCGATCGCGCCATAGATTGCCTCGTGTTCACCGATCACGCGCTCCAGGTACTGCGCCGGGTCGTCCCGCGCGATCTGCGCCGAATTCAGGCGCGCCCTTGGAATGATGTTGGTCCCGAGATGGCTCAGGATGTCGTGGAAGTAGCGATTGCCCGACGCCTGCGCCAGCTGCAGGTGAAAGGCCAGGTCCGGCGCCACCGTCGGCTCGCCGGCGCGCGCGCTGGCCTCGAAGCTGTCGAGCGCGGCGCGCAGCTGGGTGAGCTGTTCGTCGCTGCGGCGGGCGGCGGCCAGGCCCGCCGCTTCGGTCTCGAGGCTGATGCGCAGCTCCAGCAGGGCCAGTACGTCGCGCATCGTCCGCACCGTGGCGGGATCGAGGCCCATCGGCGCGGCGGCCGGCGGTTCGATCACGAAGGTTCCGATGCCGTGGCGGGTCTCGACCAGGCTGGCGGCCTGCAGATGCGAGATCGCTTCGCGCACCACGGTGCGGCTCACGCCCAGCAGGCGCATGATTTCGGATTCGGTCGGCAGCTTGTCGCCGGGCTTCAGGCTGCCGCCACGGATACTGTCGGTCAGGTGGGCGACCACGCCCTGGGCCAGGTTGCGGTGGCGTTTCAGTGGTGCGACTGCGGGTGTGGATGGGATCATGTCGGTCAAGGTAAGCGTGCGCGGCCCGGCGGGCGAGGCGATTATACGCCTCGCTCTTGTCTGATGACAGACGACACGTGCCTAATACGGACGGCCGACCAGGCGCGCATGCAGCAGGTCGCGCTCCGCGCCAGGGTCCAGCAGGTAGCCGATCTTGCCCGCCACTACGGTGGCGACGGGCACGCCGTCGCGGAACAGGATGCGGTTGGCGCCCAGTGCCGGCACCTTCTCTCCCGGCAGCAGGGTGCCGACCAGGTTCAGCGGATCGACGCCGGAGATCAGCACCAGTGCCCCGTCGAGCGGGCGGCGGCGCACCTCGCGCAGCAGGGGAATCGCTTCCGGCAGCGCGAACTGTTCGCCCGAGAAGCCGGCCACGAAACGCCCGCCGCGGATCTCGCCGCGCGCTTCCAGCCGGTGGTACACGGGCAGCAGTTCGCGCCAGGACGGCATCCAGGCCGCTTCGCGTTCGAGCAGGCGCCAGAACATCACGCCGTAGCGGCGCAGCAGGGTCATGGCGACGTGTTCCAGCGTTTCCGGATCGAGCTTGCGGCGGCGCGGCGGTGCGGCGGGTTCGACTTCCGGGTCCGGTTCCACGCGCCGCACCAGCGCCCAACGGCCGGCTTCCTCCATCGTCGGGCCGGCGCCGCGCCGCTTCTTGCGGTCCATGCTGGCGCGTTTGGCCTGCGGCAGCAGCATCGCGCGCAGGCCTGCAAAACTGTCGGCGTTGACGAAGCCGGTCGCCACCAGTTCGCCCAGCGCCGCCTCCAGTTCGACGGGCAGCATGCGCGCGTCGAACTGCAGCTCGTCGAAGAACATGGCGCCGTGACGGCGCAGCACCTGCAGCACCTTGTCGGCGCGCGGCGAAATCGCGGGCGGACCGGCCGGCTGCGGCAGCGCATGCCAGAGCCCCACCTGCCGGCGCGGCAGCAGCACGATCGGGGTGCCACGCACCGGCCCGCCTGCTGCGGCGCGCGGCGCGTCGATGCGGGTCCAGACCACCTTGCCGGCGCGGCACAGCTCGTCGAGCCAGAGCATCGAATAGTCGCGCAGGCGCAGGCGCAGCAGGTCGTCTTCCCACGCGCCGGCCGCGGCCTCGTAGCCCTCCAGCTGGTTCAGAAGCAAGGGCAGCGTTTCCTCGCCCTGCCATTGGGTGTCGGGACTGAGGTGCTGCCAGTCGAACAGGAAGCGCATGTAGTCGCGCAGTTCGACCGGTTCGATCTCGCGCCGCAGGCGCTTGATGGTGTAGCGGTGGATGCGCGCCAGCAGATGGCGTTCGCACCATTCTTCTTCCTCGACGCCCGGCGTAAAGCGGCCGCGCATGACGTAGCCTTCGCTCTCCAGCGCGGCGAGGGCGATCGCCACGCTGCTTTCGGGCAGGGCGAGGTCGGCCGCGATCGCTGCCTGCGGACGCGGTCCGAAGCCGGACAGGCGGGCCCGCACGAGTTCGACGAGCGCCTCGTCGCGCGTCCACGGCGCGCCGTCCTTGCCGCGGTGGCTGGGCGGGACGGTCAGTTCCGGCGAAGTCTCGGCGCCCGGATAAGCGGCCAGCACGCAATCGAGCCGTTCCAGCGCGACCCAGGCCTGCAGCTTGATGTCGTCGCGGCGCAATCTGGTCGCGCGGCCGGCCTCGGCCAGTTCCTCCAGCCACAGCGGCCAGCCCTCGCGTGCGCGCGCCTCCTGCTGCGTGACCAGCGCCAGCGCGACCAGGGCTTCCTGCACCTCGTCGGCGTTGCGGGCGGCCGGCCAGGCTTCTTCGGCGACGCCAGCGATGGCGTCGAGGTCGAGCGCGCCCATGTCGCTTGTGGTGGCCGGATCGCTCCAGCGCCGGTTGATCACGGCCTGGGTGCGCCGTTCTTCCAGCGGCGCGTCGTCCAGGAACGCATAGGGACGCGCATTCAGGATCTCGGCCGCCAGCGGAGAAGGGGCCGGCAAGTCGCGCGCCACCAGGTGGATCTCGTTGTTCTCGATACGGCGCAGCAGCGCCAGCCAGCCTTCCGAGTCCATCGCTTCGTGCAGGCAGTCGTCCAGGGTCTGCTCGACCAGCGGGTGGTCCGGGAGCTCGCGTTCGCCCACGATGTTTTCCAGGCAGGCCGCGCCGTCCGGGAAGATCGAGGCCAGCAGGTCGTCGCTCTTCATGCGCTGCAGCTGGGGCGCGACCTTGCGCCCGCCAGCAAAGCGCGGCAGCGCCAGCGCCGTGGTCGCGTTCCAGCGCCAGCGCACGTTGAACAGGGGCGCATCCAGTAAAGCCTGGACCAGGATCGGTTCGGCGGTCGCCGCCTTCAGGTAGCGCCAGACCTCGTCCAGCGGGAAGCTGTGGCTGGTCGAGAGCGAGAGGATGATCGCGTCCTCGGTGGCCGCGGCCTGCAGCTCGAAGTTGTAGGTCCGGCAAAAGCGCTTGCGCAGCGCCAGGCCCCAGGCGCGGTTGATGCGGCTGCCGTAGGGCGTGTGCAGCACCAGCTGCATGCCGCCGGATTCGTCGAAGAAGCGCTCCATCACCAGCGTGTCGTGGGTGGGCAGGGCGCCGAGGGAGGCGCGCGAGCGGGCCAGGTAGTCGACGATCTGGCGCGCCGCGTCTTCGTTCAAACCCAGATGCTCCAGCAGCCAGTCCACGCCCGCATCCAGCGCCGCCTCGCCGGAGTGAGTGGCCAGCTGCGCCTCGATCTCGGCGCGCAGGCGCGCCACGCCCATCGACAGCTCGTCGCTGCGGCCCGGCGCCTCGCCATGCCAGAAGGGGATATTCGGCACCGCGCCGCCGGCGTCTTCCACGCGCACCTTGCCGGCTTCGATCTTCATGATGCGATAGGAGGTGTTCCCGAGCTGGAAGACGTCGCCCGCCAGGCTCTCGACGGCAAAATCCTCGTTCACCGTGCCGACCGAATGGCCCTGCGGTTCGAGCAGCACCGTGTAGTCGGCATTTTCGGGAATCGTGCCGCCCGAGGTGACCGCCGCCAGCTTGCCGCCACGCCGTCCGCGTATCGACTGCGTCGCGGCGTCGCGGTGGATGTAGGCGCCGCGTACGCCGTGGCGGGTGCTGTAGCCCTCGGCCAGCATGCGCAGCAGGGCGTCGTACTTGCCGCGTTCCAGTTCGGCGTAGGGCGCGGCCTGGCGCACCAGGGCGAACAAATCGTCCTCGCGCCATTCCTGGCTGCCGACTTCGGCCACGATCTGCTGGGCCAGCACGTCGAGTGGCGCACGCGGGATGCGCAGCACATCGAGCTCGCCACGGCGCACGCAGTCGAGCAGGGCGGTGCATTCGATCAGGTCGTCGCGCGAGGTAGGAAACAATCTGCCCTTCGGCGTCCCGCCGACATTGTGGCCGGAGCGGCCCACGCGCTGCAGGAAGGCCGCGATGCTGCGCGGCGAACCGACCTGGCAAACGAGATCCACGTCGCCGATGTCGATGCCCAGTTCCAGCGAGGCCGTCGCCACCAGCACCCGTAGCTCGCCGCGTTTCAGGCGCTGCTCGGAGTCGAGCCGGTGTTCCTTGGCCAGGCTGCCGTGGTGGGCGGCCACGTGCTCGTTGCCCAGGCGCTCGCCGAGGTGGCGGGCGATGCGCTCGGCCATGCGCCGCGTGTTCACGAAAATGAGGGTCGTCCGATGCAGGACCGCGAGCTCCATCATGCGGTCGTAGACGCGTTCCCAGACCTCGTTCGGCAACACCGCTTCCAGGGGAACCGGCGGCAGCTCCAGTCCCAGGTCGCGCGCGCGGACGTGGCCCACATCGACGACGGCGCAGTCGCCGCCGGCGCGGCCGACCAGGAAATCCGCCACCAGCGACAGCGGCCGCTGCGTGGCCGAAAGACCCACGCGCACGGTGCGCCGGCCGCACAGGGCATCCAGCCGCTCCAGGCTCAGCGCCAGGTGGCTGCCGCGCTTGCTGCCGGCCACCGCGTGGATCTCGTCGACGATCACGGTGCGCACCGTCCTGAGCATCGCGCGTCCGCTGGTGGAGCCGAGCAGGACGTAGAGCGACTCCGGTGTCGACACCAGGATGTGCGGTGCGCGCTTCCTCATCGCGCTGCGCTCGGCGGTGGTCGTGTCGCCGGTGCGCACGGCGGTGCGGATGCCGTGCGGCGGCAGGCCCATGGCCTTCAGCTGCTCGTCGATGCCCTCAAGGGGACCCTGCAGGTTGACGCGGATGTCGTTGGACAGCGCCTTCAGCGGCGAGACGTAGAGCACTTGGGTTTCGTCCGGCAGCTGGCCGTCCTCGCTCTCGCGCACCAGCTCGTCGATCGCGGCCAGGAAGGCGGTCAGGGTCTTGCCGGAACCGGTGGGCGCCGCGACCAGGGTGGGGCGCCCGGCCTGGATCAGGGGCCAGGCGCGCAGCTGGGCTTCGGTCGCGGACGGGAAGCTGGCGGCGAACCAGGCGGCCACGGCGGGGTGGAAGTCATGCTGCAGTCTCTGGGGTGCGCGGTCGTTCATGGAGTACCAGATGGGGACATGTGGGATATCGGCAAGGGAGCTTTGTCAGCCTGGCAATCCGCTTCAACAGGTTTGCAACAGCTTGCGCCAATTTCCGCTCAGCTTACATTCTTGACGCCGCGCTTGCTCTACAATGTTCTGATAGTGATGCGCGGCAAGCCCTCGAGCACGCGCCACATAGCTCTCGGACACGCTCACCCCCATGTTGCATACGAATAAACGTCGCCAGCGCACGGCGTTCGGCGCCGCGATTCTCGCGCTTGGCCTGGCCGCTTCCACCCTGGCGGCCGCGCGCGAACCCGCCAGCGTGTACGTCGAAGACCTGACCTCGCCCGAACTGCAAGCCCGCATCGACAAAGGCGCCACCACGGTTCTGGTCCCGATCGGTGGCCTCGAACAAAGCGGTCCGCACATCGCGCTGGGCAAACACAACGTGCGCGCCCGCGTGCTGGCCGGCCGCATCGCGCAAAGCCTCGGCAGTACGCTGGTCGCACCGGTCGTCGCCTACGTCCCCGAAGGATCGATCACGCCCCCAAGCGGCCACATGCGCTTCGCCGGTACGGTCTCGATTCCGGACAGCGCCTTCGAGGCGGTGCTGGAAGCCACCGCGCGCAGCTTTTGCCAGCATGGCGTGCGCGCGGTCTTCTTCCTGGGCGACCACGGCGGCTACCAGAAGAATGAGGAAAAGGCGGCGGCCCGCGTCAACCGGCTTGGCGGCTGCCGCGTTCACGCCTTGCTCGAGTATTACGGGGCGACGCAGACGAGCTATGTGGCAGAGCTGAAGCGCCGCGGCCATGGCGACGCCGAGATCGGCCTGCATGCGGGACTGGCCGATACGGCATTGACGCTGGCGCTCGATCCGGCGCTGGTGCGTACCGAGTTGCTGGCCGCCGGCGCAAGGGCGGGCAAGGCCGGCGGCGTCTCGGGCGATCCGACGCGGGCGAGCACGGCGCTGGGCCAGCTCGGCGTCGATCGCATCGTGGCGGAGTCGGTCGCCGCGATCCGCGCCCAGCTGGCAACGCAGTTGTCAAAACCGGCATTACAGAACCCATCCAGGAAACCCTAGAGAATCCCATCGTGCCATCCAAAAAAGTAGTCGGCGCCATCGGCGCCGCCGCAGCCGTGTCCGTCGTCGCCGGCGGCGCCTTCCTCATGCGCGCCAAGGACACGCCGGCGCCGGTGCGCGCTCCCGTGGCCACGGCGAGCGGCATGCCGCCGGTCGTCGATCCGAACAACCTGTACAGCGAAATCGGGGCCGCGCACCTGAGCGCCGCGGTGCGCCACGACCTCGAACGCGTCTACGTACCGAACCTGCGCTCCAACGACGTCAGCGTGATCGACCCGAACACGATGAAGGTCGTGGACCGTTTCAAGGTCGGCATCAGCCCGCAGCACGTGATCCCGAGCTGGGACCTGCGCACCCTGTGGGTGGCGAATAACGCCGAGCGCCAGGACACCGGCAGTCTGACGCCGATCGACCCAAGCACCGGCAAGCCGGGCAAGCAGGTCGACGTCGACGACCCCTACAACATGTACTTCACGCCCGATGGGAAGTCGGCCATCGTCGTCGCCGAGGCGCGGCGCCGGCTCGACTTCCGCGATCCGCACACGATGGCGATGCAGTACAAGATCGACGTGCCGAACTGCGGCGGCATCAACCACGCCGAGTTCTCGATCGACGGCAAGTACGCGCTGTTCACCTGCGAGTTCGACGGGGCGATTGCCAAGATCGACCTCGTGAACCGCAGCGTGCTGGGCTACCTGAAGCTGTCGATGCCGGCCACCCGCGTGCGCGAAGGCTTCGACCCTCGCAACCCCGGCGCGTCCGAGATCTGCACGCGCAAGAAGGGCATGCCGCAGGACGTGCGCATTTCGCCGGACGGCAAGCGTTTCTACGTGGCCGACATGATGGCCGACGGCGTCCACATCGTCGACGGTACGAGCTTCACCAAGGTCGGCTTCATTCCGTCCGGACCCGGCACCCACGGCCTGTACCCGAGCCGCGACGGCAAGTACCTGTACATCACCAACCGTGGCACGCACAAGATCCACGGCAAGCGCAAGGGCCCGGGCAGCGTCGATGTGCTGGAGTTCGCCAGCGAGAAGATCGTCGCCCACTGGGCGATCCCGAACGGCGGCAGTCCCGACATGGGCAACGTCAGCGCCGACGGGAAGTCGCTGTGGCTGGCGGGACGCTTTGACGACGTCGTCTACCGCATCGATACGAAGAGCGGCGACGTGCGCTCGGTGAAAGTCGGCGGCGAGCCGCACGGGCTGACCGTCTGGCCGCAGCCGGGGCGCTATTCGCTGGGGCACACCGGCAACCTGCGCTAAACCTGGAAAGGCGGCATTTGCTACACTGCCGCCTTTTATCCCAAGAGATTGACCATGCAAGACGCCCAGGAACTGCGGGCCGCGGCCCTGCGCTGCCTGCTCGAGACCGATCCGCTCGCGAAGACGCAGGGCGTCTCCGCACTGGCGCAAGCCTGGTCCGAGGGCGCGGTCATCCTCGACAGCGCGGCGCTGCTCATTGAAGCCGGCACCATTCCCGGCCGTCCGGCCCGACCCGAACTGGTCTCGCCGCGCCTAGTCGGGCGCCGCTCGATGGCGACGGTCGAGGGCCGCGCCATGCTGGCTCACGCGCTGGCCCACATCGAATTCAACGCGGTCAACCTGGCGCTCGACGCCCTGTGGCGCTTCCCCGATATGCCGGCGGCTTACTACGCCGACTGGCTGCAGGTCTCGAAAGAGGAGGCCTACCACTTCACGCTGCTGTCAGAGCACCTTGATAGCCTCGGTTACGCCTACGGCGACTTCCCCGGCCACGACAGCCTGTGGGAGATGGTCGAAAAGACGAAGGGCGACGTGCTCGCACGCATGGCGCTGGTGCCGCGCACCCTGGAAGCGCGCGGGCTCGATGCGATCCCGCCGCTGCGCGCCAAGCTGGCGCAGGCCGGCGACATGGCGGCCGCCGCCATCCTCGACATCATCCTGCGCGACGAGGTTGGCCACGTCGAGATCGGCAACCGCTGGTACGGCTTCCTGTGCGAAGCGCGCGGCCTGCCGCTGCGTGCGACCTACGACGAACTGGTGGTGCGCTACAAGGCCCCGGTATTGAAAGGGCCGTTCAACCTCGAGGCGCGGCGCCGCGCGGGCTTCACCGAAGAGGAACTTGCACGTTTCGCGTGATCCGCTGACCCGTCCATTCTCCGATCCACCAGGCCAGCGCCGCGGCAGGGAAGGCCAGGCCCGTGAGCAGTGCGGCGTTCCAGCCATGGCGGGCAAACATCCAGGCGCCCAGGGCGGAGCCGATCGCGCCACCGGCGAAGAACAGCGCGAAGAAGATCCCGTTCAGACGGCTGCGCACTTCCGCACCCAGGGCGAAGAGGGCGCGCTGGCTCAGCACCAGGTTCGCGGCCACACCCATGTCCAGCACGATCGAGGCCAGCACCAGCAGGGCCAGCGCGACTTCGTGCGAACCCGGCGCGGCCAGGGGCAGGGCGAAGCCCGCCACGCCGAGCAGTAGGGCGCCAGCGGTGGCATACAGCGTGTGGCCGCGATCGGCCAGGCGGCCGGCAATCGGCGATGCGACGGCGCCCGCCACGCCGACCAGGGCGAAGATCGCGATCCCGGTCTGCGACAGCTGGAAGCCGGGGCCGGCCAGCACCAGCGGTGTCACGGTCCAGAACAGGCTGAAGGAAGCGAACATGGCCGCGTGGTAGACGGCGCGCCGGCGCAGCAGGGGCGTGGTGCGCAGCAGCTGCCACATCGAGCCGATCAGGCGGCCGTAGGGTAGCGAAGCCTGGGGAATACGCTGCGGCAGCCGGGCACGCAAGACAAAGGCGAGCAGGGCGACGGCCAGCGCGGCGCCGCCATACACGGCGTGCCAGCTGAAGTGGTCGGCGACCAGGCTCGCCAGCGGGCGCGCCAGCATGATCCCGATCAGCAGGCCGCTGACGACCTTGCCGACGGTCTGGCCGCGCGTTTCCTCGCGCGACAAATGGGCAGCAAAGGGCACCAGCACCTGGGCCGCGACCGAGCCGAGGCCGATGCCGAGCGAGGTGGCGAGGAACAATGCCGCGCTGCCGGTGAATGCGGCAAGGAGCAGCATCACGCTGGTGGACAGCAGGAGCACGAAGACCAGCTTGCGGTTCTCGAGCAAGTCGCCCAGCGGGACGATGAACAGCAGGCCGAGCGCATAACCGACCTGGGTCAGCGTGACGATCAGGCCGGCGGCGTCGAGCGAGAGGCCGGTGGCTCGGCTGATCGGACCGACCAGGGTCTGGGCGTAATACAGGCTGGCGACGATCACGCCGGCGGCGATCGCCAGCAGGCGGGTGGTGCCGGGCGAAATGTCGCCGGCGGGGTGGCTAGTTGTTGTCATGACAGCTCCTTGATGGGATGGGAGCCATTCTACGGACTGCGATTGTAAAGATAATTACCCGCGCAGCCTGCTATACAATTCATTTTTTGTGAACAATCGGAGGGGCTGTGGACCGGATCAAAGCCATGCAGACCTTCGTCCGCATCGTGGAGGCCAGGAGTTTTTCGCGCGCCGCCCAGTCGCTGGACCTGCCGCGCGCCTCGATGACGGCCACCATGCAGAACCTGGAAGCCTATCTCGGCACCAGGCTCCTGCAGCGGACGACCCGTTCGGTCTCGCTCACGACCGATGGTGCCGAGTTCTACGCCCAGTGCGTGGAGATCCTGGCCGCGATCGAGGCGGCGGAGGGACGGTTTCGCGGCAAGGACGATGCGCCGCAGGGGCGCTTGCGGGTCGAACTGCCGGGCGCGCTGGGGCGGCGCGTGGTGGTGCCGCGCCTGGCCGAATTCCATGCGCGCTATCCCGGCATCGAACTGGTAGTCGGCCTGGCCGACCGCCTGGCCGACCTCGCGCGCGACGGCATCGACTGCGCGCTGCGCGTGGGCGAACTGGAAGACTCGCGCCTGATCGCACGCCGGGTCGGCAGCATGCGCTTCGTGACCTGCGCCGCGCCCGGCTACCTGGCCACCTACGGTACCCCGGCCAGCGTCGCGGACCTCGACCGCCACCGCGGCGTCGTACATTTCTCCGGCCGCACCGGGCGCCCCTTCGACTGGGACTTCGCCGTCGATGGCGAGGTCGTGCGGCGCCAGGTGCCCGGTACGATCGCGGTCGACGACGCCGACGCCTACGTGTCCTGCGGCCTGCAGGGCCTGGGCATCATCCAGGCCGCGGCCTACATGGTGCATGAGCACCTGGCGCGCGGCGCGCTGGTCGAGGTGCTGGCAGACTATCCGGGCATGCCGATGCCGGTCTCGCTGGTCCACCCGCAGGGACGCATGGCGACCCCGAAGCTGCGAGCCTTCGCCGGCTGGATCGAGGACGTGCTGGCAGTGCCATTTTTGGAGAACAGATGAACACGCATATTCAAGCCGTCCCGCTGGAAAAAGCCTACCGCCTGCTGAATCACGGCCCGACCGTGCTGGTGTCGAGCCACCACGATGGCGTCGACAACGTCATGGCCGCGGCCTGGGCCTGCGCGCTGGACTTCGCGCCGCCCAAGCTCACCGTGGTGCTCGACAAGCAGACCGCAACCCGCGGCCTGGTCGAGGCCAGCGGGCGCTTCGTGGTGCAGGTGCCGACCGTCGCGCTGCTGGATGTCACGAACCGGGTCGGCAACCGCAGCCTGGCCGACAATCCGTCGAAGTTGGCTGACGCCGGTATCGGCAACTTGCGCCTCGCGGGCGATTCGCTGCCGTTTGTCGAAGGCTGCTCCGCCTGGCTGGCATGCCGCCTGGTGCCCGAGCCGCACAACCAGGCCGCCTACGACCTGTTCATCGGCGAAGTGGTTGGCGCCTGGGCCGACGACCGTGTATTCCGCGACGGCCGCTGGCACTTCGAGGAAGTTGGGCCGGAATGGCGCAGCATCCACCACGTGGCCGGTGGCCACTTCTATGCCATCGGCGAGGCCATGCAGGCGCGATCGGAGTGAACATTCGAAAATTTCGATGCCAGGCTGGCAAACTACTCGCTTTTTGTTCGCCATGGGGACGCGCATAATGGCATCCATGCACAGACGGCAGGCGCCACAAACGGAAGGCGCCGAGGTTCGAATCCTTCGAATGGCCGATAACAAAAGGAGCGCATCATGTTGAAAGTACGTAAAAGCGAAGACCGCGGCGTCGCCAACTTCGGCTGGCTGGATTCGAAACACACCTTCTCGTTCGGCCACTACCACGATCCGGCCCACATGGGCGTCGGCCCGCTGCGCGTGATCAACGAGGACCGCGTGTCCGCCGGCCGCGGCTTCGACGCCCACGGCCACCGCGACATGGAGATCATCTCCTACGTGCTCGACGGCGCGCTGGAACACAAGGACAGCATGGGGAACGGCTCCGTCCTGCGCTACGGCGACGTCCAGCGCATGAGCGCCGGCCAGGGCGTGGTACACAGCGAGTTCAATCACTCGAAGACCGAGCCGGTGCACTTCCTGCAGATCTGGATCCAGCCCAACCGGATCGGCGAACCGGGCGGCTACGAAGAGAAGCACTTCGACGCGGCCGACAAAATCGGGCGCCTGCGCCTGGTGGCGTCTCCCGACGGCCGCGAAGGCTCGGTCTCGATGCGGCAGGATGCCTCGCTGTACGCGACGATCCTGAACGGCGAAGACCGTGTCGCCTTCCCGCTGCAGGCCGGCCGTATCGCCTACGTCCATGTGGCGCGTGGTGGCCTGAGCGTGAACGGCGTGGCCCTGAAGGCGGGTGACGCGGTGCGCATCGACGCCGAAGAGCAGGTAGTGCTCGACGGCGCGCAGGATGCGGAAGTACTGTTGTTCGATCTGCCGCAGTAAAGAAGGTAGGGTGGACGGGTTTTCCCGTCCACGCGTCCAACCGGTCAGCGCGGCAAAATCAGGCGATTGAGCGCGTCCGACCCACGCAGGCGCTCGCGCCACCAGCGCAGCGCCGCGCCTTCTTCGCCGGTGCGCCAGGCGAGATACAGCGTCTCGTCGGGCTTCGGTTCTTCCACGGCCTTGACGATGAAGCGGCCCTGCGCGACGTCCTCGCGCACCCAGGCTTCCGGCAGGAAGCCGAAACCGAGGCCCGCGCGCTGGAAATCGTACTTGGTCTGCATGTCGGGCGCGGTCAGCGTGTCCTGGCCGAACAGCAGGCCGACCGTGCGCGCTTGCAGCTGGCGCGCCGAATCGGACACCGATACCGCCCGCTGCGACGCCAGGTCGCTTTTCGAGAGCGGCCGCCCGATCCCGGCCAGCGGATGGCCAGGGGCCACCACGAACATGAACGAGACGGTGGCGATCGGTTCGGCCGTATAACCGCCGCCCGGCGGTCCCATGCCGGCCGCGCCCACCAGCAGGTCGGCCCGGCGCTCGAGCAGTGCTTCCCAGGTCCCCGACAGTTCTTCCTTCACCAGGCGCAGGCGCGTCTGGTCGGCCACGCCGTAGAAGGCGGTGATGTCGTCCATCAGCGCACAGGGCGAGAGCATCGAATCGATCGCGATCGTGAATTCCGTCTCCCACCCCGAGGCCACGCGCCGCACCCGGCGCTCCAGGTCGCCCGCCGCCTTCAGCAGGTAGCGCCCTTCCTTGAGCAGCTCGGCGCCCGCCGCCGTCAATTCCACACGCGGGCCGAAGCGCTCGAACAGCTGCACGCCCAGGTCTTCCTCGAGTTTCGCCACCGTGTACGAGATCGTCGACGGCACCCGGAACAATTCCTTGGCGGCGGCCGCGAAGGAGCCGCGGCGGGCAATGGTGTCGACGGTGAGCAGGGCGTCCAGGCTGAGTTTGAGCATGCAGGTGGCGGTCGATCGCGTGAAATGGATGCCGGCATGATAACCCGGCAATGCCGCATGGCGTGATGGATAGTTGATGGAATTCAATTGATCAGCCTAGCTACCGGAATATTGCTTGATCCTTCACAAAGCAAAAACGCGGCGCGCTGAGGCCGTGTAAGAAATCCGTAAGAAAACGGGCACATTCTGGGAAATGATGTGCCAGCTTTTCAGCCTCAATAGTATCGATTCAGTCCGTTTTTATAAAAACCAGACAGGAGACATACCATGAAGAAGGGTGAAGGTGTACAGCATGACAGTGCGCAGGGTGGCAAGGCGTCGGGGCAATCCCGGTTGAAACGCAGGAAATTCCTCGGCAGCGCCGCCGGCACCGCGGGCGCCGCGCTGGCCTTCCCGATGATCGCCAGCGCCCAGGGAGCGACGAAGATGCGCTTCCAGAGTACCTGGCCCAGCAAGGATATCTTCCACGAGTACGCGCAGGACTTCGCCAAGAAAGTCAACGACATGACCGGCGGCGACCTGCGCATCGAGGTGCTGCCGGCGGGCGCCGTGGTCCCGGCCTTCGGCCTGCTCGACGCCGTCTCGAAGGGAACGCTCGACGGCGGCCACGGCGTCATGGGCTACAACTATGGCAAGCAGAGCGCGATTGCGCTGTGGACCTCGGGGCCGGCCTACGGCATGGATGCCAACATGGTGCTCGCCTGGCACAAATACGGAGGCGGCAAGGAACTGCTGGCCGAGCTGTACAACGGTATCGGCGCCAACGTGGTCTCCTTCCTTACCGGCCCAATGCCGACCCAGCCGCTGGGCTGGTTCAAGAAACCGATCAGCAAGGTCTCCGACCTGAAGGGCATGAAGTTCCGTACCAACGGCCTCGCCATCGACCTGTTCACGGCCATGGGCGCGGCAGTGAATGCGCTGCCAGGCGGCGAGATCGTGCCCGCCATGGACCGCGGGCTGCTCGACGGCGCCGAATTCAACAACGCCAGCTCGGACCGCCTGCTCGGTTTCCCCGACGTCTCCAAGATCTGCATGCTGCAAAGCTTCCACCAGAGCTCCGAGCAGTTCGAGGTCACCTTCAACAAGACCAAGTACAACGCGCTGCCCGCGAAGATCAAGGCGATCATCGAGAACGCGGTCGAAGCCGCGTCCTCCGACATGGCATGGAAAGCGGTCGACCGCTATTCGAAGGACTACCGCGACATGCAGGCCAAGGACGGCGTCAAGTTCTACAAGACGCCGGACGCCGTGCTGCAGGCGCAGCTGCAGGTGTGGGACGAGGTGGTGGCGAAGAAGGGCGCCGACAACCCGCTGTTCAGGAAGGTCGAGGCCTCGATGCGCGCCTTCGCCGAGCGCGCCATGAAGTGGGACATGGACACCAACAACCCGCGCCGCATGGCCTACAACCACTACTTCGGCCGCAAGGCGCCTGCGCCCAAGAAGGCCTGAGCGTTCGTTGCGATAGCAGGGTAGCAGTGAAAGGCGCGCGTCCCGCTGGCCGGGTCGCGCCTGTTTACGAGCGGAGTTCACCATGCAAGATGTCCTGTTCTTCGTCGACCGGGTCAGCACCATGGTCGGCCAGGCCTTTTCCTGGCTGATCGTGGCGCTGACCTTCCTCGTTACCTGGGAGGTGTTCGCGCGCTATGCGCTCAATACGCCGAACCCCTGGGCCTTCGACCTCATGATCATGCTGTACGGCGCCGCCTTCATGATGGCCGGCGCCTACACGCTGGCCAAGAACGGCCACGTGCGCGGCGACGTGCTCTACAGCTTCTTCCCGCCGCGCCTGCAAGCGGGGCTGGACCTGCTGCTGTACGTCGTGTTCTTCATCCCCGGCGTCATCGCCCTGGTCTGGGCCGGCACCACCTATGCCGCCGAGTCGCTGGCGATCCGCGAGCATTCCACGCTCACCGCCAACGGGCCGCCCCTGTATCCGTTCAAGATGGTGATTCCGCTCGCAGGCATCCTGCTCCTGCTGCAGGGATGCGTCGAGATCGTGCGCTGCGTGGCCTGCCTGCGCCAGGGCGAGTGGCCGGTACGCGAAGCGGACGTCGAGGAAGTCGACGTCGACAAGCTCAAGGCGATGGTGAGCACGGACGAAGGGCGGCCGTCATGAGAAAGGAAATCTGGTTCGGCCTGTCCATCCTGCTGGCGATCGTCGCCGGCCTGTTCGCGCTCATGCCGGCGCCCGCCGACATGACCAACGGCCACCTGGGCCTGCTGATGCTGGCGCTGGTCGTGGTCGCCATCATGCTGGGCTTTCCGACGGCCTTCACGCTGATGGGCATGGGTGTGATGTTTGCCTGGCTCGCCTTCCACAGCAGCGACCCCGCCCAGGCGACCGGCCTGACGCTGGAGCTGATGGTGCAACGGGCCTATTCCGTCATGGCGAACGACGTCCTGATCTCGATCCCGCTCTTCATCTTCATGGGCTACCTGGTCGAGCG
>Ga0308160_10004240_pt1 | contig 15479 bp, 16 predicted proteins | sample PhyFR1_FD_201036 | JGI IMG/M metagenome (GOLD analysis project Ga0308160, IMG submission 201036) | Phyllosphere microbial communities from UC Gill Tract Community Farm, Albany, California, United States - DLSLF.R1 | ecosystem: Host-associated > Plants > Phyllosphere > Unclassified | place: USA...
CGAACTTGTAGATCACCGACGGCAGGTTGGCCAGCGGCGCGTTCATGTCGGTGCTGAAGAACTGGTTGTCGAGCGCGGTGAACAGCAGCGGCGCGGTCTCGCCCGAGATGCGGGCCAGGGCCAGCAGGATGCCGGTGATGATGCCGGCCTTGACGGCGCGCAGGCGCACCAGCATCGCCACCTTCCAGCGCGGCGCACCCAGGGCGAAGGCGGCCTCGAGCAGGCTGTTCGGGACCAGGCGCAGCATGTTGTCGGTGGTGCGCACCACCACCGGCACCGCGATCAGGGTCAGCGCGATGGTGCCGGCATAGCCCGAGAAGTGCTGGACCTTCGCCACATACAAGGCGTACACGAACAGGCCGATCACGATCGACGGGGCCGAGAGCATGATGTCGGTGACGAAGCGGGTGACCTGGCCGAAGCGGTTGCGGTCGCCGTATTCGGCGAGATAGATGCCGGCCAGGATGCCGACCGGCGTGCTGACCAGGGTCGACAGGCCGACCATCATCAGGCTGCCGACGATGGCGTTGCGCAGGCCGCCGCCCTCGCCGCCCGGCGCCGGCGTGTCGCCCGTGAACAGCGAGCCGGACAGGGCGCCGAGGCCGTTGGCCAGCAGGGTCCACAGGATCCAGGCCAGGAAGGCCAGGCCGATGCCCATCGCGACCACCGACAGGAAGATGCCGATACGGTGGCCCAGCAGGCGCTTGCGGTAGACAGGATTCGTGGACATCATTTCGTGCCTTCCTTGCGCGACATATTCGCCAACATCAGTTTCGCGGCCGACAGCACCACGAAGGTAATACCAAACAGGATCAGTGCCAGCGCGAACAGCGAGGACACGTGCAGGGGCGAGGCCGCCTCCGCGAATTCGTTGGCCAGGGTCGAGGAAATCGAGTTCCCCGGCATGAAGAGCGAGGCCGAGAGCTCGTGGGCGTTACCGATGACGAAGGTGACCGCCATCGTTTCGCCCAGCGCGCGGCCCAGGCCCAGCATGACGCCGCCGACCACGCCGTTGCGGGTGTAAGGCAGCACCACCTTGCGCACCACTTCCCACTTGGTGCAGCCCAGGCCATACGCCGACTCCTTCAACACGGCCGGGACGGTCTCGAAGACGTCGCGCATCACCGAGGAGATGAAGGGAATGATCATCACGGCCAGGATCAGGCCGGCGGTCAGGATGCCGATGCCCATGGTCGGGCCCTGGAACAGCTGGCCGATCACCGGCAGCTGGCCGATGGTTTCTTTCAGGAAGGGCTGCACGTGGTCGGCGAACAGGGGCGCGAACACGAACAGGCCCCACATGCCGTAGATGATCGAGGGCACGCCGGCCAGCAGTTCGACCGCGGTGCCCATCGGGCGGCGCAGCGGCGTCGGGCAGATCTCGGTGAGGAACAGGGCGATGCCGAAGCTGATCGGGAAGGCGACCAGCAGCGCGATCAGCGAGGTGGCGAGTGTGCCCCAGATCGCGATCAGGGCGCCGAACTTGTCTTCGACCGGGTCCCATTCGACGGTGTTGATGAAGCCGGCGCCGAATTCCTTGAAGGCCGGCGCCGCGCCGATCGCCAGCGAGACGATGATGCCGACCAGGGCCAGCAGCACGCTGGCGGCGAACAGCAAGGTAATTTTATGGAAGAAGAAATCCTGGATGCGCTGCTTGCGCATGGTCTTGCGCAGTGCGGCCTGCTGGAGGTCGACGGCGGCCTCGTCCCGGGCCGGCTTGTCGATGGCGACGGATGGTTGTGCGCTCATGTGGTGTTCTTATGGAGTGTGCTGCGAAGGACGCCGCCGCGGTTCAAGCGGCGTCCGTTCCGGTTCATGCGCTTACCAGACCGCCTTGCCGGCCGCGTCCTTGACGTTGGCGCGCCAGGCGTCCTGCACCAGCTTGGTGACGGCGTCGGGCATCGGCACGTAATCCAGTTCGGCCGCGGCGGCGTCGCCGTTCTTGTAGGCCCAGTCGAAGAACTTCAGCACTTCCTTGCCCTTGGCCGCATCGGCTTGCGCCTTGTGCACGATGATGTACGAGGCGCCGGTAATCGGCCAGCTGGCCTTGCCCGGCTGGTCGGTCAGCACCACGGCGAAGCCCGGTGCCTTGGCCCAGTCGGCGCTGGCGGCGGCCGCCTTGAAGGCCTCGTCGCTTGGTTGCAGCCAGGCGCCGTCGCGGTTTTGCAGCTGGGTATGGGACATTTTGTTCTTCTTGGCGTAGGCCCACTCGACGTAGCCGATGCCGCCCTTGATGCGCTGCACGTTGGCGGCCACGCCTTCGTTACCCTTGCCGCCCACGCCGGTCGGCCACTTGACGGCGGTGCCGGCGCCAACTTTCAGCTTCCAGTCCGGGCTCGCCTTGGACAAGTAGTCGGTGAACAGGAAGGAAGTGCCCGAGCTGTCGGCGCGGCGCACGACGGTAATGTCGTCGGCCGGCAACTTCACGCCAGGATTCAGCGCGGCGATCGGCTGGGCGTTCCACTTGGTGATCTTGCCGAGGAAGATATCGGCCAGCACGGCACCGCTCAGCCTGACCTGGCCCGGGGCGACGCCCGGCAGGTTCACGATCGGCACCACGCCGCCCATCACGGCCGGGAACTGGAACAGGCCGGCGGCGGCGAGTTCATTGGCGGGCAACGGCATGTCCGAGGCGCCGAAGTCGACGGTTTTCGCCTTGATCTGCTTGATGCCGGCACCCGAGCCGACCGACTGGTAGTTCAGGCCATTGCCGCTGGCGGCCTTGTACATTTCCGCCCATTTGGCGTAGATCGGATAGGGAAAGGTGGCGCCGGCGCCCGTCAGGTTGACGGCTTGGGCAGAGGCTGCGAAGGTGGTGGCGGCAAGTGCAATCGAAATGAGCCAGGGCTTCATGCGCATGTCAGGTTCCTTTGTGTTGGGGCGCGGGCTGCGCCCCGGTATTGCTGCGCAGTCTAGCGGCCGAATATGACAAGTTGATGACATCGAAAGATTTGCATGTCATGAAACCGATGACATGGCCCGGGACCCTGTCATATTCGTGTGACAGCCCGGTTTCAGGTCGATGACACGGGCTACGTATGTACGGTGGCGCCATAGTGCCGCGATGCAGCAAGCCGCGGCACACGATTGGTCCTGTCTATACAGGATGGCCTTGCAAGCGCCGGGCGAACCCGGCCGCAAATATAAGGCCCGGCCGCTCTTGTAAATACACTGGGGGCTGCTATGCTCAAAGTGTAGTTATTGCATGGAGGGGATGCTGAAGAGCGTTTTGCAATTATGTTGAACCTGTTTGTGTTTGCCATTTTATCGGGCATGGTCGGCCTGATCGCCTACGAGATCTTCCAGGAGATTGGCGGCAGTTCCGGCGCCCTGCATGATCACTATCACGAATAGTGCCCAACCCGCTTTGCGGGACCAGTAAAAAAGCGGCGAGGCCCCAGGGCGCTCGCCGCTTTCGTTTGATGGCGGGACGATTTACTTCAGATAGCGCGAGATCGCCGTCATCGCGCCCAGTTCGAGGTTCAGGAACTGGCAGCCGACCTTGAATTCGCCGTTACTGAGAATGCAATACTGGGTACGGCCCCTGGAATGGACAGGCACGAGATTGCCTTCGACCAGCAGATCGAAGCGCAGTTGCACGTTCTGGCCCGTTCCCACCGGTTGCGGGACCGTGATGCTGACGCCGTTCGCGCTGAGGTCGGTGGTGCGCCCGAGCATCGGGGCGGCGCCTTCGACGGCCAGCATGGCGCGGGTTTTCAGGATCTTGCGCTGGGACTGCCTTTGTTCTGAGTGCACGGTAAGCCAATATCGAATGGTTCAAGGCACAATTATATGCAGGATGGGTCGGGCCGGCAGAGCCCGGCCGTGTTCGCCTAGTCCAGCTCGCGCAGCTTGGTGAAGGCCTGGTCGATGCGCTCGACGGCGATGATGGTCATCCCTTCGATCTTCTGCTTCGGCGCATTCCCCTTCGGGATCAGCGCGATCGAGAAGCCGAGCTTGGCCGCTTCCTTCAGGCGCTCCTGGCCGCGCGGGGCCGGGCGGATCTCGCCCGCGAGACCGATTTCGCCGAACACGACCAGGCCGCGCGGCAGCGCCTTGTTGCGCATCGAGGAGTTGATCGCCAGCAGCACGGCCAGGTCGGCCGCCGGCTCCGCGATCTTGACCCCGCCCACCGCGTTGATGAACACGTCCTGGTCGAAGGCCGCGATGCCGGCGTGACGGTGCAGCACGGCCAGCAGCATGGCCAGGCGATTTTGTTCCAACCCAACGGACAGGCGGCGCGCGTTCGGCAGGTGGCTGGCGTCGACCAGCGCCTGGATCTCGACCAGCAGCGGGCGCGTGCCTTCCTGCGTGACCATCACGCAGGAACCGGGCACCTGGTTGTCGTGCTGGGACAGGAACAGGGCGGACGGGTTCGACACCCCTTTCAGCCCCTTCTCCGTCATCGCGAACACGCCCAGCTCGTTCACGGCGCCGAAGCGGTTTTTAATGGCGCGCACCAGGCGGAAGCTCGACTGGGTATCGCCCTCGAAGTACAGCACGGTGTCGACGATGTGCTCGAGCACGCGCGGACCGGCCAGCGCGCCCTCCTTGGTCACGTGGCCGACCAGGATGATGGTGACGCCGGTCTGCTTGGCCACGCGGGTGAGCTGGGCCGCGCATTCGCGCACCTGCGAGACCGAACCCGGGGCGGCGGTGAGCGCGTCCGAATACAGGGTCTGGATCGAGTCGATCACGGCCACTTCGGGTTTGAGGTCCGCCAGGGTGCCGAGGATTTTTTCGAGCTGGATCTCGGCCTGCAGTTTCAGGTCCTTCGCTTCGACCTGCAGACGGCGCGCGCGCAGCGCGATCTGGGCGCCGGATTCCTCGCCGCTCACATACAAGGTGCTGCGCGTGGCGGCGAGATTGGCCAGCGCCTGCAGCAGCAGGGTCGACTTGCCGATGCCGGGGTCGCCGCCGATCAGCACCACGCCGCCCGCGACCAGGCCGCCGCCCAGCACGCGGTCGAATTCCTCGATGCCGGTGCCGAAGCGCGGCACGTCCACGGCCTCGATGTCGGCGAGCGACAGCACCGGCGCCGTCTGCGCCAGCGCCTTGTGGTTGACCGTCTGCGACATGCGGTTGACGCCCGCGGATTCGACGGTGGTCTCGACCATCGTGTTCCAGGCCTTGCAGTCGGCGCACTGGCCGGTCCAGCGGCTGGCGACGCTGCCGCACTCGCTGCAGACGAACTGGGTTTTAGCCTTAGCCATGGGTTCCCAACCTTCCTTCCGTTACGCGTACGCGCGGCGCGAGTGCGCACATCAATTCGTACCCGATCGTACCCGACATGGTGGCGACTTCGTCGATCGGCAAGCCGTCGCCCCACAGGGTGACCTTGCTGCCGACGCGCGCGTTGCGGATCGGCGTCAGGTCCACCGTCATCATGTCCATCGAGACGCGGCCCACGACGCTGGTCCGCACGCCGTCGACGATCACCGGCGTGCCGTGCGGCGCGTGGCGCGGATAACCGTCGGCATAGCCGCAGGCGACCACGCCGACCTGCATCGGGCCGCTCGCTTCGAAGCGGCTGCCGTAGCCGACCGTGTCGCCCGCCACCAGGTTCTGGATCGCGATGATCTCGGAGGTCAGCGTCATGGTGGGGCGCAGGCCGAAGTCCTGGGCCGTACGCCCGCCCGGCGTGCCGCCGTAGAGCATGATGCCGGGACGGACCCAGTCGTTCCGCAGCTCGGCCTGCAGCACCGCCTGGTGCAGCACGCCGCCGGAATTGGACAGGCTGCGCTCGCCCTCCAGGCCCTGCGCGCCGCCCACGAAACGCTCGACCTGTTCGGCCACCGAGAGGCGCGGGTGTTCGAGTTCGTCGGCGTTGGCGAAGTGGGTCATCATCGTGATGTTGCGCACGCCCGGGATCGCGCGCAGGCGTTTATAGGCCGCCGCATACTCGTCGGGCTTGAAGCCGAGGCGGTTCATCCCGGTGTTCATTTTCAGGTGCACGTCGATCGGGCGGTACAGCTGGGTGTACTCGAGCAGCCTGATCTGCTCGATGGAATGGATGGTGCTGTTGATGTTGTGCTCGGCCAGCAGCGGCACGTCGGAGGCGTCGAAGATCCCTTCCAACAACAGGATGGGCTTGATCCAGCCCAGTTCGCGCAGGCGCAGCGCGTTCTCCGTCTCGATCAGGGCCAGGCCGTCGGCCTGCGCGAAGCCCTTCATGCCGCGTTCCAGGCCATGGCCGTAGGCGTTGGCCTTGACCACGGCCCAGACCTTGGCCTCGGGTGCGCAGGCGCGCGCACGGGCGAGATTATGCTGCATCGAATCGAGATGGATGGTGGCGCAGAGGGGGCGTGGCATGGCGGAATTCGGTCGAAAAGACGTTTAGGCGAAAGGTTCTATTTTAGCGGATGGGCTGATTCTCCGCCCGTCCGTTTCTTTGGCTTGCCGTTCTTTCATGGTATAAAGCAACCCACACTTGTTTTCAGACTCACTCGAATGAATCGTGGTTTTTATACCATCATGGCGGCGCAGTTTTTCTCGTCGCTGGCAGACAATGCGCTGCTGTTTGTAGCCATTGACGTGCTGGTGTCGATGAACGCGCCGGCATCGCTGACGCCGCTGCTCAAGCTTTCATTCGTACTGTTCTACGTTCTGCTCGCCGCGTTCGTCGGCGCCTTCGCCGATTCGCTGCCCAAGGGCCGCGTGATGTTCATCGCGAACCTGATCAAGGTCTTCGGCTGCGGCCTGATGTTCCTGACGGTACACCCGCTGCTGGCCTATGCCGTGGTCGGCTTCGGCGCCGCCGTGTATTCGCCGGCCAAGTACGGCATCCTGACCGAGCTGCTGCCGCCGGAAAAACTCGTCGCCGCCAACGGCTGGATCGAGGGCCTGACCGTGATGTCGATCATCTTCGGCACCGTGATGGGCGGCGCCCTGGTCAGCGCCAAGGGCTCGGAATTGCTGCTGGGCCTGGGCGTGCCCGGTATCGACACCACCAGCGAAGCGGCGATGGCCGTGGTGGTCGCGATCTACATCCTGGCCGCCCTGTTCAACCTGCGCATTCCGGATACCGGCGCCCGCTACGAGCACCAGGAGCGCAATCCGATGAAGCTGATCGCCGACTTCGCGAACTGCTCGGCCACGCTCTGGAAGGATAAACTGGGCCAGATCTCGCTGGCCGTGACGACCCTGTTCTGGGGCGCGGGTGCGACCCTGCAGCTGATCGTCCTGAAATGGGCCGAGCGCTCGCTGGACATGCCGCTCGATAAAGCGACCAGCCTGATCGGCGTGGTCGCGATCGGCGTCGCGGTCGGCGCGGCGCTGGCGGCCCAGGTGATCCCGCTGCGCAAATCCCTGACCGTGATCCCGATGGGCATCTTCATGGGCCTGGTCGTCACCGTCATGGTGTTCGTCCACGACGTGATCGTCGCCTACCCGCTGCTGGCCCTGATCGGCTTCCTGTCGGGCTTCTTCGTGGTGCCGATGAACGCGCTGCTGCAGCACCGCGGCCACGTGCTGATGTCGGCCGGCCACTCGATCGCAGTGCAGAACTTCAACGAGAACCTGTCGATCCTGACCATGCTGGCGCTGTATGCGATCATGATCACGCTGAACCTGGACCTGAACGTGATCATCGTGCTGTTCGGGCTGTCGATCGCGGGGATCACCTGGCTCATCATGCGCCGGCATCACCGGAACCAGGCGCAGCACGATTCGCTGGCGCTGATCGGCGAGCATAAGCACTAAGCTGACCGTGCAAATTATATTTGCAAAAAAATATAATTTTTACCAAACAATATTTCGCATATTGTCCTTGGCGCTGCGCGCTTCGGCGCGCGCGCGCCAGTCGTTCGGGACGATGAATCCGCGTTCGATTTCTTCCACCAGCCCCGGCGTCTCGCGCACCACGGACACCAGCACCGGCGAGGCGTTGGTTTCGAACTGCGCCTCCAGTTCGGCATGCAGCTGGGCGCGATTCAGGAGCCAGGCCGCCTGGGCCGCGCGGAACGGCGCCAGCCACTGCAGCTTCGGCAGGATCAGGAAAGCGTCGGCGCCCAGCGTGTCGAGCTCTTCCAGCGCGCACCAGAAGCCGCGGCAGTGGCCGGCCGTGATGCCGCTCATCGCCGGCCAGCTGCCGGCCGGATAGAACAGCCAGCCCTTCACCAGCGCCCGCGCCGACGTCACGGGACGCGGCAGCAGCGGCTGCGCGGCCGGATGCGCGCCCAGCTCCAGCTGGCGCCCGAAGATCTTCCGCATCTTCGCGCCCAGGCTGTCGGCCAGGTTGGGCCCGACCAGGGCATCGAACTGCTGGCCCGCCTCCCCTTGCAGCAGATAGAACTTGGTGGCGAATTCGATGTGTTCGACGGCGTCAGGGCCGCTCTCCAGTAAAAAGTCGAACTCGCCGACGGTGTCGTTGCGGCTGGCCCGGATCTGCAGGCCATGCGCGACCAGGCGGCCCTGCTCCTGGAAATAAAACGCCATCAGCTTTTCGGCGTAGAGGCCGAGGCGCGTGTAGACGCGCGGGCCCAGCGCGGCGTCGAGGCGCGAGGGATCATGGTCGAGCTCGCGCAGCCAGCGTTCTACTTCGGGTGTGACGGGGCCGGTGGAGGCGATGCGGCCCTGCCAGTGCGGCGCATTCGCATCGAGCAGGTCGGGCGAATCGAGCAGCCAGGCCAGCGCGCGCACCCGGGCGCGCCGCAGGTGGCCCCAGCGGCGGTGGAAGGCGGCCTGGTAGCTATCGACTCCGTCCCGCATAGACAGCTCTCGCGCGGCACAGGTCGACCCAGGCCAGCGCCTTGTCGCCACCGCGGCGCAGCAGCTCGCCCGGATGGAGGGTCGCCACCAGCGGCGTGCCGCCCAGCGCATGGACCGCGCCGCGCGAACCGGCCAGCGGTTCCTGCAGCGGCTTGCCGAGCAGGCCGTTGGCCGCGATCTGGCCCAGGGTCAGCACGACGCCGGCGCCGCTCAGCCCCAGCTCGCGCTCCAGGAAGGGACGGCAGGCCGCCGCCTCCTCGGCGGTGGGCGCGCGGTCGCCGCCGTTGGCGGACAGGGGACGGCATTTCACCAGGCTGGTGACGTAGACGTGCTCGTCGCGCTTCAGGCCAACCGCGCCCAGCATGTTGTCGAGCAGCATGCCGGCCTCGCCCGCGAGCGGCGCGCCGGCCTGCTCGTCGGCGGCGCTGGTGGCGCCGGCCGCGACGAACCAGCGCGCCCTGGCAGGTCCTGCGCCGTAGACCGGCTTGCGCCCGGCGCAGTCACCGCAGCGCGTGCAGCGCGCGATCGCGGCGCGCAGCTCGGTCCAGTCCATGGCGGCGATCGCCTCCAGGCTGTCGCCCTGCTCTTCCTCGACCGCTGGCGGCGGTGTCGGCGCCCAGGCCGTCGGCGCCGGGGCCGCGGTCATGGGCACCTCGCCCCAGGCCGGATCGCGCGGTGGCGGCGGCACGAAGGCCGGTGCGGGTGCGGGTGCAGGCTTGGGCGCAGGCGCCGGTGCCGGTGGCGCTTCCGCCTCGGCTTGCACGTCCTCCGGCTGCGCCTCCGCAGGCGGCGCATGGCGCGCACGCCAGATCGGCGTGATGCCCATCTCGGCCAGGAAGACCTCGTCGCGTTCGCTCAAGCTCATAGTGCGTGCCTCATCACGATGGCGTCCTCGCGTTGGCCCTCATGGGCCGGATAATAGCCCTTGCGGCGGCCGATCTCGGCAAAACCATAGCGGCGGTAGACGGCCAGCGCGCGTTCGTTCGAGGGCCGCACTTCCAGCAGCACCGACTCCGCGCCCATTTCCCTGGCCCGCGCGCACAGCATGTCGAGCAGGCGGCGTCCGAGTCCCGTGCCCTGGCGCTTGCCGGCCACGGCCACATCCAGCAGGTGCGCTTCGTCCAGTGCATACATCAGCAGGAAGTAGCCGGCCAGCTCGCCGTCGTCGGCGCGCAGCAGCCAGGCATCGTAGCCGGCTTGAATGGAGTCGCTGAAGTTGGCGCGGCTCCAGGGATGCGGGAAGACGCTGCATTCCATGGCGTGGACTTCGTCGACCTCGTCCATCGTCATCGGCACCAGCGTCAGGCCTGCGCTCGTATCCTTCATGGCGCCGCCCCCGCCGCCTTGGCCGCATTGATCGCCTGGCGCTCGGCGCTGGTGTAGGCGACCTTGTTGCGCAGGTAGAGCGGCTGCGCCTGCGCGGCCGGCACGGCCTGCCCGCCGGCGAAGGCCGCGGCGCCGATGCGGGCCAGGTCGCGCGCGTGCGGCACGATGGCGGCATCAAGCTGCGCCGCAAAGTCCTTGCCCATGAAGGCGTCCGGATAGGCGGCGAAGCCGTTGCCGCAGGCGGCCAGGCCCGCCACCATCCGCGGCGCGACCGCGTCCGGACTCGAAAGCGTGGGTTCGATGACCGTCTGCCAGGCACCGTCGAAACGGTATTGCGCCCAATAGACTTCGTTCATGCGCGCGTCCAGCACGGCCAGGACTTCATTCGCACCGCTGGCGGCGCGGCAGGCTTCGGCCATCGCTTCCAGGGTCACCAGCGGCAGCACCGGCAATTCGGCGCCGAAGGCCAGGCCCTGGGCCACGCCGCAGGCCGTGCGCACGCCGGTGAAGGAGCCGGGACCGGCGCCGAAGGCGATCGCATCGACGTCGGCCAGCTTGAGTTCAGCTTCAAGCAGCAGTTCCTGCACCATCGGCAGCACGGATTGCGAATGGGTGCGCACGCCGCCGGACTCGCGGGAAAATACGGTGTCCCCCGACAGCAGCGCGCAAGAGGCAAGTTCGGACGACGTTTCGATGGCAAGGATGATAGGCATGCGCTATTTTAACCCGCCGCGCCCGGCCCCGGCCATGGTCCACAAGTCCTCGAATCCCGCCATATGGCCGAATCCGGGTAGAATCCGCCCATGCATTCCCTGACCCTGGACACCACCAACCGCGCCCAGCTTGCCGCCGCCATCGAGGATGGCCGCTGGGTCGTGGCCTGCCTGTGCGCCGCCTGGTGCGGCACCTGCGGCGGCTACCGCGCCGCCTTCGAGGAACTGGCCGCGCGCCACCCGGACAAGACCTTCGTCTGGATCGACATCGAAGACCAGGCCGACGTGGTCGGCGACCTCGACGTCGAGAACTTCCCGACCCTGCTGCTGCAGCAGGGCGAGACGGTCGCCTTCTTCGGCACCACCTTGCCCGACGCCGCCCTGGCCGAGCGCCTGGTGCAGGCCCAGGCCGAGCTGGCGCCGGACGAACTGGCGCGCCTGGCTACATCGAACCAGGAACGGCGCGACTGGCAGCGCGACTGCAATCTGCTTGGCCTGCTCGACCAGGCTGACTGAACCCGGCTTGGGGCTGATCCCAGTCACTTAAGCCGGTAGTCCTGTCTTCGTGTACTGGTCGGAGTCGCACAATGTAGAGTTTCGCGATCGTAGGGTGGACTCCCGAGTCCACCCTACGGACCGCTAAATTCGCGCTGTCCGACCGAGTTCGGCTCGACCAGAACGCTCTGCACTATACGTAAGTGACCGGCATCAGCTCAGGTCCGGTCTACTGCGCCGCCTTGTACGACGGGAAGAACACCTGCTGGCCGTCGACCTTGAAGGCGCCGATCAGCTTCTGGCCTTCATCCGAGGTGATCCACTCGACCAGCTGCATCGCGCCCTTGTAGTTCAGGTCCTTGGACTTCTGCGGATTCACGGCGATGATGCCGTAGGGGTTGAACATCTTCGGATCGCCCTCGACCGCGATCTGCAGGCCGGTCTTGGCGCGGTAGGCGATGTAGGTGGCGCGGTCGGTCAGGGTGTAGGCGCGCAGTTCGGCCGCCATGTTCAGCACCTCGCCCATGCCCAGGCCCGCCGACACGTAGGCGCTGCCTTGCGGCTGGGTGCCGACCTGCTTCCAGTAGGCCTTTTCCATCACGTCGGTGCCGGAGTTGTCGCCGCGCGAGATGAACTTGCTGCCGCTCGCCGTGATCTTCTTCATGGCGGCCAGCACGTCGCGGCTGCCCTTGATGCCGGCCGGGTCGCTTTCGGGGCCGACGATGATAAAGTCGTTGTACATCACGTCGCGCCGGTTCACGCCATGGCCTTCGGCGACGAACCTGTCCTCGGCCGCGCGCGCATGCACCAGGGTCACGTCGACGTCGCCGTTCTTTGCCAGTTCCAGCGCCTTGCCGGTGCCGACCGAGATCACGTTGACCTTGGCGTTGGCCCTGGCTTCGAATTTCGGCAGCAGGTATTGCAGCAGGCCCGAGTTCTCGGTGCTGGTGGTGGTCGACAGGCGGATGACCTGCTGGGCCAGCGCGGGTGCGCTCGCTGCCAACAGGAAGCCCAACAGGGCAAGGTGCTTCTTCAGGTTCAGCATCGTATTAACTTTCATAAGTTCCTCTCATTGAAATCCGTATTTGCGCAGGATGGCCTGCGCCGGTGCGCCCAGCACGAAGCGCAGCAGGCGTTCGCCCTCGTCCGAGCCTTTACGCGCGGCGATGGCGTAGACGCTGCGCACGTTTAACTCGTCCGGAATGCGCAGCACGCTCAGCGTCGGGATGGCGCTATTGGTCAGCACCGCATTGGTGCAGTACATGATGTAGGCGTCTGCCTTGTCCTCGCGGAAGGCGGCGATGTAGGGCAAGGTGCTCTCCGGCGCGACGGCCGTCGCGCCCGACAGCTTCAGGGCCTTGGCGTCGAGGATGGCGTACAGGCCCGGCCGGCGCGCGTCCAGCTTGCGAAAGAACTGCCAGGTGTAGTCGCCCATCGGGTCGCTGCCCGGGGTCGAGGTGGCCAGGCGCAGGCCGGGACGGGCCAGTACCTCGGGCAGCTTGTCGGCGCGCAGTCCGGCATCAGGCGTGCTGACGATGCACAGGTCGTTGTGGGCGAACACCTGGCCGGCCGCGAACAGTCCCCGGCGCGCCAGCGCGTCCGTGTGCTCGGGCGAGGCGGAGGCGAACACGTCGGCCGCGTGGCCCGCTTCGATCTCCTTGCGCAGCTTGCCGGACGGGCCGTAGTGGGCGTCGACCGGCGCGCCGCCGGCATCCTGCCAGGCGGCCAGCACTTCCGTCATGGCCTGGCGCAGGCTGCCGGCGGCCAGCAGCACGGGCGCCGCGGCGGCCGGACCTGGAGCAGGCGTTTGCGCCTGCGCGCACGGCATCAGCGTGGCCAGCGCGGCCGCGCCGAGGGCCTGTTCGGTGGACTGCCTGAGCATGCACTCGCTTTCGTTGTTATCGATGTGCTATGGTAAGCCGCCCTGAAAAACTTTCAATATGAACAGCTTTGCATAGGTTTACCCCTCGATATGTTGCACGTTAAGCTCGCCTACACCTTCACGCGTGCCGCCGGCATGCGGGTGCAGCTGGAAAATCCCCTGTTCGACATCCTGTCGGCCATCCACGCGTCCGGCTCGGTCGGCCAGGCGGCGACGCGCCTGCAGCTGTCCTACCGCCACGTGTGGGGCGAACTCAAACGCTGGGAAGCGGCGCTGGAGGCCGACCTGATCGTCTGGGAGCGGGGCAAGCGCGCGCGCCTCACCCCCTTCGGCGAAAAGCTGCTGTTCGCCGAGCAGCGCGCCAAGATGCGGGTCTTCCCCCAGGTCGAGAACCTGGTGGCCGAGATGGAGCGCGAATTCGCGCTGGCCTTCGATCCCGAAGTGCACGTGATCCCGATGTTCGCCAGCCACGACCTGGCGTTGTCGCGCCTGAAGGAATTCATGGCGCGCGACGCCGGCCTGCACCTCGACCTGCAGTTTCGCGGCAGCCTGGAATGCATCGCGGCGCTCTCGCGCGGCGAATGCCAGCTCGCGGGCTTTCACGTCAGCGAAGAGCGCGCACCGGGCAGCATGACCCAGAAAGCCTTCAAGGCGCTGTTGAAACCGGGCCGCCACAAGCTGATCGCCTTCGTCGGCAGGCAGCAGGGCCTGATGCTCGCCCCCGGCAACCCGAAGCGCGTAACAGGCGTGCAGGACCTGAAGCGCCCCGAGCTGCGCTTCGTGAACCGCGAAAAAGGCTCCGGCACCCGGCTCGAGATCGAACAGCTGCTGGCCAATGCCGGCATTGCGCCGGCCAGCGTCAACGGTTTCGAGCGCGCCGAGCCGACGCACCTCGCAGTGGCCGCCGCGGTCGCCTCGAACGGGGCCGACGTCGGCTTCGGCATCCAGGCCGCCGCGGGCGCCTTCGGCCTCGATTTCCTGCCCCTGATGCGCGAGCAGTATTACTTCGTCTGTCTGAAGGAAGCGCTCGAACAGCCGGCGATCCGCAAGCTGCGCGAACTCCTGAAGCGCAGCGAATGGCAGGGCCTGATTGCCGACCTGCCCGGCTACGACATCGACGGCGCCGGCAACGTCCTCGCCCTCAGCCGCGCCCTGCCGTGGTACGCCTTCCGCAAGCCGAAATGACGGAACGCGCGGCCGAACCGGGCGCGCCGCTGCGCTTCGACCGTGTCGAGTGCCTGGCCGCGTTTGCCGACCTGGGCACCTTCATCCCCTTTGTCCTCGCCTACGTCGGCGTCTTCGACATGGACCCGGCCGGCATCCTGCTCGCCTTCGGCGCCGCCCTGGCCGGCTGCGGCCTGCTGTACCGCACGCCCTTCCCGGTGCAGCCGATGAAGGCGGTCGGCGCGCTCGCCGTGGCCCAGGCCGGAGCGGTCACGGGCGCGACCATCGTCGCGGCCAGCCTGGTCAGCGGCGTGTTCTGGCTGCTGCTCGGACTCAGCGGCGCGGCCACCCGCCTGGCCCGGCTCGTGCCGGCGGAAGTCGTGCAAGGCATCGTGATCGGCCTGGGCGCCTCCTTCATGCTGCAGGGTGGACGCATGATGGATACGGACTGGCCGGCCGCGCTGGTCGCCCTGCTGGTCGCCGTCGCGCTGCGGCGCAGCCGGCTGTTCCCGGCGATGCTGCTCCTGCTGCTGGGCGGCTTCGCCTACGGCATGGTGCGCAATCCTTCGTTGTGGGAAGCAGCGCGATTCGGTTCGCAGTTCGGCTTTGCGCCGCGCCTGCCGGCGCTGGCCGTGGGAGCCCTCGAATGGAAGGACTTCATGAACGGCGCCCTGCTGCTGGCGCTGCCGCAGTTGCCGCTCACGCTGGGCAATGCCGTGATCGCGGTCACCGGCGAGAACAACCGCCTGTTCCCGCAGCGGCCCACCAGCGTGCGCACCGTCGCGCTGACGACCGGCGCCATGAACCTGGCGGGCAGCCTGGTCGGCGGCGTCCCGATGTGCCACGGCGCCGGCGGCATGGCGGCCTGCACGGCTTTCGGGGCGCGCACGGGCGGCGCGCCGGTGGTGTTCGGCGGGGTGCTCCTCATTCTCGCCCTGTGCTTCAGCGAGTCGATCGCCTTCCTGCTGCAGGCGCTGCCGGCGGCCGTGCTGGGGGCGATCCTGTTCCTGGCCGGCGCGCGCATGGCCGCAGGGAATGCACCCCGCACACGCGACTGGCGCGTACTGCTGCCGATCGCGCTGACGGCCGGCCTGGCGCTGTGGAACGTGGGCCTGGCCTTCCTGGCCGGGATGACCGTGCACTGGGCCGTGCGCCGGCCTTGACGCCTCAGCTCAGGCGCAGCGGCAGGC
>Ga0308160_10004242_pt1 | contig 15478 bp, 18 predicted proteins | sample PhyFR1_FD_201036 | JGI IMG/M metagenome (GOLD analysis project Ga0308160, IMG submission 201036) | Phyllosphere microbial communities from UC Gill Tract Community Farm, Albany, California, United States - DLSLF.R1 | ecosystem: Host-associated > Plants > Phyllosphere > Unclassified | place: USA...
TGTCCTCCCCATGGACGGACCTCCTCAACCTGCCGATCAAGCAAGCCTCGAAGGGTCGATCTTAGGCGCTCCAGAGCCTAGCATGGGCCTATGTGCCGGAACATCCGAACCCTTCACAACTTTGAGCTGCACGCCACCTCCGAGGAGGTGCACGCCGCCGCGCTGCAGTATGTCCGCAAAATCAGCGGAAGCACGAAGCCGTCCAAGGCCAACCAGGACGCTTTCGATGACGCCGTCCACGAGATCGCCCACATCACCCAGCACCTGCTGGACGCGCTGGTGACCCACGCGCCGCCGAAGGACCGCGACGAGGAAGCAGCCAAGGGCCGGGCGCGCGCCGCCGTCCGCTACGGCGCAGCCTGACCCTGCGCCTGCAAGGGATCCGCTACTTTCCGAAGCTCCGGAGCCGCAGCGAGTTGGCCACCACCAGCACTGAACTGGCGGCCATGGCAGCGCCGGCGATCATGGGGTTGAGCAGGCCGAGCGCGGCCACCGGGATCCCGACGGCGTTGTAGAAGAAAGCCCAGAACAGGTTCGTCTTGATGGTGGCCAGGGTCCTGCGGGACAGTTCGATGGCCTGCGCCACCTGGGCAAGGTCGTTGCCCATCACCGTGAGATCGGCGGCCTCGATGGCCACATCCGTTCCGGACCCCATCGCGATCCCCAGGTCCGCCTGTGCGAGGGCGGCGGCGTCGTTCACGCCGTCGCCGGCCATGGCCACTGTTGCTCCCGCGGCCTGCAGCGTGCGCACGGCCTCCACCTTGCCTTCCGGCAGCACTCCCGCATACACATCGGCAGGGGGAATCCCGACGGCGGCTGCCACCTGGGCGGCTACGGCGGCGTTATCCCCGGTCAGCAGGATGGGGCGCAGGCCAAGGTCCTTCAGCCGCGCCACGGCAGCGGCAGAGCCCTCCTTGACCGTGTCCCGAAGGCTGATGATTCCTGCGGGGACGCCGTCCACGGCCACCCAGACAGCCGTGGCGCCCGCCGCCTCCGCTTCCGCCAAAGCCTCCAGCTGCGCCGGGGAGGGCTCGATGCCGTTCTCCCCGAGCCAGCCGGTGCGTCCGGCCAGGACCTGCCGGCCCTCCACGGTTCCGGTGACGCCGCCGCCCGGCGCGGAACGGAAGCCGTCAACGCCGGGCAGGCGGCCGTCGTCGTCCACTGCACTGCCGGGGCGGGCCGGAACGATCCCCTTGGCCGCCGCCGCAATGGCCCGTGCCACAGGGTGTTCCGATGCCGCCTCCACCGCCCCCGCGAGCCGCAGCACCTGCTGCTCATCGAAGGCGCCGAACGCAGTGGTGGAGCCGACCGCCAGTACGCCGGTGGTCACGGTGCCCGTCTTGTCCAGCAGGATGGTGTCCACCGTGCGGGTGTCCTCCAGGACCTGCGGCCCCTTGATGAGGATGCCCAGCTGGGCACCGCGCCCGCTGCCCGTCAGGAGCCCCACCGGTGTGGCGAGGCCAAGGGCGCACGGGCAGGCAATCACCAGGACAGCGACTGCGGCGGTGAAGGCCTGGCGCAACCCGGCGCCGCCGGCATCCGGGCCGGCCGCAAGGAGCCACAGCAGGAACGTCGACGCAGCAATGGCCAGCACCACCGGGACGAAGACGGCACTGATGCGGTCCGCCAGGCGGGCGATGGGCGCCTTGCCGGTCTGCGCCTGCGAAACCAGGCGGGCCATCTGCGCGAGGGTGGTCTCGGCGCCCACCCGGGTTGCCCGGACCAGCAGCCTGCCCGAGGTGTTGATGGTGGCGCCGGTGACCTTGCTGCCAGGGCCCACCTCCACGGGCACCGATTCCCCGGTTACCAGTGAGGCGTCCACGGCCGAAGTTCCGTCGAGGACCACGCCATCGGTGGCGATCTTCTCGCCCGGGCGGACCACCAGGACATCCCCCACCTGGAGCCGGTCCGCGGGGACCCGGTATTCCACCCCGTCGCGAAGGACTGCGGCATCCTTTGCGCCGAGGTTGAGGAGGGCCTTGAGGGCATTCCCGGCCTTCTGCTTGGCGTTGGCCTCCAGGTAGCGGCCCAGCAGCAGGAAGGTGGTGACCACTGCTGCCACCTCAAAGTAGAGGCCGCCGGCGTCCATGCCTTCCATGCCCGGGTGCTCGGTCATCCGTGGATCGGCTGCCAGCTGCCAGGCTGAGAACAGGTAGGCTGCCGTCACGCCGATGGAGACCAGCGTGTCCATGGTGGAGGCCAGGTGCCGGGCATTGACGGCCGCGGCCCGGTGAAACGGCCAGGCCGCCCACGTGACTACCGGCAGCGCGAGGACTCCTGCCGCCCAGCCCCAGTGTGGAAACTGGAACGCAGGCACCATGGATACCAGGAATACGGGAACCGTGAGGATGGCGGCCAGGACCAGGCGCGGGCGCAGCTGCGAGGCCGTGCCGCCGTGCGCCATGTTGTGGTCCTGGTCCGTGCCACCCTCATCCGGCCCGCCGGTGTCCGCGGGGGCCGGCGGGATACGCACTGTGGCGGTGTAACCGGCGGCGCTGACGGTGGCCACCAGCTGTTCGTCGGAGATCCCCTCCGGTGCCGTGACGTGGGCGGATTCCAGGGGGAGGTTGACCGAGGCCGCTACGCCCTCCAGTTTGCCGAGCTTCTTCTCCACCCGATTGACGCAGGACGCGCAGGTCATGCCCTCGATATCCAGTTCCACTACGCGGGTGCCGGGCGGTTGCAGCAGTTCCTGGTGGCCCATGCCGTCCTCTCAGGTTTGGTGCGGTGTGTGGGGGTCCTACGCTTCGTTGGCGACGACCAGGTAACCGGCCTCGGCCACGGCTTCTCCGATTTCGGAGGGCGACAGTTTGCCCGTGGAGGTGATGGTGACGGTGGAAATGCCGCCGGCGTTGAGGTCCACGTCCACGGCTTCGACGCCGGTGAGGGATTCGAGCTCCTCGCTGACGGCGGAAATGCAGTGGCCGCAGGTCATGCCGGAGACGCTGACTTTCGTGGTGGTGGGGGAGGTGGTGCTCATGGCTGCTCCTTCGTAGCGTCCGGCGGGTGGCCGGTATGGGTAGTGGATCTGGGCGTGAAGAATTTGCTGGCCGTCAGCGGAGCAGGCGGCCGATGGCTTCCGCAGCTTCTTTGACTTTGGCATCGATGGCCTCGGCGCGTGCTTCCGGGTCCGGCTCAGCAGCGGCGCCCACCACGCAGTGGCCGATGTGCTCTTCCACCAACCCCAGGCTGACTGCGTGCAGGGCCTTGGTGACGGCGGAAACCTGGGTGAGGATGTCGATGCAGTACTTGTCCTCGTCCACCATCCGCGCGATGCCCCGGACCTGGCCTTCAATGCGTTTGAGACGGCGCAGGTAGGCGTCTTTGTTAGCCGTGTACCCGTGCTCCGGTGCATGCTGCGCCTGCTCCTGTGCCCGCTCCGTGGGCGGCGCAGCTTCTGCTTCTTCAGTGGCGTCCATGGCATCAACCTATACCCCAACGGGGTATAGGCGCAAGTACCCCCTGGGGGTATACGGGGCGGACACGTCCAGGGCACAAAAAAGCTCCGGAGTGCGTTATTGGGGGATACGCACTCCGGAGCAGCTCTTGGGCAAACCCGGCATCCACTCTTCGCGGAACCGGCCTGCTTGACTCAGCTTACTGTCTGGTAGGGGACTCCGCCAGCACCCGGAATAATTACTTTCGCTTTATTTATCGGGCCCCGTTTGATGCCCATTTTGACGCGCTTTGACGCCCCATTCCCCGCTGGCTGCGGTGATTTCAGCTGTCCTGGTGTGCGGGCATCCTGTACGGAACCACCAGTACCGGCAGGCTCTGGTGGTGGCTGAGCCAGGCACCCACGGACCCGTTGAGTGCCTCCGAAAGCCGGTGCGAGAATCCCCGTTCCGAGGTGCCCACCACGATCATGGGCGCATGGGTTTCGGCGGCCAGCCGGGCCAGCGCCCGCGCGGGATCCCCGGCGAGCGTGCGCAGCGTCCATGCCACCGTTCCGCTGCCGGCAGGGACCTTATCCACAGCTGCAATGATGTCCGCCTTCAGCCCGGTGGTCAGGGCGCGGATGTCCTCGTCGTCGGCGTCCGGATGAAGGGAAAGCCGGTGGGCGGAGCGTGCCGGGTCCCATTCCACCAGGTAGCTGGCCTCGTCCACATACGCGCAGACCAGGGGCTGGCCCAGCCGGGCGGCCAGGCTGGCAGCGGTGTGGAGGACTTCCGGGTGCTGCTTCGGCATGATGCCCACCAGCAGCGGGGCGGTGCCGCTGAACCGTTCCGATGTCATAGCCCATTGTCCGCCCGGGATACGGCAGGTGAACAGGTCCCGCCGGCCCTTCTCAGGGAACCGCGGGAGAGGCGGTGACCACCACGTTCTTCCCCCACGGATCCTGCGTGTAGCAGCTGATGAGGACCACTCTGTTGGGGACCATGTCCCAGATGGGGCTGTCCTTGAGGCTGGCCTTCACGTAGGTGGTCACGCTGTCCACCCGGTAAGGGATGGCTCCCGTGCCGGTCTCCACGGTGAACGTGTCGCCCACGCGGGCCGCTGAACTCAGGTGGTTGAAGGGGGCGTCCGCGCCGTCCCAGCTGTGGCCGATGACGTACGTGGTGTTGGCGGAGTTGCTGCCGGGTGTTCCGTAGGGCGTCAGCCAATAAGCGTCTTTGGTTTCCGGCGGAACGATGGTCTGGCTGGCAGCCGCGGCGGAATCAGGTTCCAGCGGGTGGACCGGAACGTCGAGATCGGCGGACGGGTAACTGATGCGGACCGGGGCCGCCGCTTCAGGGAGTGCAGGCTCCGGTGCCGCCTGCTCCGGCATCCCTGTGGCAGGCGTGCCAAGTGCCGGCGTCGTACCGCTGGACGCGGCAGCAGATGCGGGAGTGGCGGAAGGGACGGGTTCGGCGGTGGCCGGAGCGGCCGCCACGGCGTTGACGACGGCGGGAGGCTGGCCCTGCTGCAGGAGCGGGCCGCCGAACGTGATGCCCATGGCCGCCGTGACGCCGCACAGGAGGATCGCCAGGTCAGCGCGGTTCAGGCGACGCCAAGGCCGCCTTGGCCGCCCCGCGCGGCGGCTGTTCTCCTCGGCCATGGCGTTCCTCCGCTGGGTCGCTGGGGGGGTAGGAAGGAAGGCGTCCCGCCGGGCACTGGCGGAACGCCTTCCTTGTCAGGGGCCGCAGGGTTGCGGCGTTGACGACGGCGTCAGGGGGCCGTCGGGGAGGAAGCCGACCGGCGGCGGATGGCCACGGCAGCTCCGGCGGCGACCAATGCGCCGATGCCACCCAGCCAGGCGGGTGAGGCCGGGTTGCCGCCGACGGCGGTCTGGGCGTTGAAGCCCTGGTTGGTTCCCCTGCTGACGGGTGCAGCGGCCAATGCTCCCGTTGCCGGCTGCACCTGGGTGGCTGCGGGCTGGGCGGGCACCACCGGAGTCACCACTGCCGGAGCTGCGGCGGGCGGGGCAACGGGCGTCACCGCCGGCGGGATGACCGCCGGTGGGCTGTCCACGGGTGGATTGACGACGGGTGGATTGACGACGGGTGGGTTGTCGACCGGTGGGTTATCCACGGGTGGGTTGTCGACCGGTGGGTTATCCACGGGTGGGTTGTCGACCGGTGGGTTATCCACGGGCGGGTTGTCGACGGGAGGATTGTCGACGGGAGGCGCCGCAGCACAGCCGTTGTTGTAGATCGCCTGCCCCGCAGCGTCCCAGTTCTGCCCGTACTTCAGGCCGTCGTTGGGCGGAATGATGTCGTTGCCGTGATGGCCATGCCCGTTCAACGACGGGACCGGAACCGAGTTCACCGTGTAGTGCTTGGCATTCGAGCCCGAGCCCGCGTGGCAGATGATGATCTTAGCGTCATCGCTCCAGCCGCGGTCGGCCACGGCGGGGGCGGCGACGACGAGTGCCGCCAGGCCCACGGCGCCGAGTGTTCCAATGGTGCGTTTCATTGTTCTCTCCCCAATTTTTGTCGTGAAACGGACCATGGCGGGGAAAGGCCAGCGGTGGCGCCCGTATGCCCCAGCAGCACGGTCAGCTTGCTTGAGTTTTCAGGCTAGGGGCGGCGCCCGGGGCAGGTCCTCAGTAGGGTGTACTCGTCTTTTCCGGACCCGCCGGCGGCCGGGTCACTTGCCGGTACCCGATCTTTGCCCGCAACTACCTGCGGGGGAGGGCGGAGCCTTGTCCCGGAATTCGCCCGCGCCTAACGTTGAATTCAAAGAAAGGCGGGTGGATCTGGCATGGAAATTTTCATGTGGTGGCTGGACCTTGACCTGGACAGCAAGGAATGGCTCCGGGAGAACCTTCGGACGGGTGAGCTGCCCTTGCCGGTGCTCCAGGGCATCGCCGAAGCCGGCGGACCGCACCCGGATAACCCTGCAGCCGTGCTGACGGCCGCCGATTGGGACTTCATCGAAACCCAGTCCGAGTTCGTCGATTAGGCAGCTGGCTGGACGGCCCTTCCCTTTTCCGTGCCTCCAAAACCGTTGCAGCCTGAACACGGCGGTGGTTGCATGGTGGGCATGGCAACCGCAGAGAATTTTGTCTTAGCGATCGGGACCAAGAAAGGCCTGTGGCTGGCCACCAGCCAGGACAGGCGCGAATGGTCCTTCACCGGCCCCCACTTCCTGATGGCGGAGATTCCCAGCGTCGGGATCGACACCAGGGGTGGCCGCACCCGGATCATGGTGGGAGTCCGCAGCGAACACTGGGGACCCACCGTGGCCCACTCGGACGACCTGGGCGCAACCTGGTCCGAACCCGAACAGGGGGCCATCAGGTTTCCCGAGGACACCGGGGCCGCCGTGGAACGCGTCTGGCAGATCTACCCTGACGCAGAATCCCGGCCGGGCGTGGTGTGGGCCGGCGCCGAACCCATCTCCGTATGGAAATCCACGGACGGCGGTGAACACTTCGAATTGAACCGCGGCCTCTGGGACCACCCGCACCGCAGCGACTGGGGCGCCGGCTACGGCGGTGCGGCGGCACACTCCATCGTCGTCGATCCCGCCGGGGACACGGTGCACGTCGCCATGAGCACCGGCGGCGTTTACCGCTCGCTCGACGGCGGCACCTCCTGGGAGCCCCGCAACAAGGGGATCTCGGCGTACTTCATGCCGGACCCCAACCCCGAGTTTGGCCAGTGCGTCCACAAGATCGCGGCTGATTCCGCCGTGGAAGGCCGACTGTACGCCCAGAACCATCACGGCGTGTACCGCACGGACGACAATGCGGACACCTGGACGTCGATCGCCGATGGCCTGCCGGCGGATTTCGGATTCGTCATGCTGACGCACCCCCGCCGGGAAGGAACGGCCTGGGTGGTTCCGCTGAAAGCCGACGGCGAACGCATCCCTCCGGACGGGGAACTTGCCGTCCACCGGACGGACGACGCCGGAAGTTCGTGGAAGCGGCTCAGCTACGGCCTGCCGGGCAAGGAATACAACAGTGTGCTGCGGGACGCCGCGTCGGTGGATACCGCCGAGCCGGCCGGGGTGTACTTCGGCACCCGCGGCGGAACGGTGTATGCAAGCGCAGACGAGGGAGAAACGTTCTCAGAGGTGATTGCGCACCTTCCCGACGTCCTGTGTGTCCGGGCGGCAGTGGTGGCCGGTGCCTGACATTAGGGTGGTGCTCCCCAGTGTCCTCCAGCCACTGGCCGGCGGGCAGTCCGTGCTGACTGCGCCCGCCGACGGGCCGGTGACCGTGGGGCAGCTCCTCGATTCGGTTACTGCCGGGTTCGCTGTGCTCGCCCGGCGGCTCCGGGATGAAACAGGTGCGCTGCGCCGGTTCGTGAACGTCTACGTGGACGGTGACGAGGTACGGCGCCTGCAGGGGCTGGATACCGAAGTTTCCCCGGGCCAGGAGGTGCTGGTGATCCAGTCGGTGGCCGGCGGCTGACGGTTCCCGCCGCGGCTGCGGGCAGTCCTTACTGACTGCGCCCGATGCCGCGCCACTGGTGTGCCGCCGTCGTGCGTCAAAAAATGGGTCAGGCGACGCGCCAGACCGTGCACTCGTCCGTATTGATGGCTTTGCGGAGGCCCGTGATCCGGTCCAGGATCCAGACGACGCCGATTCCTGGCGCTGTTTCCTGAACGCTGCCGCGGCGGATCACCACATCGTCGTAGGAGGGCCCCACGGACAGCCGGGCTTCGATTTCGTCACCGCGGTGGAGCTGGTCCAGGGTGCGGACTCTGGTTACATGCGTAGTCGCCTTCTTCAACATCGGGGCCTCCTGGCTGGAGCTGGTGCCGGCTCTTGCCTGCATTCACCAGTGTGGGCTGCGAATGTTGCGTCCCCGTTTCCCCGCGGTTAGCTGCCGGTTAGTTCTTGGCGCCGGGCCCGTAAATGTCCGGGCCGCGCCTATGGTGGTGCCATGGAGATTCTGCAGGGGATCTGGGCCGTGGTGCTCGGGGCGGCGTCGCTGGCGCCCCTGGCGACGTTCGGCGTCGTCCTTGTTGCCTACCTGGCATACCGGCAGCGGGACAGGGCCGATCGCCGGGACCAATGGTGGAAACGGGCACAGTGGGCTATTGATGCTGCCTTGGACGGCCGTGACCCGCAACGCAGGCTCGCGGGACTGAAAGTGCTGGTCCAGCTCATCGGCAGCGACCTGGCAACCCCCGAGGATGCGGACCTGATGAGCGCCTTGGCCGTAGGAATCCGGGAAGAAGAGGGCAGCGGCCGGCGCGGGGCGGCCATCCCGCCGCCGGTGCAGGGGCTGATCGTGGCTGAGGCGGAACGGCTGGTCGAGGCCGCAAGGGCCAAGGGCCGTCCCTGACCCCCTGCCTTTACGCCGCTTCGCGGTTGCGGTAGCTCGCCAGGAACGTCGAAATCCGGCGGACCGCTTCCTCGATGTCCAGGACGGAGGGGAGGATCACGAAGCGGAAATGGTCCGGGGTGGGCCAGTTGAAGGCCGTGCCGTGGGACACCAGGATCTTCTGGTCCTTGAGCAGGTCGATGACGAACTGCTCGTCGCTGGCGATGGGGTACAGTTCCGGGTCCAGGCGCGGGAACAGGTACATGGCCCCCGCCGCGGGGACGCAGGTGATGCCCGGGATGGCGGTCAGCAGTTTGTAGGCGAGGTCGCGCTGCTCACGGAGCCGGCCGCCGGGCCGCACCAGGGCTTCGATGCTCTGGTATCCGCCCAGGCAGGTCTGGATGGCATGCTGGGCCGGGACGTTGGGGCACAGGCGCAGGGAGGCGAGCAGTTCCAGGCCTTCCCGGTAGGCGGCGGTTGCTGCGAGGGGTCCGGTGACCGCCACCCAGCCGGCCCGGTAGCCGGGCATCCGGTAGGCCTTGGAGAGGCCGCTGAAGGTCAGGCAGCACACGTCCTCCGCCACGGCCGCTGTGTGGATGTGCACGGCGTCCCCGTAGAGGACCTTCTCGTAGATCTCGTCGGAGAACAGGACCAGGTTGTGTTTGCGGGCGAGGTCGGCGAACTGCTCCAGGATGCGGCGCGGGTAGACGGCACCGGTGGGGTTGTTCGGGTTGATGATCACGATGCCCTTGGTACGGCTGGTGATCCTGGCTTCGACGTCGGCCATGTTGGGCCACCAGTTATCGGCCTCGTCGCAGAGGTAGTGGACCGGCGTGCCGCCGGTCAGCGTCACGGCGGCGGTCCAGAGCGGGTAGTCCGGTGCGGGCACCAGGATCTCGTCGCCGTTCTCCATGAAGGCCTGCAGGCACATGGAAATCAGCTCGCTGACGCCGTTGCCGATGAAGATGTCCTCCACGCCGATGTTCATAAGGCCGCGCGTCTGGTAATACTGCGAGATCGCTGTCCGGGCGGAGAAGATCCCCTTCGAATCGCTGTACCCCTGGGCGCCCCGCAGGTGGTGGATCATGTCCACCACCACGGACTCGGGAGTCTCCAGGCCGAACGGGGCAGTATCGCCCAGGTTCATCTTCAGGATCCGGTGCCCCTCGGCCTCCATGTTCTTGGCTGCCTGGAGGATGGGTCCGCGGAGTTCGTACCGGACGTTCTGGAGTTTGCTGGAGTGTTGCATGGCGCGCATGGTTGATTTTTTCACAAAGCACGACGACGGAAGGCCGGTTCCTGCGCGAGTCCCCGCCCGGGCCGGTGCGCGCGCAGGAGAAGTCCCGTGCCGCCGTCGAACGTGGTGGTGTGAAACTGCCCAGCGCGGGCCACTTCGACGAAGCCCCAGGCGCTGTGCATGCCGATCGATGCGGTGTTTCCGGCATTGACCACGTACCAGGCATCCGGGGTGCGGTCCCAGATCCAGTGGAGCCGGGCCGCCGTGAGCGCGGCACCCACGCCCTGGCGGCGCTGCGATGGCCGGACCGTCACGCCGCCAAGGTAGTGGCCGGCGGGTGCGGGGCCGTCCGGATAGTCCCAGTAGTGGGTCTTGCCCCAGCCCACCACCTCGCCCCCGGATTCCGCGACCACGACGAGCCGGTTCGGGTCTGCCAGCGCAGCAGCCAGGGCCGCGGTCGCCGAAGAATTCCGTCCGCTTTGCCGGTCGGTGTCGAGGATGCCGGGCAGGTCCCCCTGTTCCGCTGGACGCACCGTAGCCATTGTTAACGTCTACCCTTCCGGGCCGGTCTGTGTCGAGGACATGGGCTCGCGATGCAACGCGGGAAGTACTTGACCGATAAGTTTGGTGCTTGTAATACCGCTGGGACTGCGCGGGGCAGGAACGCGGGACGGGAAAGGAAGTACCCTATGGGCGGCGTGCTGGTGGGGCTGGCGGTGATCGGCGCCGTGATTGCGGTGGGCTACCTGTCCGCGCGGTGCGGACTGGGTGACGAACACACGGTCTCCGCGCTGACGAAGATCGCGTTCTTCATCACCAACCCGGTGCTCCTCTTTACCGTGGTGCTGGAATCTGACATCTCGGTGGTGTTCTCCGCCTATGTGCCGCTGGCCCTCCTCACGGCCACTGTCACCGCCCTGTTGTACGTCGCCGCAAGCCGCATCTGGTTCCGCCGCCCCATGGCCGACACGGCCGTGGGCGCCATGGCCAGTTCCTACGTCAACGCCAACAACATCGGCATCCCCATCACCTTGTACGCCCTGGGCGACGCCACACCGGTGGCTCCTGTGCTGCTGGTCCAGCTGCTCCTGCTGGCTCCCCTGGTCCTGACCGTCCTGGACCTCTCCGCCGCAGGCCGCTTCTCGCCGCGGCTGATGCTGACGCAGCCCTTCCGGAACCCGATGATCATCGCCACCCTCCTCGGAGCCGTCCTGGCCGCCTTCCACGTGAAGCTGCCCGAACCGGTCATGGCGCCGCTGACGCTGCTGGGCGGTGCGGCGGTGCCGGTGGTGCTGCTGGCCTTCGGGATGTCACTGCGCGGCACGCGGATGCTCCGGAGCGGCGGGCACACGGCTGAAATCCTCACCGCCACCGCGCTGAAGTCCGCCGTGATGCCCGCGGTGGCCTACGTCGTGGGCCGCTTTCTCTTCAATCTGGAACCGCACATGCTCCTGGGCGTGGTGCTCATGGCCGCGCTCCCGCCGGCCCAGAATGTGTTCCTCTTCGCCAGCAGATACGGCCGGGGGATGGCGGTGGCGCGGGAGACCATTCTCATTTCGACGGCGGCAGCCGCCCCGGTCCTGGTCCTGATCGTCTGGCTCCTGGCCGGCTGAGTCCGGCGAAGGCCGCGCCGCGCCGCACGCCGCCGGGGGTACCGCCGCCGCCACTTGCCGGGCAAGAATGGGCACATGGAACTTCCCGTGATGCCGCCCGTCCCGCCCATGCTTGCCAAGGCCGTCAGCGGCATCGACGGTATTCCCCAGGGCGGAGGCCTCAGTTACGAGCCTAAGTGGGACGGCTTCCGGTCCATCATCTTCCGCGACGGGGACGAGCTGGAGATCGGCAGCCGCAACGAAAAACCAATGACCCGCTACTTCCCCGAACTCGTGGCAGCCCTCAAGGAAAACCTGCCGCCCCGCTGCGTGGTGGACGGCGAAATCATCCTGGTTGGTGCCTCCGGCGACAGGCTGGACTTCGACACCCTCCAGCAACGCATCCATCCCGCCGCCAGCAGGGTGAAGCTCCTGGCCGAGCAGACCCCCGCCTCCTTCGTTGCCTTCGACCTGCTGGCCCTGGACGGTGACGACTACACCGGCAGGCCATTCGCCGAACGCCGGGCCGCCCTGGAAAAGGCGCTCGCGGCCAGCAAGGCCCCGGTCCACCTCACCGCAGCGACCACAGACAAGGACACCGCCGGGCAGTGGTTCGAGCAGTTTGAAGGTGCCGGGCTGGACGGCTTGGTAGCCAAGCGGCTGGACGGGACGTATGAGCCGGACAAGCGCACGATGTTCAAGATCAAGCACGAGCGCACCGCCGACTGCGTGGTGGCCGGCTACCGGCTGCACAAGAGCGGCCCGGATGTCATCGGGTCACTGCTCCTGGGCCTATACAAGGACGACGGCGGCCTGGCCAGCGTGGGCGTGATCGGCGCGTTCCCGATGAAGCGCCGGCAGGAGCTCTTCCAGGAACTGCAGCCGCTGGTGACCGACTTCGACAACCACCCATGGGCCTGGGCGAAGCAGGAGGAAGGGGAGCGGACACCCCGCAACGCCGAGGGCAGCCGCTGGAGCGCCGGCAAGGACCTGTCCTTCGTGCCGCTCCGGCCCGAACTGGTGGTGGAGGTCCGCTACGACCACATGGAAGGCGAGAGGTTCCGCCACACCGCCCAGTTCAACCGCTGGCGGCCGGACCGGGACCCTGACTCCTGCACGTACGCGCAGCTGGAGGAGCCGGTGAACTTCGATCTGGCTTCCGTGCTGGAAACCGGCAAGGCCTGACCGCCCACACCATCAGGTGCTGGGCACAGCCTGGACCGGCCGCCGGGCACCCGGTCTGCGGGCGTCGTCGTGCACTCCTGCCCAGTTACCGGCGCCCCACCGCTGCCGGTGGCATGGAAAAGCCCGCCGCCTCCGGGTTTTGCGGGAGGCGGCGGGCTTTGTCCGGTCAGTGACCGGGAAGGAACGTACGTTACTTGAGGCCGAGCTGCTTGGTGGGAATCCTGTACGACTCCTTGGCCGTCATGGCAGAAACAGCAGCGATGACGCAGATGACCGCGGTGAAGATGCTGATCTGCACCCAGCCGCCGGGCTTGATGCCACCCATGGCGGCCACGATGGCCGGCGCGAACCCTGCCATCAGGAAGCCCAGCTGGGTGCCGATGGCCAGGCCGGAGAAGCGGACCTTGGTGCTGAACATTTCGGCGTAGAAGGACGGCCATACGGCGTTGGCGGCAGCGTAACCGCAGGAGAAGTAGCCGATGGCGGCCAGGAACATCAGCGGGACATTGCCGGATTCCAGGCTCAGCAGGAACAGCGGGGTGAGCACTGCACTGGCCAGGGCGCCGTAGATGTAGACGGGCTTGCGGCCGATCCTGTCCGCCAGCATGCCGAACAGCGGCTGGGTGCCCAGGGCCACCAGGTTGGCGCCCACGACCAGCCACAGCGTGGTGGTGCCGTCCACGCCGGCCACGGTCTTGGCGTAGCTGATGGCGAGGGTGCCGAACACTGTGGACACGGCGGCGATGAAGGCGCAGCAGATCACGCGGAGCACATCGCGCCAGTGGCCCTTGAGCAGGTCGGCGACGGGAAGCTTGGAGATCTGGGCGGACTTCTGGGCTTCCTCGAAAGCGGGCGGTTCGTGGAGGGTGCGCCGGATGAAGAACGCCACCACAACCACCACTGCGCTGAGCCAGAACGGGATGCGCCAGCCGATGCCGTACTTGATTTCGTCCGGCAGGGCCAGGACGGGGATGAACACCAGGGCCGCGAGGATCTGGCCGCCCTGCGTGCCGGTCAGGGTCCAGGACGTGAAGAAGGACCGGCGGTTGTCCGGGGCGTGCTCCAGGGTCATGGAGGAAGCGCCGGCCTGCTCACCGGCGGCGGAGAGGCCCTGGCAGAGGCGGGCCAGCACCAGCAGTGCGGGAGCCCACCACCCCACGGTGTTGAAGTCCGGCAGGCAGCCGATGAGGAAGGTGGACGCACCCATCAGGACGAGGGTGAACATCAGGACTTTCCGCCGGCCCACCCTGTCGCCGAAGTGGCCCAGGATGACGGCGCCCACCGGCCGCGCAACGTACGCGAAGCCGAAGGTGGCGAAGGACATGATGGCCGCGTTGGCGTCAGCGCTGGGGAAGAAGACTGTGGGGAAGATCAGTGCGGCCGCCGAGCCGAAGATGAAGAAGTCGTAGTATTCGACGGCGCTGCCCAGGAAGCTGGCGAGTGCAGCCTTCTTGGGGGTGCCGGCATGCGTGGCGGTGCCCGCTCCGGCGGAAGGAAGTGTCTGGCTCATGGAGTTCCTTTGTGTGACGACATTGTCGCGGATGGTTCAGGAGTCGCAGCCGCCGCGGCCTGGGTGCGGGCGGGGCGCGATGCGGCTGGAGTCCTCTAAAGACCCGAGCGAGTAGCCACATGGTGAGAGCTACTTGTGCGATACAGCAATGATGGCTGTGAGGGCTGTCACTTGTCAAGAAAATAATCACCATCTAGAAATAGCTCTCACATTGTGGCAACATCGACGTATGAGTGTGAATCAAGCCACAATGGCCGATGACGTCCAGGAGGACCCTGCGGGTGGAGGTGGCCCCGCTGCCGCCCCCGGAGTGCGGGGTGATTCCCCCACCGCGGCCAAGGGCGCGGGCAGGAAGAGCGCCGAGCGGACCGACATGGTGGGCAAGGCCCTTGGCCTGCTGGTGCTTTTGGGTGATGAGCCGCGCGGGGCCAGTGCGGCCGAGATTTCGCGGCGCGCGGAGCTGCCCTTCAGCACCACCTACCGGCTCCTCGGTTCCCTCGCCCGCGATGGGTTCGTGGACTACGAGCCGGATGGCCGGCGTTACCATCTGGGCCTGCGGATCTTCCAGCTGGGCCAGCGCGTTTCCAACCATCACGGTTTCGCCGGAGCTGCCATGCCGGTCCTTCGCCGGGTCACGGAACGGACCGGCGAGGCCACGATCCTCAGCGTCCGGGACGGCCATCACCACCTGACGGTCAACAAGGTGGACGGCCCGCAGATGTTCAGGGTGACCAGCGACCCTGGCCATCTGGGCTCGCTGTCCGCCACCGCCGTCGGCAAAGCCCTGGTGGCCTTTGCCGAAGACGCCGAGCGCGAGAAGCTCCTCGCAGAGCTGCCGCTCGAGCCACTGACGGAAAAGTCCATCTCGGACCGTGATGCCTTCCGCCGGGAGATCGACCAGGTGCGCCGCCAGGGCTACGCCGTGATGGACGAGGAAAACGAGATCGGCATGCGTGCCGTTGCCGTCCCGCTGCTCAACAGCCAGGGGCATGTTTTTGCGTCGCTGGCGACGGCGGCTCCAGTCTTCCGGATGACCCTGGACGAGCTGAAGGCGCATGTATCGCTCCTGCAGGATGCGGCGGCCGAGCTGGCCGCGCGGCTTCCGCAAAGGTAGTCCCTGCCCAGCGATGTTCGCTAGACGAACACTAGTGCGCAGAATGAACAATTGCTGTACTGTAATCCCTGTCACCGGTATGCCGCCCCGCGGCCCGGTGCCGTTACCAAAGGAGCTGCACGGATGAGCCAACGAACT
>Ga0308160_10004243_pt1 | contig 15475 bp, 14 predicted proteins | sample PhyFR1_FD_201036 | JGI IMG/M metagenome (GOLD analysis project Ga0308160, IMG submission 201036) | Phyllosphere microbial communities from UC Gill Tract Community Farm, Albany, California, United States - DLSLF.R1 | ecosystem: Host-associated > Plants > Phyllosphere > Unclassified | place: USA...
TGCCGTAGGCCTGGGCGATGAAGACGGCGGCGAAGGTGCAGTACATCATCGAGCCGTCCAGGTTGAACGAGTAACCGATCGGCAGCACGAAGGCGGCCAGGCGGTTCTTCACGCCGAAGCGCTCCAGTCCTTCCAGGGTTTTCGGGAAGGCCGCTTCGGACGAGGCGCAGGTGAAGGCCAGGATCGCCGGCTCGCGCAGTTCGCGCATCAGCTTGAGGATGCGCGGGCCGACGAACAGGATGCCGATCGCGATCAGCACGAGCCACAGCAGCGCGATGCCGAGGTAGAACTCGCCCATGAACACGCCATAGGTCGCCAGCACGCCGACGCCGCTCTTGGCGATGGTGCTGGTGACGGCGGCGAACACCGCCAGCGGCGCGAAGTTCATCACATAGTTGGTCACCTTCAGCATCACGTGGGCGACGCCGTCGATGGCGTCGATCAGCGGCGTGGAGCGCGCGCCCACCGCGGCGGCCGCGGTGCCGAAGAAGATCGAGAAGATCACGATCTGCAGGATGTCGTTCTTGGCCATGGCGTCGACGATCGAGACCGGCACCAGGTGGTTGGCGAATTCCTTCAGGGTCAGGCCGTTGGCGGCGATGCCCGACGAGGCGGTGGCCGCCGGCAGGCCGCCGTGCAGCGCCATCGCGTCGCCCGGACGGAAGATGTTCACCAGGATCAGGCCTAGGGTCAGCGAGATCAGCGAAGCGATCACGAACCAGCCCAGCGCCTTGATGCCGATGCGGCCGACTTCCTTGGCGTCGCCCATCTTGGCGATGCCGACCACCAGCGTCGAAAACACCAGCGGCGCGATGATCATCTTGATCAGGTGCAGGAACAACGTGGTCACCAGCGACATCGTGTCCGCGAAGCCGGTCGGATCGGCCATGTTCGTATTGGCCACGTAGCCGACGGCGATGCCAAGCACCAGGCCTACGAGGATGTAGGTGGTGAGGCGGTTTCGATTGGTCATATTGCTTCCTCTGGTGATGGCGGCGCAGTAGGGCAGGTAGTTCAGGAGAAGATCGTCCGTCCTGTTCCTGCGGAGTTTCAGGCAAAATCCGGGGCAGAATGATGGTGGTTCTACTGGATGCCGTTAAGCTGATGATATTGACAAGTTCCGCAGTATCCTAGGCGTTGATGGTGCTGTCAAGCACGCGCAAGTCTTTGTAAATGCACGACAATACAAGGAAGCAGATGATCGAAATCGACAAGGTCAGCAAATGGTACGGCACCTTCCAGGTGCTCGCCGAATGCAGCACCCGGGTGGCGCGCGGCGACGTCGTGGTGGTGTGCGGGCCGTCCGGTTCCGGCAAGTCCACCCTGATCAAGACCGTCAACGGCCTCGAACCCTTCCAGCGGGGCGCGATCCGCGTCGACGGCACCGAGGTCGGCGCCCCCCAGACCGACCTGCCGGCCCTGCGCGCGCGCATCGGCATGGTGTTCCAGAATTTCGAGCTGTTCCCGCACCTGTCGGTACGCGACAACCTGAACCTCGCCCAAATCAAGGTCTTGAAACGCTCGCGCGACGAAGCGACGGACAATGGATTGAAGTACCTGGAGCGCGTCGACCTGCTGGCGCACCAGGACAAGTTCCCGGCGCAGCTTTCGGGCGGCCAGCAGCAGCGGGTGGCGATTGCGCGGGCGCTGGCGATGGACCCTGTGGCCATGCTGTTCGACGAACCCACGTCCGCGCTCGACCCGGAAATGGTGGGCGAGGTGCTGGACGTGATGGTCGGCCTGGCGCAGGAGGGCATGACCATGATGGTGGTGACCCACGAGATGGGCTTCGCGCGCAAGGTGGCCGACCGCGTGCTGTTCATGGACGGCGGGCGCATCGTCGAGGACAGCCCCAAGGAGGATTTCTTCGGCGCCCCGGCATCAAAGCGGGCGCGCGAATTCCTGGCGCGGATCATCCACTAATATAAATGAGCGTAGGGTGGGCACGGGGTGCCCACCCTACGCCCGCGCCAGCGCCTCCAGCTGCGCCAGCAGTGCGTCCGGCACGGCGATGCCTTCATCCCTGGCATGATCCGCCAGCGTCTCACGGCGCGCCCCCGGCAGGCGCACGTCCTCGTCCACCAGCATGGCTTCGATCAGGGTCTCGATCCGGGCATGGAACACCTCGCCGCCGGCCATTGCCGCCGGGTCGATCACCAGGAAGGCCTGGCCGATGCGCGGCCGGTTGCCTTCGGCCGGGAAGAAGGAATCGGCCTCGAAGCCGAACGCCGCCCCGGTCAGCGCGCAGCACAGCAGCTCGACCACCAGCGCCAGCATCGCCCCCTTGACGCCGCCGGCCGGCAGCATCATGCCTTCCATGCCGGCGGCCGGGTCGGTGGTCGGGTTGCCGTCCTTGTCCAGTGCCCAGCCTTCGGGGATGCTGCGGCCTTCCTGCCTGGCCACCATCAGCTTGCCGCGCGCCACCTTGGACAGCGACAGATCGATCACCAGCGGCGACGCATCCCGGCGCGGAAACACGGCGGCGACCGGGTTGGTGCCGAACAGCGGCCGCTTGCCGCCCCAGGCCGGCATCGCGCCGGGCGAGTTCGAGAACGCCAGGCCAACCATGCCGGCAGCCGCCACCGGTGCCAGCTGCAGGGCGGCGGCACCGGCATGGTGGCTGTTGGCGACGCCGGCAAAGGCCGCGCCGCATTCTCGCGCCGAGCGGATTGCTTCCTGCACCGCCAGTTCGCAGGCGGGAAAGGCAAAGCCGTCGGCGGCATCGACCAGCAGGGCGGCGGGGCGGGTCTGCTGCAGGCGCGGCACGGCCTGGCCGTCGACCCGGCCGCTGTGCAGGTGCGAACAATACTGGGGCACGCGCGACAGGCCGTGCGAGCTCAGATGCTGGGCTTCGGCCGCGACCAGCGCGCGGGCGGTCGATGCGGCCATGGCGCGGCTGGCGCCGGCGCGCACCAGGGCGTCGGTGGCGAGGGTGGTCAGTTCGGTAATGCTGCGTGTCGGCATGGAATTCCTGGCTCGAGAGCGAGTCCGCATTAGATCACGGGTGCGCCATGAGTGGTGTGCTGCGGGGGATGCCCGCGGGGTAGAATATCGCCGTCCGCAATCCGAGAACCGCCATGCCCATCATCGAATCCCCCGACACGATCACCATCACCCGCCCCGACGACTGGCACCTGCACCTGCGCGACGGCGCCACGCTGGCCGACGTCCTGCCGCACACCGCCCGCCAGTTCGCACGCGCGATCGTGATGCCGAACCTGAAGCCGCCGGTCACCACCGCCGCGGCGGCCACCGAATACCGCCAGCGCATCTTGGCCGCGCTGCCTGCCGGGCAGTCGTTCGAGCCGCTGATGACGCTGTACCTGACCGACAATACCGATCCGGACGAAATCCGCCGTGCGGTCGACAGCGGCTTCATCCACGCCGTCAAACTGTATCCGGCCGGCGCCACCACCAATTCCGCGGCCGGCGTGACCGACCTGCGCAAGTGCTATCAAACCCTGGAAGTGATGCAGGCGCTCGACATGCCGCTGCTGGTGCACGGCGAAGTCACCGACAACGAGATCGACCTGTTCGACCGCGAAGCCGTGTTCATCGAGCGCGTGATGCGTCCGCTGCGCCGCGATTTCCCGGAACTGAAAATCGTGTTCGAGCACATCACCACGCGCGACGCCGCCCAGTACGTGGCCGAAGCCGAAGGCCCGATCGCCGCCACCATCACCGCGCATCACCTGCTGTACAACCGCAATGAGATCTTCCGCGGCGGCATCCGTCCGCATTACTACTGCCTGCCGGTGCTCAAGCGCGAAGAACACCGCCTGGCGCTGGTGACCGCGGCAACCAGCGGCGACGAGCGCTTCTTCCTCGGCACCGACTCGGCCCCGCATGCGCTGCACGCCAAGGAAGCCAGCTGCGGCTGCGCCGGCTGCTATACCGCGCTGCACGCAATGGAGCTGTACGCCACCGCCTTCGACGAAGCCGGGGCACTCCATCAACTGGAAGCCTTCGCCAGCCTGAACGGCCCGAACTTCTACGACCTGCCGGTCAACCAGGGCACCATCACCCTGAAACGCGAAGCCTGGACCCTGCCGGCCACCGTACCGATGGGCGAGCACGAACTGGTGCCCCTGAACGGCGGCGAACAGATCGGCTGGAAGATGCTGTAAGCCGGCGCATGGTCCCGGACATCTCGGAGATCGACTGGGGACGCCCGTGGTATGACACGGTGCGTCCGGCCTGCGAAAGCCTGGTGCCGGGAGGTGCCGGCTTCATCGATGCGTTCAACGCCAACGCCGCGCGCCTCGGGCTGCAGAACCACCACGGCCTGCCGATCCGTTTCGTGCCGCAGGACCACCTGCCGGCCGGCACCGCCTATGAAGCCTTCATCGGCGCCACCGGCGGCGTGCCGACGCGCGACAACCTGCACGATTTCTTCAATGGTCTTGTATGGCAGACCTTCCCCCTGATCAAGCGCGAGCTGAATGCGCTGCAGGCGGCGCAGATCGCCGCTAGCGGCGTCGGCAAATCGCGTGGGCCGGCACGCGATGCCGCCACCCTGTTCGACGAAAACGCGGCCCTGCTGGTGGTGCGCGACAGCGATGGCGGCCGGGTGCTGGTCGAAGGTTTGCGCGCCCACCGCTGGCACGAGGTGCTGTACAGCCAGCGCGCCCGGTTCCTCGGCGATGCCCAGGTCTGGCTGTTCGGCCACGCGCTGATGGAAAAGCTGGTGGCGCCGCGCAAGGCGATCACCGCGCACACGCGCGTGCTGTTCGCGGGCGACGCCTGGTTCGCCCTGGGATGGCAGGAAAGGCGCGACTGGATCGACATGACGCTGGCCGGCAGCCTGGCCGAAGGGGGCTTGAGCACCGCCGACTTCACGCCGCTGCAGGTGCTGGGCGTGCCGGGCTGGTGGCCCGGGCAGGATGAAGCATTTTATCTCGACGAGACCGTATTCAGACCCAAAAAGGAGAAGAAATGAGCGCAAGCGTACGATGGGGCATTCTCGGTACCGGCAGGATCGCCAAGGCCTTTGCCAATGCGTTGAAGGACACGCCGGATGCGGTGCTGGCCGGCGTCGGTTCGCGCACGCAGGACAGCGCACAAGCTTTTACAGCGGAATTCGGTGGCACCGCCTACGGCTCGTATGAAGCGCTGGCCCAAGCGGACGACATCGACCTGATCTACGTCGGCACGCCGCACCCGATGCACTTCGAGAACGTGCGCATGGCGCTGGAAGCGGGCAAGGGCGTGCTGTGCGAAAAGGCGTTCACCGTCAACCGCGCCGAAGCGGAGCAGCTGGTGGCGCTGGCGCGTGCCAAGAAGCTGTTCCTGATGGAGGCGATGTGGTCGCGCTACCTGCCCGGCCTGGCCGAAGTGCGCCGCATCGTGGATTCCGGCGAGATCGGCAAGGTGGTGCAGGTGATCGCCGACCTCGGCTTCGCCTCGCCGGCCGGTCCCGAACACCGCCTGTTCAACCCGGAACTGGGCGGCGGCGCGCTGCTCGACATCGGCATCTACCCGCTGTCGATCGCGGTGGCGCTGCTCGGCCCGGTCGAATCGGTGGTGGCCCAGGCCGACATCGGCGCCACCGGCGTCGACGAGCAGACCAGCTTCGTGCTGAAGCACCGCGGCGGCGGCCTGTCGAGCTGCAGCTGCTCGCTGCGCGCCCACCTGCCGAGCGAACTGACCATCGCCGGCGACCTCGGACGCGTACGCATGAACACCAAGTTCCACCACGCCCAGACCGTGACCGTGACGCGCCTGGATGGCGTCGCCCGTACCGTGGCCACGCCGTATCTTGGCAACGGCTACGTGCACGAAGCGATCGAGGCCCAGCGCTGCTGGCAGGAAGGGCTGATCGAAAGCCCGGGCATGACCCACGACGACACGCTGGCCCTGATGGGCGTGATGGACGAGATCCGGCGCCAGATCGGCGTCACTTATGTTGCAGATACGGCAGCCGACAACGCCGCCTACTAATAAGGAAGAACGATGAAAAAGAACCCCTGCGCCAACTGCCGCGTGCGGCGCCTGACCCCGCGCCAGCGCAAGAAACAGCGCGTCGCCGAATTCCAGGAACTGAGCTTCGAGGTCGACCTGGTGTTCGCTACTCCGATGGATGGCGAGCCTTACGACGATTTCCTGCGTGAACTCTCGCATTTCCTGGACACGCACGGCCTGCTGGCCGGCGGCTTCGGCGGCCGCATGCCGCTGCTGGAAACCGGCGGCATCATCGCCAGGGCCGAGCGCGGATCGGCCAGCGAAGCGGACATCGAGACCGTGGTGAACTGGCTGCGCGCGCGGCCGGAAGTCAAGGATGCCAAGGGCAGCCACCTGTTCGATGCCTGGTACGGCTACGAGGAAAAGGCAGCCTGATTCCTGTTGTAAGCACTTGTCAGTCCGGTAAAATATTGTAAAAACAGGTCAACAGATGGAGCGAACCTCGCGTTAAGGGGACAAGTGCCACGCCAACGTGCACTCAACCCAATACTGAAGAGGACGCTTCATCATGAAAAAGACCATCGCAACCTTGATCGCCGGCCTGTTCGCCACCGCAGCTTTCGCCCAGAGCACGACGACCCCGGCTTCGCCGTCCAACGCAACGCCGCAGTCGGCCATCTCGCCGGCCGTCGCCAAGGCACAGGCTACGCATGACAAGGAAACGGCTGCGCCCGAGGCCAAGGAAACCAGAGGCGCGCAGAAAGCGACCGCCAAGCATCCCAAGAAGCACGCACCGATCAAGGCTGATCCCAAGGCCCCGGCCGACGCCCAGCCCACGACCGCCGGCCCGACCGATCCAAGCACCTCCGGCACGCCGACTTCGACCAGCAAGTGAAGTCCGTCGCACGGCATCACGAGCCCGCCACGTTGCGGGCTTTTTTTATTGGTCTTGTCCGATGCGGTTTATTGTTGAGTTGTAAGCTTCTGTCAGCGCGGTAAGCGTTTGTAAAGCCCGTCAACAGAGTGGTGGGCTGCCTCGTTTTATGGACAGGCGACACGATGAACGTGCGCTGCAACCGAAAACGAAATCGAGGACCACCATCATGAAAAAGACCATCGCAACCCTGATCGCCGGCCTGTTCGCTACCGCAGCCTTCGCCCAGACCCCGGCGCCGGCAGCCACCACCACCCCGGCGGCGGCCAAGGCGGAAGCCAAGCACGAAAAGCAGGCAGCGAAGGCGGAAGTCAAAGAGACTAAAGCGGCGGCCAAGGCTGATGTGAAGGAAGCCAAGGCCGAGGCGAAGCAGACCAAGGCGGAGTCGAAGGCCGAGGTAAAGGAAGCCAAGGCCGAGCACAAGGCGGCAAAGGCTGAAGCGCACAAGGACACGACGGTGGCGGCTGTGACGCCGGCCAAGTAAGCTGCACTACCATGTCGCCCCCGCGCAGGCGGGGGCCAAGTTTGCCAGCGTTTCGACAGCGAATACAGAACCTGGATCCCCGCCTTCGCGGGGACGACGGCTTGTCGGCCTCAAACCTTGAGAAACTCCTCCCGGCCCCCGAGCCACCTCTGCAGGTGCGCATCCACAATCGCCTCCGCCTCCGGCGTCCCCGCATCCAGCAGCCATTGCGCCACGTCGCGCGCCTGTTCCACGATCCACTGGTCGGTCTCGAGGTTGGCAAAGCGCAGCATCGCTTCGCCCGACTGGCGCGCGCCCAGGAATTCGCCGGGGCCGCGGATTTCCAGGTCGCGCCGCGCGATCTCGAAGCCGTCGGTGGTCTCGCGCATCGTCATCAGGCGCTGCTTGGCGACCTGGCCGAGCGGGCTCTGATACAGCAGCAGGCACACGCTGGCCGCCGAGCCGCGGCCGACGCGTCCGCGCAGCTGGTGCAGCTGCGACAGGCCGAAGCGCTCGGCGTGCTCGATCACCATCAGCGAGGCGTTCGGCACGTCCACGCCCACCTCGATCACGGTGGTCGCCACCAGCACGTGCACCTCGCCGGCGGAGAAGGCATCCATGATCACCTGCTTCTCGGCCGGCTTCATGCGCCCGTGCACCAGGCCAACGACCAGGTCGGGAAGCGCACCCGCCAGGGTCTCGAAGGTGTCGGTGGCGGTCTGCAGCTGCAACGCTTCCGACTCTTCAATCAATGGACACACCCAGTACACCTGCCGCCCCTCGAGCGCGGCCGCATACACCCGTTCGATGACTTCATCGCGCCGGTTCTGGTCGATCGCGCGCGTGACGATCGGCGTGCGGCCCGGCGGCAGCTCGTCGATGACCGACACTTCCAGGTCGGCGTAGTAGGTCATCGCCAGCGTGCGCGGGATCGGCGTGGCCGACATCATCAGCTGGTGCGGCACCAGGCCGTCGCTGCCCTTGTTGCGCAGCGTGAGGCGCTGGCCGACGCCGAAGCGGTGCTGTTCGTCGACCAGCACCAGGCCCAGCTTCGCGAACTGCACCGAGTCTTGAATCAAGGCGTGCGTGCCGATCACCAGGTTGGCCTCGCCCGTTTCCGCCATCTCGCTGGCCGCCTGCTTTTCCTTTTTCTTCAGGCTGCCCGTGAGCCAGGCGACCTTCACGCCGAGCGGCTCCATCCAGGCGGCGATCTTGCGGAAGTGCTGCTCGGCCAGGATCTCGGTCGGCGCCATCAGCGCGGCCTGGTAGCCGCTGTCGATGGCCTGGGCGGCCGCCAGCGCGGCGACCACGGTCTTGCCGCTGCCGACGTCGCCCTGCAGCAGGCGCTGCATCGGGTAACCCTCGCGCAGGTCGGCGCTGATCTCCTTGACCACGCGCGCCTGGGCATTGGTCAGCTTGAACGGCAGCGTTTCCAGGAAAGCGGTCGACAGCGCGCCTACGGTCCGCAGATGCGGCGCGCCTTTTTCGCGCCTGGCCTGCTGCGCGCGCTTCAGCGACAGCTGCTGGGCCAGCAGCTCGTCGAATTTGACGCGCGTCCAGGCCGGGTGGCTGCGCTCGATCAGCGCGTGGGTGTCGACGTCGGCCGGCGGGTAGTGCAGCAGGCGCACCGCCGGCTGGAATTCCGCCAGGTGCAAACGCGTGCGCACCGGCTGCGGTACCGTGTCCTGCCAGTCGACGCGCTTCATCGCATCGTTGATCGCGCGCCGCAGGATGGTCTGCGACAGGCCTTCGCCGGCCGGGTACACCGGCGTCAGCGAAGTCGGCAGCGGCGCGCCCTCGTTGACGATTTTATACACCGGGTGCACCATCTCGGCGCCGAAGAAGCCGTGCCGCACCTCGGCGCGGGCGCGCACGCGCGTGCCTTCCGCCAGTTGCTTGACCTGGCTGCCGTAGAAATTCATGAAGCGCAGCTGGATGTCCGAGGTCTCGTCGGCGATCGACACCAGCAATTGCTTGCGTGGCTTGTAGCTGATTTCATTCTTGATCACGACACCCTCGACCTGCGACACATGGCCGCCGCGCAGGCAGGCCTCGCGGATCGGGACGATTTCGGTCTCGTCTTCGTAGCGCATCGGCAGGTGCAGGACCAGGTCCATGTCGGTGCGCAGGCCGAGCTTGGCGAGCTTGGCTTCGATGTTTTTCGCTGCCGGTGTCGATGCGGCTTTGGCTTTGGTGGCGGGCATAAAAGGCTTGTTGATGCGCGCCGGCGGCCCTTCGGCGGGAAATCAGGGGTAAAATAGAAGGTTCGCCGTACACGCTTGAGCCCCTATTGTAAAGGGGGCGGCTTTGATTCCCAAGAAGAGCAGAATGTATTCCCTTTCCGATTTCGATTTTGACCTGCCGCCCGAGCGCATCGCCCAGGTGCCGCTGCCGGACCGCAGCGCTTCGCGCCTGCTGCAGCTGGACGGCGACCGCATCACCGACCGCCATTTTTCCGACATCGTCGACCAGCTGCAGGCCGGCGACGTCCTCGTCATGAACAACACCCGCGTACTGAAGGCGCGCTTCTTCGGCCAGAAGGACACCGGCGGCCAGGTCGAGGTGCTGGTCGAGCGCGTGCTCGATCCGCGCACGGTGCTGGCGCAGGTGCGGGCCTCCAAGTCGCCCAAGCCGGGCACCCGCATCCGCCTGGCCGACGCCTTCGAGGTCGGCGTCGGCGAGCGCGAAGGCGAATTTTTCACCTTGCACATTCCGGACGAGGAGCGTGGCGACGTATTCGAGCTGATCGAGGCCCACGGCCGCCTGCCGCTGCCGCCCTACATCGAGCACGACGCCGACGATTTCGACGAGCAGCGTTATCAAACCGTGTATTCGAAGGAGCCGGGTGCGGTGGCCGCGCCGACCGCCGGCCTGCACTTCGACCAGCCGCTGCTGGACCGCGTGGCCGCCAAGGGCGTCAGCATCGCTTATGTGACGCTCCACGTGGGCGCCGGCACCTTCCAGCCGGTGCGCGTGGAAAACCTGGCCGAGCACAACATGCACAGCGAGTGGTACACGATCCCGCAAGAGACCGTGGATGCCGTACGCGCCGCCCAGGCCGCGGGCCGCGACGTGGTCGCGGTCGGCACGACCTCGCTGCGCGCGCTGGAATCGGCGTCGCAGACCGGCACCCTGCAGGCCGGCAGCGGCGACACCCGCCTATTCATCACCCCGGGCTACCTGTTCAAGACCGTGACCCGCCTGATCACGAATTTCCACCTGCCCAAGTCGACGCTGATGATGCTGGTCTCGGCCTTTGCCGGCTACGAGGAAATCCGTAAAGCCTATGCGCACGCGATTGCCAGCGAATACCGCTTCTTCAGCTATGGCGATGCCATGCTGTTGAGTGCGGTAGTTCGTCCTGCCGCTGCGTCAACACAGTAGAATGAGAAGTCTCGGTGATTCTTTTAAAAGGTAGCTGGAAATGACATCAAACGTGTTCCTGACGCGAGTGGTTCTTCGCAACTACAAGAGCATCGCTGCGTGTGACGTCAAGCTATCGCCATTGACTTACCTTGTTGGCGCAAATGGTTCAGGTAAGAGCAATTTTATCGATGCGTTGCACTTTGTTCGTGACGCTCTTAATGGATCGTTGGATAACGCCATTAATGAACGCGGTGGACTCTCTGAGGTACGTCGCCGTTCAAGTGGGCATCCTACCCACTTTGGCATACGTCTAGAGTTTGACTTGCCTACCGGAGAGCATGGTTTTTATGCCTTTGCGGTTGGCGCGCTGCCAAGTAGTGGATATGAGGTGCAGCGCGAGGAATGCTCCATCGGCGGAACGGGTAAAGGCCCATATTTCCTTTTGGAGCATGGCAAACTGATTAAAAGTAGCGAGGCATCTTTCCCAACCGTGACGGCGGATCGCCTCGCACTTGTAAGTGCATCAGGACTCGCGGTATTTCGACCCGTGTACGATGTTCTAATTGCAATGGGATTTTATAACCTAAATCCTAAAGTCATCAGAGAGTTGCAAAAGCCACAAGATGGACGTTTATTGAAACCGTCAGGCGAAAATATTGCTAGCGTCATCGGTCATTTGGCACGTACTAATCCCGGGGCACTTAAGATCATCGAGGAATATTTGCATGCCGTCGTTCCAATGGTTCACGGCGTCGAACGGCAAGTTGTTGGTCCAATGGAGTCTCTTTCGTTCCAGCAGGATATGGCAGGAGCGAAATATCCTTGGAAGTTTCTTGCTCAAAACATGTCTGATGGCACGCTGCGAGCACTAGGTGTATTGACTGCCCTTTTCCAAGGGAACAGCGATCATTCTCCTTCATTGATTGGCATTGAGGAACCTGAAACGGCCTTGCATCCGGCCGCATCGGCCGCTTTGCGAGAAGCGCTGATCAGGGCAGCGGAACGTACACAGGTATTGGTGACAAGTCACAGTCCCGATCTTTTGGATGACCTTGCAATATCAGCTGATTCCTTGCTGGTAGTGGTTTCTGAAGAAGGTGCGACTAGAGTGGCACCGGTAGACGGCGCTTCCAGACAGGCGATCCGAGATCATTTGTATTCTGCCGGCGAATTGTTGAGGCTTGACCAACTTCATGTTGAAACTTTGCCTGCAGAGTACCAAGCGCCTCGACAATCGGATCTGTTTGGCAGTTCCGGAACATGAAAACAATCGTATCCATCGTAGAAGGTGATGGCGAAGTTGCTGCACTACCGATTCTTTTGCGACGCATTGGGGAGTGGAAGGTTCCTGGCGAATATATAAACGTTCCAAGACCTATTCGCGTAAGACGCGACCAGTTTCTTAACCGCGAAGAAATTTTTAGCAAGCAACTGCAGCTTGCCGGGCTCAAATGCAATGAGGCTGGGGACGCTTGGATTCTTATTCTGCTCGACGCTGATGATGACTGTCCTGTCGATCTTGCAGAGAATATTTTGCGTCGTGCTGCGGATATATTGCCGCAACATAAAATATCAGTCGTCTTGGCCAATCGCGAATACGAGGCCTGGTTCCTAGCCGCGGCGCAGTCGTTAAATGGCGTGCGCGGCTTGACGATCACGGAACTGGTAACAGAGCCGGACAGTATTCGTGGTGCTAAGGAATGGCTCAAGCTACGTCACTCGGAAAAACGCTATGGCGAAATAACGGATCAGCCTGCTCTTTCTGCCGCAATGGATCTTCCTTCGGCGTTCGCGCGCAGCCGTTCGTTCCGCAAGCTTTGCAACGAAATTGAAAAAAACACATCCACTGTAGATGACGTTTGAGTCGTTATATTTTCACTTCGTCATTCATCGAAAGTTTTACTATAAATGCTGGAATTTACCCTTCTTAAAAAAGACACCAGCGGCCTGTCGCACGCCCGCCGCGGCCGTTTGAAACTGAACCACGGCACCATCGAAACCCCGATCTTCATGCCGGTCGGCACCTACGGCTCGGTCAAGGCGATGGATCCGATCGAATTGAAAGAAGTCGGTTCGCAGATCATCCTCGGCAACACCTTCCACCTGTGGCTGCGCCCGGGCACCCAGGTGCTGGATAAATTCGGCGGCCTGCACGGCTTCATGGGCTGGGACAAGCCGATCCTGACCGATTCCGGCGGCTTCCAGGTGTTTTCCCTGGGCGCGATGCGCAAGATCACGGAAGAGGGCGTCAAGTTCGCCTCGCCGATCGACGGTTCGCGCCAGTTCCTGTCGCCGGAAATCTCGATGCAGATCCAGCGCTCGCTGAATTCGGACATCGTGATGCAGTTCGACGAATGCACCCCCTACGAAATCGACGGCCGCCCGGCCACCAGCGAGGAAGCAGCGAAATCGATGCGCATGTCGCTGCGCTGGGCCCAGCGTTCGATGAACGAGTTCAAGGCCGGCGAGAATCCGAACGCGCTGTTCGGCATCGTGCAGGGCGGCATGTACGAACGCCTGCGCGACGAATCGCTGGCGGGACTCCAGGACATCGATTTCCCGGGCCTGGCGATCGGCGGCCTGTCGGTCGGCGAGCCGAAGGAAGACATGATGCGCATCCTCGAGCACGTCGGGCCGCGCTTGCCCGAGAACAAGCCGCACTACCTGATGGGCGTCGGCACGCCGGAAGACCTGGTGGCCGGCGTGGCGAACGGCGTCGACATGTTCGACTGCGTGATGCCGACCCGCAATGCGCGGAATGGCTGGCTGTTCACCCGCTTCGGCGACCTCAAGATCAAGAATGCGCGCTATAAAGATGACCAGGCGCCGCTGGACGAATCCTGCACCTGCTATTGCTGCAAGAACTTTTCGCGGGCGTATTTGCACCACTTGCATCGTTCGAAAGAAATCCTGGGTGCGCGCCTGAATACGATCCACAACCTGCACTATTACCTGAACCTGATGCAGGAAATCCGGGACGCGATTGATGCGGATCGCTTCCATGAATTCCGCCTGCAGTTCAATGCGGATCGGGCCCGCGGCGTTTAATTTTTTGCAATGTCTTGCAATTAGGCATGCCAATGCCACATGATGGGAATTGGCCCGCGCCGAACCACGGGTGCTAGAATACAGCGCTAAATTTTTATCTTTTATACTTACAATCGGAGTCTTTGTGTTCATTTCCAACGCTTACGCGCAAACTGCTGGTGGCGCCGCCGACGCGGGTCTGATGGGTAGCCTGGGCATGTATGCCCCTATCGTCATCATGTTCGTGGTCATGTATTTCCTCATGATCCGCCCGCAGCAAAAACGCCAGAAGGAACTGCGCAGCATGATGGATGCGCTGGCCAAGAACGACGAAGTCATCACCGTCGGTGGCGTGCTGGGCCGCGTGACCAAGGTCAGCGAAGGCTACGTCACCATCGAAGTCGCTGCCGGCACCGAAATGGTGGTGCAGAAGAGCGCCGTCACCGCGCTGCTGCCGAAGGGCACCCTGAAGTCGCTGTAACAGCCGGCCGCGCCGGTTACCGATCGAGCGCACCTGCCCATTCTTGAACGCTGGAACATCATGAATCGCTATCCCCTCTGGAAATACATACTGATCCTGGTGGCAGTACTGCTGGGCTTGTTGTACACCTCGCCCAACTACTTCGTTGACTCGCCGGCGCTGCAGATCACCACCGGCAAGGCCACCGTCCGGGTCAACAGCGACACCGTCACCCAGGTTGCCGACACGCTGAAGCGCGACGGCGTGCCTGCCGAGCAGGTCAGCCTGGAAGGCGCCGGCGATACCAGCGCGGTGCTGGCGCGCTTTGCCTCCACCGACGCCCAGTTCAAGGCCAAGCTGGCGCTCGAGCGCGACCTCAACCGCGACCAGGCCGACCCCGACTACACCGTCACCGTCAACCTGGTCAAGAACACCCCGGTCTGGATGCAGAAGGTGAACGCCAAGGCGATGAACCTCGGCCTCGACCTGCGCGGCGGGGTGCACTTCCTGCTGCAGGTGGACGGCAAGGCGGTCCAGGAAACCCGTATCAAGGGTATCCAGGCCGCCGTGCGTTCGCAGCTGCGCGACCAGAACGTGCGCCACGCCGGCATCGACCGCGTCGGCAACAACATCGAGATCAAGTTCCGCGACGCCGACACCCGTGCCAAGGCGCGCAGCGTGCTGGCCAACCAGAACGCCGACCTGGTGTTCACCGAAGCCGCCGACGGCACCGACCTGAAGCTGGTCGTGACCATGAAGCCGGAAGCGCTGCAGCGCGTGGTGGAAGAGGGCGTCAAGCAGAACATCTCGACCCTGGGCAAGCGTATCAACGAGCTGGGCGTGTCCGAACCCGTCATCCAGCAGCAGGGCCGTGACCGCATCATCGTCCAATTGCCGGGCGTGCAGGACGTCGCCCACGCAAAAGACATCATCGGCCGCACCGCGACCCTGGAATTCCGCATGGTCGACGATTCGATCGTGCCGGGCACCGAGCGCTCCGCCGCCATTCCGCTGAACTCGGAACTGTTCACCGATGGCCCGGCCGCACCGGTCGTGACCTACAAGGACGTGGTACTGACCGGCGACTACATCGCCAGCGCCACCGCCAGCTTCGACGAGAACCAGCGTCCGGCCATCAGCATCGACCTGAACGGCGACGGCGGCCGCAAGATGCGCGAAGCGACCCGCCCGCGCGTCGGCAAGCGCATGGCCGTGCTGCTGAAGGAAAAGAACAAGTACATCGTGCTGCAGGCACCGAACATCCAGGAAGAACTGGGTTCGCGCTTCCGCATCACCGGCCTGGAATCGCCGCAGAAGGCGGCCG
>Ga0308160_10004245_pt1 | contig 15470 bp, 21 predicted proteins | sample PhyFR1_FD_201036 | JGI IMG/M metagenome (GOLD analysis project Ga0308160, IMG submission 201036) | Phyllosphere microbial communities from UC Gill Tract Community Farm, Albany, California, United States - DLSLF.R1 | ecosystem: Host-associated > Plants > Phyllosphere > Unclassified | place: USA...
ATGGATGATTGTATTCTTGGTGAATATGGGTTTTGTTGGAGAGGAGGTGGAATGGGAATTGGTTTAGGATCAGGTAAGATATTTCCCGTAAACGACAAGAAAGTTCAAGACGTCAATCCTGGTTCTTGGTCACCAAAACCAAAACCGGATGACGATCAAGTTCGACTAGTGACCGAATTAGCATCTTTATTTAATCATTCTTCATCACCTAATGTGAATTATGTTCGAGATTTCGAAAAATCAGTTATACGATTTACCGCCTCTAGAGCTATTCAACCTGGAGAAGAACTTTGTATATGCTACGCAGCGGACGAGTCGAAATTATGGTTCATCAATTCGGACGAAAAGCGACAGAGGAGTGAGGGGAGCGAGGAGGAAGCAGTCATCTTTCCACCTGAGGAACTAGTGGAGTTATTAGATGGGGAAGCGGATGAGGAAAGACGAGCAGCAGAGGAAAAAAAGATAGCAAGGCAGAAACGTCTGGAAATGATGAAAGGCGTACCCAGGGAAGCGGGGAGGAGGGAGATGAAGAAGGCTAAATTCTTTGAAAAGCGCAAAGCAGCTCAGGAAGCCGAAGAAGCCAAACTCAATGGAATCGAACCCAAAGTGATTGCTCCAACACCTATCCGTCCGGCACCATCAGCATCTACATCAACATCCTCTACACCGTCACGTATAAATACTCCTCTGTATCCAGCTATACCGGAACGTACAGTCGAATCACCATCACTGCCGCCACCACTTCATTCAACAAAAGGGAAATCTCGACATGAACATGATGGACCAGTCATCTTGACTCCGGAGCTGGAATGGAATGATGAGTCTTCAGCAGAGGGAGAGGAGGAGTGGGCGGGTATTGAACGGATCAAGGGATTCACGGAACGGGAAGAGGACGAGGCATTGGAGAATGATAGTGCTCTCAGTGAGTCATAACCGGGCAGTGGAAGCATTAGCTGACGAGAAGTGGACGTCTGGGTGGTGAACGTCTATGAACCCACCATAGTCCGTGAAGTGCTACGATTCTCGAAAGAATGTCTACGATCCGAACCCGAACTGAAACATATCAAGCGAGTGTGTCGTCGCAGAAATGCAGAAGGTGTACAGGAGGGTAAGCTAATCACACTGTCATTGTCACAATAGCTAACAACCAGAAATGAGCAGAGTAGCCCTATGTTCCGTAACAGAAATGGACCACCAAACCCTCTCTCAATCCATTTCCGAATTCTCACCCGTTCTAGCCTCTCTTGACCCCTATATCGTCCCTATACCCAAAACACCAGCCCACGATCAATCCCAATTAATCACCAAACACGCCATCTGGCCAGTCACCTTGGCCCCTTTTCAACGCAAACAAGATTCCTCACCTCGGTTCTGGTCTTTGGCACGTCGTAAATGGGTTGAAGCTGGTATTAAACGAGTTATCGAACTTGGTCTAGAGGCTCAATCGAATGGCGAGCTTCCGACTGCTGTATATTGTACTTCCCCACCTATACCTTTATGGCCGAGGGAGGAAGAAGGTTTCGTTCCCCCCACACCCGGCTTGAGGGCTTCATCATGCGATACGAGGAATTCCGAAAATCATCCACTTCGACACGCTATCCTCAATTGTATAGCCTCAATAGCGCGTTTGAGGACCGTACCGCCATTCTCCGACATTCAAAAACAAGCAACAAGGAATGGAGCGGATTACCTCCTTACCTCCTTATCCCTCTTTACGTTACATGAACCATGTACGATGTGTACGATGGCTTTACTCCATTCGAGAGTTAGGGAGGTGTTCTATGTTTTCCCAAGTGGACAGAGTGGGGGCTTTGAAGGAGAGTTGGGGGTCCATTCAAGAAAGGATTTGAATCATCGTTTTGAGGTTTGGAAATGGAAGGATGTGGATTTGACGGATGAGGAGAGGGCGTTGTTGAGTATCCCGCCTGGTGTTGAGGTGTAGTTGCCGGATGCTTGTAATGCTATGTGTCCTTGTAGCTTGCGATGTAGCTCTGCTGCCCTTCATTCGGCCAGTAAATCAGGCAGAGACTGCGTGGACAACGTCTGTCCCTCTTGACTGCTTCCCTGGCCTGTTCATTCTTGGCGACGTAGGTCTTCACTCCACACCCACGACCGACAAAGTGTGGAACAGTACAATCAGGGGCACATCAGCCTAGACCATAAGCATGCAAACAAGACATGGTCACGACAAGAACCATTCAGAATGATGTGTATTGACTGCATCAACAGACTACTATATCGTGATAACTACTACTGTACGCCCATGTAACCCTATGAGTTGATGTTCATCTTGGTGTCTCCCTTGGTCTCCTTAGCGTTTCCCTTGGCCTCCTGAGCCTTGTCACCGGTAACAGCTCCAATGATGGAGTCCTTCTTGCCGCCGACCTTGTCTCCAAGACTATTCATCAGTTTTTTTTATCATAAAGAAAGGTTCGGATGACTTACCCCTCGGCGTAACCCTTAGCCTCGGCGGCCTTGACCTCTGCCTCTCCCTTGGCGTGCTGTTCCTTACCGGCGGTGGTGAAGGAAGATGGCTCGCTGGAACCTCCGACAGCAGCGTAGACGGTCTCGATACCGCTTCCGACGACTTCCTTAGCGGATCCAACGATGGAGTTGAACTAGCACGTCAGCATGTGGTAAGGAGACAAATAGGAAGAAGGATTGGGTAAGGCGAGAATGAAAGGTGATCCAGGAAGGGGAAAGTGGCGACTGGGAGAAGAAGGGCACTGACCTGTCCGTTTGCCTTTGATGGTTCTGCCATTGTGATAGATTGGTTGTTTAGTTGGTTCTAATCATCAGCTATGAAGGAAGAGAAGAAGGACATGATACGTACGATTAAGTGTTGAATGGTATAATGTGAAAGAAGAAGAAACGGGGCGTTATCTTGTTGATATATATACGAGTATACAACGGGATGCGCGACAATCAATCAACCCAAGCCTATGATGTCATAGCTGTGCCTACTTCTTTTTGTCCGAATACGGTAATTTAATACCCGCAGTAACAAGACGCGTCCAACCCTCTCGAACCTTCTCTTTCGACGCGACTGATATCATATACGGGAATGCAACGATCCGCAGGCGAGCAAGAGTTATTGGGCAGAGCAGAGGAGATGGTCAAGGCTCATATGGCCAAGTGTGTCCCTTATTTGCTCGTAACAATCATTGATCTATGCTGATCATGCAAGATATGACCCTTCTCACGATTGGGCACATGGTTTGTTATAATCTAAGCCGATTGATGTATGATGTACTGATCCAGCAGTGGACCGAGTGAGACGTATGGCACTCAAGTTAGCACCTACGTTAGATCAGAAGCCTGATATGCTGGTCCTGGAGCTTATTGCCTTGTTCCACGATATGGCAGATGGTAAATCAATCACTGAGTTCACGGTCACGGACTGACGTGCAGCTAAATACACGGAAACCTCATCCCTCTCTTCCATCCTTGACCCCTTCCTCTCCCACCCATCAACCTCCGAATACCTGTCACCAACTCAAATCGACTTGATCTTGAAAGTAATACCCTGTATCTCATATTCTACCGAAACGAGAATGAAAGCAGCGGGTACTTTAACAGAATGGCACAAGACATGTCCTGAGTTACTTATAGCACAAGATGCTGATCGATTGGATGCGATTGGCGGAGTTGGGATTATGAGGTGTTGTGCGTTTAGTGGAGCTATGGGAAGGACTTTACTTGGGAAAGATAAAAATACGGCAGAGGGGCATTTTTATGATAAACTCGTTCATGTCAAGGATCGGATGAAGGTGTGTCAAACTCTTGAGTCAAGACTGATGTCAGACGCCGGCTGGGAAACGAGAGGCAGAGAAACGACATCGGGCGGTGAGCATTTCGATACCAGACCCGAGCTGACAGCCAGATGCTGGACTTCCTAGCCGCCTTGGACCGAGAAGTCGAGTTGGACCTATAGCATCAGTAATCTCCTTCGGGGGAAGCAATCAGGTGGGCGGATTTAGCGGAGCTATAGTCACACAGACTCAGTCAGAACCAGAAGCCATATTGTAGTGATAACGGCGCAAGTAGGTTCAACAGCATTACGATGTATAGCATCCTCACAAAACAACTACTTCAAGATCTACTACTCTCACGTCCAAGTCCACTTCTCTGCAGCTTATGTTCCACCACCACTCCTCTCAACTGGGATCTTTCTCCTAGTATTTCGGTCTTCACTGGCATCATCGGCATGAGGCCCAATAGCGCCATTCTTGATGTTTCGGGTAGAATCAAGTTGTGCCAAGTGTGTGAAAGCGGATTCCAATTTCAATTCCTTCAATCCAGCGGCAATCTGTCATTAGTACATAGCCGTGAAGATTGGAGGATACTTACATCAAGGTACTCTCCAAACTCGATATATCCCTTTCGTCCAAAGTCGACTTCTCGTAGGATAGAATCGGCAGTCTCGTTAGATGACTCGTATCCCATGTTCTTCATAGCATTGATCAAGTCCGCACGGGTAATTCGCTGATCGTGGTCCTACTCGTCAGTTCCTTGCCCATGAACGGTTGCGGATTACTCACAAAGTCCATCTGCTCGAATTGTGTTCGCAAGTTTCCAACCTCCTCAGGAGTGAACTGAGCTCGGGAGTACAAAGCAGCCTCATCAGGCTTGAGACCTAGGAAAGTCTTTGTTCCCTGGTTCTTCCTAATCTCGCTCCACTTCAAGTCGGTTCCCTGTTGATTAGCTCCATCACGTTGAAACGTTGGTCAGACGTACCTCAGGCAAACCCATAGATCGCAAGAAGTAAATAGCCTGGTCAAATTCGGTCTCTTTTCTCGTAGCATTCCATCCAAGCTCTTCTCCCATGATATCGATAACTCGGGGTAGACACTCGACGGTAGCCTGGACATTGAGGAAGGAAATTCGAGTACGACGAGCGATAAAGTCGACGGCGTTCAATGCGTATTCATGTCGGACAGCATATCGGCATTCAGCTTCGATGTAAGGGTAAAGGGGAGATAGTCGGGTACCGTGCAATGGCCATGATTGACCTACTTTATCAGTCTATAATACAAGGTAGGAAGGAATAACGTACCAGTGGGTTCAGACATGGAAGCAACGGTCCAGGCTTGATCACCATAAGACTCTGCGAGATGTTTGGCAACCTCAGTCTCGAGACCGAATTGCTGGATAAGCTTAATGTACATTGTCTTTGTCCAAGCGTGGCCACCGAGCAATTTGATGTGATCGGTCTGACTGGGTCCAGTAGGTTTCAAGTTGTATTCCTTGATAGCAGCATCGACAGTTTCTTCAGCCATAGCTCGGTAGGTAGTCCATTTACCACCGGCAATAGTCAACAAACCACCAGCAGAGATATTGATCATGTGATTCCTGACCAATGACTGGGTGTCTTTGGCATCTGGGTCTTTGACAAGTGGTCGAATACCGGACCAGGCGGAAAGAACATCTCCTCGTCGAACCTTGACGTCGGGGGAGAGGTAGTTCTTGACCTCGTCGAGAATCCATTGGATCTCCTTCTCTTGAGGGATTGGGTTTTGAGAGATTGTAGTGGCAGAGTCGGTGGTTCCGGCAATGACATTTCCTTGCCATGGGAGGAAGAAGATAACTCGGCCGTCGGAAGTAGCAGGATCGAGGAGACCCATGTTCTTGGGTCCGTAGTAGTTCTGCAATCAGTACCATTCTGCCAAAATCGCAGAAAAAGACATACGGGAAGGGTGATGTGGACACCGGAACTGGGAGCGACGATCTCTTGAGTGGTAGGCTCATCGAGCTTCCTGAGACCATCCGAGAAAGGTCCTGTAGCATTGACGACACCCTAGATGATCAGCATACATCGAGATGAGGAATCCAAGAGACTCACTCGGCACTTGACGGTCCATGATTCTCCAGTCATCATATCCTTGACGTCGGCAGCGCAAATCCTCTCGACACCACCTCGGGAAGGATCAGCCTTCTTGTGAAGCTTGGTGACTTCGACGTGGTTTGCCATGACGGCTCCGTGCTGTACGGCAGTCAAAGCGAGGGAAATATTCATTCGGGAGTCATTGTGCTGACCTACATTATTAGTATCTGAACGATGATGTGATCTGAGGACTCACCATCGTAGTAGACTACACCTCCGACGAGACCGTCGGCTTTCAACATTGGGAAGTTCTCCAACGCTTTTCCTTTGCCCATCCAGTATGCTGATTCCATGTTTTCAGATCCAGCGAGGAGATCGTACATCTTGACTCCAGCATAGAAGTAAGGTAGTTGCCACCACTTGTACAATGGAAGCAGGATACTAGACGTCAGCTGAGATGCCTGTTCCGACTGTTTCGAAGCTTACGGTAGGGAATGACTGAGATGTGGAGCTGTCTCCAAGAAGATCTTTCGTTCCCTCAAAGCTTCCTTGACTAGCTTGTACTGTTCTATAGAATATCAGCTGCGATGTTCCACATAGACAAAGGATGCTCACCGTAGTCAAGCTCGAAAATGGCCTTCTGAAGGTATCGAACACCACCATGAACCAATTTTGTAGACTTGGAACTGGTTCCACTGGAGAAATCGTCCCTCTCGACACATGCAACTTTTAATCCTCGACTAGCAGCATCAAGAGCGACACCAGCACCAGTAGCGCCAGCACCGACAATCAACAAGTCAAAGACATCGCCATCCTCTTCTCCCTCTTCTTTGTGGATAACGGGTCCGGGTTCCGGCCCGCCGGTCTGAGTACGTTTGATAAAAGTACCTGATGTACGTAGATGTTCGAGCATCTGTTCACGGGATGGAGGGGACCATAGTGGACCAGGCCGACGTTTGGTGACGGGGATATCGGAATCGAGACGAATAGGATCGGATTTTAAAGCGTAATATGCGGATCCAAGTGCGAGGGAAGTAGTAGCAGTGAATGCCACTGTACGCAGTGGTAAGGATCGGGCTCTGTACATGTTGGATCGAGTATCGATTCAAAGGGATATGTACAGTAGTTGGAGTGTATGATATAAAAGAACAAAGTAGGATTACGAGTAGGAGTAATCGACAGGCGATAAAAGAACGTTGTCGTAAACGGTAAACCTCGGTTGGAGTTTTGGAGTATAACGTCACTCCTTTCTCCTCTCTTGCGCTATTCACTTTCTTCTTTTGCCGCAGTTGTTTTTAGGGGCAAAGGGAGGGTTCCACAATAAATCCTGAATACTTCAGGTTGGTTCCAGCAGTGTGAATGTGGGCAGCGAATCGGGGCAGTTCTCAAGAAACACGGAGGGGGGGGAAGCATACCTTATATGACTTTTCAAGTCTTGTCCTTTGCCTCTCGCGGACGGTCCGGCCCCGGGCCGAGTAAGAGCAAGAGATATTTGCATCCATCATTTCAGGGAATCACCCGAACTAAATTGCGGCATCCAACATAGATTGGGAACAGCTCCAATTCTATCCCCAATCACACAAATCCCATCCCCAATTTGCTATCCCCAATATCGTTCCTATCCCCAATCGGTACCGGATGCATTGCATAAAAATCGTGATTGACTCCACTACCCCTCTTCCCAACAGACTACCCACGCCGGCTCCACTAATCATCGGCACCTACGGCCGATGCGATGCGTGGTTCACTATGCATATGCATAGAAGTGGCAAAGTGAACAGGAACATGGCACAAGCATGTTAAGGGAAGTCGAACTCCACATTCTCCATGATACTCTAATATCGAGCATTCCCAGGTCACGCAACAACCGAGGCATCAGTCAGTAATCGCATGTGGCGGTCAAGATGCCCCCTGCAAGTAAGATAGAGCAATACAAGACAGGTGACGCGAGCGCAAACGTGTCTCCGGCAGAGGCAAATGGAAATGCAATTGATACATGATACATCATAAATGCCATAATTCGATCGACTCCAGTCCTCATTCCGTGGAAATGCTCTTCAATACTGTCATAGCCCTCGTCCACTCAGACCACAATCCTCTTCCACCCATAAAGCGGTTCCCTTCATCCTTCCCCTATAAACTACTTCCACTCCCACCACCATAAACCCTCCCGCTAACTTCAAATCCACCCCCCTCCGGACGTCTCCTAGCCATCAGCCTCCTCCCCTCCTCCTCTCCAACATTCTGAACTTTAACCAATTCCTTTACTTTCAGAATCTTTCCGGCTGTGGGTCCACCAAATTCATGTAGGACAGATTGGTGTAATCGATGTAATCCTAGTGCTTCGAGTGTCTGGCGGGACTGAGGTGGGAGACCACGTGCTGAGCGGACCAGAGTTATTAGGTGGTGTGTTGGTTTTGAGGAGGATGCTGCTGAGGACGTGTGGGCTTGTCGGATGGTGGGTAGGAGGGATCTTGTGATGGAGGTTGACATTTTGGTAGGTTTGTTCAAGTGATGTGGGTACGTCGATGGATAGATGCGGTTACGTTCTAGACCTGAGCCGGGGTAGAGTGAGCGAACTGAGTCGGTGGTGGTACTATGCGAGGTAGCTGGTCAGGTATAGGTCTTTTGGAGGTCACTGAGTGTGACTCCAGCAACTTTTGGCGATCTACAAACAAAATACCACGTCAGGTGTCGTGCCTGGAGATAAGGCAGAAGCGAGATTTCACGACTCGACCACTATATCCCTCTAGAGTACCTTGACCATACATACACCCCATCAACAACCATGCTGCTCACTACAAAAGCAATGCGACCAGCCCGACAACTAGCCAGGACTATGGCTTCAGTCTCTCGAACTGGTCCCCCACCTCATCTTCTCACATTAGCCGACCTCTCGCCCGCACAGATAACAAGTCTAATTCAATCCGCTATTACGTTCAAGCACCTAAGCAAGACTGTCTCGCCTACTCGGGTTGAGCAGACTTTAGATGCCCGAACTGTTGCGCTTTTGTTCTCGAAACGATCAACTAGGACTAGGGTTGCTAGTGAGACTAGTGCCAAGATATTGGGTGGGCATCCACTGTTCTTGGGTTCGGCGGATAGTCAATTGGGAGTCAATGAGTCTCTGGAGGATACTGCCAGGGTCGTAGGCAGTATGGTTGATGGCATCATGGCGAGGGTCAATTTACATGACGAAGTCGCCGTATGTCCCACCTAGCCCCGTCAAGTTATTGAGCTGAATGATAGACATTGGCAAAATACTCCCCTGTGCCAGTGATCAATGCTCTCTGTGACTTGTATCACCCAACTCAGATCTTGGCCGACCTATTGACACTATTCGAGGCATACAACCCCCCTTCCCTCCCTTCTACATCCGACTCGACAACACATGCGGAACTACTTCAATCCGTTAAATCAATCGACCCATTCGCCAACTTGAAAGGCAAGAAGATTGCATGGGTTGGTGATACGAACAACATCATTAATGAGATCATGGTGACCATGCCCCGATTAGGGATGGAGGTCAGTGTGGCTAGTCCAAAGGGATATAATCAGGTCGATCCAAGGGTTTGGAAGAGGATGTACGTCTTCCCCTCCTAATCGTTGAGCTATACTGATAAGCAGTACGGACGCAGGAACTGAAAACATGATCCATCAAACAACATCACCAGAAGAAGCTCTTCAAGGAGCAGATGTTGTAGTCACCGATACATGGTACGTCCCCTCCCAACTCAACTGTGTGGAGCTAACAATCAGGATCTCGATGGGTCAAGAAACCGAGAAAGCAGACCGACTAAAAGCATTCGCAGGCTATCAACTCACCAACAAGTTGATCGGAGCAAACGCAAGCCCAGATTGGAAATTCCTACATTGCTTGCCTCGTAAACAGGAGGAGGTCGATGATGAGGTCTTTTACGGTCCTAGGAGTTTAGCCTTCCCAGAAGCCGAGAACAGGAAATGGACCATTCTTGCTTGTTTCGAGTAAGCTGATGAATTCTGGTGAAATTGCCAAGCTGACGTGTAGTGCTCTGTATGGCCGATGGAAGCTATAGACATCTGAGGGAGAGGTGATCAAGTGAAGATAGAACAAAATATACATATATGCATCTACTTGCAAACAGCTCATGCTGGGGGATAATGTCCAGCCCAGAGTACAATGGAAATAGCACCCCAAATAACAGTCCACCAAATCCATCCTCTCCCTATCTTAGTGAGACCTCCACCATCCTTGAAAGCGATTTCCGTCAACAACCACCAAAAGACCGGATCTGTCGAAATCACCCTTAATGCAATCTGGGTATGTGATTGGAATATAAGCAGAAAAGTCATTACCCCATGCAGCGCGACCAAGGGCGTGACGACGGCTGGGAGGTCTGACCGTGACCTGATATAGCGGTACAGACCTAGGAGCGAGATGGCTAAGACCGGGGAAGCTAGGAGGAAGTTCGGGATCGAGTCGAGGGTCCAGTATTTCATGAATCCGATATTCCTATTTATCAGCATAGCTCCATCAAGATGTGACTTACCAGTACTTTGCTTGGACGGCACTATACGCAATGGGTATTCTATCATTACACCATGATACCGAAGCTCGAGGCCGACAGAAAGATAGGTAGGCGTAGTATTGAAAAGCGAAGAATGGGGTAATGATGATAAGGCATGGGAGAGCCACGGCCGTCGCTCGGCGGATGAACACCTACTTATCAGCTGCAAGGTCCGATCAGCACGACCCAGCTTACAGAAGGCGATATGCGATATGTACCGTCTCGAAAGAGTGCCATGACACCCAATGTGGGAGCAGCAAGAACCCCAGTAGCTCGTATTGATGTAGCCCCCGCCAAGAGGAAAGCAGCAGCGTAATATTTCCGTCGTATGACCATCCCGAAACCTGAGAACGTAAAGCAGGCGAATAACGGTTCTGTATATAGCGAAGCTAGAATCGCAGGAGATGGAGCTAGGAGGTAGAAGATCCATGTAAAATATGCTTTCCTCGGTGTGGTGATTTGAGCGGTAAGGCTATTTATCAGCTTGCACCGCCTGGAGGAACTAGCTTACTTGTATAGCGCCAACCCTCTCCATCCAGCTAGTAATACCACCAGAGCTGTCCCTCCACTTGAAATTGAATCAAGAGACCCCTCAACACCCACCAAGCGCCAGACTCGCCCAGCAAGCCAAAGAACACCCTGCCATCCAGGCTGAAAGGCAAGTTGTTGTTCGTACTCGTATCCCCGCGATGCTATTGATGTGAAGTGAATAGCGTCCCATCTAATACCTGTATGATCTCCGCCCTTGAGAAGAGATGGTGAATCGTCGAAGAGCGGTATATGGAATGGATTGTAAGGGGAGCGGAGGATTTGGAGGAGGGCTAAGGTGATTATTGAGGGTATGGTCGAGAGGATGAATATCCGGGTATTGGACATCATTTCCACTGGGTGGGTGGATGTGCCTTTTGCCCATATGCCCTTTCCCTTCTCCATTGCGGTCCCTACGGTGATCTCGGGCTTGGAAAGTTATTATTCAGAGAGACACCCTATATAATTCTGATTGGACTTGTCAAGTGGAGGTTCAATCACGTGGCTAAATAGCGGAATCAGAATCTCGGAGTCGATAAGGTACTGAGCTCGGGCGGATAAGGATAAGGGATGGGGTAGAAGGAAGTATTAAACCATCTTTACTACACTATACAATGTCAACAGAAGCAGATTTCACAAAGAGGAAGCTATGGGGGTAAGCTTGTCCTTCCTATCCGTTGGGCACAAGCTGATTGACAGAGGCCGATTTACCGGTTCTACCGACCCCTTGTATGTCCCCCTGGTAGCAAGGGTTGAGCTGATAAGATAGAATGCACGAGTTCAATCAATCTTTGAAATATGACAAGAGGATGTACGCTGCCGATATCAAAGGCTCCATCGCTTTCTCAAAAGCTTTACTGAAAGCTGGTATTTTGGACGAGAGTGAGCAGAAGGAAATTACTAGGGGATTAAAGCAGGTCGAGCAGGAGTGGGCTGAGGGCAAGGTGCGCTTTACCTATTAGTCAGGTGGGAGATGGAGCTGATGACAGTTCGCTATTGAGGCCGATGATGAGGATATTCATACTGCCAATGAACGACGACTTAGTGAGATTGTAGGAAAGGATATTGGTGGAAAACTACATACTGGCCGAAGTCGAAATGACCAGGTCGCGACTGATATGCGAATCTGGCTTGTAAGCAGCTACTTTCGCCATGATCAGCACGAACTGATTATCAGATGGAAGAGACCAAGGTGGTTGAAGAGAACTTGAAAGGCCTATTATCAGTCATGGTCACCCGAGCCGAGAACGAGGTCGACGCCTTGATGCCAGGATACACCCATCTCCAAAGAGCTCAACCTGTCCGATGGTCACACCTCCTCTTATCTCACGCCCAATCATTCTTGAACGATTTATCCCGATTAAGGCAATTATATCCCCGTATCTCTGTTTTACCACTCGGATCAGCCGCTCTAGCTGGTAACCCATACAATCTCGACCGAGAGCTGTTGAGGCAGGAGCTCGATTTCATGTCGATTGGCGAAAACTCGATGCACGCCGTTGCGGATAGGGATTTCATTGTTGAATGGCTACAATGGGCTAGTTTGACTCAGATCCACATGAGTCGATTTGCAGAGGATATGATCATCTACTCTACCGCCGAATTTGGTTTCGTCACCTTGTCAGACGCTTACAGGTGGGTCCTGTCCTTCACTTGATTTATGTGCGGTGACTGATGATAGCACTGGATCATCCATCATGCCCCAGAAGAAGAACCCCGATTCCCTGGAATTACTTAGGGGTAAATCAGGACGAACTTTCGGTCAAATGGCAGGATTCATGATGTCCCTCAAAGGTGTTCCATCGACATACAACAAAGATCTCCAAGAAGACAAGGAACCACTCTTTGATGCTGTTGATACCGTCTCTGCTGCTCTTCGAATTGCAGAAGGTGTCGTAGCTACCATGAACGTATGTTCCACCTCTACTTGACTAGTACGAGCTAATGATAGATCCACCCAGAGAAAATGAAGGCTGCTTTGACTATGGATATGTTGGCTACTGATATCGCCGACTACCTCGTTCGAAAGGGTGTACGTCCTTTCTCTCATCCATTGACATGACTGATGGGCAGGTCCCATTCAGAGAGACTCACCATATCTCTGGTCGATCCGTCGCTCTAGCCGAACAGACTGGTGTCCAAATCTCCGACCTAAGCATGAAGCAGTGGAAAGAATTGTCGGAACACTTTACAGATGATGTAATGGAGGTGTTTGACTTTGAGAACAGTGTTGAAAAGAGGAAAGCTATTGGTGGGCCTGCTAGGGAGATGATCCAGAGGCAGGTTGACGTTGCCAGGAAGAGGATCGAGAGCAAGGAATAGAGGGTAGTAAATTACATGCATGCATTTGGGTTCTTATTCTGGTTATATGTGTATGATTATTCCTTATTGACACTTGAGTTCTACTTCTCGACAGGGTACCAGGCGGAAGGGATAGATTCGACTACAGGTACCCAATCCATCAACCTCCCCTTTTCCTCTCCCTCGATAATCCGACTCAACCACCCACCCCCAAACTCCCTCTCGTCATCTTCAACTCCCGCCCGCCTCCTTTCTTCCCGATCACACCAAAACACCTTCCACCCTCCATCGGCACTAACAAACCCACTACTCCTCTCGAAATACCATTTATTAACAGGATTATTCCCCCTTGACCTCCAAACCAATTCGCGGGATTTACCAATACCCCTCAACGATCCTTCTGACGGATTGGATGCGTCAGGAGTACCTAGACCGTAGGTTTCATCTCGAAGAGAGACCCAAAGGAAATCCACTGTACCGTCTCCCTGATGGGAAGGGTCTACCGCGAATTTATCGAGGTAACAAATTGGTAAATGTGCCGAAGGGTTGGATGGGTTTTGACCTTCGATAGTTGTAATAGCTGCACCGGCATAATCGCCAATGACGATAACGAAATCCAAATCCTTTTCCAGGCGGGAATAGAATGCTTCTTCATTGAGTTTCCTTCTGAAACTTGATTCGAGAAGTGCGGTCAATTTAATCTTGTCGACCTGATCCATTGACCTCAGGACCTTGACGGGTAAACCTTTTCGAAGTACAGTTGGTGTATCCCTGTTTAATTTCTCCTCTGATTCGAGAAGTGCATGGGGTAAAGAAGCGGAATGGGCGGGCTTATTGGTAATGAGATTAGAGATTAAAGCAGCGGGAGATCGGTGCGAGACCACCAATCCAGATGCGTTGGGGGGCATGAAAGATAAGCAAGCATCGACTAGTTGGAGGTTGGCAAGAGCGGTGGGGTGGGTGTGTCGCCATTCAGGTCGGAATGTCGAAGTGATATATTCGTATTCGGAAGATAAATTGATGAGGAGATGAGGTAATCCGGACCGAGCGTAGGAAGGAACACCTCCTTCTCTGTTGATAATTAATAGTCGAAGAGGTGTCAAGTCAATTCCTCGTCTTGAAGAATCGTTCGTGATCGAAGACGAGGCGGCTCCACTACACATAGCCTCCGAGAGAGCGATAAGGACTTTATCCGAACTGATCCGCCTGGACCGACACCCTTCATCCAACGCCACGGGTAGTAAAACCGGTATCTCCCCTTCATCAACAGCTCGTCTCACATGATCCAATCCTTCTTCTTCCACATATACTCCTCCTTGCTCGCCAAGTCTGGCCACGGTACTCAGTACAGGCCTAGCTCCAGCCCTAGCTCGAGAGAGGTAATGTACAACCCTTTCCATATCCCTCATGACCAATGTCCTCTGTTTCTGAGCAGCGATATTATCACTAGGTTCAGAAGAAGGTATATCATCCCTATCAACTACTATCACCGGTACTAAGCCCATTCTTTGGAGATAGGCCATACCTCTAGAAATGGAATTTAATTGAGTATCGGTGAATGGTCCTTGAATCTTGACGAGAGCAGGACGACGGAGGATGGGATTCAAGATATCGGAAACGAGGGGATTTGCTTTGGTCGCTGCTGCCGTTTGGGGTAGGGGATCTGGCGTTTTGGGAGAGCCAGTCAGGGATTGGGGAGGTGGAGAAGGAGCGAAAGAAGAGAGGTATGACCTAGAATCCCGGGCGGATGGGTGGGCTTGGAGGATTGATAAGATCAGGTCCTATTTGTCAGTGAGACTCCTGTCATCTCAAGGCTTACTGTATCATCTGGAAAGTCTTCTGGTGGGTCATGATAAGCTCTTCTTCCCTGTACGTCAGTACAGACCATGTACAAAATGAGACATGACGCACGGACGTAGAGATAGCAGAAACGATCCTTCCCCCTGGCCTGGCCGCCCGTAAAGCCCGACTCGCAATTTGAGCCTGTAAGATTGGTCGCATTTTCTTGACAATTATAATGATAGGAAAGGGAGTGTCGATGCTAGCGGGACATTAGGTGTATGTGAGGGAATGTAATATGGAATATAACGACACTGGATGATTTTCTAGTCGCGTAGCCGAACTCGTTCCTGATTTTACATGAAGTGCCGATAAGGATAGCTGACGAATGTATGGTGAAGGGACGTCAGTTGTATTACAGAAGTGCTCAGGTGCCCACAGATATCGACGGACCAGCAGACTGGAGACAAGCCACTCGAGGTATTGTACAG
>Ga0308160_10004246_pt1 | contig 15465 bp, 13 predicted proteins | sample PhyFR1_FD_201036 | JGI IMG/M metagenome (GOLD analysis project Ga0308160, IMG submission 201036) | Phyllosphere microbial communities from UC Gill Tract Community Farm, Albany, California, United States - DLSLF.R1 | ecosystem: Host-associated > Plants > Phyllosphere > Unclassified | place: USA...
ACATGGTCGACGTCGGCGCCAAGGCCGACACCCACCGCATCGCGCTCGCCTCCGGCGTGATCAGGATGCGCCCGGAAACCCTGGCGCAGATCCTGTCGGGCACCGCCAAGAAAGGCGACGTGCTGGGTATCGCCCGCATCGCCGCCATCATGGCCGCGAAGAAAACCAGCGACCTGATCCCGCTCTGCCACCCGCTGGCGCTGACCCGCGTGACGGTCGACTTCGCGCCGGACGAAGGCCGCAACCAGGTGCTGTGCACTGCCCGGGTGGAAACCACCGGCAAGACCGGCGTGGAAATGGAAGCCCTGACCGCGGTGCAGGTGGGCCTCTTGACCATCTACGATATGTGCAAGGCGGTGGACCGGGGGATGGTGATGACGGATGTGAAGGTGCTGGAGAAGCACGGAGGAAAGTCGGGAGATTGGGTGGCAGGGAGTTAAGCACTTGAATCTAAAAGGTTTAGTGTCTTAGCACTGTTGTTCTACCTAAATGCTTCGCGTCAATCTTCTAGTACTTCTCCAGCGCGGTAAATTGCATTTGTCCTGTTTTGCGCCAATCTTGTCCCAATGGAGCAAAGCAATGGCATCAATACGTAAGCATGGCGAGGGGTGGCAAGCCCGTGTGCGCCGCAAGGGCTTTCCAGAAAGCACCCGAACGTTTCGGTCTAAATCCGATGCAGAACGGTGGGCACGCAGCGCCGAAGGTGAGATGGAACGCGGGGTATTCATCGACCGAACCCTAGCTGAGAACTGTACCCTTTCGGACGTTTTAGAAAGGTATCTGCAAGAGGTGAATCCGCTGCTGCGCGGCCACTCCGAGGGCAGGTACACGCTTAAAGCCATGCAGCGCGCTCGCATCGCTCAGTTCAGCATGGCGGCTCTTACTCCTCAAGTGGTAGCGGAGTGGCGCAACGAATTGTTGGAGCGAGTCGCGCCCGGTACGGTCGTGCGTTATCTTGCGACCCTCAGTGCGGTCATCAACCACGCGCGGCGAGAATGGGGCATGCACATCAGCAACCCGGTGCAAATGGTCCGTAAGCCTTCGCAACCTCCGGGCCGAAGCCGAGTACTAACCTACGACGAAGAACAACGGCTGCTAGTCGCTGCTGCCCCGGTCGGACGGCGCTCTCCTTGGCTCCTTCCGGCTATCGTTATTTCGATAGAAACGGCAATGCGCCGAGGGGAACTGCTGGCGCTGCGCTGGCCCGACGTGGACCTAGCGCGGCAAATCGCTTATCTACGGATGACCAAGAATGGGGATTCCCGACTCGTTCCGCTGTCCTCACGTGCTGTTGAGACATTGACCAATCTGAAACGATTGCAGCAAACGTCGCAGCTTCTGCTCAGTTCCCGCGATGACAGAGTAATACCGATGTCGGCTGCTGCTATTTCTAAGCGATTCGAGGCAGCCCGAGAGACCGCCGAGCTGGCGGACTTTCGCTGGCATGACCTGCGGCATACGGCTGCAACTAGGATCGCTCCAAAGCTTTCGAATCTGATTGAGTTATCTTGCGTCACAGGGCATAAGAACCTCGCTATGCTGAAGCGCTACGTTCATCCTGAAGCAGAGACATTGGCTAAGAAACTCGGCTGAGAGATGCACTACCCTTGATGCGGGGCATTACGTTGAAACCGTTGGCCCCGCCCTCAGTGCGCTTGCAGCAGGTTCATGCTGGCATTCGTAAGGGCATACTCTCCGAAAGCTGAGCTAGCGGCAAGATCGTACGCCCGCGCTGCGCCCTCGGCAGTGCGGAAGTACCCAAGGCGGCGCTTAACTCCACTCACCATAATCTCTGCTGCGTAACTGTTCCTTGCTCGACTCACACCCTTATAGCCTGTGGAGTTATTTCGCCGCTTCGTGGTATTAGCCATGTTCTGGGTGCGTGTCACCAATCGCAGATTTCTCGGGCGGTTGTTATAGGGGTTCCTGTCAATGTGATCTACTTCCATACCCTCCGGGATAGCGGCTCTACTGACAAGCATCCAGATAATCCGGTGCTCACCGTAAGCAGTACCGGCTATTTCAATCTTCCTGTAGGGCGTCTTGGTGCTTGGCTGCCGCTTTGGCCCCTTACTCAGGCCACGTCGAAGCAGTTGACCGTTCTCAGTGTCCAGAGTGAACAAGGCCTCCAGTGCTTCTACTGTGAATGGAATTGCATTAGCTTTCATAGGTCTTTCTTTCAAATTATTGGAAGCGCATAGCACCGGGATTTAGGTCACTCATGCGGCTTATGCTGCGGTAGATGATTGGTAATGCTGCGAAGCACGGTGCAGGTGATGCCTACCAGCTAGGTTGATGACCAAGCAGCTTAGGAAGCTGAGCGGTGTAAGGGTGCCGTGGCAGGTATTGGGTATTGGGCAATGAGCTACGCGCTAGCTAGCAAAAAGCTTGGAATACGTTGCTCAGAACAAGCTGCTAATACGGCACAGGTACAGCCCGGTGAGTTGCTGGGCGACTCCATGCAGGCGCACAGCGCTGGATAGGTGCGGGCATGTCAGGCACGCCGGGATAGCACCGGGATGCTGAGGCTGGGTGCAAGGCTGGCGCTTGAACTGCCGGTGCTGACACTGGCGCTGCTGGTGCTGGTGCAAGCGGGAGCAGACCTAGCATGGCATTCGTAAGAGCGAACTCGCCGCGCAGAGCAATTGCAGCTCTATCATGCACGGCGGCTGCCTCAGCGGCAGTGTTGAAATACCCGAGCTTTCGGCACACATTATTCACACCAATCTGTGCTCGGAACTTACCCTTGTTACGACAGTACGAGACACCCTTGAACCCACTAGTGTTCGTGCAGTTCTTCTTTGTATTCGCCATGTTCTGCGCTCTTGTAACTAGCCTCAAGTTCTTAGGCCGGTTGTCGAGTTTATTCAGATTGATGTGATCGACTTCATAGCCAGCGGGTACAGGCTGCTTGTTCGCTAGCACAAAGATAATTCGGTGCTCAGCGTGCTGCTTGCCGTTCACTCTAACTTTCCTGTACTTACCAGAGATACTTGTCTTTCGGAGAAGACCCTTAGTCTTCTCCGAGTTGCGGCGAGTAAGCTCTCCTGTCTCGCTGTTAAGGACGAATACCTTGTCCAGTTCATCAAAGCTGGGAAGTGGAATTGTGTACATGATTGCTCCATAGGTAGGGTGCAGCGTTAGCTGCTACGGGTGATGTAAGGTGCTGTGGAGTCGGCGCGGGAGAATTACGGGGATGCTGCGTTGGCCGGCACAATGCGGCCTTGCTCGGCATGGCTAGATCGCCCAACGCTAGGCAATCAAGGCAGTGCTAGGGTGCAGGGAGAGAGGGCTACGCAAGAACGAAGAAGCAGGTATCTCTCTCGAACGCGGCTGATGATGCTCAGGCTGATTCGTGAATGCTGCTCACGCTGCTCAGGATTGCTCAGGGCAGGCGCACAGGCACAGGCGGTACTCTGCGTGCCCTGCTGCCACATCGTGGCCTCTGCGCTGTCCTAGGCTTCATACCGCCGGGGGTGCCCGATAGTCAAAGCAGATCATCCATGAATTGACGATAGGAATTCTCTGCCCCGCTCAAAGCGCTGCTCCAATCACCGGGATTCCTGCGGCAAGGTGCCTCACGGCTGCCGTGCTAGTGCCCTCAGAATGGCTCTAGGGAAGCGCGGGAAGCTGAGTGGTGCATCCGGTGCCGGACGGAACAAGCGGTGCCCCTGCCCCTCCCTGATAATTGAGGAGATGCCTCGGGATAGTATTCAAGCCGAGGCTGTCCTGCGGAATGTACTGGCCCTACCGGGAGGATTCTGGTTCTGATCTGACAATGGTCTGAAAGCACGGTCACCCAGTACTCTCTCTAGGTCAGTGGGTTCTCGCACAGAGTATTGCTTAAATGATACGAGCCATTCTCTCGGTGTTCTGAGGGAGAGGAGAGGCGGCAGCAGAGGTGGCTTTGTATTAGCTCTTTAGAGCTTACAACTTTCCCCCCGAAATCAGTGAACACTATGTGTTCACCCCAACATTCATCCCGGCACTCACTGAGCCGAAAGTACCGTGCTTACGCTTCCAGCGACAGGAGGTATTTCCGCATTGCGGTCTGAGATACTCCGACTTCACGAGCCAGTGCTCGCTGGGACATACTCGGCTGGGCTGCCAGAAGCCGGCTTGCTTCTGTACGCCAATCCTTGCCCTCATCTTCGAGATTACGGCGGGCTTCCAGACTTGCAATGCGGGCCTGCAACTGCTTCTCGCTACGCCGTGCACGTTCTTGCTCCTGCTCGATACGCTCTAAGCGACGGGCTACTTTGTGATTGTTCGTCAAGGTGCCGAGGCAGTTAGACACGCTGCCCGATACGGTAGCAACGAGGGCTGAGTTATCACATACGGAATGAATTAGCTGCATTGCAGGATGCTCCTTGTTATCTCGTAGCGCTCTGCTTAATTGCTTCTTGCTGTGACTCTTGCCGAGCAGCTTCGATGACTTATCACCTACAACTGCCGTTGCTGTACTTCTGGCTGAAGGATAAGTCTCATCGTCGCAGCCATCTAAGTGCTTGCGCACTACAGCGGTAAATACTTCTTGCTTCGGGTTGTATGGCTTAAACCCAGCTGCAATGAGTTCTTGCATGGTTGCAGCCCGGTTCTCTCGTTGTGCACGCTGGCTCTGCATGATGATACGGCGCGTCTCGCTCCTGCTGTTTCCGGCGTGCCCTAATGCGTTCAGTCGTTCTTGAATTATCTCGGCGTACTTCTGGCCGAGGGTGCCAGCAATGTTGCTAAGAGTCTGCCTTCCTGCCATTACGGACTCAGTGAGCCGGTCTATCATGAGGAGTTGCTGCTGTTGTGCGAAGTTCATGTGTTATTTCAGATGTGAAGAAGCCCGCGCATTGGCGGGCCTCGTTGGGTTCAGGTGGTACGGCTTAGGCTAGAGCATGCGGCTCTGGCGCTGGCTCGGAGCCTGCATGGCGTGCAGGGCAGCAGCGCTTAGGGCACTAATCTGCTCCTCCAACTCAGCAACCCTAGCTGCTAGCCGGAGTACGGCATCGGGGCTGCTGGGCTTACTTGCCTGCACAGCGTTGGCTTCCTTGAAAACGGGGATGGCCTCATTCAGTGCCCAGTGCAGCAAAGCTTGGGCCTCGGGCTTCGAAGAGCGCATGCACTTCTTACGGAGTCCCTTCTCAGAGAGGGCTTGTACCGTGCGCTGGGCCAGGGCTTCGGTGAGACGGACTTCATCGCTACGGAGTGCCCGTACTGCGGTAGTGCAATTCAGGATGCCGAGTGCTCGAAATACATCGGCAGCGATGAACCACGGCTGGCCTCGAATGCTGACGATACGAATTGTGGTGCTGTTGAAGCACAGAGAGATGATTCTGTCGATGCTGGTCATGTAATCCTCGGGAATGGTGGGAAGTGATCTGTACTGCATAGGGGATACCGCGTTAGGTGCTAGCAGGCTGCTGGCTAAGGCATCGCTGGCTCGGGTACAAGTCTGCAACAAGTGCAGCCGCTATCCTTCTCCAGGCTATGTAGCTCTAATAGCCATCCCGATGAGCTTCCTACGTTCTCAATCTATGGGACTCTATAGGTTGAAGCTACGCATCCCTATGCCTTCCATACTGGGCGACTCTATTCGGGGGCTACGAGCGAGGAAATCGCGGAGGGTACTCTGGGCAAGGATGTGCTGCCGAAGTGCCGTGCCGGCCCGCTGGTGCAGCCGGGCAAGCTGAGAAAGTGCTCGGGGAATGCAGCGGAATGCCAGATCGGGAGGATGCTGCTCAGGTGCTCAGGCAGAATGTATTGGTGGCTCAACGGGCCTCAGGAGGCGTCCGAAAGGTGCGCAGATACGCTGCCCTCGCTTGCCCTCTGAAAACCCCGCTACGGGGCTGTGCTCAAGCCGGGGCGGCAGCTGTGTATCGCTTCACGGTGGAATCGGAGAGATTGAAGTGCTTGGCTGTGGCCCGGATGCTGGCGTGGTTCTCGGCACGCCATGCACGAACTGTTGCCGCATCGTGTGCCGGTGGCCTGCCGAGGCTTTCTTTTCCTCGGTGAGTCCTCCCGGTGGCTGCAAGCGCTGCCTTCGCTGCCTCTCTGCCGGTGGCGGTACGCTCCCGGATGCGCTCCCGCTCCATCTCGGCGACCTGCGCCAGCACGGCTACAATGAGTTCTCCTACTCCCTTGCCGATGACACCGAGGCCACGGACATGAACCTGCACTCCCTTGTCGAGTAGAGTTCTGATGGTGCTCTGCACGTCGATGGCATCCCGGCCTAGCCTATCCACAGCGTACACATGCAAGGTGTCTCCCTCCCGGATGTAATTCAGTAGGGCACTGAAGGCAGGCCTATTCGCAGCCAGCACAGCCCCGCTGATGCCCTCGTCGGTGAACTCACGGTCAATGCTGCAACATTGGGACAGTGCAGCCTTCTGGGCTAATACGGATTGGTCAGTAGTGCTTACTCGGTAATACGCAATGTGTGCCATGTTGAGTGCCCTATAGGTCATAAGATAGAGGCACCATTCTGATCTGGCTCATAATTCACGTCAAGTATCTTATGAGCCATTTAGCCATGCAATTTTCAGGGTGGCTCTAAAGGCACAAGTTGTGAGCTTACCGACTTTTGGCGGCTCCCATTTCAATAGTCTAAATGAAAGTCATTTGCTACATGCTGAAGGCACTAAACTTTATGACTTAGAAAGAAGGAGCGGCATCAACTCATTCTCAATGTCGCTGCAAGAATTCCGCACTTAGCAATCTACGCGGGTAAAGTCCTTCGGCTGGAGATGCCTACTGAACAGGCGGATAGGTAGGGGGGTACGGGGGCGCTGCTCCGACATAGAGCTTGAAGACCGCTGCGGATAAGCAATCGAAATCTAGCCCATCATTACGATCTGGTGATTTGCTAAATTAACTACTCGTTTCCTAAATTTTTTAATAATTAGTTCATAGCCACACGTTTCGCAAGTGTCAGTAGAGCATCTCTTTAAGGTGTGGTAGCGTGTGCAATACGTAATTGACTTTACTTTTTTCACTCCATTTGCTGTCCTAGATAATTAATCTAAGCCGATTGGGGCAATAACCAAAAAAAAAATGATCCTACCTACCTTAGCAGATCTTATTCCCCACCGCCCCGCCGAACAACGATTTTGGGTCGTTCGAGCATCATCAGGACAATACATCAGACACTTCCTCGATCGACACATAATTGCAATTGGTCATCTTGACGGGCTAGGCTTGAAAGATGGCGAGATTCCAGAACTCAATGATGCGCACCTTCGAGCTACATTGGCTAGCCGTGAGCCAGACAAGAGCAAAGCTGCCATAACATCGCAGCTAAATCAGTTCAAGGCATTCACTGAAGGAATGTCCATTGGAGATCTAGTAGTTACATTAGATTCGAACTCACTTATTGTGGGCAGGATTATTAGCGATGCTTACATTGATAATAAGCCTGTAACAAGAAGAACTCGCCGTAACAAAGAGCATTCAATGACGTATTGCACCAGACGCGATGTATCATGGGGGCCTACTTTAAGGCGCTCAACAGTCCCTGCCGCTGTAGAAGTCAGTTTGTTTGCGCATCAAACGGTTTTCTCCATAGATAACCATTGGCAAATAATTTACCATTTGTTATACCCTTTCTTTTTCTACGAAGACAGCCTTTATCTATCTGTAAACATACGTCAAGTCAAGGCGCTTGATACTTATAGCGTTTCCCAGCTATTTAACGTTCTAAGCGGGGTTGAAGTCATAGCCCGCACATTAGAGGTTTATTCAGACGGAATAAAAGAGGCGGTTAGCAAAGAAAGGGAAAGTTATTCAGAAATCTATGATTATTTTGTGCAGCAGAGGCTTTTTACTCTTACGTCCAAGGCCGAGTTCATGTCGCCAGGAAGTATCTGGTCGAAAATTGATCTTGCGCCAAAGGGAATGCTCTACATGTGCATTGCTTACACAATGGTCTTTGGTGCAGAAGTTGCTGGATTTAAAGCTGATGGTATTATCGATAAAGAAATGCGCCATAAAATTTTTGACATGGTTGTACAAATGATGAAAGCCCATGATGCTGAGGTACTTATGGATCGATTAAAGCCAAGTTTGCCTGAATACAACACAAAGCCACTGGAAGACAAAAGTTTGGATAAGACTCAGCTCGCAGAAAACTCTTAGCTCTACGGCACCATAACTATTTCTCATCTACAGCCAAATAGAAACTTAAGTTAAAAATGGTGTATAAATGTCCTTGCTAAACCTTTGGCAAACTTCTGAAGCATTGCTAAAAGATAAATCAGTCAAACAAATAATTGCTATAGCTGGAACTGGGAAGCTCGCTGATGCAAATCCAACTTCGTTGGAATTCAGAAGCTTATTGTCCCAGGTTTCTTCTGATGTCTTAGCTCGTTATGCAGACGAATGTCTAGCCGAAGCATTTCCTGATAGTGGCCTGGTGCTGCAAGACACTATTAACGAAGTAGGCAGAAGATTAGGTTTTAATGTCACAGATGGCCGCTACCGTGGAAAAGTCGGTGACATTGGCAATGACGGACTCTGGGTTTTGAAAGATGGGTCAAGCATTGTCGTAGAGGTAAAGACGACCGACGCTTATAGGATTGATTTGAATGTTATCGCACGGTACCGCAATGAGCTATGTACTAATGGAATTATTGAAGAGAAGAACAGCTCAATTTTAATAATTGTGGGTCGAGCCGACACAGACGATTTAGAAGCGCAAATAAGAGGTTCAAGACATGCCTGGGACATACGTCTCATCAGTATCGTCTCGTTGATTCAGCTGATGCGATTGAAAGAGTCAGTCGAAGATCCGACTACCCTTCATCGCATTCATCAACTGTTGGTTCCGAAGGAATTCACTAAGCTTGATGCTATCGTCGATCTCTTATTTGCAACTCGGGAAGATGTCAAAGAAATTAGTGAAACTGAAATTCCTGTACTCAACGAGAAATCCGAGGTTAAGCTTTTACCGAAATTTAAGCCAGTAGCGTTCAACGATTTATGTGCTGATCTAGTTGGCAAGCACTTAGGGAGAAAGCTTATTAAACGCACGCGAGCACTCTTCTCAACTCCTGAAGAAGATTTGCGAGTCGTTTGTGCAGTCTCTAGGAAATACGAGGATTCAAAACAAGGAAATTACTGGTTTGCATTTCACACTCACCAACGACAAGCATTAGAAGCGGGTGGGATTACTTATGTAGCCTTTGGCTGCGGCGTTCCGGAATTTACTATACTGATTCCTGGAAAAGAGTTTGTTAGCTGGCTAGAAGGGATGGGCATAACCGAGAACGAGCAACGGCTTTATTGGCACGTGCAAATCTTTGTACAAGATGATGTTCCGTTTCTTGTCAGGCGCAAGGGAGTACCTAGAATTGACCTTAGCGCCTTCCGCCTTGAAGAATAATCACTGGCTAACGTTTTTGTTAAAAGAGATGTGCGAATTCGGCTTCATTGCTACGTTTAATGTCAGCCCCGGCCGGTGATTTATTGACGACTTCGATAACATTACTCAACATGCTTTCGAAAGTACGTTTCCGTATCAGGGTCCACAAAACAAACGTAGCACCCCTTTAGTCCCCTAGAAAGTAGAACGCGATAAGTATTCTTTACTAGGCGTATAAAATCTTCTTTTGATCTCTTTACCGTCGTGTCATGAGATTTCGACTTGTCTCCAACCCATCTGCCTTGACCGGCATCGAAGCACAAATCTTCTCCGAAAATAACACCTACGTAATCAAATTCAAACCCTTGTGCAGTGTAAACGCAACCAACTTGGTTGATTCCGTTTGGATGATAAGCCCAAAGGGAAGCCTTAGGTATTCCTTTAGCGAGTCGGCCACAGTCGGGTTTGGCATTCCACGGACGTTTATAGTCGCCTATTACGATGTCGTCCAGTAAGGTTCCATCTTTCGATGGCTCGGACCATGGCCAGCAAAATCCTGCCACGGTTCGCCCCGTAGCACCCTCTTCAACTTTAGCCTTAATCGCATGATCAACCGCATCTGGCGTAGAAAAAATTTTTAAGTCGAACTCTGGCTGAGCCTGCCAGTGAAAGGGTGGACCTTCCTCAATTGCAAGAATTTGATTTACCCATTGAAGGAAATTATCGGAGCCACCACATCGGAATTGCGCTTCCAGCTGATACTCCTGAACAGCAGAGCCATACTTTGCTGCGTATTCCCGTATGTACGCTACTGATCCAATTTCGCCAGGCCGTACAACTTGATGGTCGTCGATTAAAAACACAGTTACTCTGGCTGCGCACATCAACTCTTCAAGCTGCTTTAAACCAGATTTTTTGCTTGCTGGAGTAAATCGATTGCTGCTAACGTCTCGAATCCGATGCGCTTCATCAGTCACTAGCACATCAACGGAGTCTGATTCTGCGGCAGCATAATTATTTGTGTAAGTAAATAATTCTTGACCTCGCATACCGATCACCGTTCTAAGCGTCTCAGTGAAAGCTTTAGATCCAGTAACGTAATGGGTCGAATAGTGGTTGGCTAATAGACTAGCCACTAAATTTATCGCTAAAACAGACTTCCCTGTTCCAGGTCCGCCTTTTATGATTATCACTTGCTTTTGTCGATTATGAACACCTCGACGGGCTGCAGTAATTACTCCATCGAACGCTACTTGCTGCTCATCTAACAGAGTGTATTCTGGCTTATTTTGTATAACTGCTGCCACATAGTCCATCAGCTTTTTACTAGGGCGAAAACGGTTTTCTTCCAGCTTAGCCAATACCTCTAAACCGTCTCCATACCCAACATGTTCTTTTAGATAACTTACAAATGCTTCGACTTCATCTGCAGTAAAAGACGGAGATTGTGTCAGCACATCTGAAAACTTTTCACTACGCAGGGGGTCATTAGTGCGCAGGTGATAATTGTGTAGATAGGCGCAGGAAGCCACGTTTATTGGAGTCTGATCCGCATAGCATGCTTCATGATTATCACGTAGATACATTGCATACCGCGTAACTTGAACTGAAGGATGCAGAACGTCTCGAATTTTTCCCCTAATAAATGTAGAAACTTCGTTGTCACCTGATGCGTCATCACATCTCTCCCATTGCTTCAATTCAATAGCGACTACACTAGGTATGCCGTCCTTGGAATAGCCACACAGAAGACAATCGATCCTTTTCGATGTACTTGGCAATTGAAATTCAAGCAAGACTCCTTGCTGCATGAACCCCGCTCTAGAAAAGATTAGCGCTAATGCGCGCAAAGAATTTTGCCAGGATTGTATTTCACTTGCAGACGGAGCACCTGATGAGTATTGAGGAAAACTAGTCCTTAGCTTCTCAGCAATTTGATTCTGTTCGCAATCTTCGATAAACGTTTTCGCATGGTTCCCGTATAGCCTCATTAACCTTCATCTCCGTATTCATTGTATTTTCGAGAATCTCCCCGCACTTTATTGGCTGGGTACTTTAAGCGGTTTAACTCGATCTTCTCAAAAAATGCAGTGCGCAAATCGACGTCCATTTTGTCCGCAAGTCGAACAAGATACATCAGAACGTCCGCCATTTCGTGAGAAATAGTTTTGACTTTCTTGCCATCTATTTCATCTTTGCTACCAGAATGAAGCCATTGAAAAGGTTCAAGCAGTTCACTAGCCTCTACGCTAAGAGCTATCGCCAAGTTCTTTGGAGTATGAAATTTGTCCCAATCTCGCTCATCTGCAAACTCGCGAACAAGATCGCGCAGCTCTAGCAGTTCGCTTGGCGTATCGGTTTTCTGCATAATTGCTCCTACTTAATTGCAGGTTTTTACAAATTATAGCGTTTATGGTAACAACTTTGTTTCATACAACGCAGAATTGATGTTATAAATAGTGATTTCTGGAAATAGTGAACGTTGTATGCGCGGGATTCCTGTGGAGGTAGACGGTGTCGTTTTTAACAGCGTGAAAGACGCGGCAGAGCACTACGGCATAAATAAGACTACGGTAGCGCGTCGTCTTCGTGAAGGGTGGCCACCAGACGAGGCGTTCGAGATCACACTTCATAAGCGTCCAGCGTGGTCCGAGGATCGGTCTTACAACCTGGTCACATTGCATGGGACCTTTCGTACAATTGGTCTTGCAGCTTCCCATTTCGGTTTGAAGCCCGCGACTCTTGCTAAAAGGCTGGCTGATGGGTGGCCAATCGATGAAGCCGTTGGCATTCTTCCTCGCATTAAGAAGGCTAAAGAAACGACCGCTATCGCCTGTGCAGGCAAGGATTACCCTAACATACAGAGTCTGGCTGATGCTTTTGGATTACGCTATACACGGGTTTACAAACGGATCTCATCAGGCTGGTCTCCTGAACAAGCGGTTGAGATTGAAGTTGCCCCTCCTCGGTTTCGGGACGCAAGCGGTAATGCACGCGATAGCTCCTGGAAATCGGTTCAAATTATTGACAGTAAGTCTTATCCATTGTGCCCACCCGGCGAGTACAAACTCTATGTGGTACGCAATAACGTGAACGGTCAGGAATACATAGGTATTACGACTTCAGACTTGCGCACCCGACTCCGTGGCCATCGCGCTTCTGCCCAACGGGGTGACAACAGCAAGCTGTATAACGCTATGCGGAAATACGGTCAAAAATCATTCATAATCGAACTAATCCGAAATGATGCGACGAATTTTGCCGAACTACAACAACAGGAAGTAGAAGAAATAAATCGCCGTGAAACACAAAAAAATGGATACAACATTAGTGCAGGTGGTGAAGTTGGTACGTCAATAGCAATCAAGATAGACGGGGTTTATTATCCCTCCAGAAGTGCTGCGGCAGCCCATTTTGGTATTGATGCTTCTGTATTTAATCTCCGTTTAACTCGGCTCGGATGGACCCCAGAGCAAGCAGCAGAACTTGGTGAGAGGCGTCCTTATGGCCGCCATAATCTCATAGTGAGCGGGCTGCCCTTTTCATCGTTACAAGCAGCGGCAGAACATTTTGGCGTTGACTACAAGCTAGCCTTCAGCCGGGTCACACGTGGCAAATGGTCTGTCGAAGAAGCGCTCGAAATTAAAAAGCGCGGTTCTTTACGATTTAGGGGTAAGCCAGTCGTGGCATTTGCTAAAGAGTATCTATCTATTAGCCAGTGCGCGCGTGAAAACAGGGTCAGCCTGCAAGCTTTGTATCGTCGACTTAACCACCATGGAGAGGATGTTGAGACAGCGATAAAACGTATCAAGGCGCAAGATGCAAATTGAGTGCTATAACTCGCAATTAGAGTTCATTCTATAAAAGCCGTAATTGGAATTATCATAGCGTTTCTGCTGCGTTTCGTTCACCAGCTTGCAAAGTCGTAGGCAACGCATTACTCTCATCATAAGACTAAATTTTGCGTCAGTCTTGTCCCGTTTCATGCGTGGAATCGGGATAAATGCAAGGATCGTTTCCTTCAAAATCAATCACTTACCATCTAAAGACGACATGTGCAAGGCCGTGGACAGGGGGATGGTGATGACGGATGTGAAGGTGCTGGAGAAGCATGGCGGGAAGTCGGGGGACTGGGTGGCGCAGGGCTGATGCCTCCCTGTGCTGGCGGCCGGCTTCTGGCCGGCAGCTGCCAACGCCTTTAACGCTGCCGCTGTCTTCGGCATCGCTCGCCTCAGCGCCCAGGTCGCTGTCGGCGCTGCCTTCTTCCCCAGTGAACGTGGTCCGTGCGCCCAGCCCGCCGTGGTCCAGTTGTCGCCCCTGCTCGCTATCGCCATCGGCTTCGCCGCTGGACTCGCTCTCGCTTTCCCTTCCCTGGTTCGGGAGGACGAAGGCACGCCTGGGTTTACCCTGCACGGACGGGTCAAGTCCGCTCGCGGCCCGCGCTACCAGGCTTGGTCCGCTGGAGACGGGCGGCGGGTTCTGGCGGTTAGTCCGATCCGGCGGCTGAGACTGTTGCAGAACTGAGGTCTTTTGATTCGCCAAGCTGGTCAGCACAGGCACCCCGCTGAGGGCGGATGGATTGACGTGTGGATTGTCCAACGGTTAGCCGGTGGGGGTGAAGGAGCGGATCGCTGCATTGTTCGCAGCAGAGGAAGACGTCGCCATTTAATCGAGTATCCGACAAAGAACTACAAATTCAGGGGAGAGGCCGGGCGGGAATAGGCATGGAAAATTCAAACGCCTGAAGCCAAATATCCGGTATTGCCTTTGTCCCGGCAAACAGTGCAGTAGCTTGCTTGGCCAATACGTTGCCAAATCCCTACCCGCCTGAGGCGGGCATTTCCAGGTTAAAACGGTAACGGTGGAAGTCGTGGAAGTCGTCGGACTCGAGTCTGACCTTCAAACACTGACCTTTAAAAAAGTTCACGGGCGGGTTCAGGCAAACGAGGATAGGCGCCCACCGTTTGGCATTCATCAGGAAGCCGCATGACCCCGCTGATCAACGCCGGTATCCTTTCGCAGGAAAGCGTTCCCTCGCCCGCCGCGATCCAGCGGGAAATTCCGCATACCAGGCATTCGCTGGCCACCGTGTTGCATGGCCGGGCGCAGCTGGACAGACGAGTTTTTGTCAGGCGCTCCAAATGCAAACCAAACCTGAGCTCACCTGGCTTATTCAGGACACCACGCACTTGTCGGAATCCTTGTTGCCCTGCCCCTTGCGACCGGAACTCTTTTGGTCGGCGTCCTTGCGGCTGGAATTCTTTGGGCTCAAACCGGTCCGGCCGACACTCTTGCGAGCAGAGCGTTTGTGGCCGGTGTCCCTGGCGCCGGCATCCTCATGATTGTGCTCCTGGTGGTCGTGCGCCCTGTGGTCGTGATCCTGTCGTGACTCCGACATCGACTGGACATTGCGCCGGTACTTTTCGGCTGCGGGATCGGCGTGTTCGACTGCGATGTCCAGGGCTTTCCTGTAGTGTGCGAGCGCCTGCGCCCGGTCGCCCAACGCTTGATGCGTCTCGCCGATATCGTTGCAGGACGCAGCGATATCGGGGTGCCTGGCGCCAAGCTCTTCCTCCCAAATTGAGAGCGCGATGCAAAGGTGTGCCAGCGCTTCCTCGTTCCTCCTCAGGGACTTGAGTGTATGGCCAATTTTGTGGTGGCAGGCGGCGCAATTGTTATGCCTGGCGCCAAACTCCTTTTCGCAAATTTCCAGCACCCGCTGGTAGGTCTCCATCGACTGCTGATACCGGCCAAGAGCATGGACCAGATCGCCGACGAGCCAGTAGGCGTAGATGGTGTCGGGATGCCGGGCGCCAAACACCTTCTTCTCGATATCCAGCCCCTGGATGGCGTTCGCCAGCGCTTGCTGATGATTTCCTTGATCCCGTAGCAGCAAGGCAATCAAGCCATAGCTCGCGGCGGTTTCGGTATGTTCAGGGCCGTACACCTTTTGCTGGACTGTCAATGCCTTGCGGTAGTACACCAGTGCCTCGTCGAACCGGCCCAGCTCCTTGAGCAGATTGCCCATGTTGGAGCAGGTGCGGGCGATATCGATATGCTCCATGCCGAGCACTTTTTCCTGGACAGGAATCGCGCTCTCGAAGTGTTTGACTGCTTGC
>Ga0308160_10004248_pt1 | contig 15458 bp, 25 predicted proteins | sample PhyFR1_FD_201036 | JGI IMG/M metagenome (GOLD analysis project Ga0308160, IMG submission 201036) | Phyllosphere microbial communities from UC Gill Tract Community Farm, Albany, California, United States - DLSLF.R1 | ecosystem: Host-associated > Plants > Phyllosphere > Unclassified | place: USA...
GCTGAGCTGTATCATTAGTGCCGTTCGATTACCAGTAAGCAGACGTACCTTGTCTAGAACCTCGTAGACCTCGAGGTACTCGAATAGCAGTCGCATGTCCTTCAAACCATCCTTGGCAGATGCGATGGTGTTGAGCTCAGCATCGGCTTCAAGCTTCTCAAGTAGCTCAAAGCCTTGGCCTGACAATCAGCGTGATCCTGTATAATGCGACTCACCCTTCAATCCGACGTATTTCCCAATCTTGTCCGCAATCTCCTCGCTCAATCCCTTCTCAACAGTCATCTCCTTCTTGACCTCTGACCAAGGTGCTTTATCGAGTTTATCGACGGCTGACGAGATACTTCTCGTCTTGTCGGCAGGTACACCGGCCAACTCAAAGATACCATCTAGGATCTTTCGGTGGTTGACTTTAACGGTGTATGCTCCGATATCAAGGGAGGTGAGCGCGTCGCAAAGCATGGCGAGGATCTCGGCATCGGGAACCATGGGGTCATAGGTACCTGCGATATCGAAATCCTAGTCGTCAGCCTGGGACACTGAGCGAGAAAAAGACTTACACATTGGTAGAACTCCCTCATACGTCCTTTAGACATGACGGGCTGATCTCGTCGGTAAACTTTTCCAATGTGGAAACGCTTCATGGATGTGATACCGTTCATGGCGAGGTACCTTGCAAAGGGGACCTGTACATTAGCTCTGTCATCTTCATACTAGGGGTAGCTCACCGTCAAATCGTATCGCAATGAACAAAGCTCTCCACCCTGATCTTGAAGGTCATAGATCAATTTCGAGTCCTCTCCGTATTTCCCAGCCAGAATCTCCCTCAATTCGAAAACAGGGGTATCAATCGTACTTCCTCCGTACTTGACAAAGATACCTTCCAAGGTGCTAAAGATCTTTCGTCGTAATAAGGCTGCTTCGGGCTTGTGGTCCGTGGTTCCCTTGGGCGTTTTGAGCTGAAACCCTCCTGTAGCTCCTGTATCTTTCTTCTGGTCGCCCAATAGCGCTTTCAAAGCCTTCATCTCCTCGACTTGGGCCGAGGCATCCTGCTTGCTGATCTTGAGTTCCTTGATTTGAACTTGTAGAACCGCAACTCGAGCTGGAATATCGGCTGTCGTGGGCATAGGGGCGGTAGACATGTTTGCAAATCGTATAATTGAGAGTGGGAGTCTACGCAGTCGAGGTATTGTTGGTAGTATACGTCTAAGCATACAAGGGCAAGGTATTGAGACGAGTCAAAGGAAATCTCAGATATACGGAATTCAGGCACAAGTAATGACGTGGAATTTGTTGGCAGTTGCATTCTGCTTTCTGGCCTCTCTATCCGAATTGTGTTCCCATAATCCGGCTGGGCTTCTTCCTCAATGGTCATTGCCATTATCAACTAAACTGTCTTGATATCTCTCGGCAATTTTTCACGGTGTCTTGGGGAGCAAGCAAAGTGTCAAGAGTGCAAATATGGGGCCAGCTCGTCTCAGCCTCGCCGTCCCGGCGTTCTTAGCTCTAATGATCATTTATCAGCTTGTTCGCCTGACCTCGAACCTCAGGGGATCCCTATGCTGATAGTCCTCATCCAATCCAATTGCGCTTAAAAGCCAACGTAAACGGAACATCGGGCATGCTATCGGAGAGATCTGTCTGGATATAAGGGTGGGTGGGAGATGGAATACTATCAGATGCGTCACTTACTCCGGAATGGCTGACCCGGCCACGCACGGTGCGCGAGCAAACACAATGGCGGACTGCGACAAGTACCTCGCCTTTGTCGACAATACGCCGGCGCGCAATGCTAAACCAGGCGCACCCAAGACGGCCGGCATTTCTTTGGTTTGTCGATCCGACAAACGCTAAACATGATAGTGCTCGAAGTGAGTCTTGCCAATAAATGAGGTGTTAGGTTTGGAAATGGAAGCGAAGGACTTCTACAGTGAGGCTGAGAGGTAGCAGGTTGTTGTGGACGATCAAGTCGAGATGACTGGATGAGGCAGGGTAGGGTGCATACCGGTGGAATGCCGGGGGATATCTTGACCGGGGAACGTTATTCATTTCGCTATCACGGTATGATTTCTTTGCACGAATGAGTGATGCCTACAAGAGTTATACTGATCTGGGATATGACAATGCGATTGCATATGTTTTCGTATCCGTATTGAGACAGATCACACAGGGGAAGTGATTTGATACACTTGAGCACTATGTAGTCTGTGCTGAAGGCCTCGTTTGAGATTTCGAGGGCGCACACAAGTTAGTAGTTAGTCAGCGTCTAGCTTTATCGAAGGAACCGAAAGCACCGCCTTCTGTCAGCTCGGACCTGACGGCGAATTAACAAGATAACGAAAGGCCCTTTCTCTCGGCGGCAGAACTTTGCTTCTTTCAAGAGACTCGGGCGTTGGAAGAGAGCTGACACTTGACACAACCAAAGGTTCGATTCCAAGGGTCCTTCTGCTTCCATTCCAGGTCGGCCGATTACCATTCGTTGGGGACATTTCCGATGTCTATAGTCTGTGCATTAATCAGGGTAGATAACGGTGGCGTTCGGGCACCAGAACGCGTTATTACCGGGTAAAGGGGTAACAAGCAGAGTCCCCGTAATTGTCAATATGGTGAATTATGGAAATATCAACGTGTTTGGGTCGGACCTCCGTCTGCTAGATATATATAGGGTGATTGTAAACTGACTGCTTCTTCTTGCTTATATACTCTTATCTCTTTTGTTCATTACAACACCCAGCTACAACACCTTTACCACCCCGCCTTTGGCAAATAAACACTCTTAAGAGTAGTACATGTTCTCGAACTCGCTCTGCTCAGCTCACAACTCTCATCGGTATGTCATTGATCACCAGTCGGCAGGGACCTTTGGCTAATGATCCAGCGGCGTCCAGCACACTTCTGCCGCAGACAATCGCGCCCCATACTAAATCCATACTCCCCAACAACCGTATCATCCAATCTATATCCCCCAACAATGTCACCCACTGCCTTAGACGTGCCGGGTCATCACGACTCGTTCTCTCTCCCTCGGGGAGGGGACGATGTCAAGGTGCACTCGTCTGCCAAGAGGTCGCCTGAAGGTGGATTGATCAAGGTCGAAAGTGAAGACGTCGTATATGATGAGAGTGAGATCCGAGCCAAATATACCGACAGAGGTGCCCATGTTACCAGTACGTTCCCCTCTCGTGTGTCTGATTGGTAGCTGACATAGTAGAGGACGCCAACGGAAAGCTTACTGTCAAAAAGACTGAAAAGCACTACGAATTCTTGACCAAGTCCAAGGTCGGCAAAGTCGGGTGAGTCAGCTATCATATCCGCGGAGTTGAAGCTGACGTTTAGACTTTTGCTCGTTGGTTTCGGAGGAAACAACGGTACCACTGTGCTCGCTACCCACCTCGCCAACAAGCACCACGTCTCGTGGCACACCAAGGACGGAGTCCAAGAGCCCAACTACATTGGATCCCTCGTTCGAGCATCTACTATCCGACTCGGTACCGATCCCGAAACTGGTAAAGATGTCTTTGTACCCATTTCAGAGATGTTGCCAATGGTCCACCCTAACGACTTTGTCATTAATGGATGGGATATCTCTGGTGTTCCCATGGACAAGGCTATGAGCCGAGCCAAGGTCCTGCAATACGACTTGCAGAGGCAGTTGGCACCCATGATGCAGGAGATCACCCCTATGCCTTCCATCTACTGTGAGTGCTCTTCTGTTTAGACGTATGGAGCTGATGATAGACCCCGACTTTATCGCTGCCAACCAGGCTGACCGAGCCGACAATCTCATCCCCGGCGACGACAAGCAAGCTCACCTCGACCATATCCGAGCCGATATCCGAAACTTCAAGGAGAGCAACGGACTCGACAAGGTCATTGTCCTATGGACCGCCAACACTGAGCGATACGCCGAGATCATCCCCGGTGTCAATGATACCGCCGAGAACCTACTCGCTTCCGTCAAGTCCTCCCACGAAGAAGTTTCGCCTTCCACCGTGTTTGCCATGGCCTCCATCCTCGAAGGTTGTGCCTACATCAACGGAGCTCCCCAAAACACCTTTGTTCCCGGTGCTATCGAGCTTGCCGAGAAACACAAGACTTTTATCGGTGGAGACGATTTCAAGTCCGGACAGACTAAGGTTAAATCCGTCTTGGCCGAATTCCTCGTTAATGCCGGTATCAAGCCTCTTTCCATATCATCATACAACCACCTCGGTAACAATGATGGAAAGAACTTGAGCTCCCAGAGGCAGTTCAGGTCCAAGGAGATCTCCAAGTCTTCCGTTGTTGATGATATGGTCGCTGCCAACTCGGTTCTGTTCAAGTCTGCCGCTCAGTTGACTGAAGAGACTGGGGAAGTTCACAAGACTGGAGAACATCCTGATCACATTGTCGTCATCAAGCATGTTCCTGCTGTTGGTGATTCCAGTAAGCTCGTTCTCCCTGTATAGCTTCTCCACCTGACATTCAGAACGAGCTATCGACGAGTACTACTCTGAGCTACTCATGGGTGGACGAAACGTTATGGTAAGTCTCCTTTCAGGTGTTGAAACTCTACTAACAACCAGAACATCTTTAACGAGTGTGAAGATTCCCTCCTAGCAACTCCCCTCATTTTCGATCTCGCAATCCTAGCCGAGCTCATGACTCGAATCACCTACCGAGAAGCATCCGAGACCGAGGGAGAATACAAGCCCCTCTACTCTGTTCTCTCGCTCTTATCCTACATGCTTAAAGCACCCCTCGTCAAGCCCGGTACCGACGTCGTCAACTCGCTCAACAGGCAGAGGAACGGTTTGGAAATCTTCTTGAAGGCTTGTCTCGGTTTGGAGAATAATGGGGATTTACTCCTTGCTTCTAGGACTTGGTAGTGATTCAGTGGTCCGGCTTCGGTTATATTTCGCTTTCCTTCTTGTTTTGTTTCGACTCTTCTCCCCTTCTTGATTCTCGTTGATTAAAATAGAAAACGCTATCTTTGTAGCACCAAAAACCCCATATGCATATGTGTATGGTCACTCTGGACTCTGTGGTAGCTCGGCGAGAGATGATGGGGTAGAGATGAATGGGGACGGAGGCAGACGGAAGGAGGTGAGTGTGTGTGTTACAAAAATGTGTAACGTTGAATCAACTTCTACTCTGTCATCAACTTTACTCCACTTGATAATCAACACCATGACTGACTCTATATCTTTACTAACAACTCCTCACACCCCGACAACTATACTCCACGATGGACATCTTACACAAGATCAACCCCTTCACCCGCCCCTCCTCACGACAAGCAGCATCGTCTCGAGAAAGACAATCCCTCGAATCCCACGCTCGTCCATCATCATCCCTCGAATCCAACCTCCCCTCATTACCCGAATCAGATGGTGAAGTAAATTCCGTAGAGCTACATCGCCGATACCTCACCCCAGGTCCTCATACGCCTAAACGACACGCTCGAACACCCTCCCTCTTGAGATCACTTGCTCATCATCCTTCATTATCGGCGTTGAGGTCGAAGAAGAGTGAGAAAAAGAAGAAGGGCAAGAAAGGGTTTGAGGAGCTGGCTGATCAACCTGAATCTGTTAGGTATGATGGTTTGAGGGGTTTGAAGGGTAGTAAGAGTGTTCCTAGGGATTTGAGGGATGGAGATGGTAAGTCGCTGTTGAACTCTAGACGTGAAGTCATGGCTAACGATCAGATTTCAATCAAGACATCCCCCCTGTTCCTACCTTGTCGCCCACTATTGATTTCTCCCAACATCAACGCCAACGACAGAGAAAAGGGAGTTACCTCAACCACCCAGCTGGAGGTAACGATCAACACCCTTCCATCTCTTCCCGTCGACCCACCCTGGACAGGGCCAACTCTGCAACTCCCTCTATTACTGTTCAACATCATGATATGGGTACTCCCGACAGCGTCAAGATTAGAAGGATGAAGTTTGAAATCGAAATTGAATCGCCTAGTAGTAGGCAGAGAAGGGCTAGGAGCGCTTCCATGTCTGTTGGGGATTCTCCTTCAAAAATGTCTTCTGGAAAGACTAGCCGACGTGAGTACCCCTCCGATGTTACTGAGTGATAGACACTAATCTGCAGGTCACCTGTCTTCTCCCGCCCCTCCTCGACGGCGAGTCTCGTCATCACCTTCTCTGATCAACTCGCTTGGCGTGCCCATGCCGACTACCCAACATCCTCATCCGGTCCCGCTGGATCTCACTCGATCCCCAAGTCCTGGATCTATCAATTCGTACTATCTAGGTCACCATGATCAAACTCGAGACGACTTTATTCCCCTCAGCGATTCCGGGCGGTGGTTGGAGGAAGGGCACGATGACCGTCTTGATGATGGGCTTGATTTGCTTGTTCCAGAAGAAGAGTATCCTGTAGGAACACCAGGTGGTAAAAAGGCAGATTTGAAGATTGGTGCTTTCGTAGATGGCGCAAAAAGGGAGAAGAATGGTAAGTCCCTCATGGAGTGCTATAAACGATGCTGACAGGTAGCGATCCGATTCTTCTCGAGAGACATGTATTCTCAGGCCCATTCCTCTACACCGCTCGCCATGCATCCGAGTACTTCTCGACAAGCTTCATCATCGACGTTCTCTACCTCGATGAGCGATGATCAACCGGAACGCAAGAGGCCAACCCTTGGGCATTCTCGACGTTCATCTTCGCCGTTCGAGGTCAAGCTTAGTGCTACTGTATCAAAGCGAGTCTCGCTTGACGCTTTCGGTGGGGCTGCTCCTATCCTCATGGACAGTGCTACTCAAGAAGAGCTACTCGACGATATCATGATTGAGGATGAGGAGGACGAGGAGGACTACGAGGAATCAGATCAGAACGAGGAAGAGACCGATAGGTTTCAGGTGGCCATCGACTTTGGTCAGGCTTCTTCACAATACAGCCAGACCACCCTAGACCTCGCCACGTTCCAAGGAACCACTCTTTCTACAATCGACGAAGTCTCAAGTCAAAACATCATCAACGTGACTGCCGACCACGTTGTCCCACAACTCCAGGGTACCCAGTACTACACACCGCCCGGATCACCTCGTAATGCAGATCTGTCGAATTCGCCATTTGTACCTCCTCGAAAACATCTTTCTGCTCCGCCTCTACGAGAAGCCGTCACCAAAGCCCAAGAAGCACATGTCAAGGCCTTGAAGGATCAGGTAGAAGCTTCCAATCGACTCATTACCGAGCTTCAGGCCGAGGCTCGTAAGTTACGGGATGAGCTTGATGAAGAGGCGGATGAGAAGCGCCAGGCTTTCTTGGATGTTGGGTCTGTTCAGAAGGAGTTGATTGATCTTGAAGCAGAGTGTCGGGACAAGGATACTGGTATGTCGCTTCATTTTACACGGAGTATACGCTGACAAACAGTGGTCGATCAGCTCCGCACTGCTATTCGCGATAACGAAAAGTGGTTTGACGAGCTTCATCTCAATTACGAAGAAGCACTACAAAGGGTCGCAGATCTGGAACACGATGGTGTCGGTGCTGATGGTGATCGCGCTTTGGTCGAAAACGAACTTCGACGCTGCCAACATGAGATGGACGACATGGTATATGAACGCGATCAGGCGCAGTCTGCGATACACGAACTCCAAACGTCCCTGGCGGAGGTCGAAGCTCAATTGGCGGCTACCGTGGACGATTACACTTCCCTACTTGGCAGCCATGAAGCCGATCTCGCCGCACTCAAGCTAGCCCTATTTGAGCGGGACTCGCAGGCTCTCTTACAGACCGAGCAGATCCGACTCGAAGCGGAGCGGGTGGCCAAGCTCGAAGGCGAGCTCAAGACTACCCACCTTATTCTAGCTTCTCAGGAAGGGGAAGTCGCTACGCTCAAAGACAAGATTGGAACCATGAGGTTTGAGGCGAATGAAAAGATGTTTGAGGCTAGGGCGGAGATTGATGGATTGAAGAGGGATGTTGAAGCTAAAGACGTCGAAGTTGAGGAGATGGCCGAGGAGATGAGGGTGATGAGGGAGGAGCAGGAGAGGGGTGATCGAGAGCGAGGCGAGGTGAGTTGAAAGCTTGGGCGACAGAGTGTAGCTGATAATGTAGCTACGGGCTATCATCCAACGACTACGATTGGACGAGGGTAATGCCGCCAATCTACAGGATACTGTGCATGACTTGGAGAACCAATTGTCTACGATGACATATCGGATCCGAGAGCTCGAAGGGGAATTGGAAGATCGAGCCCACCTTCTCGACTCGCGATCCTTACTTTCCACCTCTCAGGGAGGTGAGATCGCTCACCTCCGCGGCCAGCTTGCTTCTACCGAGGAAGCTCTCTATGAAGCTCAACAGGATCTCAAAAGGCAGGGTAAATCACTCGCAAAACTTCAAGAACAGCTTGAAGCCCAATCTACCGACGATCAGCAGGACGATCTCCGAGCCGCTTACGAACAAGCCCTTGTCCAGGTCGAGCTGGAGAAGAGTAAAGCCGAAGATGCTAGATCCCGCTTGAACGCTTTCGGAGCCGAAATGGATCGCGTCGCTTTATCCGAGACTAGACTTAGAGATGAGATTGCCAGTCTCCGCCATCAGTCCGCTTCGGAGGAGATGGTCAAGATGGAATTGGAAAAGAAGGTTCAGAAGTTGGAAGATGATAAGGAATTGTTGAATGTTGCTCTGGAGTCGAAACAGACGGAACTTGCTCTTGCCGTCTCTGCCCGAATACGACCGCCTAGTACGCCCTGTACCTCTTCTTCGCGGACCATGTTCTGTTCAATCTCCCGTACGTCGCATGCCGACATTACCCCCAGGGCACTTGCTAGCTCGACCACTTCCACTACCTCGAAAGCGACTCGACGGGAATCTTCCATCATCAATCCATCCCCTACCAAGAGACTCGTCCCTCTCGGATCATCTACCAAACATAACAAGACTCCTGAGAAACAGAAGTCGTCGTCTATGGCTACCAAGATTGTTATTTCGACTTCGAAACCGAAACCTAAGTCTCAGGTCCCAATCAGCGAACCTGTCATTACTCGTCGATCGAGTTTACCAGTCCTGAGGCGACCTATTAGTGTGACTGCTGATAAGAAACGGGTATCAGATCTAAGGGAGGAGGATGAAGATATGTTCTAGATTCATCGGTATCTTGGGTGATAGGAGCTTGTATATTATGGGACAATGTATTGGTGCATATCAACCAAGAAATACAAGGTCTATTTCGTTGGAGAGCCTGAGCGTGGTGTAGCGCTCGTTGCGGGGGTATTTGCTCCTGATGGACCGAACGAGTTTGGAGGTCCGACGTCGCCTTGTGAGCCTTCTGGTGTGAAGGAGGAGATGTATGCGCTGGTGATTAGCTGACGTGTAAGTGTATTGTATACGATAGCTCACTTGAAGAAGTGTCTCCATGATGCCTTGGATGGTGTGAAGTGGCCTTATCATCAGCTCCAATCTATTTGACACGAAAGACAACAAAGATAGCGGGGACTCACCACCATCATGATACTCGACCCTGCTATTCTCACATTTCTCCCATAACGTCCGACTTTTCTCTTCCGTAACGACAATATCATTCCTACCCACAATATGTAATGTAGGTAAACTAGCAGGAAGAGGGAAAAGGTGAGAGAGTGAAGGTTCTTTGGGTACGGGTAGGAAACCTCCTACTGAGATTAAGAATTTTGGTGCGGTTAGAGATGGATGTGGGGGGAATGAGGGGTGGGCGTTTTGGTTTATTAGCTGGACGTTAGCTCCTGGATATTTCGAGGAGTGATGCGACGAGACGAAATAAGGAGATGCAAGGAAGGGAGGGAGGTGGAAATGAGCGGGGGTGTGGGATGCAAGTTGAAGAGGGAGGAAGAAGGGACATACGAGAGAAGAGAGGATGGCGGCCATACACGCTCCTTGTGAGAAACCCATTATTCCCTACTCGTCAGCTTACCCCTCTCAGAAGGGCGGTGAAGCTTGACGTACATCAAACGGAGGATTGTTGATCATGTAATCATGGATATAAGCTACAGCCTCATCAAACCCTACTATCAGCTTCCCATACTATCATTTGAATAATAGGGGGACATACTCCGATAAACAGTCCTCTCTTTAGCAGTCAACCACCAAGCTCTAGGAGTAGTTTCAGGAGTCTGTTCCTCCGATTCTGTCGTTGCTGTAGAATCGAATTCGGAAAGGGATTGATTCCAAGGCATATCCGCTTGTTCGACTATGATGGGAGGTTCTAGGAATACTACCCATTAGTATAATTGTAACGGGGGTCCATGGGGGGGAATTTACCGAATTCAACATTTTTACATGTTTTTCGAATTGCTCCTAGCTATCTCATCAGCTTGAGGCTTGGGCAGGAGTAAGCTGAGTTACCTGTCTGCTGTAGATATGTGAGTTTTGAGTGAATCCACATAATGCTAGTACCCGGAGTGTCATTATGAGTAATGTAGAGTCAACTATCACTTTTCCATGATCTTATCTCATGTCTCTACTGGGATAATTTAACAGTTTAAGCGAGAGTAGAGTTGACGCGATCGGATATTGACATGACATGACGTCGAGAATTAATGATCAAAATCAAAGTCACTTTCTCTTCCTCCTTGTATACGCAACATCAAGAAGGGGAACAATGTCCGCAGACCCAGGACTCAAGGAGGAGAACAATGGGGAGAGTAAGGAGGAAATCAAATCATATCCATACCTATCCTCACTCAATCCAGCTCAACTTAAAGGTAAATCCAGTAAAAGTCGAGTAAACAACTAATACCCCAGCCGTCATACACCCACCCGATATCCCACTTCAAATCCTCGCTGGACCTGGATCTGGGAAAACGAGAGTCCTCACTTCACGTGTTGCCCATCTTGTCAGGAAACATGGACATCGACCTATGGAGATCACTGCTGTTACTTTTACGAATAAAGCTGCTAATGAGATGAAGAAGCGATTGGGCGTGTTGTTGGGGCAGAAGGATGCTGATGCTTTGATACTTGGTAAATCCGTCTCTTTGATTCATGTGACATGACAAGTGGGAGGAAGCTGATGATGATAGGCACGTTTCATGCGACTTGTGCAAAGTATTTAAGGCGGTATGGTCAACTCATAGACCTACCCAACAATTTCTCAATCACAGACGCGGATGACTGGTAAGTCAGCTTGCAAGGAGATCAAGCTGATGATCAGTAAGAAGATGATGTCGGCTTTGATTAAAGCGAAATCAAATATTCTCGAAACGGCCCATATCCAACTTAAAGATACCGCCGTCCTTTCGGAGATCTCCAAGGCGAAAGCGAGGGAGGAGACGCCAGATGGGATGGCTATGAGAGCAGCTACAGATCCTAGTTCTTCAACTAATACTTTAAGCTTCATCGCAGAGGTCAGCTGCTGCGTCCATACGCTTGGGTCCGAGCTGATGAAATAGTTATATGGCGAGTACGAAGCCGCATTACGCGAAGCGAATTCACTCGATTTCGATGATCTCCTAGTCTTTGGATTGAGGTTATTCAGGACTGCTCCGAGGGTGATTGCGCACTGTAGACATATCCTAGTAGACGAGTTCCAGGTAAGCTTTTTGTGGATTATTCAAGATCAAGCTGAAGGGCAGGACACAAATACAACGCAATACGAATTAATGAGATGTTTCGCCGAGGCGAATGGGGGATTGACGGTAGTTGGTGATCCCGATCAGTCAATCTACGGATGGCGTTCAGCAGAAGTGGAGAATCTCAATAAGATGGTTAAAGGTAAGCTGACCTGCTCTCCCACACGTCAAAGCTGATCTAAAGACTTTAAGGGCACAGAAGCGATTTACTTGGAAGAGAATTACCGATCGACAGGTTCCATTCTAGCCGCAGCTCATTCGGTCGTTTCACAAGGTCAGCTCGGCGGCCCACCAACTTCGGCATAGCTGATAAATAGATCGAGAACGAATCCAGAAGAGCTTATTCACCTCTCATCCGAAAAGTACCGCTGTGACCCTCAAGACCTTTTCTACGCCCATTATCGAGTCGAGTTTCATAGCTATGGAGATAAAACGGATGATCGCCTATTCGGGCGGAGTACTTGGATATGACGATTTCGCTATCCTACGTGAGTTGGGCGTTGATCCCCCCGACCAAAGCTGATGAACAGTGAGGTACAATGCTCTCTCACGTACGATTGAGTCCACGTTACAGAAAGATAGTATACCAAACAAGATTGTCGGAGGGCACAAGTTCTTTGAGAGGCTGGAAGTCAAGGATCTCTTGGCCTATCTTCAACTCGCAGAGAATCCGGGATTCAACGTAAGCTCATGGGACATTGACTTTCAGAGCTGATAATAGCCGGCATTCATTCGAGCAGTAAACGTCCCCAGGCGAGCTATTGGCGATAAGGTTAGCTAGCCCGGGCACAAACTCCCATTAGCTGATATATAGTCTGTTTCCGATATCCTAGCAGCCGCAAAGAAGGAGAAGATTGCACCGATGGAACTCTGCGAGAGGATTACAGACGGTGATCAACTCCCCTTGGGCCTGAAACCAGCGGTCAAGAAAAATCTAGCTAGTTTCGTTGGGGTGATTAGGAAATTAAGGAGGGCCGCTCAGAGTGTAAGCTATTTTACTCTGTGGATGACGGGAAGCTGACAGGTAGGGAACATCTGTAGCTGATTTGTTGAGGATGATTATTGAAAAGACGGGGTATGAGGAACATTTACGAAAGACTCAATCAGATTTCGATTCAAGATGGGAGAATGTTCAGGAATTGGTAAGTCTCAATTTCCCCCTCCCGCATATTGCATGCTGATAGTAGATATCCTACAGTGTCATAGTCTCTGAAGAACAGAATCGAGAAACGAACCATGAAATATCCGAAGAATCATTCATCCCAGCATCAGCAGCAATGGAAGCTATAGCCAATCAAATTCTGAAACAGGAAGATAGGAAGAAACTACATCCGATGTTTAGGCGAACTAGTACTTCCACATCCACATCGACGAACGGACTTGATGAGGAAAAACCTAGGAAGAGGAGGAAGGTGGGCGGGATCAAGGAGGAACCGATTGAATTTGTGGATAGTGATGATGATCTTGATGGGATTGTTGAGGTCCAGCCGGCTCAGAAAATGGAGGACAGCATATCGCCCGGTGGGGGCGAGGAGGTCAAGGGGAGCAGTCTAGCGACAGATGCTGCGAGGTGAGCCATGCGCGATATACAAGAAGCTAATCAGCAGCCTGAACCCGCTCAGCTACTTCCTCCAAACCTCCATGTTATCAACAGACACAGAATCCCAAGAGGACGAAGGCAAACAACCCGTAAGCTGTGCTTCATCCAAAGGAAATCATCAGCTGAATCCTCAGAAAGTAACGATAACCACGGTCCATAGTGCCAAAGGCCTAGAATGGCCTGTGGTATTCATCCCAGCCGTTGAACAGGGTACATATCCCTCATACAGGTGTGTTGAGGCACATGAAGTAGCGGAGGAAAGGAGATTGCTTTATGTTGCCATGACTAGGGCTCAGGTCTTTTTGGTATGTCCCCTCTCTCCTCCATATCCGTTCGAGCGAAGAGAAGTTGTAATAGTGGAAAGAGAAGAGTAGCTGATGGAAAGAGTATCACACACTGTAATATGAGGATGTTGGGTGGTGAAGACTCTCAGAAAGATTTGAGCGAGTTTGTGTCAAAGTCGCGGAAACAGGATCCAGTAAGTCGCACGAATTGGATGGAGGAATAACTGACGATATAGACCATGTTCTCGTCCGATTTACCCGACATCGACCAAAATGTGCGAGCTAGTATAGCTGGGATGTTGGGCCGACCATTACCCGATGAGGTAGCTACCAAAGATGCGATCTTTAAGCAGTATGCTTCCCTCTTCTTTCCTTATGAACAAAGCTGACGGATAGTGTCCGAGCAGCCCCACCTCTAAGTATGTGGGATGCCCCCGAACCTCAAGATCGGAACTTCAATCGGTTCGCCCGTCGGGAAATAACCAAAGCGACTCGAGCAGCAGAATATTGGGCTTCGGACCATGACGAATACGCTCTTCCTGGGACTTCTATCCCTACATCCATCAACTCTGGTTTCCAATCCGCTCGAATGGGAATACCTCGTCCACATCATCGTGATCGAGAGCGAGATAGGGATAGGGATAGGGATGAACCAGTATCACCAGCCAAACCACCCCCCAAACCAATCAAATCGAGACATGTCGATATCCCCGCTCCACTCCCTTTTACATTTGGTAAACCCGATGCTGAAAAGAGTTCAGCTGGTTTGGGGAGTTTTACGAATGCAAATAACAATTTCTTATCGAATCTCGATTCGTTAGGTGTGGGGCCGTTGGGGGATGATGGGGAATCACCATTTACTTCACCTGCTCTTGATGGCGGGGGTAAGTTGCCGGCGACTGCGCTACCTGGAAGGGTCGAGCTGGCAAAGGGGAAGAAGAGGTTGGGGATGGGTAGGCCAGCGCCTTGGGGTACGAAGCGATAGGCAGGTGAACAGGGGGGTTTGTAGCATAGGCCGTTAGCATTTTTCGAAAGTCATGTGGCATCATCGATGTTGTTCATTAATATTGTCATTATGCATCTATCATCATCAGTCCAAGACTGGTCTTTGCTTCTATTCGGCTAGTCCGTTCGCTTCAGAGTAGCTCTCACCAGCCGATGATCACTCCACCTTCCCTTCCAATGATCAACTCCACCCTCTATCCAATTATCAATAACCCCAAACCTCGATACCTCCCATCCTCCCTTCCCCTTCTTCCCCTCAGCAGCAAGCATGACGAAATCAATCCTGGTGGCTAAATGATCTCCTGGTTTCTTGAATCCTGAATATGTCTCTGTCCAACCATAAGGCTGTGATAATCCTGAATTACGGGTAGAGCGTGTGGAGAGGTGGGTGTAAGCGTCCATAAAATGCAAAGAGGGTTCGCCGTTGGGTTGGGGAGTGGAGGAAGTCATGACTTTGTATCCTTGTTCTTCGGGTGGTGAGTCTGATGATCAGCGGGTGGTGATGTGCGTATCAGAGAGGGGAAGGGACGTACTGAAATCACCAAGAAGGATTACTGGAGCGGAAGGATCTTCCCAGTGGTTCTTGTACACTTTCTGAGTATATTCATGTGCGTACCTCCTGATCAACCAGCTCGATTCGGCCCGGGCAACGATCCCAGCATCATCATAGTGAGTGTTGATGACGTGAAACATCTCTTTGGATTGTTTACTACGTAGTGTAAGGAAAGTAGCTATACGAGGTAGATGCTGATATTAGTACCATCTAGATTAAAGACTTAGTGACTCACTGCATCCCATCCTTTTGAAGCTACTACACCTGGAGTGGGGGATAACCAGATAGTATCCCAATCGACCTCTTCGAATTTATCTGAATCATAGAAAATGGGTGAATGTTCCCCTTTCGAAATCCCATCATCCCTTCCTACCCCTACGTGGGCATATGATGGGCCTAGGAGTGTTGATAGGTCGTCCAGTTGGGTCTTTAGGACTTCCTGGTCTTATCAGCACTATTCGTCTCTGCTGG
>Ga0308160_10004249_pt1 | contig 15454 bp, 24 predicted proteins | sample PhyFR1_FD_201036 | JGI IMG/M metagenome (GOLD analysis project Ga0308160, IMG submission 201036) | Phyllosphere microbial communities from UC Gill Tract Community Farm, Albany, California, United States - DLSLF.R1 | ecosystem: Host-associated > Plants > Phyllosphere > Unclassified | place: USA...
TGGATTTCGGAAAAACAGGCAGAAGGATACATATTCGAGGACGTATTCGGACTGACACCGAACCGCAAGAAAAGACAGACGTTCAAGCGTCGAATGATAGGACTCGCGTCTCTGCTGATTAGTGTCGGTTTGTTTCTGGTAGTGATGCCTTTTCTCGTCTCTCCAATTATCATCGCAGTGCTTGCGCTACTTCAAATGGGAATGGTCGTTTTCAGTAAAGACTATTTACCGGGCTGGCTACGCACGGTTTGTTTCATCAGTTGCTGTGTCATGAACGTTGAATACCAAGAGGGGTTATACGCTGGTTTCGCGATTGGAACGGGTACACTCCTGTTGTTTTATGTCCAAAACAGATACAATCAAACGGATTTTCTAGCGGAACAGCCGAACCATGCTTCTATTTAAAAAACTACTACAGAAGACCAATTCAATTGATAAGGATGATAATTTAATGATTGTCACGCTCAGTAAGCAAGTGGATGGCATCATCTATTTCTGGTTCATGTACCGGGATGGTCGAACAATCCAGATGTATCACGGTGTCACCGAACAATGGAAACTCGATCAGGATGTCAGTGATTCAATTGAAGAACGATATACATTTCGGCGTCAAGCTAAACGACGACTGAAGGAATTGATTGCTGAGAAACAGGCTGAAGGATACAGGCAGGATGATATTTATGGGATGCAATCCGGACGGAAAGAGCGTGAGAAATTTCGCCGCCGGACGTCGTGGCTCGCTTATCTTCTTCTGGGTCTCGGTCTGTTCCAGTTAGTGACACCGTTCACTATATTACCGTTTGTTGTATTAGGTATCGGTATCACTCTGATGTTCTTAGCGTTTATTAGTAAAGATCAGTTTCCGATGTGGCTACGTGTCATCTGTTTCGTCGATTATTTCTTAATGCATGTCAGTTTTCGGCAAGAGCAGTATATCCCGCATCTATTTCCGGTTCTGTCGATTGGAACGGGTTTACTCCTCTGGTTTCATCTTCGAAAAAAGAGACAACAAATGAAAGTGGAGCAATGACATTTTATAAGGAGATGAAAGATGTCGCTTCTAGATAAGTTACTACAAGAACCTGCCGTTTCTGAGGTACCACGTTTACATAGTGCTCTTCTTGCGAAAGAACGAGGCTTGCGCAAAGCGTGGTTGTTACATATGGATGGGTTCATTGAAGAAGCGGATACATGGTACTTCGAACGACAACGGACGTTTGTGAGTTGGTTATTATCTACCTGTGAAGGAGAGACAGACGCTTCGTTCCTCTTGATTCATCCGCTAAAAGAACGTCTTCTAAAACCGACTTTGAAGAAGTGGATGAAAGAGATGCCGGATGACGTCCGACCGTATCGTTGGTATGGTCTTTTCTTTGATGAAGATGACCGTTACATCTACTTACAAGAAGCGATTACACGTGGGGGAAGACGGGAGCAGTTAGCGATCGAGACGACGATTGATCATCACTTGTATGGACTTTGGTATTCTTTCCACCATCTCAATGAAGACTTGTATTTAGGAGAAATAAAAGAGGATGCAGCAACCTTAACAGAGGCTTGGTTGCTAATCGAGCAACTCGATGATGCGGGTTTCAAATCGGAATGTATCAACGAATGGCAGAAGATGAATCAAACCTTAACGTATTGGACTCGTTTCCGACAAGAGCAAACCACCGGATTCATGGATTGGCGGATGTAACAAGAATCAAGGGTTGAGTTTGATTAATCCAATGGCATTAGCAAGTTAGAAATGTCCTCTCCGTTATATTTAAGAAAGAGGTGTTTAACATGAAAAAACTAGGCACGTTTACAAATCACAAAGGGAATCTGATTGTCTCGGATCCTGCTTTCCTTGAGCCGGATGTAGAATACAACGTGACAATTCCAGTTGAACAAGGTTCGATTTGGACGGTCTTCTATGACGAAGATGAGTTCGAATCAATCAATTTGCTTTACCTAACAATAAATGAAGAAACGAAGCTGGATCCATCCGATTTCGAGCCGTTATCCAATCTAGTCGTCGTCGATTCAGCGCAGCTCGTCGTCATGAACACAGCGGATTACGGGAGACGGGAAGCCATCGATTGGGAGATTCGAAATACGCTAGAGTTCGACGAAGAGATTGACCCGTTCTATATCGCGATCTCAGACGAAATGATGGAAGACGAGATCTTTCTGTTTCCGTTCGGTGTCGCCGTTCAGTTAATGGGGGACGGACACTATGAAGTCCTTGTCCGACGAGAAGACGTGAACGTGACAGGTATCGCAATCGTCCTCGGGGAACATGAGGCTTTTGAAGAAAACGATGACGAGAAAGAAATATCGCTGGAAGACGTCGAAGTACCAGGACTGAATCATCAGAACACTGCTTTACCAGACGATGTCTTTCTTACGAGTATCCTTCAGGCGATGCGACTATTTTATGTGAACGATCAAAAATCCTTGAAATACAGTATTCCAATCGAAGGTGAAAAGGTGGAGCACAAGCTGTATTTATATGATTATTCATCCTCCATCCAAAACTATCAAGTGTCCCTGGAGAGTCCTTGTCCAGAAGCGCGTATCCAAACGTTTGAGATTGATCATTTTGCGATTCCAGAGTGGTATAAAGATATTTTGAGAGTCTGTAACGGTGTGCGTTTTTCCGAAGAGTTGAACTTAAACGGTATTCCGTTGACGAGCTGGAACGGGTTATCGCATGAGATCCAAGGCAATCTCTCGGTTAGTCTCGATGAATACGCGTTAACCGAGTTCGATGCGATCCGTGACAAGTATTTCTTTTTTGGCTCGTCGTTTAAACAGGACGAATACTATGCGGTATTGAAAGAGCGTCCAGACGAAGCCGTCTATCGCTTCGATTATAGAACGTTGAAACTCAAACCGAAGGCAACGACTTTCCAAGATATCATCCGTGATGCATGGCGCGCGTGTAATCTGAAAGCACTACATAAAAGAATGTGAGGATAATCTCATGAAAATAATCTATTCTCGTGAAGACTTACTCGCACTCGAAGATCCCTTTGAATATGAGGTGGGATTGCCGATCCGCATCAGAGAACTGCCGGCTTCCGTCATCGAAGAGGAGCTTCCGGATAGCCGAGAACAATTGAATCATCTTCTGAAAGAGGGCTATACCTTGGTCATTCAAAAACCGCGAATTCCGAATCCTTCTATATTCGCGGGGTTACACGAGATAGCGGAGAACACAGTCATGAAATTATATGTCTACGAGGCGAATCATTGTGAGGATGCGTTATGGGATGTTCTGTCCGAGAATGAATACAATCAGCACTGGGCATATTTTTTACTGAAAAAAATCGAAGATGTCAGATTCGAATTGCCTTACACGAATGAAGCTCAAATTGCGCTGAAACTGTCTAATCTCAAAATAAATGAACTCGTACATCTACGATTTGAAACCAATCAAAGCGTGACATGTCAGTGGGACTAAACAATAAAAACAGTCATGGGACCGAAAAGATTGAATCTAAGGAGGAGTTGCATGATCCAACTGACAAAAAAAGGCGACTCCAGTACACTTTACCAAACAATCTATACGGAGGGACGTCTCATTGTTCAGCATCAAGGAATCGTTGGAGCGTGGGTGAGAGCGGAAGACGTAAGACAGATGCGCGTCTCTCGCTTCAAACGATTAGGTGTACAGATATTGCGCTTGGTTGAGGAGTTTGAACGTCAAGGCTATCACGAAGTAAACGAGACAGATTACCAAGAACTAATCGTCCAGTTTCCTTATGACGAGGGTCAGGCAGAAGTAGCGCTCGAGCGCCGTCACATGATGGAAGAAGTAATCAATGATGGTTTGCTTCATACGGGGAACGGCTACTGCGAAGGGGGAGATATCGGTAGTGGTACAACGAATATCTTTTATCGTGTCCTTGATGTCGAGGCAGCCATTACACTAATTCTTGAAGAAATGAAAGCACGCGATGTACAAGACGAACCAAAAATTGCAGTACAAGAAGGAGCAGCGTACACCGTTCGATCTCCTCAAGGAGCGACGTTCGATTTGATTGGTGAAGGTAAACCATGGAGCTGGATTCCGATGACGCAAGCGGAGGACGAGAAGATATGGCACGTCATTGATCAACAATTTCAATTCGCACCCAGTACGACAGTTTTTCCCTCATACCATGCCTCGAGTCCGTTCATTACATACGAAGTTGATTACGAGAAACGCGAAGAGATCGAGCAAATGCTAAAGCGTATTCTGACCGATCTGACCGTTGAAGGGGAACGCGTCATGGCACTCGATTGGAATCATCAAGGATACTGGATCGACCCAAGACGTCCGTTTCTTCGAAATGAAGAAGGAGACTGGATGATTCCAGTAGTTCCAGATGGCGATTATTCCTTTTTCATCGCTCGTGATTTTCGTTGGGGATATCTCGGTCATCCGTGGGAGGGTAGCATCACGTTGTTTGGAGAAGATATGATTTCTGCTTTCCAAGGAACGGAGATTTTTTCAAATGAAATTCGTAGAGGATAAAAGGAGGACAGGAAGTGAAGACACCATACGACCAGTATCAAGGAACCGCATTATGGCAGGTCATCTCGGAGACAATTAATGAATTAGTCGACAATGATGATCTCGAAGAACGGACGACGCATGAACATATCGTGGGCTATCTCTGTAGCAAACTAGAAGGTCAGATGAAAGATGAAAAATAAGAATGGAATGCTAGTTGAACGAAATGACTGGATTGATGTGTTCCGGGAACTGCTGCCATGCGACGATTGGCAAGACCTCGTCCGTCTTCAAGTGAGTCAGCATTTGTATCCGGTTGAAGTAAAGTTACTGGAGCGACCACTCAAGCAGAATCTACACATCGACGATTTTTCAGATTGGACGGTCCGATTTCACATGATTATGACCGACGACTCACAGCTTGAAAGATTTCTCGAACACCTTGTCATCGAACAGCAGGAAATGGCGACTAAAGCAGAAGTGACGCTCATTATCCAAAAACAAGGACAAGGAATCGTCCGAGTCACGAACGATTGTGTCTCGATGTATGGAGTCGCGTATGAGGAGCTTGATGACGTTGGAACAGAGTATGAGAACTTTTTCGATGCAGTTTTACCGAATGCCTCGTTTCCAGTCGAGGTCGTCTTTTGTGGTCGGGATGTTCTAGATAATGACGATTCGATTCACGTGTTGACGTTGCACGACTCCAATTGGCAAGCGGTATTTGAAGAGCAATTATTGCATTTACTGAATCGAGGAGAAATAACGACAGGATTATTTTCGAAATATGCACGTCCCACACGGCAAACGCTTGAGGACTTCATGTCTGAATTCTCGTTATTGATGCCCTATAACTTCATCGTGACCCGCGATGCAACAAATCGATTTGGCATGCTCGATCACTTTTGTACGAATGGAAAGATCGCGCATTTTGGAAAGATGAACGATGGAGAGACGTCTTTCAAGTAACGATGGAAACATCATACATTAGGAGGAAGCATAATGAGCTTAGCGTCATATATTTGCATGGAGAGACAAATTCCTGAGCAGTATCTCAATTTATATGAGGAAGATGAGACCGTTCCCTTATATATCGGTCCCTGTTTTGCGGATGAAGACTGTCTGTATGAAGTAAAAACGAAGCATTTTCACAAATGGTATGTATATGAAATTTCGAGTAACTGGGGCATCGAGATCGTTGAACCTTTTGATTCTGAAATTGCACTGGAGTCGAAAGAAAAGCTGCGTTATTTGTTTACGCTCATGAACGAGTTCTTAGACGAAGGTGAATCGTTTGAATTATATACCTGTTGGATTGGGGAAGAATCCGATCCGCAAGTGAAAAGTATGACGTTATCATTGGCACTTGATCAGTTAGAAGACATTGAGATTCCTGAAAGAACGTATATTTTGATCACGAAACAAAGTGAAAACTAAAAAGCCGCTGATCCACAGCGGCTTTGGTTTATTTGGTTCACTCTTGTGCATAGACGATGTCTGCGATGGCGTGGACTTGCGTAAGTGTTGACTCAGGATTATTGTAATGAATTAGGCGAGGTGACAGAAGCAGTCTTATTGCTTCCATGGGCGATTTGTGAATATGAACGCTGTAATCAGAAGCTAGTAATCATAAATTTTAATGGAGATTTATTTAATGAATTATCTTGATCATTTAGAACAGCATTGCGGAGAATTCACGGAAGTATTTCCAATTGAGGAACTTGAACAAAAGAACGTCCAAATCTTGAAATTCAAAGATGCACCATTTAAGGAAACCTATACGATTGCATCCCTTGGATTACTTTTTCATCCACTCCAAACGGAAGATGGTTCACTGATGCATCAAGAAATAATGATGTCAGCGGAACAACCAGACGTTCAGGATGAGATCATTTATTACTCTGGCAATTGGCTGAATACGCTATGAGAACAGGACATGCATTTGATGCAGCAGAGTATTATCCACTCCCTGAAGGAATATTTGAGAAGTATCAGTTCTCCTCTGTTTATGTCACAAGTCCTGTGTACTTTGATGAATCCTTCTGCCTATTTGAAACAGATTCTAATGTTGGGAACGAGCCTGACACCGTATTGCCAGTATGGTTCGTGCCGATTTTTGAATCTGAGGAGAAATATATTGAAAAACACGGAGCCGATCGATTTGAAGAACTTTTGTTTGAGACAGATGAGTTAGTAGATTTTAACCGTAAACCACTCGTGTAAATGGTTATTGATAGCTATTTGAAAGATAGAACATCGATCATACACGATCTGATAGAAAATCTTAGGGGTTTAGAGAATAATGGAGGATCAAATGGAGACGCCTCGTATACCTGACATCATAGCGAAATTAGAATTGGTTTTAGAAAATAAGCTTTCTAGAGAAGAAGTGTCTGATTGGGCTTATAAATGGATGATGGCTTTAGAAAATAAAGAAGGATGGGAGACTACAGATTACGATATTTTAGTTTTTCAAGGCTTAACTACAATGTATGGCATGGACTTACTCAATGGCCCTACCGAATATCTGCACTGTGAGGAAGATATCCGTGATTGGGTGAAAGAACTCCAAAAAATCGAGAATAACGATCATCAGAAGGTTAGAAAGAAGTTTAACTAAAGTTTTGATATATCGCACAATGACAATAAATCATCTAGTGGATGCTTGAACTCCTCAAGTGAATTAGAAGAATTTCCATAACTGTTTTAAAAACAGGAGGTATGAATGAATAAGAATTAAATCATGGATTCAGGATGGAATCGTCAAACCATATGGCAGGGATGTATACTCGCTTCAATCGCTCATTCTATCTTTGTCGCGAATAATCCAGATTTTGCTTATGAGCATTCGTGGGATGGTGATCATTACAGTACGAATGATGTTCAAGGCTGTAGAGGAACAGTATCATTTGGACTGGATTTTTTTGTGGCGGGCTTTCGAAACGAAGAATTTTTTGAAGAGACTGTAGAAGCGAATGACTTGCTAATCGAAGATCCAGAAAAAGTACAAAAAATGGCTGTAGATGATACTTTTCAATATCTATTAGATAATATTGAAGGAGTCATTCTCCCGGTCGTCACTACTGTCTTGTGGGGAGATGATCGTCAATCTTTTTCTAGTCATCAATACGAAGAAATGATGAATCGGGGATTAAGTCTATTAGAAATACAAGCGTCGGGTTACGAAGCTGGACTGGCATATTGGGAAGAGTACTACGAACTCACGGAACGACAGCTGGTGCTCTTGGAAACACTATATCACTTGAAAATAGAGAATCCATCTCAAACTATTACCTTATCACATGAGGACATTCAAGCATTAGATTCGAATGATAAGGAAGGAATTGAGGAGAGTATAATTTCTTTTGATGAGATTGCTATTCATTGGCCTGATGATGTATCTAACTAATCTGTTGACTTATGTAATCTAGTTATGATTGCAAATAAGCACACATCGTAAAAGAGATGTGTGCTTCTATCTTTTATACTAGATGAGAGTAGCTTACATCCTTTAATTCAGTAGTAGTAGTGTTTAGTACATATTAAAAGTGACTACTTCGAGGATGTTTAATTTGTCTTATACATTTAGAATAGTTCAAGTACATAAAGAAAGAGCTTTGTTTTATGATTATTGAAGCAACTCTATCGCATATGCTGTCATTCTAAATCAAGTTCCTTCATCATGTCGTCGAAAGAGATTGCTTCTGATTTTTTACGATATGTTGCCATGAAATCACGATAGAGTTTTAAATCTATTTCGCCTTCGATACGGTCGATGACGACATCGCGAACGAGTGTAGAAATCGTGATGTTATTGGCCTTTGCATATTCTTTTATGAGTCGTGCATCCTGATCATCCAAACGTATGGAAATGGTACTCATGATTATCAGCTCCTCTGTATTATATTGTAATACAGATTAAGCTTACACATCATAATAGGAAATTATTAAAAATATCCGATGTAGTTTTCCTTAGGCGTAGCTTTACGTAATTTTATTTTGTTGCCTCTGCTTCATACTGCTCTAAAAATTCATCAACAGAGACCTTTTCATTTACTTCACTCGTTGATTTACTCGAGGAAATGGTGTGAGATGATCCTTTCAAATCATCGGGACTTGATTGGATTTCAAGCACTAATGTATCACCTAAACCCGTTTCAAGCCCACTTCCGAATTTGAAAGTTCGTGTTACATAAGCTTCAGCATAATTTCGTTGATTTTCAGAGTACACTTTTACGTTAGAAATCTTATAACTAAATGAATGTAGCTGTTGTTTATCCACTTTTGTACTAGATAGAAAAATTAATACAGCATCGTCGCGTGACGATAATCTGGATTGATTGGTGTGTGCTAACGGCGTATTGTTTAAAAAATCTGCCTTTTGTTGCTCCAGGACGTTCGTGAAAAAAGTGAAGGCTTGCTCCTTTGAAATGGTGCTTCTGGATTCTTCCTGTGAAATATTAGAAGTCGCTATTGCGTTACTGATCAAAAAACCAGAAGATAGAATTACACCTAAAGAGAGTGATAATAAAGTAGTTTTCTTCAATATCAAAACCTCTTTCTGTTATATGGATAATGTTACTATATAACAAAAAAAGCCAATAAAGGGGAGGGTAAAAAAGATGGGTAAATCGAATTCTAAGAAAAAGAACAGAAAGAAAATAGTCCTGATTTATTTCGGAACGCTAGCCATCGTCGTACTACTCATGCCGATCCTATCACCGGTTCTGTTTACGGATGCTTCGCCGAGAGGTGCTCTAAGACACGAACTTTATAAAGAAGGCTATTTCTATCAAAGTTACTTTGCAATCATAACGGAACAAGATCCAGAAGCAGAGCGTTACCATATGTTTTGGTACCATTGGAAAAGTGAAACAGGCGGAACTCCTTTTTCTGTTATTCGAAGAAGGTGAGTGAAGAAAAGTATGCGGTCTCTTGTGGTACAGGTCCATGACCTGATTTTTTGGACAAGAATCTTAAATAAGAAAAGTGAATACATCATGCGAAATAGGAGTGCAGGCTAGTGCGATGGAAGCGTACATAGTTTTGCACTCTTTTTGCGAAAAAAGAAGAAAGGCTATCATCTATATGCTTTAAAATAAATTATGATGTAAGGGAAATATACATCAAACATCATAAATGTGTACCATAGATAGAAAATTATTCAATGAAACTTAATAAAGGAAAATATCGTAATTAATAGTTGTATAATAAATTCATGAAACAAACAAATTCAAAGAATATATGTCGGAGGAGACGTCTATGGTAATACCGTTTCTTGGACTTGGTGTCGGGATATTCTTGTTGACGTTAGGCATTTATTTCATCCGCTCAAAGCATGCGAAAAAGACACCGTTAGAAGGACACGGGGATAGCGTCGACACCGTGGATTCATTCGTTCTCAGTATCATTCTGTCAATTGGCGTCATCCTATTTTGTTCGTTGACCGTCAGACATTATGGTTACGTCTGTGTCTTAGGTGGACTGTTCATACTATACGCTGTTAGCGCAGCTTGGTGAGATCTGTAGGAATGTAGAAAGCAAGATAGAGGGAGCTCAAATCATGATTCAATTAGTAAAACAAATCGACGATCGTGTGCATCACATCGTCTTTCACCAAGAAGGGCGTACTTTATTCTGCCGGGAAGGAGTTGCCCGAAAAGAGCAGGCAATCGATAGCGAGGATATGATGGAAAGGAATGAAGAATCCGCAACGAAGCGGATCGTTTTCAAAAATCCGTTCCTCGCGTATCGTCAGAAAAAAATGTAGGTCCGTGAAAAATTAGACAATGGCTATATCCGGTCACCTTTTGCTCTGTCTGAAACGATGGATTTTCGAGCCGACCGACGAATCATAAAGTTGCGTATTTTAAGCGCTTTATTGATCTTATTCAGTGGATTACTGACGCTGACTGATATCTTGCCGATTCCAGGATACATAACACTCGTCGTTCTGATGATTTTCTGGCTGATTGATCTCGAAGGGAAATCTGCACTTACTCGCATGTATCGCTGGTCAGGAGCACTTTTCATGTTCGCGTTAGCGGGCTCATCAAAAAACTATTTATCACCGATCAATCTCTCGATTAACGGAGCGGTCTGCCTCATTTCAGGGTTCATTCTCCTGTTATATGCGACAGAACAATTGCAGGAACTTACGACGAAAGGAATCACATATCATGACGAATCAAAAAGCCAAGGTGATTGAACTCAAGCGTGACAATGGTCAAACTCAAACGACCGATTACTGGGTCAGTTACCGAATGGGGCGCACGCTGTATCAGGTATCCGTGCAAGAACAAGCGGATGGTCAAACGGATGAAGGGGAGGTCATCAAAGAACGTTTTCCGTTTTATTTCGGGATGAAGAAACGAATGCTTGAGTTAGCGGAAGCGAGAGAAGCCCTTGGTTTTCGACCGTTGACTGAAGCGGAGAAAGCAGCGCCCGTCATCGAGGAAGAGAAAGCGCAGCTCAATCCTGCATTCTTTAAGCCCGCTATTAGGTCCGCCTGGTTGATGCTCGGTCTCGGCATTCTTCTCTTCCTTCTTCCTTCGCCGATCCTGAACGGACTTGCGTTCGGACTCGGCTTATACGTCTGGTATGAGACATTCGGGCAGCCAGGAATGCCGCGCAGCTATCAAAGGTATTTCCACGGGATGCTCGCGGGATTGACGATCTTACAGGTGCTATCAGCGTTAGAGTTCGAGCGCGTCGCGCAACCGTACTATGCGACGATTTGTGTGATTTCCGCGATCGTACTAGTGCTGCTCGTCGTTCAGCACCGTTTGAAAGAAACCGATCAAATCGGTCAGGAGGAAAGTATTCGGGTTAGGAAAATGAAAAACTATTCTGATTTGGATCTTTAAAAACTTATTTGCTTAACTTTCATAAGGCTAGAAGAGTTTGTATTGCTGTAAAATATAGGTATCAATCGCATTCAATCAGCCTATTGAAAAGGAGAGTAAATCATGGATGTACAATGGAACGATAAGACTATCCTTGAACTCATACTCGTCGTCTGGTTGATCGGAGCTATCGTCATCATCGTGAGTCAGGCACGGAGTAAGAAAAGTTTGAAAGCTAGCTTGATTAGCGGAACGATCATCAATCTTCTTTATACGACGGGCATTTCATTACTGTGGTTTTACACGATTGCTGTCGATGGGATCAGTCAGGTGTTAGTCGTCTATTTCTTTGTCGGCATCTTTACAATCCTTGAGTTTCTGTTCGTGATCGTTTTGTTGATCGTAAAACGCAAAAAAACAACAATCTCTTGATTAGTAAAGTAAGGTTAGTTAACACTAAAAAATCTTTAGTTTACATAATAAAGTGGAAGAAGGCATGTGTCTTCTTCTACTTTTTTTGTAATTATGCAATCGATTGCATTCGTATGCTTATATAACACCTAATAAAAGGAATTATATTTCTTGCAAAAAACTAGTTTTTATTTCACACGATTTATGCAAAAATAGAACACAACAAACTGCGAGAATTTTTAGAAAAGTGAATGACTAGACTATTCATCCTTTTGAGTAGAAGAGAGAAGTCATCATTTTTCGAATTCTAAATAACTTATTTTTTGTAAGCCTGGAGGGGAACGTATGAAAGTGTTGAAGATGTGGAACCAAATCAGTTTAGTGAAACAAATCGCGATTGGCTTGATCGTGGGTATTATTTTAGCTGTCACGATTCCTGAAGCGGCGAAATCCTTGACCATTTTTGGGACTTTATTTATTTCTTCCCTGAAGGCAGTCGCGCCGATTTTAGTCTTTTTCTTAGTTATGGCATCAATCGTGCAGCATAAAAAAGGACAGCAGACGAATATGAAATCGATCATTTTCTTGTATCTTCTCGGGACGTTCCTAGCGGGAGCCATTGCGGTCATCGTCAGTTTCCTTTTCCCAGTGAACATTCGATTAACAGAAGGTGCGGAACAATTGGCTGCTCCGGGGAACACGGTTGAAGTTCTTCAGAAACTCGTCTTGAATATGGTTGATAATCCAGTCAATGCGCTCATCCAAGCGAACTACATTGGCATTCTGACTTGGGCGATCGTGTTAGGAATAGCTTTAAAGAATGCGTCCGATACGACGAAGACATTCATCTCGAATTTCTCTGACGCCATTGCGAAAATGGTCGGATGGGTCATCAAATTGGCTCCTCTTGGTATCATGGGAATTGTCATTGGTTCTGTTACGGAAAACGGTCTTTCTTCATTGCTCGATTACGGGAATTTATTATTGGTATTGATTGGCACGATGCTTGTCGTAGCACTCATTGTTAATCCTCTCATCGTGTTCATCAACGTTCGTCAGAATCCATATCCACTCGTCTTCAAATGTATCCGGGAGAGTGGGATTACCGCTTTCTTCACACGAAGCTCAGCTGCAAACATTCCGGTCAACATGGAATTATGTAAGAAACTTGACCTCGATAAAGAGACGTACGGGATCTCGATTCCACTCGGTGCCACGATCAATATGGCGGGAGCGGCCATCACGATTTCCGTCTTAACGTTAGCAGCGGTTCATACGCTCGGTATCCCAGTCGACCTTCCGACAGCTATCATCTTGAGTGTTCTCGCTGCCGTTTGTGCATGTGGCGCATCCGGTGTCGCTGGTGGTTCGCTCCTTTTGATTCCGCTTGCATGTAGTTTATTCGGGATTCCGAATGACATTGCGATGCAAGTCGTAGCAGCGGGTGTTCTAGTCAGTGTGTTACAAGATTCGTTTGAGACAGCACTCAACTCGTCAACAGATGTCTTATTCACGGCGACAGCAGAATATCGAAAACGACTTAAAGAGGGAGAAACGCTCTCGATCAATCGTCAGTCGATGAATGAAGATGTATCTGAAAAAGTCGTCAACGGCTGATTAGCTTCTCTATTATCAGCATGATCTAAATAAGAAAAGGCATCCTTAGCTGAGGATGCCTTTTCTTATAGACAAATTAACCTTCTCCTAAAGCAACGTACTTTTTAAATTTCCCATTGAAACTCACTAGCAAAATGTCATTTCTTTCTTTAGTAGAGTATAGGACGGTACCCTTATAGAGTTTCGTAGCAGTCCCATTATCAAAAGCGTCTTTATCCGAACTTCTTCTTTTAATTTCTCCAACTTTTTCATTCTGAGTGACTTTGGTTTTTTCTGCCCATGCTACGTCTGATTTGTAGATCGTATCATTGAATTGAAAAATGTCTGCTTTAGCATCTTCGCTCAATACTTCGGATGCCGTCGGTTTTTCACTAGTACTTTGCATTATCTCTTCATTATTACAACCAACTAATATCCATACCGTCATAATCGAGAAAGCGAATGATAAAACGACTTTTTTCATGATATAACCTCTTTCTCGTTTTGTAAGTTATTCCATGCCGATACACGTTAACGTCAACTGCTCTTCACGGTTGCCATCCCATTTGATTCGGACATGGTACGTGTCAGTATCTTTAAAGATTTGTAAGGCGGCACTCGTATCAAAGGTGGCGCCATCTCTTTCGGTTCCAATGAAGCTTCGGAAATGGCTAGAGTGTTTAGCATATCGACCATCTGACAACTGACTATCGACAAACCAGGTCACAGGTTTCTGTTGGTGCTCCACTCGTTTTAGATCCTGTCCGATATATATTAGGGCGTAGCCTTCGCTTACCCGGTAAGATAAAGGACGTTCTTTGACTTGCCGTACATGAATCACGGCGTTCCAGGATTCGCCTTTTGCCTGAAAGATGAGGTGTTCGGGTTCAGATGTCGCTGAAGCGCGGTGAATACCATAGAGCGTGAAAAACGTGAGGAAAAGTAAGCATGCAATCAGTAAGGTTCGCTTAAATAAGCGTTCGGACATGAGGATCACCTCTGAACAGTGGTTTCCTTTAGTCTAGCAAATTCAAATGCTTTTCTTAGTCAGAAATCTTAAAAAAGGGGAATCCATTTTTAGGATATCCAGCGTCCGATCTGCTCACCCATCTTGACGCTACGTTCGATGCCTGGAGCGAGTTCGACCGTGTCCGGTGGCAAGACGAGGATGACAGTTGAACCGAACGAAAAGTAACCGAACTCTGCACCACGCTCCAGCAGGCGTCCTTGATGTGTCTGAACGATCGTATTGACGTTCAGCGCACCGACCATGACGTGCTCAATCGAGCGGTGATCGACTTGCAGACGCGTGACGCGGCGATAATTACGTGTCAACGGACGTTTGCTGAATCGTAGCCCCATGTCATTGACGGGTGCCGATTCTCGCCCCAGTGTATAACTCGTCGTGATTTCGCCCGTGACTGGCGAATGGACACGGTGATAGTCGATCGGACTCAAATAGAAAATTAAGGCGACACCGTTCGCGTAATCCTCGGCGCGTTCGCTTGAGCCAATCAGCTCAGCAACAGTATAGTCCTGTCCTTTAATTGTAAACCGACTATCTTGCGTTAATGCCGGGACGATGGAGAGGACGGCGTCACTTGGACTGACGAAGGCATCCGTCGTGGTTGCGATTGGTCGCATACCGGGACGTAACTCGCGTACGAAACAATCGTGCAGCGAGGTAAACGAATCGACAGACTTCAGCGCTTGATCCGTCTGAATGTGATAGGTGCGAATGAAAGGTCGGATGAGAGGGTTACTAAAGCGACTCATCGCAAACCGGTTTAGTGTGTTCGCGACTATTGGTCGAGCATTTAAGTGGACGATCGTATCAAGGATGGCTTTCTTCATGAGGTAAAAACTCCTTTAAGTTGTAATCTACCTCTTAGGATAAGGTCAAATTCTGTTGATAGACGGAGTCGTTTTCTTAAGTTTGTCTTAAGAAAAACACGTACCGAAGATACGGCACGTGTCAGAACGTCATGATCTTCGAGTCAACAAATAAAGTAGGGGTCCGAACGCACCAATCGCGAGGGTGATGATTGCCCAAAGCGGAAAGCTTCGTCCGGTACGACGTGTATCATGGCGGAGCCAAACGATGATGAAGAGGGCG
>Ga0308160_10004250_pt1 | contig 15447 bp, 17 predicted proteins | sample PhyFR1_FD_201036 | JGI IMG/M metagenome (GOLD analysis project Ga0308160, IMG submission 201036) | Phyllosphere microbial communities from UC Gill Tract Community Farm, Albany, California, United States - DLSLF.R1 | ecosystem: Host-associated > Plants > Phyllosphere > Unclassified | place: USA...
CGTCGCTTTCGGCTCTGCGGTAAATGTCCAGGCGCATAATCGTTTCCTTACAGTCAAAGCGCGCTTTCGGGTGAAAGCGCACGGCTCCACAGTATGCGAAAGGCAAGCCGGCGTCTGTTAATTGCCCCACACTCTGCCGGGCGCGGTGCTTACCTGCCCGGCGACAGGCCGAGCACACGGGCCGGCAGCAGCAGGATGGCCTTCAGCAGGCTGAACACGGCATCCACGCCGATGCCCAGCAGGCGCAGCGGCAGCAGGAGCAGCCAGACGAGCGGATACAGGATCAGGGCCAGCAGGGCGAGCGGCCAGCACAGGAACAGAAGTAGCAGCCACAGCAGGAAACCGAACATGGTGTGCTCCATTAGAAGAATGGAGCGAGTGTAGGGCCGGGAGTAAAGACGCGCAGGCCGTATGCGACGAATGGCAGCCTGGGGCGGCCGGCCTGCGCAAAGACGCGACGAACCGGCCGTTTGCGGGGCCGGACCGTCGGTATGGAAGGATTTAGGCGAACTCGACGGTACGCATGCCGGCCGGCACCATCGCCTCGGCCTCGTCGAACACCAGGCTGGTGCGAATGGCCGCCTGCAGGCTCGGGATCGAGCCGCCGGCGCGGTACTGGAAGGACACCTCGACCACGTCGCCCGCCACCACCTCGAGCGGGCGCGCCAGCGGCAGCGTCATGTAATGGTTCAGCCAGTCGATCGTCGTGCCGCGCTCCTGCACGATGGAGAGCACGTTCTTGGTCACGAAACGCAGGGCGTTCAGCGTACCGTCCTGCTCCACGCTGAAACTGCCGCGCCAGGCGATGAGGCTGTCGACCGGCTCGGCGAAATCCAGCACGCTGTAGACGGCCGGCTGGGCCAGCAGGGCGGTGCCCGGATAGGCGACGGCCGTGTCCAGGAACTGGACGATGGGCGCGTAATAGCCGTGGAAATGGTAATCCTGCTGCAGCGGCTGGACCGCCATCACGACCGCTTCCGGCATGAAGATGGGCAGCGGGCCGCCGAAACGTTCGAGGTAGCGCTGCTTGAAGGCTTCGATCACGGCCACCTGCTTTTCGCGCAGCATGGCGACGTGGATCATCTCGCAGATCACGACGTCCACCGGCTCCGGCGGCAGGTAATCGAAGGCGTCCGCATGGATCACCTCGACCTTGTGGCCGTTCGGGTTCTGCGCCAGGAAGCGGCGCGCCTCCTGCACCAGGTCGGGATTGAACTCGACGCAATACACCTTGTCGGCCTGCTGGGCCGCGAAGAAAGACAGCACGCCGGTGCCGCCGCCCAGTTCGAGGACCTTCATGCCGGGCCGCACCGCGTGGGCGATCGCGCCCTGGAAGGCATTCATGCGGTTCTGGTCCATCAGCATATTGTGATGGTAATGAACCGGGATGAATTGGCCGAGGTAGCAGCTTTCGATTTCGCGTTCGTTCAGCATGGGAGATCCTTGTTGGGCGCCACGGACGTTTCCATGTCGCAATATTCGTTACGGTAACGAGATTATGCGATGCTGCCTTGAAGATCTATGCTGAGAGGAAAGGCGGGATTACCCGCCAGTTCGGCCGACGCAAGCGCTGCCTGGCGGCCGGATGGCGGATTCAGCGCCCGCCACGCTGCAGGGCCGCGGCCACGCGCGGCTTGCCGGCGCGTTCGGCGATCTGGACCGCGTCCAGGCCCTCGATGTTCTTGCGCGTCCGGTCGGCGCCGTGTGCGATCAGCACCAGGGCCGTGCCGTCGTGTCCTTCGCGCGCGGCCATCATCATTGGCGTGTAGGTGCCGCTCTTGGGTGGCGACACGGCATCGACTTTCGCACCGCGTGCCAGCAGCAGGCGCACGATGTCGTCCGCACCGGCCGCCGCCGCGTAATGCAGGGCCGTCCAGCCTGGCTGGTTGACCTTCGCCCCCTTGGCCAGGAGAAGCTCGACGGCCGGACGATTGCGCTTGAAGGCGGCCATCATCAGCGCCGTGTTGCCGTTCGCGGCTTTCGTTTCCAGGTTGGTGCCGGGATGGTCGAGGAAGACCTGCACGACCTTCATCGCATCCTCGCGCAACGCCTGCACCAGCCCCGGCTCGCCGCCGATCGGATTGGGCTGGTTGGCGTTCACCACCGTGCCCAGCATCTCGCCCACGGTTTTCGCGTCGTCCAGCTGGACGGCGCGGAAGAAGGTGGTCAGTTCCGACGGGCTCGGTGGCCGCGGCGCCGCGGCCGTGATTCCGCAGGCCAGGCCGGCGGCGAGAACGATTCCTTGAAGGACGAGGCGGCGCCGTGCTTGCATATCAAGCCTTTGCGTGCTGGAACAGGTTAAAGAAGTTCTCGCTCGTGCGGTCCGCGACTTCACGCAAGGGCACGTCCTTCAGATTGGCGATGAATTCCGCCACGTGGGCCACATAGCCCGGCTCGTTCATCTTGCCGCGGTAGGGAACCGGCGCCAGATAAGGCGAATCGGTCTCGATCAGGATCCGCTCCATCGGCACCGCGCGCGCCACCGCCTGCAGGTCCTTCGCGCTCTTGAAGGTGACGATGCCGGAGAAGGAGATATAAAAGCCCATCTCGATGGCCGCTTCGGCCACTTCAAGCGACTCGGTAAAGCAGTGCATTACGCCGGCCACGCCGCCCTCATTCGTCCCCGCGCCCTCTTCCCGCATGATGCGGATGGTGTCGGCACTGGCCGAGCGGGTGTGGATGATCAAGGGTTTACGCGTCGCGCGCGAGGCCCGGATGTGGGTGCGGAAACGCTCGCGCTGCCACTCGAGGTCGCCTTCGAGGCGGTAGTAATCGAGGCCGGTCTCGCCAATCGCGATGATTTTCGGATGCGCCGCCAGTTCGACCAGCTGCTCGACCGTCGGTTCCGGCGTGTCTTCGTAGTCCGGATGGACGCCGACCGAGGCGTAAATGTTGGGATATTGCTCGGCCAGCGCGAGCACCGAGGGAAAGTCCGGCAGGTCGACCGAGACGCACAGGGCGTGGGTGACGCGGTTCTCGGCCATCTTGGCCAGGACTTCGGGCATCCGGGCGGCCAGCTCGGGGAAATTGATGTGGCAGTGGGAATCGATGTACATCCCCGTATTGTACGGGGTGCGGGGGAGACGCGTCACGCGGTCGCCGCCTGGGCATTTCGTAGGCCGCAAACGCGTGGAGTCGGGACTCCACGCGTTTGCAACGCCCGATCAGTCGACGACGCGTTTTCCGAGAATGATCAGATCGCGCTCGATCCCGTCCAGGTTCGCCACACGCGGGAAATTCGCCCAGGTGTCGAAGCCGAACTTGCGGAATAGCGCCAGGCTCGGCACGTTATGCCCAAAAATAAACCCGAGCAGCGTATGCACGTGAATGCGAGGCGCAAACGCGATCGCCTGCTCCAGGCAGTAGCGCCCCATGCCCTTGCCACGCCATTCCTTGTCGATATAGATCGACAGCTCGGCCGTCCCCGAATAGGCCGGGCGGCCGTAGAAGTTCGAGTAGGACATCCAGCCGATCACGGTCGGCTCATCGGACACGTCGTTCGCATCGTGGATCACCCACAGCGGCCGGCGCTCGGGCGTGTGCTCGTTGAACCAGGCTTCGCGCGAGGCGACGCTCACGGGTTCGGTGTCGGCGGTGACTTCGCGCGAGGCGATGGTGGAGTTGTAGATGTCGACGATGACGGGCAGGTCGTCGCGGCGGGCAAGACGGTGAACGTAGGACGGCATTGGAGCAAGAATGAGGGATTACAGGGTATGCGTGGCGCGCGAGGAACGCAGCGCCGCGCCGAGGATTTCTTCGATGCGGGCCTTGGCGCGCTGGCCGGTCTCGTCGGCCGGAAAATGCACGCCGATGCCTTGCGCCTTGCTGTTGTTGGCGCCGGTCGGGGTGATCCAGGCGACCTTGCCGGCGATCGGGTATTTGTTCGGGTCGTCCATCAGCGACAGGATCAGGTAGACCTCGTCGCCGATCTTGTATGGCTTGTTCGTCGGCACGAACATGCCGCCGTTCTTCAGGAAAGGCATATAGGCCGCATACAGGGCCGCCTTTTCCTTGATCGCCAGCGACAGGACCGACGGCCGCGGCACGAGCGCGGCGTTGGGGTCGGTGGTGTTGCCAGTCATGTCGGTCCTTTCCAGCCGTTCAAGCAGCTGCGCAGCAGGCTGCATAATCCAGCAACATGTCCTCGACGAACAGCTTGGCCGAGAGCGGATGGTCGGCCACGGCGCGGCGTTCGTTGGTGGACTTGATTGCACGTAACAGGTTCGCAGTGTGCACGTTGCCGGCCAAGGCTGCAAGTTCCTTCTGGTAGCGCGGGTAATAACGCACCGTGCCGGCCAGCTTGCTCGCCAACAGGTCGTAGAGCCAGCGCTGCTGCCAGGACACGAGGACGCTCAGCGGCGTCTTGCTCAGCTTGTCGGCCTGGCGCAGCGCCGACTCGATGTTCGGACGCGCCAGGAATCCGAGCAGGGCATCGAGTTCTTCGCGGTTGCCGCTGCCGGAACGCTCCAGCGCGGCCAGCGGTGCGCCGCCCTCCTCGCGCAGCCAGCTGTCGGCGTCCGGCACGCCCTGCGCCGATAGCCAGGCCAGCGCGGCGGCGTGCTCGGGCATGGGCAGCGCGAACTTGCGGCAGCGCGAGAGGATGGTCGGCAGCAGGCGGTCCAGGCCGTTCGAGGCGAGCAGGAAGACGGTGCCGGGCGGCGGCTCTTCCAGGGTCTTGAGCAGCGCGTTCGAAGCCGGCATGTTCAGTGCTTCGGCCGGATACAGCACCACCACGCGCAGGCCCTGGCGGTGGGTCGAGATGTTCATGAAGTCGGCCAGGGAGCGGATCTGCTCGATCTTGATCTCTTTCGAGGGCGCCTTGGTCGACTTCGCCTTCTTGTCCTCGCCGCCTTCTTCCCCTTCCGCAGCCGGCTCGTCTTCCAGCGCTTCAGGGCGCACCCGGCGGTAGTCCGGGTGGTTGTGCTGCAGGAACCAGCCGCAGGAGGCGCAACTGCCGCAGGCCTGGCCGTCGGGCTGCACGTTCTCGCACAGCAGGGACTGGGCGAAGGCTTCGATGAAGCCCGACTTGCCGATGCCGGCCGGGCCATGGAACAGGATCGCGTGCGGCATGCGCGCGCGCATGGCCTGGAGCTGGGTCCAGGCGGTTTGCTGCCAAGGGTAGATCATCTTGAAACTCGCATCACAACAACTTCTCCAGCGCCTCACCGATCGTTTGCTGCGTTTGCGCGATGCTGCGCGTCGAATCGATCACGACGAAGCGTTGCGGAAACTGCTCCGCGCGGCGCAGGTACTCGGCGCGGCAGCGGGCAAAAAACTCGCCCTGCTCGCGCTCGAATTTGTCGAGGGTGCGGGTCGCATCCAGGCGCTCGCGCGCCACCTCGAGCGGCACGTCGAACAGCAGGGTCAGGTCCGGCTGCAGCTGCGGGTGCACCCAGGCTTCGAGCGCTTCCATCTTGCTGCGGTCCATGCCGCGCCCGCCGCTCTGGTAGGCGAAGCTGGCGTCGGTGAAGCGGTCGGACAGGACCCAGGAACCGGCGGCCAGCGCCGGCTCGATCACCTGCGCCATGTGTTCGCGGCGGCTGGCGAACATCAGCAGCGCTTCCGTTTCCAAATGCATCTTTTCGTGCAAGAGCAGCTCGCGCAGCTTTTCGCCCAGCGGGGTGCCGCCCGGCTCGCGCGAGGAAACGACGGTCTTGCCGCGCGCCTGGAGGAATTGCGTCACGAAGCCGATGTGGGTCGACTTGCCGGCGCCGTCGATCCCTTCGACGGTCAGGAACTTGCCCCTCATGGCTTGCTCGCGCCGCGCTGGTACTGGTTCACCGCGCGATTGTGTTCGTTCAGGTTTTCCGAGAAATGGCTGGTACCGTCGTTGCGCGACACGAAATACAGGGCCTCCGTCTTGGCCGGCGCCAGCGCCGCGCTCAGCGACTGCACGCCCGGCAGCGAAATCGGGGTCGGCGGCAGGCCGTAGCGGGTGTAGGTGTTGTACGGGGTATCGGTCGTCAAATCCTTCTTCGCGATCTTGCCCTCGTAGCGCTCGCCCATGCCGTAGATCACGCTCGGATCGGTCTGCAGCATCATGCCGGTACGCAGGCGATTCACGAACACGCCGGCGATCATCGCCCGTTCGCTTTTCTGCCCCGTTTCCTTTTCCACGATGGAGGCCATGATCAGTGCCTCGTACGGGGTTTTATACGGCAGGTTGGCGTCGCGCTTTTCCCAGGCCGCGTTCAGGCGGCTCAGCAGCATCTGGTGCGCCTGTTTATAAATCTGCAGGTCGCTCGACCCCTTGGCGAACAAATAGGTGTCGGGGAAGAACAGGCCTTCGGGCTGCTTGTACTCGGTCGAGATCTTCGCCATCAGCTCGGCGTCGCTCATCTTGACCGTTTCGTGGCGCAAGGTCTTGGTGGCGGCAATCGCGTCGCGCATCTGGCGGAAGGTCCAGCCTTCGATGATGGTGAGGGCTTCCTGGGCGTATTCGCCGCGCACCAGCTGGGTCAGCAGGCGCCGCGGCGAGGTGTTGGGTTTCAGCTCGTAGCTGCCGGCCTTGATGCGCGCGCTCTGGCCGGTGACGCGGGCCAGGATCTGGAACAGCATCGGGTTGACCGGCACGCCGGCCTGCGCCATCTGCTGCGCGGCCGCGCCGACGCCGCTACCGGGCGTAACCGTGAAGGGGATCGGCGGCTCGCCCGTGGTGAGCGGCTGCTTCGACCACCAGCTGAACGCGCCGATGCCGACGATGGAAACGACCACGGCCGTGATGAGTGTTTTTTTTATGAAAGCCATTCTGTTTTTCGGGTTGACGCCAGGGTTTTATCAGGTCCGCGGCGCGAAATGCTCGACAACTCTATAATGAGGCCGTAATGATAAAGCCTAAACCGCAAAGCATATTGCATTTATGAGCAATTGGACAGACTATCTAGCAAGCCACGGGGCCCGTTTCCATATCGATGAGGCCACCCAGGTCGAGGATTTCGGCCGTACCCTCTCCACCGCCGACCTCGCAAGCGGTTTCGTCGCCCCCGTCACCGACCTCGGCCTGATCGCGGTCGCCGGCGAAGAAGCGGCCAAATTCCTGCACAGCCAGCTGACCAACGACGTCGAGCATCTGGGCACGGGCGAGGCCCGCCTGGCCGGCTTCTGCACGCCGAAAGGCCGCCTGCAAGCCACTTTCCTGATGTGGCGCAGCGAGGATGGCACGGTCTGGCTGCAGCTGCCGCGCGCCATCCAGGCGCCGCTGCAAAAGCGCCTGACGATGTTCGTGCTGCGCGCCAAGGCGAAGTTGCGCGATGCGACCGAAGAAGAGAACGTCGCCGCCGTGCTCGGTTTCGGCGGCCTCAAGGCCGAAGCCGCCCTGCGCGCGCAAGGCCTCGAGCTGCCGGGCGCGCCCTACGCAGCGACGCAGGGCGAGCGTGGCACCGTGATCCGCCTGGCCGATGCTTTTGGCGCGCCGCGCTTCCTGTGGCTGAGCTCGAACGCGACCGCGCAGGACGCCCTGCCGGCACTCTCCGCCGAACTGGCCTTGGGTGGGAATGCCGCCTGGCACCTGGCTGCGATCCATGCCGGGGTGCCGCAGGTGAGCGCCGCGACCCAGGAACAGTTCGTGCCCCAGATGATCAACCTCGAGCTGCTGGGCGGCGTGAATTTCAAGAAAGGCTGCTATCCGGGCCAGGAAATCGTTGCCCGCAGCCAGTATCTCGGCAAGCTGAAACGGCGCACGGCGCTGGCCAGCGTCGAGAATGCCGCCGCGCGCGCCGGCGACGAGGTCTTCTCCACGAGCGACCCCGAGCAGCCTTGCGGCATGGTGGTGAACGCCGCGCCGAACGGCCTGGGAGGCGCCGACCTGCTGGTCGAGATGAAGCTGGCGTCGCTGGAGGAAGAGGTGCACCTCGGCTCCGCCGCGGGTGCGCCGCTGCGCTTCCTGCCCATGCCCTACGCGCTGGACGCGCTCGATCTCTAGCATGGTCGACCTCTACGTGTATTACAAGGTGCGCGACGAGCACGCCGAGCGCCTCGCGCCCCTCGTTTGCGCCCTGCAGGCCCGGGTGATCCAGCCCGGCCACGCGCGCCTGCTGCGCCGTCCCGAAAGCAAGGAAGGCCTGCAGACCTGGATGGAAGTCTATCCCGACGTGCCGGCGAGTTTTGCGGCAGAACTGGACAAGGCGGTGCTCGGTGCCGGCCTCGAAGGCCTGGTCGAAGGTCCGCGCCACGTCGAAGTATTTACGGAGATTCCGCCATGTGCCTGATCGTCTTTGCCTGGCGCGTGATTCCGGGCGTGCCCGTGATCGTGGTCGCCAACCGCGACGAGTTCTACGACCGCCCCGCCGCCCCGGCCGCGCCCTGGCCCGAGCACCCGAACCCTGATCGCCGGCCGCGACCTGGAGCACGGCGGCAGCTGGATGGGCATCACGCGCGAAGGCCCCAGGGGCCCGAAATTCGCCGCGCTGACCAACATCCGCGCGCCGGGCGAAGGCCGCGCCAACGCGCCCTCGCGCGGAGAGCTGGTGGTGGATTTCCTGAAGGGTACGCTGAGCGCCGCCGAGTACCTGGAGCTGATCGCCGCCCGCGGCGACGTCTACAACGGCTTCAACCTGGTGCTGGGCGACCGCGAGAACCTGTACTGGTACTCGAACCGCGCCGGCGACGACCCGCGCAATGGCCAGCCGCTGGAAGCGGGCCGCATCTACGGCGTCTCGAACGGCTTGCTGGATGCGCCCTGGCCGAAGGTCACCCGCACCAAGGCCCAGTTCGCCAGCCTGCTGTGCCAGGGTGCGCCGGAGGATGCCTATTTCGAGATGCTGGCCGATACGACCCGGGCGCCGGACATGCGCCTGCCGGAGACGGGCGTGCCGCTCGACCTGGAGCGGGTGTTGTCGGCGGTGTGTATCGAGACGCCGGGGTATGGAACGCGGACCTCGACGGTGGTGAAGTTGTATGAAAACGCTCCCGCGGAGCTGCACGAGCGCATCGTCCGCCCTTGACGGTGGCGTAACGTAGGGTGGGCATGCCCACGCGTGAATGTCGCATTGTGTTGGCTTCGTTTGGGGAAAGACCCTGCCAACACGATGCGGGCGCCACGCGCGGGCATGCCCGCCCTACATTTTCGCCTTCAGCATCTCCGTCACATGCGGCGTCGCCGCATACGGATCCGGCGGATTCTTCCCTTCCACGATCGCTTCCATGCGCTCGCGCACGCCACCCAATGCCTGCGGGTGCGAGTAGATGTAGAAGCGCCCTTCGCGGACCGCGTCGAAGGTGATGCGCGCCACGTCGCTGGCCGATACCTTGCCCGACTCCACCGCTTTCGAGGTCAGCGCCTGGGCCGCCATCTGGCTCGCGGTCGGCCGCGCGTCCGGTTTCAGTTCTTCCGGACGGTTGCGGTGCGACTGATGGATGCCGGTCGGAACGAAGTACGGGCAGAGCACCGAGGCGCCGATCGGCGCGCCGACCAGTTCCAGGTCGTGGTACAGGGTCTCCGACAGCGAGACCACCGCATGCTTGGAGACGTTGTAGACGCCCATCGCCGGCGCGTTCAGCAGGCCCGCCATCGAGGCCGTGTTGACGATGTGGCCCTCGAAATCGGGATCGCGCCGCGCACACTCGAGCATGGCGTGGGTGAAGACGCGCACGCCGTGGATCACGCCCCACAGGTTCACGCCCAGCACCCATTCCCAGTCGGCTTCCGTGTTTTCCCAGACCAGGCCGCCCGAGCCGACACCGGCATTGTTGAACACCAGGTGAATGCCGTGGAAGCGCGCGATGGCCGCGTCCGCCAGTTCCTGCACGTGGGCGCCCTTGCTGACGTCGCAGACCATGGACAGCACTTCGCAGTCCTTGGCCAGCAGTTCGTCGGTGGTGCGTTCGAGCGCGTCGGCCTGGACGTCGGCCAGCACCAGCTTCATGCCCAGCCCGCTTGCGACGAGCGCGAATTCACGGCCCAGGCCGCTGCCGGCCCCGGTGATGACGGCCACCTTGCCGCTGAAGTTCTTCATGCTGCCTCCTCAGACCGCGGACACGCCGCCGTCGATCGCCAGGATCTGGCCCGTGATGTGCTTGCTGGCGTCGGAGGCGAACAGCACGACCGCACCCTTCAGGTCTTCGTCGTCGCCCAGGCGGCCCAGCGGCGCGCCCTTGACCAGCTTGTCGACGCCGATATTTTCCAGCACGCCCTTGGTCATTTTAGACGGGAAAAAGCCTGGTGCAATCGAGTTGACGGTGATGCCGTGGCGGCCCCATTCGCCCGCCAGCGTGCGCGTGAAATTGATCACGGCGCCCTTCGAGGTGTTGTAGGCGATGGTCTGCATCGTGCCCGGACCATTGCCCGCCAGGCCGGCGATCGAGGAGATGTTGATGATCTTGCCGTAGCGGCGCGGGATCATCGACAGTTTTCCCACTGCCTGCGACACCAGGAAGATGCTGCGCACGTTCAGGTTCATGACCTTGTCCCAGGCCTCCAAGGGATGCTCTTCGGCCGGGGCGCCCCAGCTGGCGCCGGCGTTGTTGACGAGGATGTCGATCTGGCCGAGGCGGCGCATGGCTTCCTCGACGAACGGCTGGACATTCGCTTCCTTTTGCAGGTCGACGGCGATGCTTGACGCCTCGATACCGCGTTCCTTCAGGTGCGCCACGGCTTCGTCGAGCTCGTCCTGCTTGCGCGCCGAAATCACGATCCGCGCGCCCTGCTCGCCGAGCGCTTCGGCCATCTGCAGGCCGAGCCCGCGCGAGCCGCCGGTCACGAGGGCGGTTTTACCTTGCAACGAAAAAAGTTCCTGAGTCTTGCGCATGCTGTCTCCGTATTTTTATGCTTCGGTTTGGTTGTTCAGACTTCGTAATCCATGCACTGGCGCCCTTCGCGGATGGCGCCGATGAAAGGCACCAGCGCCTTGTGCGTCGGATGCACGGCGTAGGCCTCGAGCGCCGCCTTGTTTTCGAATTCCGAATACAGGACGACGTCGTAGGTCGCTTCCAGCCCCGGCTGGGCCAGAGTGACTTCGAAGGTCAAAATGCCGGGGACGATGTCGGCGCACTCGTCGAGGCGGCGCTTCATCTCGCGCGCATTGGTCAGGCGGTCCGCGCCTTCGGCCTCGTCCTTGAGCTTCCACATGACGATGTGTTTGATCATATCTTTCTCGAATCTCAGCAGTCGGTTTGAATGGTTTTAGATATCACAGCACCTCGAACAGGCCCGCCGCGCCCTGGCCGCCGCCGATGCACATCGTGACGACGACGTACTTGACGCCGCGGCGCTTGCCCTCGAGCAGCGCATGGCCGACCAGGCGCGCACCGGAGACGCCATACGGGTGGCCGACCGCGATCGCGCCGCCGTTCACGTTGAGGCGGTCCATCGGAATGCCCAGCTTGTCGGCGCAATACAGCACCTGCACGGCAAAAGCTTCGTTCAACTCCCACAGGCCGATGTCGCCGACCGTCAGGCCGGCTTTCTGCAGCAGTTTCGGGACCGCGAACACGGGACCGATGCCCATCTCGTCCGGCTCGCAGCCGGCCACGGCGAAACCGCGGAAGGCGCCCAGCGGCTGCAGGCCCTTGCTGTCGGCCATGCTGCGGCTCATCAGGATCGAGACCGAGGCGCCATCCGAGAACTGGCTGGCATTGCCGGCCGTGATCACGCCACCCGGCAGCGCGGTGCGGATCTTCGACACGCCTTCGATAGTCGTGTCGGCGCGGATGCCTTCGTCGGCCGCGATCGTCACCTCACGGGTCAGCAAGCGTCCCGACGCCTTGTCGGCCACGCCCATCACAGTCGTCATCGGCACGATCTCGGCCTCAAAACGGCCGGCGGCCTGGGCGCTTGCTGCGCGCTGCTGGCTCTGCACGCCATAGGCGTCCTGGCGTTCCTTCGGGATGTTGTAGCGCTTGGCGACCGTCTCGGCCGTCTGCAGCATCGGCCAGTAGATTTCCGGCTTGTGGGCGCGCAGCCAGGGATCCTGCAGCATGTGGGTGTTCATTTCCTGCTGCACGCAGGAGATCGACTCGACGCCGCCGGCGGCCAGGATCTCGTTCTCGCCGGCGATGATGCGCTGGGCCGCCAGCGCGATGGTCTGCAGGCCCGAGGAACAGAAGCGGTTGACCGTCATCCCCGGCACCGTGGTCGGGCAGCCGGCGCGCAGCGCGATCTGGCGCGCGATGTTGGCCCCGGTCGCGCCTTCCGGATTGGCGCAGCCCATGATCACGTCCTCGACTTCACCTGCCCCAATACCCGCGCGCTCGATGGCGGCGGCAAGCACGTGGCCGCCGAGCGTGGCGCCGTGGGTCATGTTGAAGGCGCCTTTCCACGACTTGGCCAGGCCCGTGCGGGCGGTCGATACGATCACTGCGTCTTGCATGCTGGTCTCCCTGGTTGTTGGTGTGTTGGTGTCTGGACCAGACGAGAATAGCACAATTAAGTACGACCGTTCGCAAATCTTCTGACCGGCCTCAACGTGTTGTTCCGGATCTTTGTTGGGGCCGGTACTGTCCAATCAATGAGAGATGAATCCGCTCCGGCTCTGACAAGCGATCGCGTCAATTAACTGTAAGTTTCGGGTAAGTTTGGAGCAAGCATGACGTAAGTTTAACGGTCCACACTGCGACGCAGCTGATTACATTTCGGCTACATCCGACGCATTAAATATTATACGGAGACAAAAATGGCTATCACACCCGGCATGACCGCGGGCGGCAAGGCAGCGCCTGCCGCCCAGGGGATGACCAAGGAAGAACGCAAGGTGATCTTTGCGTCCTCCCTCGGCACCGTTTTCGAATGGTACGACTTCTACCTCTACGGTTCGCTCGCCGCCATCATCGGCAAGCAGTTCTTCCTTGGTGATCCCACCACCTCGTTCATCTTCGCCCTGCTTACCTTCGCAGCCGGCTTCATCGTCCGTCCATTCGGCGCGCTGGTCTTCGGCCGCCTGGGCGACATGATTGGCCGCAAGTACACCTTCCTGGTCACCATCCTGCTGATGGGCGCCTCGACCTTCGTCGTCGGCCTGCTGCCGGGCTACGCCACGATCGGCATCGCGGCGCCGATCATCCTCGTCACGCTGCGCATCCTGCAGGGCCTGGCGCTGGGCGGCGAGTACGGCGGCGCGGCCACCTATGTCGCCGAGCATGCCCCCGAAGGCAAGCGCGGCGCCTTCACCGCCTGGATCCAGACCACCGCGACGGCTGGCCTGTTCCTGTCGCTGCTGGTGATCCTGGCCACCCGCACCGCCATCGGCGAAGAAGAGTTCGCCGCCTGGGGCTGGCGCATTCCCTTCCTGATCTCGGTCGTCCTGCTGGGCGTCTCGGTCTGGATCCGCCTGTCGATGAACGAGTCGCCGGCATTCGCCAAGATGAAGGCCGAAGGCAAGACCTCGAAGGCGCCGCTGTCGGAAGCCTTCCTCAACTGGCGTAACGCCAAGATCGTCATTCTGGCCCTGGTCGGCCTGACGATGGGCCAGGCCGTGGTCTGGTACACCGGCCAGTTCTACGCCCTGTTCTTCCTGACCCAGACCCTGAAGATCGACGGCGCCACCGCCAACATCCTGATCGCCATCGCGCTAGCCCTGGCCACGCCCTTTTTCATCATCTTCGGCTCGCTGTCGGACAAGATCGGCCGCAAGTGGATCATCCTGGGCGGCTGCGTCATCGCCGCAGCCACCTACTTCCCGATCTTCAAGGCCATCACCCACTACGGCAACCCGGCCCTCGAGCAGGCGATCGCCACCTCGCCGGTCACCGTCGTCGCCGATCCGGCCACCTGCCACTTCCAGGTCGACCCGACCGGCACCAAGAAATTCCCGTCCTCCTGCGACATCGCCACGCGCATGCTGACCAACGCCTCGGTGAGCTACACCACCGTCGCCGCCCCAAGCGGCTCGGTCGCCGAGATCCATGTCGGCGACAAGGTCATCCAGTCGTTCAACGCGACCATGACCCCGGACGGCATCGACTTCGTCAAGGACGACAAGGCCCGCCAGACCGCGCTGAACAAGGACGTCGTCGCCAGCCTGAAGACGGCCGGCTATCCTGAAAAGGCCGATCCGAACGCGATCAACAAGCCGATGCTGGTGCTGCTGCTGTTCATCCTGGTCATCTACGTGACGATGGTCTACGGCCCGATCGCGGCGATGCTGGTCGAGATGTTCCCGACCCGTATCCGCTACAGCTCGATGTCCCTGCCTTACCACATCGGTAACGGCTGGTTCGGCGGCCTGCTGCCAACGATCTCCTTCGCCCTGGTGGCGGCCAACGGCAACATCTACTATGGCCTCTGGTATCCGATCATCATCGCCCTGATCAGCGTCGTGATCGGCGGACTCTTCGTTCGCGAAACCAAGGACAACAACATCTACGCCGCCGACTGAAGCCCGGTCCGCGCCGTACGTGAAAATGCCGCTGGAAACAGCGGCATTTTTCTTGCGTGCTTCGCGCGCGGGCAGCGACCGGGTTGGCGCCGGCTAATGCACCTGGTGTACCGGCAGGACGATCGTGAACGTGCTTCCCTGGTCCGGGCCGCCGCTATCGGCGCGAATGCTGCCGCCGTGCGCCTCGACCAGCTGGCGCGTGATCCACAAGCCGACGCCGAGCCCGCCTGCGGGCATCGCCTCGGCCTCGCTTCCGCTGCGCGCGAACAGGTCGAACAGGCGGGCCAGGGTGCGGGACGACATGCCGATGCCATTGTCGCTGATCCGCACCAGCACCTGCGCATCCTGCCTTTCCACCTGCACCCCGATCTTTACCGGCGCGCGCGAGTACTTGATCGCGTTGGCGAAGACGTTGCCGAAGGCTTGCGCCAGCCGCGTCGGGTCGGCATACACGGGGATCGCATCCGGCGGCATCGACAGCGACAGCGTATGGGTCCTCGCGGACACGAGCGCCCGTGCGGCCTCGACCGCAGCCAGGACCGCTTCCTGCAGGATGATGCGGTGCCGCTGCAAGGGCGCCCGTCCGTGACAGACGTACGAGGTATCGAGCACGTCCTCGATCAGGCGGTTGATGTGGCCGAACTGCCTTTCCACCAGCGCCAGGATGGCTTGCGGCATGACGGTCGATCCGGGACGGTCCAGCAGGGCCAGGCTGTTGCGCACCACGGTCAGCGGGCCGCGCAGCTCGTGCGCCAGCACGGCGAGGAACTGGTCCTTGCGCCGGTCCGCCTGCTCGAGCGCGTCGAGCAGGCGCAGGCGGTCGACCTGCGTCCAGGCGCGTTCGCTGATGTCGCACGCCAGCCTGGTGTCTTCCTCATGCCATGCTCGTGGCGTTTCGCTCAGGATGGCCGTGAGGCCCGCCAGCCGCCCGGATGACACATGCGGACACAGCAGGAATGCACGCAGCCATGGCGGCAGGCCGTATGGCAGCGGGCCGTCGCCGGAATCGACCGTATCACCCCGTTGCAGCCGTGCAAGCGCACGCTCGCCGAACGCCGCCAGGGGTATGGTCTCCAGCTCGGCCTCCTCCAGTTCGCCATCGAGGCCGACCATCGTGCAGCGTACGCCGCCGAAATAC
>Ga0308160_10004251_pt1 | contig 15445 bp, 18 predicted proteins | sample PhyFR1_FD_201036 | JGI IMG/M metagenome (GOLD analysis project Ga0308160, IMG submission 201036) | Phyllosphere microbial communities from UC Gill Tract Community Farm, Albany, California, United States - DLSLF.R1 | ecosystem: Host-associated > Plants > Phyllosphere > Unclassified | place: USA...
TCGTCGCTGCGTGGACGACCTTTGGAACTTTCCGTATCCTCAACACTTGGTCATGGCGAATCCCCTCTCTCATTCAAGGAGTTCCACCCCTCATCCAATTGTGCTTGATCCTCTTCTTCCCCGAATCCCCTCGATGGTTAGTCGACCAAGGCCGGGATGAAGAGGCCATCCACACTATCGCCAAGTACCACTGCGCCGGTAACCGTGATGATCCCCTAGTCGCTTTCGAATACGACGAGATTAAAGAAGCACTTCGATTGGAGAAGGAAGTGGCCAGGGCCAGCTCTTACAAATCCATCTTCACCAACAAGGGTAACCTCAAGCGAATGAGGATCATCATCGCCCTTGCCTTCTTCTCCCAGTGGTCCGGTAACGGTTTGGTCTCATACTATCTCAACATTGTCCTCGACGGTATTGGAATCACATCCGAGTTCGACAAGAATCTATTCAACGGTATTCTCCAAATTTACAACTTGGGTACAGCGTACATGGGTGCTCTAGTTGTCGAACGAGCCGGTCGACGAACCCTCTTCCTCACATCGACAGCCGGCATGTGTCTCACCTACGCCGTCTGGACCGCTTGCTCCGCAACCTACCAACAATCGGTCGTCTATGTTCCCGGAACTGAGGGGACCGATAACCAGGAGATCCAGTCAGCCAACACCAGTGCAGGAAACGCTGTCGCCGCCATGATCTTCATCTACTACGGTTTCTATAATATCGCCCTGTCACCACTCCTGGTCTCGTACACCGTCGAAATTTTGCCATTCCGAATCAGGTCCAAAGGTCTCATGATCATGCAGATCTGTGTATCGGCGTCTCTCGTTTTCAACCAATACGTCAACCCAATCGCCCTCGGAGCAATCGAGTGGAGATACTACATTGTCTACACCATCTGGATCGGTTTCGAGTTCGTCTACCTTTACTTCACAGTGGTCGAGACGAAGGGTAAAAACGGTCATCCCCTGCCTTTGGAAGAGATCTCTGCCCTGTTCGATGGCGACGAGGTCAGGGACGATATCGCTGCTTCTTCCGAAGCTGCTGTCACGGAGAAGCCTTACAAGGGCGATTTGGCAATGATGGAGGGTGGAATGGGTAGCTCCGGCAATCTCGCTTCGGAACAGCAGATTGAGAGGACCGACAGGAAGCTCTGATTTTCTAGCTGGTAATAGTCGATATAGTCGACAGCTGGGCAACTGTTCGGTGTTGTTTCATGTATTGCCTAATTTTTCGCCAAACTTTGCAATCAAAGTGCTTCTCCTTTCACATCATTGCCCGCTATCAATTGCATCTCTTCTTCATACGTGTAACCAAATTTGCCTCCCCTCTCCTACGCGCAGTTTTGAATCCAACCAGCAGCAGTGAAGCCCGCATACCCGATGGCGGCTAGCAGTAGTCCCGCCTTAGCGACCTTGGCACCTCGTGTCTTTCGCTCGTCCCACAATTCTCCCTTGGCTCCGGCATGGTCGATAGCTTTGACATCATCGTGAGTGAGTTCAATGTCACCAACGCCGAGATAGCCTTCGAGTCTTTCCTTCTTAGAGGATGTGGTCACGATGATAGCACTGCGACGTCAGCCGATTTCCGGGTCAAATCAAAAGGGACACTGACTGCTTTGCCTTTGACCAAGCGAGTAGGACTTGCTCAGGCTTGACATTGAGCCTCTTGGCGATCTTGTTGACAGGTTTGTCGACTGGTCCACCGGGCTTTGAGGTAAGGGGGATCAAGCTCGAGTATCCTTCGGGTACGATGTGGTGGTGCTTCATGTAGGCCAAAAGGGGCTCGGTCGACTTTATAACGTAGGGATGGAGCAAGATCTGGTTGACAACCGGCTTGACATTGGCGACAGACAGCAAAAGTTCCAAGTTGTCCACCGAGAAGCTGTCCATGTCAGACTCGTCACTTGACCAAGCGTAATAGGCCAGACTCACTTGGAAACACCGATCGACTTGACTTTGCCCTCTTTGTGCAACTCCTCCATCTGCTTCCAAGCACCTGGAATGTCTCCCTTGGTAACATTAGGGTGATGGATGAGGTACAAGTCGATATACTCAACCCCAAGTTTCTCGAGACTTTCCTCGCAGGATTGTCGGGCGTTCTTGTTGTCGAGGCCGGACCATTTGGTAGTCAGCCAGTACTCCTTACGAGCAAGACCTGACTCCTTGAGAGCCTGTCCGACTTCTTCCTCATTGTGATACACTGGGAGTGAGCAGGATGCGATACATATAAACGTACCTTGAGCGGTATCGATGTGATCGAAACCGATATCAATCGCCTGATCTACCTGACCTGTGCAAACATCTTTGGGGATTTTCCAAGATCCAAAACCAATTTGGGGGATCTTTCGACCGTCATTCAAGGTAATCTCGTGAAAGGGCATCGTGTTGGACTGTCTATATGAGTGATGGTAGAATGAACGAGCTATAAATCGATCCCCAGCACCTCCTGACCCTCCACTTCTGCCCACATGATCCATCCCTCAACCTCCACTTCTTTATTGCCTCTTTGAGAAGATTGAGCGCCGGATTTGACCGGTCACCTCCACCTCCGGTGACAAAGGGGTTTTGCTGCAAACACCCCATCTCTTGACTTGTCGTTGACATCCATTACTCGAACGCGATGGAGAGTTTGGTAGACCTAGTCACTACTTCGTTCCAGGCTGTAGCTGCGGTCGCCGTTGTGTTCACATGTGGATACGCGATCAACACACAACAGGATGTCAAATTTGCATCGGTAAGCAGCATCGCAGCCTTGCTGTTTATATCGCTCATGAACACAGAGCATCCTGGCCGTGGCTCGCTCTATGTTGCTGCCAGCGCTGCTCTTCACGACATTGGCGACAACTACAATGACCTGGCGTACTCTTCTCATGCGTAAGCCGAGGCTCTGTGTAATGAGACACAGCTAATCGAGGCAGAATGGCCAACCTTGGTACTAGCCATCATCACTCATGCCGCCTCTACGGCATACGGCCTCATCTGCCTGAAGTGGAACCGAGGATCCTCTTGGATCGTTGAGACTCTGACAATGAACAGGTGAGTCTGCTGCTGCGCAGCGGTAGCCGAGCTAATTCTTCACCAGCGTTACTTCGTATCCCCTCTTGCTATTGCAAGCAATGTATCATCTGTCCGTGGACGACACCAGAGCTCTTTACCACCTAAAATGGAGGGTGTTGGATCCGGTATCGAATGTCTATCTCCGCTCGGTAGACTATGTCGTCGTCAACATCGTACTCACGTATCTGCTTCGGTAAGCAGAACAAGCTTCTTCGTACGATACACCCTTGACTAACGGCCCAGGGCTTTGCTTGTATCGCTTGCGCACAATCTGCTCCAAACCACTTCCGAGGACAATCGGGAAGACTACAACGATCTGGACGATCAGGAAACTCTGTCGGACTACTCCGGTGGACACGATGCCGACGAGAGTACCCGGCTCATTGGCGGGGGAAGGAAGCCGACAATCAGGGCTCGCGTTATGGATGGAGTGATTTCCAATCCCTTCTTCGTTGCTGTGCTAGCTGGCGCCTTAATCGGACTCATCAAGCCCATTCAACAAAGTCTGATCGGCGATATCGAGCACTCGACAGGAGGGTGGCAGACTCTCGGAGGAGGTTTGATTCTCCTGGCCGGCGCTTATGCTGCGATCGAGATGGTCGCAGTCGGTGCCACCATCCGAGCCGGGGAAGCCAAGTCAGTCGTCTTGATGCGAGAGCACTGGCAGTTGACTGATCAATAGACCCGTTGAGGACGAAGTACCCCCTCCTCTAGGCTTAGTATTGGTCACTACATTCTGGCGGTACATCGCCATTCCGGCAATCACTATACCTATCATCTATGGCTTCCGACATATACCTTCCACTCGGCTCTTCCTACAAGATCCCGCCTATGTAAGTTTCTGCCTCATCTTCGTTATCGATTTTTGCTGACGGTGTAGTCATTCGTCCTGGTCGTTGTATCTATCAGCCCTCCCGCACCTCCAGCCAATCTCTCGCCTCTCCGAGCAGCAGTCCATTTCTGGCTTCATTATGTCGCCCTTATCACGTCTGTTACACTGGCTATCGCCGTCGCCATACCTGGACGAGGAGTATCTTACCAGACCGACTTCGATGTGAAAGGTGCTTTGAAGTCAGCGCTTGGCGGAGGGATAGCTGGCGCTGCTGCCATGATCATCCAAGTCCTCAGCTTGATGCCTATGCGAACGATCATGAACTATCAGTACCGATATGGAGGGGGGATGGTCTCTTCGGCCAAGAAGCTATATAGCGATGGAGGCTACAAGCGTTACTACGCTGGTTTGGGTCCTGCTCTGTAAGCCTTTTGCGCAATCTGATGAGTTTTATATTCAGAGTGCTGAAACTGCAGATTCCAGGCTCCCCTATCAAGGTTCGGGGACACCGCGGCTAATGCTGGTATTCTCGCTTTGCTTCAATCTCTCACCTGGCCCGTCCTTATCAAGACTGTGGCCGCCAGTCTATCTTCAGCGGCATTTCGCATGACCCTCACGCCGATCGATACTCTCAAGACCACTCAGCAGACACAAGGTGGAAAGGCAGGCTTGAAATTGCTGAGGGATCGAATCAAGGAAAATGGAATCGGTTGTTTGTGGTGGGGAGCTTTGGCTACCGCCGCAGCTACTTTTGCTGGTAATTGTAAGCCTATCATACTACTTTGACCCTTCAGAAAAGAGACTGATCTCTTCAGACCCTTGGTTTGGGACGTACAACTTCCTATCGGAAAAGATTCCAATCCCACACGATTTGGTCCCGAGGCTTTTCGTATGTCTGATCGTGCACCCCATCTTTCCGATGCTCACCAAGATGTAGAGACAGGCTTTTATCGGATTCGCCGCGTCAGTGGTATCAGATACAGTCAGCAACAGCTTGAGGGTCGTCAAGACTTATCGACAAGTTCACGAGAAGAATGTCGGATACTGTGAGTGAATTCATCCTGAAGCAACGGGCGATATCCCTTACTAGAACAGGGACCGCAGCAAAGGAGATTGTCGCTGCCGAGGGCGTTTTGGCATTGTTTGGGCGAGGACTACCCACTCGACTCCTGACAAACGGGCTGCAGGGACTGTTGTTCAGTGTCTTGTGGAAGCTATTCAGTGATATGTGAGTGTTGCGGCAGTCAACAGGGTAAGCTGATATTCAGAATCGCTGGCAAATAATGGTACGGACACACTTATCGATAGTAGGCTCAGGCTTTGCGCCCCTGTACATGCATATACATTATCTGCTCGATAGCGATAATCACTCGCATTCTCCAATACCCCTTATCCCAGGCCGATTCCATCGGGTGAATCCATGATCGAGCTAATATATCATCACTGATTCAGCCGGAGGAATAGGTCGTGTCCATCACCCGTACCCCATGGTAACCCAAGGTCAGGCAACAGGCTCCCGACATCCCACTCGGGGATGAACGGCATCGCGTTATTGGCATCGAACATGAATGGGGCCATATCACTAGATTGAGGATTGAAGAAATCCTCCATATTCACGCCGACAGAGTTGTTCGCATCGGTCACCAACGACTCATTGGTCGGCGGGAGGGATCTGCGAGACAGAATTACACGGAGACCACTTTGGAGTTGTTTCGCCATTGCATCGACCACAGTCATCGAGTCTTGAGATATAGGCGGATGTCTTGCTTCGGCTTGTTTCTCCAGGTCCGAAACTAGCTCTTGAAGGGTAGCAATACGGAATAGGTCCCAATCGCTCAGCGGTTGGCTGGTGGGTCGATTGATTGATTGGATGATGTAAATGGCGCAAAACGCTACCATACAGGTGCTACGGTATAATCTCAGCTTGATCTCATATCGTCGGATGGGGGACGCCTCACTCGAAAGTAGCGGAATTGAGCAGCCCCACCCAAGTCTTGTAGTGCATGATGGAAGCACAACAGACTTCAAAGGCCATGTCCTCGCAAATGGCTCGAGCTTGCGGATCGTCTTTCGATTGATCACCCTTCTTCAGCAGCGTTAAAGCGAGGACGAATGCGGAGAAACGGGCTATGATGTCGTATTCGTGTGTACCTGGTCCCATATCAGCTTGGGAGGTTGGGCATATTTCCAGCCGACTTGCTCTGTATAGGTGACGTCCATTTTGTTCTCCAAGCCGATATCGCGTTGTTGATCACCTCGATTCCAATCAGAAAGGTACTTGGGGTATGCGTAGCCAAGTGTTCGAGAGTACCGCTCTATCCGGTCAGCAGCTTCACGGGACTAGGGGAACTTACGATGACTCGTCTCAGAGATACAGAAGCGCAGATAGGCTCGTCGAACCGATAAGCGGCCTGGGCTGTCAGCTATGCCAGCAAAGTCCACTTTCTTGTTGTTCACCTACTCGATGGCTGCCCCACCTGTTCAAGACCGTGGAGGAGAATATGGCCGCCTCTGGAAAGACAGGATACCGTCCGGCTACCATGGCCATGTTCTGAACGTGAGCACGAGTAGCTGTCATCTCGTGTAATACTTGCCCTATCATGGATGAAGAGGAGATAGCACACTCGATGAGCATTTCTCACCAATATGTCCTTCGTCGACATGGAATACATGGGGTCGCTCTGAATACAATGCGGCAAGGGACAGTCCAGACGAAGCTCGACTGCCATACCGATCGCCCGTGAGATGTATGTCCATGTCCTGTCTCGAGCTAGCACCGTTGGCACATCAGACCAGCTTGCCAATAGCAAGTAAGCTTGAACGATCTCGACGGATTTGTTGTTGTTTCGAATAACATCCATCTCGAGCCTTTGAACATGCAAGAATAGCTCATCGTGCAATCGTCGTGAGAGGTTGAGGCTGATGTGGGTACTCGCGATTGCCAGGATGACGGCGAGAAGATACGAGCTGCGGCTGCGGATGTAGGACAGGGTATGTAGGTGCGGGTCGAAGTACATCGACCCGTTGGTGATCAAGTCCATGAAGCTAGCTGTCAGATCTCCTTCACGCACAACAGGTAGGGACTGTCGACATACGATCGGTACAGCCTCTCCGCATCCACCAGAGTTATGACCTGCAGCGATACAATATCATTTTCCGGACAAGCATCTGGCTTGCTCATCTGTTTGTAAGACATCTCTTAGAGGAAAGCCACCGCACTCACATCGCTACGTCCACAAAACACGGGCAAATTCTGCACCTCCATCTGAAGAGGCAGTCCCTGGCCCGAAAGCAGACTTGAGATCCTCCGTTCCACTGCTCCTTCGCCTAAATCTGGGTGTATTTTGGAGCACCATTTGTGGTACGAGCCGAGAATATGCTCTTTGTCGGCGGTACGAGCACTCTGAAGATCGGAATGAAAGCTACTTGGTCCAGCTTGACTGTCATGAGTTGCACAAGTAGAACTTCCACGTACTCAGTCAGATCCGAGTCAATGTCACCGACAGCTTCTGCCGCTAGAACTTGGAGCGGATTGGGTAAATGTTCCGAGTGCGCATGCATTCGCGAGTACGAACCGTCAGCCGTGGGACTTCCGCTTCGGACCTTAGGGCGGTTCTTGACTCCAAGTTGTCGACCAAGTTTCCGTCTGACCGTAGTACACTGCATTCCAGTTTGGCGACATCGATCGCAAGTCTCGGCTTCGTTTTGTCCTCGTGATGGTCGGACGCATCTGAATACTCAGTCATTGCTGCCAGTCGGATCTCCTCGTACGAAAAAAGCTGCTCACCGTATCCGGACCTTTCGGCATTGCTCACACGCAGTCGTATACATGTTGATGCACAGAATGGATATCAAGGTGATGAATTCGTCGATGGACTCCAGAGTGTGCCTTGACCCTGAGAAGACAAGAGGGTCCGGGGTCCAGATCTGGACTGCGACGAAGAACAATGATGCATACATATGTAGCTCTCTACTTGTAAAACGGCTACAAAGCTACCTTAGCGGTAGGCGGAACGAATCTGCCCAACCCTGAATCTTGGTGCAAAAATTCTACGGCACTCTGGTGATCCTCAACGTAGCCGACTCCTCCGACTGCTTTGTCTATTTTCCGTCAGCCTTGGCCCAAGAAGGGAAAGTGAGCACTCACAATATCCAGCCAACCTCAAGATGTCTTCGGGTAGACGCCGAGCTATCTCGATTGGCGTTGACAATATCTCTTCTTGATCCTGTCGAAAGTAGTCCCGCTGAGCGAAAACGGCGAAGAGAGTTCGAAGAGCCTCTGATTCCCCAATCTCGCATTGGTTCTCGCCTGCCCCATGGTAGGTCGATCCGAGGGTGAAGAGACCCGATCCAGGCTCCATCTCTGCATAAGTGCATTCTTCGAGGGTCGGAATACGGTCGTGAGGCCACAAGTGACTTCCTGGAATAACGGCCGTTGCGCCGTTTCTCTTTGTGGCTCGAGACCCTGCGATAAGACATCCGACCATTGGTGTAAACAGGGGATTCGAGGGGTCTGGACGTGTCTGATAAGCGATTTGGTCCTAATTATCAGCGATCGAAGCTAGTATAGGGATGTGAGACTCACTCGATGAAGAGGCTGGGGCTTGGCTCCCGGGACCAATCGCAATGCCGCCGTACTAGCCATCATATATCCACTCTTTTGCGGAATCAGCTGCTGGCCAGTGTACGAGAAGTATTCATCGCTAACCCATCAGCAACCGTCATGTCACCATGACAGAAGACCTACTTCAGAAACCTTCCCATGATACCTTGCCATATAGGGAGTCGCATGATCTTGGAGACTTGATCCGGCATCTTGGCGAGTAAAGCGTAGACTCGAATAGATCCCTCGGGAAAGAAGTCGGCTCCAAGCTCGTTGTGTGTCGCCTTGGATGTATATCTACCCCTGGCCTTGAAATGCGGCTCAATAGCTTCCATGGTTTCTGCTAGGAGTTCGGGGGACAGGAGGTTCTTGACGATTACACCACCATCTCGCGCGATGACATCGTAAATCTTTTCGAGAGGCTCTGATGCGTCGATAGTAACAAGGGCGGGCGGGTTGGTCATGTTGATGTTCGATGGTGAAGCTGGTTCAAGGATGCAGAGGGTGAATCGTGACCATCATCTTATACATCAAGTCAGAGTCGAGAGGCCGGAGTATCCGGTATCGAACATGGCTCATGCGGTCCACACTAGACTCCTGATCAGGTCGGTACGCCGATATGGGAGCGTGATCTGAACTCCTTTCAGGCAAGCTCATCGTCCAAGATAAGCCATTGCCAATGCGTCGAGTTCGGAGTACTGATTCATGTTATAGATGAACGATATTGGCAGACAAACTGAACTCCTTGGACTCCGGGACTCTCGGCGAGATTACTTCCGTTCCGCCCAAGGAATAAGAGGGTGCGACGTCCCCCAAAGGCCTATCTTCTATCTTCAACTCCGAAATCTAGACTCCAACGCTTACCGGAATCCAATCTTGCCCATTCTAGGCAGTGCCGTCCGGCGTAGAGATACCGAACAACGAGACCAATCCGACATCGAGGATGACCTTGATGGGCTTGAATGTATATAAACGGGACATGTCGCGTGAACACTGAGTTTCACTCTTAACCGCCATCATGGACCATGTCAATGACAAAATCGATCAGGACAAGGGCGAACCCAGTACCGAGACTACTTTGGAGACCAATGTCGAGGACGAGATTCGAGCTAGGATTGATGTCTCGGTCAATCATCGACGTTTGAACCCGAGGCAGATCCAGCTTACCGCAATTGCTGGATCCATCGGTGCTGCGCTCTTTGTCGCTATCGGATCTGGTGTCTTGTCTGGTCCACTATGTCTGCTTGTCGGTGAGTGCTTGACCAAGACTATAAGAGTAATAGCTCACGACCAAGCCTTTCTATTCTGGGCGTCCGTTGTCTTTTCTATCGCCCAGTGCCGTGAGTATCTCCTGATTTTGCGGAGGTGATAACCCTAACAATACAGAAATGGAAATCGTCACTCAATTCCCTTACGATGGTTCATTTATCCGACTTGCAGCTAGAATGGTCGACCCCGCTTTGGGTGTAGCAGTAGGATGGAATCATTTCGTAAGTCGGCCTGTGAGTCGAGAGCTGACAATATAGTTCGCAATGACATCGTACGTCATCTTCGAGGCGACAATTATCAATACTCTGGTCTCCTATTGGGGCTACGATCTCTCACCGGCCATCTTGATTACCGTATCATTGCTGTTTTACTTTGGAGTCAATGTCTATCGGGCGGACTTGTTTGGAGAGGTGGAATGTGAGTAAGCCTGCTTCAAGCTTTTACGATCTCTGATGCTCTAGTCTGGTTGGCCTTGGGCAAAGTGCTATTGGCAGCGGGTCTGATCCTGTACACATTCATCACCATGGTTGGAGGTAATCCTCTGAAAGAGTGAGACCCCTTCTTTCCGAGATGGATGTTAGCTGATATGCAGCGTATACGGCTTTAGACATTGGAAGAAGCCGGGACCTTGGGCAGGAGATACAGCCGGTACACGCCTTCAATCCTTCATCAATGCCGTCAATGTTGCTGGATTCGTCATGGGTGGACCGGAATACATATCCATGATCGCCGGAGAGGCGAAACATCCCAGAAAGAGTGTCCCAAGAGCCTTCAAGACTATTGTCGCTCGATTGATCGTCTTCTTTATCGGTGGTGCTCTCTGCGTCGGGATCCTTGTACCATACGATGACCCGACGTACGTTCGCTAGTCAGTCTTGAGCTGACTGAACAGTCTCACTGGTGGTAGTGATTCTTATGCTGGTGGATCACCCTAGTAAGTCTCGCCGACCGGCTTCTGGACGTCTTTCTGATGATCAGTGTCATCTCGATGACCAGGTTACAAATTCCGGTACTACCATCCATCGTCAACGCCGCTCTGATCACGACCATCATCTCGGCGGGTAACGCTTATTGCTTCAATGCATCCCGTGCTCTACATGCTCTTGCCCTCGACCGAAAAGCCCCGGCCATCTTGCGACGAACAAACAAGCGGTGAGTCGCTTCTGCACAAGATAACTGGCCATGCTGATAGTCAGTGGTGTTCCCTATATCGCCGTAATTGTGGTTATGCTTCTTTCGTGCCTATCGTATCTGGCTCTTGGTTCAAGTAGCGCTCAAGTCCTGAATTGGATTCTCAAGTAAGCTACTTTTCGTTCTACATCCATCGAAACTGAAGCTGATCTCCAGCTTCTGTACCGCTGCTACCATGTTCAACTGGACAGTCATGGCGATTACCTATTTCCGATTTCAACGAGCCATGCGGGTACAGGGCATCGATAAGAAGGAGTATCTCCATACCTCATCCCGATTCCTCCCCTACGCATGCTACTGGGCTCTATTCTGGGCACCCTTATTCCTCTTGGTTCAAGGCTACAGTGTTTTCCTGAACGGAAACTGGAAAGTGGCGACTTTCGTCTTCAACTATGGTATCGTAAGTTGCTCCCTTAGGTGTCAGGCATGGGCTAAAACCACAGATTGCTTTGGCTGGAGGTATCGGTCTCGGATTCAAGATCTTTGGCAAGACACCTTTCCACCACTCGAAAGATGTGGATCTGCATACCGACCTGGACTTCTTTGACGCACTCGATGCTCATTACGAGAAGGAGATTGAGAACGGGCCCCATGGTGTGAAGGAGAAGATCATGGCCAAGTTGTTCTGATTAGGTGTAATGCTTGAACCAAAATCGTAGACGGAAATTGAATGCAGGAATGGACTGAACGGCATTGGTACATCTATGGGTCATCGGCCTTGAGCGGGTGGCTGCAGTAGAGCCGGTGTAGCTTTATACAGGGATCAGTGAGCCATATCAGCGCGATCCAATCAGGTGGGCCTCTTGTCGGTCGACTGGTGGACTGATTTGGCCCCGGTCGCCAAGCGAGAAAAGCATCTTTCTCGGTGAGATTCCCTAGTAGTCACAAATACCACTAGACAGCAAGGACAAGCGGTCCGTCGGGCCGTGAGAAGAAGCCATGCGTCCTGAATGACCGGGATCTAGTCCATGATGCACATGACCAGATGGAGCCGAGCGGATCCCCACCCTTGAACTAGTGGAGAGATATCTACCGAGAAACATCCGTCCCGGTCATCTACTTTGTGATTTCCATCCCTCCTACCATCTCATATATAGGTGAAGGTCGGTGCAGAATGGAGTCATGGACACGACAAAGACAGGATGTGGACGATACCGATAGTCCTGGGTAGTTTCTTACCACTCGTTTCCGCTATAGGCGGAAAGCAATGTTTGACCTTCGACACCGACGATGATCCATTTGTCATCGCCGACCAAGGCTCACTCGTACCCATCATTACCGACTCGTCCGACTCTGCGTCCATACATTTAGCAGCTGCGACATTTGCCGATGACTTGGAGAGGGTGACGGGGACCAGGCCTGCGGTATACAATGATACAGTACCTGATTGGGCTCAGAAGGTGGTCATGGTTGGAACGGTCTCTAGTGGGCTATTGGCTGGTTTGCAACCAAGGGGTCTGGAGGGACAATGGGAGGCGTACGATGTCAGGATAGTCCCAGGACCAATCAGTGGAGTTGAGGAAGCCCTTGTAGTCATGGGTAGCGACAAGGTACGTCAGCTCGGTCAACTTTCAATCAAAGCTGATAGATAGCGAGGTGCGATATACGGGCTATACGAGCTGTCGGAACAAATGGGTGTCTCCCCATGGTATTGGTGGGCCGACGTTCCCGTTGCCAAGCACGACGTCATATCTTTCCCCAAAGACACGGTCTGCGACCACGGATCCCCTACCGTCAAGTACAGGGGTATCTTCATCAACGACGAAAACCCAGTCCTGTCCAGTTGGTCACACGAATACTTTGATATCCCCAAAGATGAGCCACCATTTCAAACAGGCATATACGAAAAGATGTTCGAGCTCATGCTCCGACTCAAGGCAAACTACTTCTGGCCTGCTAGTGAGTTGCCCTTGCCTCCAGATCTCGGAAACTGATATCAGTGTGGGCTAGTCAATTCGATGTGGACGGCTTGGACGTCTCGAATGGCCTGCCAGAACAGCCGACAGCAGGACCCAATCAAATCCTAGCCGACAAAATGGGGATCGTGATGGGAACATCTCATCAGGAGCCCATGGCTCGGAACACACCGGAATGGGAGGCTTACGGGAAAGGAGAGTGGAACTTTACGGCCAATACCGAGTTCTTACATGATTTCTGGGTATATGGAGCAGAGAGGGCAAAGGGATACGAGACTATGTTCACGGTGGGGATGAGAGGGAATGGAGATTTACCACTACCAGGAGCAAACGTACCTATCATGGAGAGTAAGTGTACCTGCCACGCCAGCCGTGCTCTAATTGACGGACCGTAGACATCACCGCTGTTCAGCAGGATATCCTGCGAATGGTTTACGAGACCGAGGACATTAGCTCGATTCCTCAGGTATGGGCTATGTACAAGGAGGTCATGGGATATTTCGCAGATGGGATGACCGTCCCAGATGATGGTAGGTCGCTTCATTTCCCAGTGACCGCATGCTGACATGTCAGTAATTGAGCTCTTGGCTGAAGACAATTGGGGCAATCTCGTGGCAGTCTTGCCATGGGGTGACAACCATACGGCTGGAGGTGGTATTTACTACCACGCTGACTGTAGGTGCCCTCGCCTGTTAGCCAGGATTGAGCTCACGACCAGATGTCGGAGATCCTCGAAGTTACAAATGGATCAACACCGTGCCTCTGGCCAAGAGTAAGTCAATTCTCAATGATAAGAAACGAGGCTGACAAGAAGTGTGGGAACAGATGGATATCGCCCGTCGCTTCCAGACCACCGAACTATGGATCCTGAACGTCGGAGACATGAAGATGTTGGAGATCCCTACCGAATGGTACCTCTCACTAGCATACGATTCGGATCGATGGCCACGAAACACCCTCGGTGAACATCTGTCGCTCAAGGCTAAGCGAGATTTCAACCTTTCGGAAAAAGATAGCTGGGAGGTAGCGGATATCATGGGTCATTATCAAATGATGGTCAGCAGGAGGAAGCCCGAACAAATTGATGCCGGCACGTTCTCCATCGACAACTTTGATGAGTGAGTATTTTCGTAGATAGTTTCGTTACCGGATTACACTGACATCCAGGGCTAACATGATTGTCAAGCAGTGGAAAGACTTGGAGTACCGATCCAAATGTATCTACGAGAAGCTGGAGGAAGGTACCGCTATAGCCTTTTTCGAATTGATCCACGCCCCTATCGCTCTCAACGCCAACCTGAACGAGCTTTACGTTTCGGCTGGAAAGTCAAACCTATTCGCTACCCAGGCTCTTTCGTCCACCAACCTATACGCCGAGAAAGCCAAAGAATGCTTCAAGAGGGATTGGGAACTTACAAATGAGTTTCACACGCTGCTCAATGGTAAATGGAACCAGTGAGCCCCTTTCCGCTATAGCTCGTACTTGCAACTAATCTGTCAGTATGCTAGCCCAAACACATATCAACTACCAGTACTGGCAACAACCAATGCGAAACTCGATGCCTCAGGTCTCATTCATTTCGCCCTGGGACGCTTCTTACCCCAACGAAGCTGTCCATATGCGGGTCACGGCTGAGAACTTCCGAGGCGCTTGGCCTGGAGATAATGAACTGAATTGCGAGCTTGGTTACAATTGTCCCGACCCCATCATGTTGCCCATGGATCCTTATGGACGATCTCGATACTTTGAGGTCGGATCTGGAGGACCTATGGATATCACCTTTACCGCTACAAGTAACGAGTCTTGGTTGATTGTGGAGCCGACGGAGGGATGGATCAAGAATGACGGATCGACAGATACGAGATGTTGGATCAACATCAACTGGGATGAGATGCCACCCGATATCATCTCTGCGAGCGGGATGATCAGCGTAAACGGATCAGATGGATCTGTGGTCATGATTACCGTTCCCGTCAACAACACCCAACGGCCACCTGATGACTTCCGAGGATCTGTTGAGGGAGACGGCTATGTCGTGATGGAAGCTGGTCACTTCACTCAGAACACTACCGCCAACCTCGATGGGCAGACGTACCAATGGCAGGAGATCGACTACTACGGACGAACCTACTCTGGCATGGCGGTATACCCCATCGGGCCTCAAAACTTTACAGCAGGCGAAGGTCCGTCGCTTTCATACGATTTCTGGTCGACCAGCTCAATGCCCAATAATACCGTCAACGTCACCCTACAGATCGGACCGAGCCTGAATTTCATGCTGGGATCATTCTTGTCATTCGGTGTTTCGCTCGATGATCAAGCTCCCACTCAAGTTAACCCGATTCCATGGGCACCTTTGGGAAGTCAACCAAAAGACTGGGAATGGGTCGTGGCGAATGAAGTCAGGAATATCACGATGACTATGGATCTGGGGACTGAGGGCCCAGCGCAGCATACGTTGAGCATCTGGGGTATGACCGTTGGTATCGTCCTAGAAAGGATCTGGATCGATATGGGAGGGATTGAAGCTAGAGGTTACAGCTATCTCGGACCACCAGAGAGCAAGAGGGTGTGATG
>Ga0308160_10004252_pt1 | contig 15442 bp, 13 predicted proteins | sample PhyFR1_FD_201036 | JGI IMG/M metagenome (GOLD analysis project Ga0308160, IMG submission 201036) | Phyllosphere microbial communities from UC Gill Tract Community Farm, Albany, California, United States - DLSLF.R1 | ecosystem: Host-associated > Plants > Phyllosphere > Unclassified | place: USA...
CCCGCCACGCCCTGGCGCGTGCGCAGAAACTCATCTTCCTGATCGGCTCGGCCGAGACCCCGCGCACCATCCGCAATCCGTGGACGGTGGCCGAACGCAGCGTCATGATCCAGGCCGCGCTCGAGGGTGCTGGCGAGCGCCTGATCCTGCGCCCGCTGCGCGACCACCTTTACAACGAGAGCCAATGGATCGCCGCGGTGCAGTCGGCGGTGGCCGAGGCGGTGCGTGCCGATGGCGGTGGCGCCGAGGCGCGCATCGGCCTGGTCGGCATGGACAAGGACGCCAGCAGTTATTACCTGCGCGAGTTCCCGCAGTGGCCGCTGGTCGACGTGCAGCACACCGAAACCCTGTCGGCGACCGAGCTGCGCCGCTACCTGTTCGAGGCCGGCAGCATCGATTTCCACGGCGCGCTGCTGATGCTGCGCGGCAACGTACCGGCGCCGGTGTTCGACATGCTCGAGGCGTTCCGCAAGAACTCGCCGTCGTATGCGGAACTGCTGGCCGAGTACCAGTTCATCGAGCAGTACCGCGCGGCCTGGAAGGAGGCGCCGTATCCGCCGACCTTCGTCACCGCCGACGCGGTGGTGGTGCATTCGGGCCACGTATTGCTGGTGCGGCGCCGCGCCGCACCGGGCAAGGGCCTGTGGGCGTTGCCAGGCGGCTTCGTCGGCCAGCACGAGAGCATCTTCGATGCCTGCCTGCGCGAGTTGCGCGAGGAAACCCGGCTGAAGATCCCGGTGCCGGTGCTGAAGGGCTCGCTGAAGAACCGCCACGTGTTCGACCATCCCGAGCGCAGCCTGCGCGGGCGCACCATCACCCATGCCTTCCACTTCGAATTCACCTTCGGCGAACTGCCCGAGGTGCGCGGTGGCGACGATGCCGACAAGGCGCGCTGGATTCCGGTCAGCGAAGTGCTGGGCATGGGCCCGAAACTGTTCGAAGACCACCTGCACCTGCTCGAATTCTTCCTGGGCCGCGGTTGACCGCGGCTTTCTCGGCCGGCGGACAGACCGCTGGCCTTCCCCCGACGCGAAGGAGCTTCCCGTCATGCAATGCCTGAACAACCTGCTGCTCAACACCGACAGCTACAAGGCCAGCCACTGGCTGCAATATCCGGCCGGCACCGATGCCACGTTCTTCTACGTGGAATCGCGCGGCGGCGTCTACGACCGCACCGTGTTCTTCGGCCTGCAGTCGATTCTCAAGGAGGCGCTGGGCCGCGCCATCACCCATGCCGACGTCGACGAGGCGCGCGACCTGTTCGCCGCGCACGGCGTGCCGTTCAACGAGGCCGGCTGGCGCGACATCGTCGATCGCCTCGGCGGGCAGTTGCCGATCCGCATCCGCGCCGTGCCCGAGGGCAGCGTGGTGCCGACCCACAACGCGCTGATGACCATCGAGTCCACCGACGCGCAGGCCTACTGGGTGCCCTCGTACCTGGAAACGCTGCTGCTGCGCATCTGGTATCCGGTCACCGTGGCCACGGTCAGCTGGCATGCCAAGCAGACCCTGCGCCAGTTCCTGGAGCGCACCAGCGACGATCCGGAAGGGCAGTTGCCGTTCAAGCTGCACGACTTCGGCGCGCGCGGCGTGTCCAGCCTGGAGTCGGCGGCGATCGGCGGCGCCGCGCACCTGGTCAACTTCCTCGGCACCGATACCGTGTCCGGGCTGCTGCTGGCGCGCGCGCACTACCACGAGCCGATGGCCGGCTATTCGATCCCGGCCGCCGAGCACAGCACCATCACCAGTTGGGGCCGCGAGCGCGAAGTGGATGCGTACCGCAACATGCTCACCCAGTTCGGCAAGCCCGGCGGCATCGTCGCGGTGGTGTCGGACAGCTACGACATCTTCCACGCGATCCGCGAACACTGGGGCACCACGCTGCGCGAGGAAGTGATCGCCTCCGGCGCCACCGTGGTGATCCGCCCCGATTCCGGCGACCCGGTCGCGGTGGTGCACCAGTGCCTGGAACTGCTCGACGAGGCCTTCGGCCACAGCGTCAACGGCAAGGGCTACAAGGTGCTCAACCACGTGCGTGTGATCCAGGGCGACGGGGTCAACCCGACCAGCATCCGCGCGATCCTGGAACGCGTCACCAGCGCCGGCTACGCCACCGACAACGTCGCCTTCGGCATGGGCGGCGCGCTGCTGCAGCGGCTGGATCGCGACACCCAGAAGTTCGCGCTGAAGTGCTCGGCCGCGCGCGTGGACGGCAAGTGGATCGACGTCTACAAGGATCCGGTCACCGACAAGGGCAAGCTCAGCAAGCGCGGCCGCATGAGCCTGCTGCGCCATCGCGAATACGGCGGCTACCGCACCGAGCCGGTGCCGGCCACGGCCGCGTCGCTGGACGAACTGGCGCGGCCCGCCGGCTACGACGACGCGATGGTCACGGTGTGGGAAAACGGCCGCCTGCTGCACGACTGGAGCCTGGCGCAGGTGCGCGAGCGCGCGAACGCCGCGCGCCTGTAGGTGCCGGCATGGACGCCAGCATGGAGTTCGCGCCGCCGCTGAGCGGCGCCTCGCCGCTGTTCGCCGCACTGCGCGCCGGCATGCCGCACCTGGAATGGCGGGTGCCGGCCGCCGCCGATGCCGCGCGCTGGCGCGTGCAGCGCATCGGCGGGCGCGACTATCGCGTCGCGCAGCCGGTGACCTTCACCCCGTACGCGTCGGTGCGGCCGTGTTCGGCGCGCTGCCGCTTCTGTTCGGAGACATTGCGCCCGCAGGCCGGCGGCACCGCCGCGGCCAGCCTGCGGCCGCCGCCGGACTATTTCGCGATGCTGCGGCAGGGATTGGCGCAGCTGTCCGGGCTGCCGCTGTCGCAGTCGCTGTCGGGGCTGGAGATGACCGACGACGAAGCCTGGTTCCTGCAGCTGCTGCAGACATTGGGCGAGGCCGAACGCGATGGATTGCTGGTCGAGCAACGCGTGCTGTACAGCAACGGCGCCGGCTTCGCCCGCGGCCGCGGCGATGCGTTGCTGGATGCGCTGCAACGCTTCGGGCTGTCGTGGGTGGAGTTGTCGCGGCACCACCCGCAGCAGGCCGGCAACGACGCGATCATGCGCTTCCGCGACGGCGAGGCGATCGCCGATGCGCAGGTGTTCGTCGCCACCGCGCAGCGCATCGCCGCCGCGCTGCCGCTGCGCCTGGTGTGCATCCTGCAGCACGGCGGCATCGCCGATGCCGACGGCGTCGCCGGCTATCTGCGCTGGGCGCGCGAATGCGGCGCGGGCACGGTGATCTTCCGCGAGTTCTCGCGGCTCGGCGACGGCTACCGCGGCGGCGGCACCCAGCGCTATCTAGCGCAGGCGCGGGTCGGCGTGGAGCAGGTCGTGGCCGCGTGCATGGCCACGCCGTGGTGGCGCACGTTGCGGCCGCTGCAGATCACCGAGGGCTATTACTTCTGGAACCTGCGCATGGTCACCGCCGACGGCATGGAGGTGGTGTTCGAAACCTCCGACTACGCCGCCATGCAGGCGCGCCACGACAGCGGCGACATCTACAAGCTGGTGTTCTTCGCCGACGGCCGGCTGTGCGCGGGCTGGCAGCCGGATCGCGACCTGTTGTGGCAGGCCCGGCATGGATAGCCGCAGTTGGTGGACGCCGCCGCCGGATCCGCCCGAACACCGGCTGCCCGACGACCTGTGCCGGCGCGATCCGCTGGGCGCGCGCGATTGCGGCTGGGTCAGCCAGATGCGCCCGTTCGTGCGCCAGTTCAGTGCGCCGGACGCCTGCGTGCTGGATCCGTTCTGCGGCTTCGGCAGCACCTTGCTCGCCGCCGAACTGGAGGGCCGACGCGGACTGGGCCTGGAGATCGATGCCGGGCGCGCGGCGCTGGCGCGCGAGCGCCTGCAGCGGCTCGGACTGCGCGCGCAGGTGCGGGTCGGCGCGCTGCCGCAGCTCGCGCTGGAGACGCCGGTCGATCTGTGCCTGACCAACGTGCCGTACTTCGGTTGCGACTGGCCTGGCGCGACGGCACCGGGCCAGCTGTATGCCAGCCCCGACTACGCGGCGTATCTGGGCGGGCTGCGCGCGGTGTTCCATGCGGTGCGCCGCAGCCTGCGCGACGACGGCTTCTGCATCGCGATGGTCGAGAACGTGCAGGTCGGCGGCGTGTACGTGGCGCAGGCCTGGGACCTGGCGCGGGTGCTGGGCAGCCTGTTCGTGCCCTGCGCCGAACGCGTGCTGTGCTATCCGCGCGAGACCGCGCAGTCGCTGGCGCCCGGCGACACGCGCAGCGACCGTAGCCATGAGTACGCGCTGATCTTCCAGAAGCGGCGCGAACCGATCGACCTGCCGGGCAGCGCACAGTTGCTGGCCGCACTGCGCGCGGATGGGTTCGCTTACGCCGTGTACGGCAGCTATCCGGCCTGGCTCGCCGACCCGGACGCGGCCGCGCGCCCGCCCGGCGACGTGGACCTGCTGCTGCCGCGCGAGCTCGGCCAACTGCAACGGCTGCTGGACTGGCTGCGCGCGCGCGGCTTCGCGCTCAGCCTGTGGGGCGAGCCGCTGGCGGTGCCGCCGACGCTGGCGCTGCTCGACGCCTACCACTACCTGCGCGCCGAACGCCGCGATCGCGGCGGCGGTCTGCTGCGGGTGGACCTGTCGCTGCAGCCGGCGCCGGGCTCGCTAACCGCGGGATGAGCGCTGGCGGCGGCATCAAGGCCGCCTCGACACGCTTGCGGCTATCCTTGGCCGGTTCCTTCCTTTCGGTCCACGGCCATGTCCGCTTCGTCCAACGTCCTCGCCTTTCCTGCGCTCGTGCTGGTCGCGATCGGCCTGAGCGGCTGCTTCGCCCGCAAGCAGGACAACCTGGTGAAGGAGACCTTCAACTCCGACAACACCTATTCGCGCAGCTATCCGGTACAGCCGGGCCAGGCCTGCGAGTCGGCGCGGCGCGCGCTGCTGAGCCAGGGCTATGTGGTCGCCAAGGCCACCGCCGATGCGGTCGAAGGCACCAAGAACTTCCAGCCCAACCAGGATTCGCACGAGCAGCTGGAGCTGCGCGTGTCGTGCGTGGCGCACGGCCAGGACGAGTCCTGGGTGTTCGTCAGCGCGCTGCAGGACCGCTATGCGCTGAAGAAGAGCGCGACCTCGGCCAGCGTCGGCGTCGGCGTGCTCGGCTCGGTGTCGCTGCCGGTCGGCAGCAGCGACGACTCGCTGGTGCGCGTGGCCAGCAGCACGGTGCAGGACGGCGATTTCTACAAGCGCTTCTTCGAACTGATGGCGCAGTACCTGCCCAAGGCCAAGCCGGCCGCGCCGCCCGAGCCGCCGCCGGCGGCAGCGCCCAAGCCCGAGCCCGAGCCGGCCGCTGCGGTACCGGCGCCTGCACCGGCGCCGCCGCCGGCAGCAGCGCCGCCGGCACCTGCACCCGCAGCAGTGCCACCGACGCCGGTGGCGGACGTTACGCACACGCCCGCTGCCGCGCCCGCGGTCAACGACGGCACCACGCCGCACTGAGGCGTGCGTTCATCCGCGGCTACGGAAGCTGAATAGCGGCATTTCGCTTCACGATTCATTCGCAATCGCGGTGCAAAGGTGGCGCCGTCGGGAGTGCGATGCCTGTAACAGGCATCGGCTCCGCCACCCAGGAGCAAACAGCATGAACACTTTCAAATCCGCCGTGTGTCTCAGCATCCTCGCGATCGCCACTGCTGCCGCGCCGCTTGCGCAGGCGCAGCGCCATTACGGGCCGGAAGACGCCGGACGCCGCTTCAACGACGGCACCCGCGTGCACTGCAAGAAGGTCGCGGTGCAGAAGAACAACACCGACCCCAACCGCATCGGCGGCACCGTGGCCGGCGCGGCGATCGGCGGCCTGCTCGGCAACCAGATCGGCAAGGGCGACGGCAAGAAGCTGGCGACGGTCGGCGGCGCGGTCGCCGGCGGCGCCACCGGGCGCTACATCCAGGGCCAGCGCCAGCAGGCCAACGGCAACCGCCGCGTCGAGACGGTCTGCAAGCGCTACTGAGCCCACGCCGCGATCGGCCATCGCGGCGCGCTTGGCAAGTAAGTAAAAACGCCCTGGCGGACAGCATCCGCCGGGGCGTTTTGCGTTGGCGCAACCAGGGACTTGTGTGGACAGGCCGGTGAATGCCGCCGCTTGGCTCGCGGCGCTTGCCACGCCATGTCACGCTTTTCTGTAGGAGCGGCTTCAGCCGCGACAGACATCATCCGGCAAGGCCCTGTCGCGGCTGAAGCCGCTCCTACAGAGGCAGGCTGCGGCGTTGCTGGCCTTAGCCGACGATGGCACTCAGCGCCGCCCCCAGCTCCGGGTAGCGAAACACGTAGCCTTCCTGCTGCGCGCGGGTCGGCAACACCCGCTGGCTGCCCAGCAGCAGATCGGACATCTCGCCGAAGGCCAGGCGCAGCGCCGCGGCCGGTGCCGGCAGCAGCGCCGGCCGGTGCAGCGCCTGGCCGAGCTGCTGGGCGAAATCGGCATTGGTCACCGGTGCCGGGGCGGTGGCGTTGTAGGCGCCTTCGCCGCCGTGCTGCAGCAGCCACAGCAACAGGCCGACGTGATCGTCGCGATGGATCCAGCTCATCCATTGCCGGCCATCGCCCATGCGCCCGCCCAGGCCGAGCCGGAACGGCGGCAGCATCCGCGACAACGCGCCGCCGTCGCGGCCGAGCACCACGCCGGTGCGGACCAGGCTGGTGCGCACGCCCAGCGCCTGCGCGCGCAACGCCTCGGCTTCCCAGTCCTGGCACAGCTGCGCGGAAAAATCCGCGCCGGCCGGGCTGCGCTCGTCGAGCAGGTCGTTGCCGCGGTCGCCGTAGTAGCCGATCGCCGAGCCGGACAGCAGGCAGGCGGGACGCTGCGCCGGGTCCAGTTGCGCGATCCAGTCGAGCAGCGCGCGGGTGGTGCCGATGCGCGAGGTGCGGAAGCGGCGCTTGCGGGTCTCGTTCCAGCGGCCGTCGCTGAGCGGTTCGCCGGCGAGATTGATCACCGCGTGCGCCGGCGCCGCGCCCTGCAGGTCTTGCAGCGCCTGCACGCCGGGCAGCGCTCGCGTGGCACGCGCCGCGTCGCGGCTGAGCACGCTGACCTTGTGTCCGGCCTGGAGCAGGGCGGGGCACAGTGCGCGGCCGATGAATCCGGTGCCGCCGGTGACGAGCACATGCATGACGAGGCTTCCACGAGCGGGGGAGCGGCAGTGTAGGGCCGGCTGGCATGGCAGCCGAGTGAATACGCCTGCCGCCGGCCGCCACGCGCATCGCCGTGGCGCACGGCTTCGCGGCGCGTGCACCGCGCGCGCGTCACGCTTCGCACCCGCGTGTGCGCGCTGCTGCGCGCCATGCCTCCTGCCGTGTCCTCTTTCGCATCTGCCATGCTCGCGTCATGACCGTCCCCATTCCGAACCCGCCAGCGCCGCGCCGATGCCGTTTCGCCGCGCGCCTGCTGCTGGTGCTGGCACTGGCCAGCGGCGGCGCGCTCGCCGCGCCGCCCGAGCCGACCGACCAGGCCAGCGCCGAGTGTCTTGCCGCGTTGCTGCGCCAGCTCGGCTGGCGCATCGGCAGCACGCCGGCCGCGCAGCCGCGGCTGCTGCCGGGCACGCCCTGCGAACGCAGCTCGCTGGCCGACGCACAGGCCCACGGCGACCTGCAGGCGGCCTTGCCGGCGCAGTGGAATCCGGCGCAACGGCGCGATGCCCTGCGCGCGCTGCTGGAGACGCCGGCCACGCAGTGCGGCTATTTCCTGTTGCTCGGCGCGGCCACCCAGCGCGCGGTGACGCGGTTGCAGGACAACCCCGGCTACCGCTTCAGCGCGCTGCAACTGGGCTGGATCGGATTCGGCCCGGGCGGCGCGCGCCGGCAGGGCTGGCAGCGCTTCCGCAGCTTCGGCCGCGGCTACCGTCCGGCGCAGGGAAATGCGCGCGCGATCGAGGCGTTCTACAGCGGCCACGTGCGCTCGGAGTGCGGCGTCGGCCGGCAGATCGCGCAGCTCGCCACGCAGCGCGAGCTGTACGGCGATGCCGGCTTCGATCGCGCGTTCAGTGCCGGGGAACTGTCGATCGGCACCTTCCTGACCCTGCACGACACCGACAGCATCCTGCTCGGCGCGCATGCCGGCGAGTTCTTCGCCGACGGCAAGGCGGCCAAAACCGCGCAACTGGGCGGCGCCGCCTTCCTCGGCGTGCCGGGTTTCATCGCCCACGTGTTCGAGCGCCGCTACCTGGACGACATCAACAACCAGGCGGAGAACTTCGTGGTCGTGGCGGTCAGCGCCGACGCGGCGGCGGCGTTGCGCCGGCATGGCGGCTTCGCCCATTACGACGCCAGCAACCGGCGCATCTGGGAACTGGCGCAGGGCTTACGCGGACCCGGCCGCGAGCGCTTCGAGAAACTGCTGTTCGAGCGCGACCCCACGCTGCGCGCGACGTTATCGCCGGCGCAACGCAGTGTCCTGGCGCAGATCGACACGCTGCTCGATGATCCGTTCTACCGGGGCTTCGACGTATACGTGCATCCCAAGGGCACCAAGCCGATCGGTTACCACGTGGCGCGCCTGCTGGACCGCAATCCGCGCACGCCGTTCGCGATCGACCTGACCCTGCACAACCTGCATACCACCTTGTATCGGCGCTGGCGCGACCAGCAATTGCAGGACTGTGCGCGAGCGGCGCAGGGCGCTTCATCCGGACGCGTTCCTTAGCTGCGCGTCACGCCGCCGGCGCCGCTTCGTGCGACCCTAATGCTCCTCACTTCGAGCTAGGACAGACGCATGGAACTGGGACTTGTAGGCTTGGGCCGGATGGGCGCGAACATGGCCGAGCGGCTGGTGCGTGGCGGCCATCGCGTGGTCGGTTTCGACCTGGGCGAGGCGGCGCGCAGCGCGGCGCAGCAGCGCGGCGTGGAGACGGCGGACACGATGGCGGCGTTGGTCGCGGCATTGCCGGCGCCGCGCGCGGTGTGGCTGATGGTGCCGTCCGGCAAGATCGTCGACGACACCCTGGCCGCCTTGCTGCCGCTGCTGACCGCAGGCGACGTGGTCGTGGACGGCGGCAATTCGTACTACAAGGATTCGATGCGCCGTGCCGCCGAGTTGGCCGCGCATGGCATCGCCTACGTCGATTGCGGCACCAGCGGCGGCGTGTGGGGCCTGAAGGAAGGCTACAGCCTGATGATCGGCGGCGACGAAGCGGCCGTGAGCCGGCTTAACCCGCTGTTCGCCACGCTGGCGCCGGCCGCCGATGCCGGCTGGGGCCGGGTCGGTCCCAGCGGTGCCGGCCACTTCACCAAGATGGTCCACAACGGCATCGAGTACGGAATGATGCAGGCCTATGCCGAAGGCTTCGCGCTGATGGCGCGCAAGCAGGAGTTCGAACTGGACCTGCATCAGATTGCCGAAGTCTGGCGCCAGGGCAGCGTGGTGCGCTCGTGGCTGCTGGACCTGTGCTCGGATGCGCTGGGCGACAACCCCACCTTGGCCGGGATCGCGCCCTATGTCGAAGACTCCGGCGAGGGCCGCTGGACGGTGGCCGAGGCGATCGACCTCAACGTTCCCGCGCCGGTGATCACCTTGTCGCTGCTGGAACGGCTGCGCTCGCGCGACGACGATTCGTTCACCGACAAGCTGTTGTCGGCGATGCGCAACCAGTTCGGCGGGCACGCGATCAAGCACGAAACGCCGGCGGTGCCGCCGTCCGGGACCGCGGCCGTGTAAGTAACGGCGTTTCAGTCCAGCGCCAGCGTGCGGCCTTCGGCGGCGCTGCGCTGGCCGAGTTCGAGCAAGCGCATCACCGCCAGCGCCTGCGCCGCATCCACCGGCGCGGGCGCGCGTCCGGCCATCGCCTCGCGAAAGCCGGCATAACAGTGCCGATAATCGCCGCGCTGCGTCTGCAGCGCGTGCGCGGTGGTGCTGCCGTCGTCGGCAACTAGCGTCAGCTGGCCGTCGAGCGGATCTTCGCCCCACTGCGGCGCGGCCGGGGTGAGCCCGGCGCGCAACTGCGCCTCCTGCGTGTCCAGGCCATGCTTGAGATAGCTGCCGCGCTCTCCATGCACGGCGAAGCGCAGCCCGTTCGCCGCAACCAGTGAGCCGGCATGCAGCACCGCACGCAGCCGCGGGTAGCGCAGCACGGCGTGGAAATAATCGGTCGCCTGTGCGCCATGGCGCTGCTGCGCCAGATCGACCTGGATCGCCTCCGGCAGGCCGAACAGTTGCAGGGTCTGGTCGAGCAGGTGCGGCCCCAGGTCGAACCACAATCCGGAGCCGGGCAGCGCATGCTCGCGCCAGCGGTTGCCGACCTGCGGGCGATGCCGATCGAAGTGCGAGTGGAACTCGGCGACCTCGCCCAGCGTGCCTGCTTCCACCAGCGCGCGCAGGGTGAGGAAATCGCCGTCCCAGCGCCGGTTCTGGAACACGCTGACGATGCGTCCGGCGCGTTGCGCCCGCGCGATGAGTTGCTGCGCCTCGTCCACGTTCAAGGTGAACGGCTTGTCCACCAGCACGTGCTTGCCCTGCGCCAATGCCGCCAGCGCCAGCGGCGCATGGGTCTGGTTCGGCGTGGCCACTACTACCGCATCGATCTGCGGATCGGCGAAGGCCTGCTGCGCGTCGGCGACGATGTGCGCCTGCGGATAGGCCGCGGCTGCCTCGTCGTGGCGGCTGGAGACGATGGTGTGCAGGCGCAGGCCCGTCGTGTGCGCGATCAATGGCGCATGGAATACGCGGCCGACGAAACCGTAGCCGAGCAGGGCGAGATTGAAGGTCTGATCCATGGCGTGCGGTGTAAGTGCAAGGGAAGACAGTATCCCTGCAACGTGCTTCACCTGGCGTGCACGCCTTTCACGCTGCCGCGATTTGCCGGTCACGTCGCTTGTACGCCACCGCGCAGACACTCCGCCCCACACCTTCAACGGAGGAAGACATCATGAAAAAGTTCACGTCGCCCACGCTGCTCAGCGCCGCACTCGCTTTCGGTCTGACCCTGGCCGCCGGCCAGGCGCTCGCCGTCGATCCGCCGACCACCGCCGACAAGGACCATGCCGCCATGGCCCACAACGACGGCATGAAGCACGAATCCAAGGAGCCGGTCACCGACACCTGGATCACCACCAAGGTGAAGGCCGATCTGCTCGCCACCAAGGACGTCTCCGGCACCGACATCAAGGTCGAGACGCTCAATGGCACGGTCAAGCTGTCCGGTGCGGTTGGAAGCAAGGCGCAGCACGACAAGGCAGTGTCGGTCGCCAAGATGATCGACGGGGTCAAGAAGGTCGACTCGACCGGCCTGAAAGTGACTGGCGCAGCCAAGCACTGATTCACGCCATCGGTGACGGTGGTGGGGCGCGCGACGAGGCGCGCCCCACCTCTGCACTACGACGCACTCTTCGGAGTGCGTTTTTTTTTGGCGACGCACTCGCGTGCCGGAAGCATCACGCCGCGTATCGCCGCGCTTCGCATTGCATTGACGCACGTTCAGTCATCATCCAGCCACGTTAGCTACCAGGCGAATTGCCATGTTGGATGCTTACTCTCCAGCCGCGTCCAGTCACGCGGCCACGCAACCCGCGCCGCTCGACGCGGTGGATACGGCGCTCTCCTCGACAGACGCGCCGCCGCGACCGTCCTCCCTGCTCCTGGCGATGCGCCAGCTCGAATCGAAGCTGGGCATGCTGCTGGTCACCTTCCACGACGATGCCGGGTTCTGGCGCGCCTTCGCCAGACTGATGCAGGACCTGGACAAGGACCTGACCGCCGGCGAGCGCGCGCGCCTGCACAGCCATGCCGATTTCCTGCTGGTACGCGCCGGGATGTCGTCGTGGACGCTGATCGGCGCGGCGCACGACGCCGCTGCCCGCATGGTCCGGGCGTCGGCGCGCTGATCCGGGGTACGGTCGAATGGCCTGAACCGATGGGCGGCGCATAGCCGCCCATTTCTTTGTCCCCAATCGTTAAGATAAAGTCGCATTCAGGCGCCGCGATGGGGAGCTTGCGCGAAGCCTGAATAATTCATCGTGCGCTCGCGGGGATCGGCGACAATGCCGCCCCGCTGTCGCTGCCGTCTTCCATCTTCAAAGAACAGGTATGCAGATCACCGCCAAACATGACGCCTGGGACCGCTGGCGTTTGCCGCTGCTGGTGCTGGCGGTGGTCCTGATCGTGATCCTGCCCTCGTTGCTGTTGCGGCAGATGAGCGAAAGCACCTTGCGTGCGGCCGATTGGGTCAGCCATAGCCAGGAGGTCACGGCGGCGCTCAGCAGGTTGGAAGCGGACATGCGCGACATGGAGTCGGCGGCGATGGCGATGTCGCACGAGGTCGACTCGCCGATCCTGCGTGCGCGTTTCAGCGAGGCGCGCGCGGCGCTCACCCCGACCATCGCGCGCCTGGTCGAGCTGACCCGCGACAACCCCGATCAGCAGGTGCGCATCGGCCGCCTGCAGAGCACCCTGGAACGGCGCAGCCTACTGGCGGCGCGCATCGCCGAAAACCGCGACCCGGAACGGATCCGCGCCTTGATCCAGGAGATGACCGCGGACAATCCGATCCGCGGCCTGGTCGCCGAACTGCAGAAGCGCGAGGATGCGCTGCTGGCCGAGCGCACCGCCGACGCCGACCAGCGGCGCATGCTGGCCTCGGCGATCAGCTGGGTGTCGCTGGCGGTGCAGTTGCTGCTGCTGGGCCTGGTGATCTGGCTGCTGCAGCGGCAGATCGGCCGGCGCCTGGACGCGGAGCGGCACATGCTGCGCGCCAATGCCCGCGCCGCCGCGGTGCTGCAGACGGTGCGCGAGCCGATCGTGCTGCTCGACAGCGAGCAGCGCATGCTGATGCACAACGCCGCTTTCGGCGAGCTATACGGGCTGGACCCGGAGCGTCCGACGAAGATGCTGGCCGATGTCGGCGACGGCGTCTGGCAGGATCCCCTGGTGCGCCAGCGCCTGGCCGACGTGCTGCTGCGCGGACGCGAGCTGTGGGATTTCGAGCACGAACAGCTCGGCGCCGACGGCGTCGGGCGGACCATGCTGCTCAACGCGCGGCGCATGCCGCTGCCGGACAGCGAGGACGAAGTGGTGCTGATGACGGTCAGCGACATCAGCCTGCAGAAGGCCTCGCAGCAGCGTATCCAGATGCTCAACCGGCAGCTGGAGGGCAAGGTGGAGCAGGTCTCGGAGGTCAATCGCGAACTGGAGGCCTTCAGCTATTCGGTCTCGCACGACCTGCGCGCGCCGCTGCGCCATGTCGCCGGCTTTGCCGACAAGCTGGCCCGCCACCTCGGCGACGACGCCGACGAGAAGAGCCGCCATTATCTGGAAGTGATCGGCACCTCGGCGCGGCGCATGGCCTCGCTGATCGACGACCTGCTGGTCTACTCGCGGCTGGGCCGCAGCGCGCTACGCCTGCAGGCGGTAGACATGCAGTCGCTGGTGGCAGAGACGCGTTCGGTGCTGGACGCCAACTTCCAGTCCGATCATGCCGGCAGCGGCCACCGCATCGAGTGGAGCGTCGCGCCGCTGCCGATCCTGGTCGCCGACGAGAACATGATGCGCCAGCTGTGGCTGAACCTGCTCGGCAATGCGGTCAAGTACAGCGCCAAGCGCGAGGTCGCGGTGATCGAGGTCGGCTATCAGTTGCAAGCGGACGGTAGCCACCACTTCAGCGTGCGCGACAACGGCGCCGGTTTCGACATGGCCTATGCGGCTAAGCTGTTCGGTGTGTTCCAGCGCCTGCACAAGGCCAGCGAGTACACCGGTACCGGCATCGGCCTGGCCAGCGTGCGCCGCGTGCTGACCCGCCACGGCGGCCATATCTGGGCCGATGCCGCGCCGGACCAGGGCGCGACCTTCCACTTCGTCTTACCTCCCGCGCTCGAAGCGCCTACCAACGAGTTGACCGCATGACCGCCATCCGCACCATCCTGCTTGCCGAAGACAGCCCCGCCGATGCCGAGATGGCGGTCGATGCGCTGCGCGATGCGCGCCTGGCCAATCCCATCGTGCATGTCGAAGACGGCGTGGAGGCGATGGACTACCTGTTGCGCCGCGGCGCCTACGCCGACCGCGAGGAAGGCCTGCCGGCGGTGCTGCTGCTGGACATCAAGATGCCGCGCATGGACGGGCTGGAAGTGCTGAAGCTGGTGCGCACCGACGAGTCGCTCAAGCGCCTGCCGGTGGTGATCCTGTCGTCCTCGCGCGAGGAAAGCGACCTGGCCCGCAGCTGGGATCTGGGCGTCAACGCCTACGTGGTCAAGCCGGTGGACGTGGACCAGTTCTTCACTGCGGTGAAGACGCTGGGCACGTTCTGGGCGGTGATCAACCAGGCGCCGGACAAAGAGTAAGCGCCTATGCCTACGACCGGCACCAAGCTCGGACCGATCCGGATCCTCATGGTCGAGGATTCTCCGGAAGACGCCGAGCTGCTGTCCGACCAGTTGCTGGAGGCCGGCCTGGAGGCGACCTTCCGGCGGGTGGAAGGCGAGTCCGCGCTGCGCGTCGCGCTGCGCGAGTTCGCGCCGGACATCGTGCTGTCGGACCTGAGCATGCCGGGCTTCTCTGGGCACCAGGCGCTGCGCGTGCTGCGCGAGCACAGCACCTCGGTGCCCTTCATCTTCGTCTCCGGCACGATCGGCGAGGAGACCGCGGTGGAGGCGCTGCGCGACGGCGCCAACGACTACATCATCAAGCACAACCCGACCCGGTTGCCGTCGGCGGTGGCGCGCGCGATCCGCGAGGCGCGCACCGAGCGCGAGCGGCAGCGGGTCGAGGGCGAACTGATGCGCGCGCAACGGCTGGAGAGCCTGGCGATGCTCGCCGCCGGCCTGAGCCACGACCTGCGCAACATCCTGCAGCCGCTGCTGATCGTGCCGGAGTTGATGATCGGACGCAGCGACGACCCGCAGCTGCGGCATCTGGCCGAAGTCATCGCCGAGTGCGGCCGGCGCGGCCACGAGATGGCCGAGTCGATGCTGTCGTTCGTGCGCGGCTCGCGCACGCCCAGCGAGCGGGTGTCCATCGCCGGCCTGTTCCAAGCGGTGCAGATGCTGCTCAAGAGCAGCCTGCCCGAGCGGGTCGGCCTGCAGGTGGAGGTGGCCGACGCCGAGCTGTCGATCGAGGCCAACTACACCGAGCTGCAGCAGTGCCTGCTCAACCTCGGCCTGAACGCGATCCAGGCGATGCCCGATGGCGGCACGCTGGCCATTTCGGCGGCGCCGGCGATCGGCGCCGACGGCAGCGAGCGGGTGCGGATCCTGGTCCGCGACACCGGCGTGGGCATGGACGCGGATACCCAGGCGCAACTGTTCAGTCCGTTCTTCACCACCAAGCCCGACGGTACCGGCCTGGGCCTGATCTCGTGCAAGCGCATCGTCGAAAGCTATGGCGGCAGCATCGGCGTGGACAGCACGCCGGGCGTGGGCACCTGCTTCGAACTGCTGATCCCGCTGCGCGGCCACGCGCCCTCGGCCGAGCCGGAGCCGGCGATGCCGATCGGCAAGGGCCAGCGCG
>Ga0308160_10004253_pt1 | contig 15442 bp, 22 predicted proteins | sample PhyFR1_FD_201036 | JGI IMG/M metagenome (GOLD analysis project Ga0308160, IMG submission 201036) | Phyllosphere microbial communities from UC Gill Tract Community Farm, Albany, California, United States - DLSLF.R1 | ecosystem: Host-associated > Plants > Phyllosphere > Unclassified | place: USA...
TCATCTTGGCACGCAACTACCTGGAAGTTTACCCTTATGATAAATGGGCGGATTCGTACCTCCCCAACTTTCAGCAGGGGGAAGAATTCATGCCGTCAGTGTGCGAGTTGAAGGATGGTCATACGGCCAGTCCTGCTTATCTCACGGAAGCCGACTTGGTAGGACTGATGGACAAGAACGGGATTGGTATGTGATGGGTGTCGTGCTCAGTAGGAAAGCTCTGAGGTGACTGGAACTTTGATCCCTATAGGCACGGACGCTACGATCGCGGAGCATATTGCCAAGATCATCGATCGAGAATATGTGGAAGCGAGACAAGATCGAGGAGCCAAGTTTCTGGTGCCTTCCGATCTAGGGATCGGCTTGGTCGATGGGTATAATCAGATAGGTTTCGACAGGTCTTTGACCAAGCCGCATTTGAGGAGAGAGGTGAGTGGCATCCTGATAAGAATTGTATTCTCGAACTATCTGCTCACTATCCCCTCGCCTTTCAATAGACGGAGCATCGAATGCAAATGATCTGCGACGGAGTGGCCACCAAGAACGAAGTCTTGCAGGATAGCATCGAACAGTATCAAGAGGTATACGTCAAGGCCAAACGGGAATTTGAAACCGTTGTGCAGGTAAGAATATGGTTAGAACAGCGTGACTTCGGCCCAGGCTGACACGATGCTTTGTAGAGCGTCCAACGATACCTCACGGAACAACCGGCACGAGCGATCAGAGGGGGTCGTCCGGCGGCTCGAGGCGGTGCTAGAGGAGGACGCGCAAACCATAATGGCAATAACGATGATGATGACGATGATGAGAACGGTAACGACGAGGGAGCGGGGGCGGGTCGAGGTCGCGGCCGAGGTCGAGGAAGAGGTTCAACTGCCCCGAAGCCTCGAAGGGCTCCAGCGGCTCGAGGGAGAGGGAGTTCAACAAGAGGGAGAGGAACAACGAGGAGTTACCCTGACGACGATGATGACGAACCTGGTGAGTCTTAACATTGTACATTCAAAGGAGCTGCCGTTGACCAAAGTAAATCTGTATAGCGCCTCGAGCGAAGCGGTCAAGACCCTCAGGTGGCGATGCAAGAGGTGACGGACCCAATCCAGAGTGCCAGTGCGGATCATCAGCGATACAATTGACGACAAAACGGGAAGGTCCAAACAAAGGCAGACCTTTCTGGACTTGTAGTAAAGGCAAAGACGATGGGTGCGGGTTTTTTGTCAGTAGTCTGCTCAAGAGAGGTACCTCGCTTCGCATCTCTATACTGATGTTTTCGCACGTAGGCTTGGGCGGACGATAGCGAGGGAGCGGCGGCACCTAGCAGAGTTGCTCAAGCCCCGGCTCAGGTGAATATCGACCAAGCTCGACCGTGCCGTCAAAGTTGTCTAATCAATTTCGAACATAGAATCGAGGAGGTCCATCACGCGGCCGGGCGAGACAGGATGACAACCAAGGTCCACAGTGTGGATGTGGTACACCAGCCGTACAAAGAACGGTTCAGAAAGCTGGGCCAAATCAGGGTAAAACGTTTCATACCTGTCCCAAGCCACAGGGTGAACAGTGCGGTTTCTTCGAAGTGAGCGGGCCATATTCCGAGTCGTTCGACCTGTCTGCTGAACTCTTTGGGGATGTGGAGTGGGATGAACCTGACGATCACGCAGCGACTGCGGGCCCATCCAGAACGTCGAGGCCTGACTCAGGCGGAGGTCAGACAGGAGGTGAGCGTGTGTCTGCATTGGCCCCCTTTACCGACTCGACCTAACACCTTTTGTGGCCGGGCAGAATGCTTTAAATGCGGCGAGGCAGGCCATTGGGCGAGTGCTTGTCCAAATGAGGATAATGGTGGAGGGGGCAGATCTAACCGCGGCTCTGGTAAAGCTAGCCGAGCTAGAGATAATTTCATTTACTCGTCAGTTGTATATTCATTATTAGTCATCCAAGTCGTTGTAGCAAGAGCGGAAGCAAATGCCGAGACCGAGCTCGACTCTTGAACCGCCACTTTCCACGGTCAAGTGTTATATACGATGCATATCGCTCTGTCTACCGATCTTCATCGCCCAGTAGCGTTATATCAACCTACTGCTTGCCCATCGAGCAGTTTGGTAACTCAAACTAGCCAATCCTGATAACGATGTCGTCCAGCGAGGACGATGGCTTTATCGACGGGAATGTCTCGGACGACGAGGTTATGGCTGGAAGTGGGGATTCTGATTTCGAGGAGACCCGCCGAGCTCGGAATAGGAACAAGTACAACCCTCCTCCAAAACCAAGCAGACTTGTGGTGCTCAAGGAGAATCCTTCTGTCACTGGCAAGAGGAAGAGACAGGCAGAGGGCGGATCGAGTCGTGCAGAGCCAGCTGAGCGGAGGGGGATGTTCGACGACGACGAGGACGGCGGGGAAGACGGTGACGATAGCGATGATGACGGACCACGACAGATCACAGGAAGCGAGTTCCTGACCAAGCTTCTTGCATACAAGACCAGGCCTGTCAAAGATTTGGGTGGTCTGGAGCTCAAGGCGGATCACACAGCAAGACCGCTTTGGATTGATAATCACGGTCGAATGTAAGAGAGAGGACAGACCACGCTTGACATATTTCATTCTCATTTACTCCCCCACTACCTAAACCAGAACACTCGAAAGGTTCTCTCCAATCGCCGAACAGGCCCAAGACTTTCTCGTCGCCATTGCCGAGCCGGTGTCCAGGTAGGCGTTATCGATCGTCTCCAAGCCATGAACACGCATTCTGATGGTTGTCCCGTAGACCCACGTTCATTCATGAGTATAGGGTCAACGAGTACTCGCTATATGCTGCGATGTCGGTGGGTTTGGAGACTAAGGACATTGTCGAAGTGTTGAGCAGATTGTCCAAGGCAAGTCTAATGCAGGCCAGATATCCTTTGTGGCAAATCTAATTGTGCGAGCACCTATAGACGCCATTGCCGTTGTCTCTCATCCGCGATATCCAAAGGTGGACAGCGGCATACGGAAAAGTCAAGCTTGTTTTGAAGAAGAACCGATACTACCTCGAATCATCTGTTCCGGAGATGATACAGCGGCTACTTGCGGACTCGCAGATCCGAGCCTGTCGGATTGTCCGGGCTGCAGGCGTGGATGATGGTGCTGTGGTGCATGGTGTAGAGTCTGCTCCCAAGCCGACAGCCACCGGTCTCGTCATTCCTGGTACGACAGAAGCAAGAAGAGCGGTAGCCATCGCCAACGGCCAAGACCCAGACGAGGAAACTGTGGAAAGGGATGATGTTCTAGGCGCCGTGATTGGTATTGATAGAGGTAAGAGTCAACGTTGTCGTTTACTCCTTACGTCCGCTGATATCCGAGTCGAATTTAGCGGACGAGATGGACGAAGATGATCAGGTGCAATCTTTCGAGATCGATGGTGACCGAATGGAGGTGGGTCGTCTGTGGTGTAGAGTCACTGTATTGATAAATTGCTGAAAAAGTATCACTCTGCAGAAAGTAAAAAGACAATGCCAAGAGATTGGTCTACCTGTTTTGGAAGAATACGATTTCCGTGCAGACAATATCAACCAGAATCTTGAGATCGATCTCAAGCCCATGACTGTTATTCGATCATACCAGGAGACATCTCTGAGTAAAATGTTTGGAAACGGGTAAGTCATTCTGCCAGGGTATTCGACAGTTGTCGCTGACAAGTCTCTGCCGCAGACGAGCACGATCGGGTATCATCGTACTTCCTTGTGGGGCCGGAAAGACTCTAGTCGGAATTACTGCTGCATGTACAATCAAAAAGAGCGTACTTGTACTCTGCACCTCTGCGTAAGCTGCATTCTGTTGTTCCTATATAAAGCTCAGCTGACGTTACATCAATTCCTCAGAGTATCTGCCCAGCAGTGGAAACAGGCCTTCATCCAATTTACCAACATTCAGGACAAACAGATCTCCATCTTTACGTCACAATCCGCTGACTTGGTGAGTCTTGCACAAAGGTTATCCGACCACATTGGCTAATTTGAACTCATCGGTTAGTTCTCGGGTGCGGATTCGGGTGCGGCCGGTATCGTCATCTCTGTCTACAGTATGGTCGCCTTTACCGGGAAGCGATCACATTCCTCTGAGACGTTCATGAATTTCTTGAAGAGCCGGGAGTGGGGTCTGTTGCTGCTCGACGAAGTGCATGTGGCACCGGCCACAGCTTTCAGAAAATGTGTGGAGAGTCTGCGAACCCATGCGAAGCTGGGATTGACCGGTAGGCCTCCTTGCAAGGATCCTGCATGACATCATACTGACTGTCAGTCATCCTGTAGCGACTCTTGTTCGAGAAGATGATCGAATTTCGGACTTGAACTATATTATTGGACCAAAACTTTACGAGGCCAATTGGATGGATCTGGCTCAAAAGGGTCACATTGCCAATGTTCAGGTGAGTCGACACCGCTGCTGCGTCATCACGATCGATTGCGCTGACAGGTAACCTAATAGTGCGCTGAAGTCTGGTGTCCCATGACGCCGGAGTTCTACGCCGAATACCTGTTGGCGAAGAGTCGAGCCCGGATCGTCATGCAAGCGATGAACCCCAACAAGTTTCAAGCTTGTCAATTCTTGATCAACTATCACGAGAGGCGTGGCGATAAAATTATCGTCTTCTCAGACAACGTTTATTCGCTGATGGTAAGTGCACGATCAGCGTCGAGAATCTGCAATAGACTAAAATTGGTGTCCCGATAGCAATATGCTCAGAAGCTTGGGAAAGCTGCTATTCACGGAGGGACGGACGAAAAGGAGCGAATGCGTATTCTGGCGCGATTTCAACATGATCCAAACATGAACACGATTTTCCTGTCAAAGGTGAGTGAGAGATACATGTCTTGCGCAATGCTCGAAGCTGATCAAAGCATCTTCCAGGTCGGAGATACCTCGATCGATTTGCCAGAAGCGACATGCCTGATCCAGATTTCGTCTCATTACGGGTCGAGACGACAAGAGGCTCAGCGTCTGGGTAAGCTGTTCTCGGGGTTCTCTCACCCCACAAGAGCCTGGCTAATTCGGACTTTCACTCTTCAGGTCGTATCTTGCGAGCTAAACGCCGTAACGACGAGGGTTTCAACGCTTTCTTCTACTCTTTGGTATCGAAGGACACGTCCGAGATGTATTACTCTACGAAGCGTCAGGGTTTCCTTGTTGACCAGGTCAGTCCACTTGGTTGCTTGAAGCTCTTCTGATTATCGAGGGCTGACAACGCAAATTTGTGACTTTCATCAGGGATACGCTTTCAAGATCATTACAGAGTTGCACGGAATCGATGCGTTACCAGACTTGGTTTTCAGGACACAGAAAGATCAGCTCGAATTACTCGGATCGGTACTCAATGAGACCGAGAAGGTCAACATCGAGATGGAGGACGAGATGGACGCATATGACTTTGTGGATGATGCAGCTGGAAGACAGAAGTTCAAGCTAGGAGCTAAGCCCGCCAATCGAATGACCGGAAGCATGCAGAACTTGGCTGGAGGGTCCATGATGACCTATCAGGAGAATAGCATCAACATGAAGTAGGTCATTTGGGTGACCTCTGTGCTACCATACCGTATTGCTGACGGTTTGACCTAATTTTAGCCGACGAATCAAGCGTGACGACCGCATGGCTGCGAAGTCGGGCAAAGGGTCGCGACACGAAATCTTCAGGAAAGACAAACGTCCTCGACAGGACTGAATGGGCATGAGATTAAAGACTAGCATCGCTCAGTTTAAGCCATGGGAGGTACGGCCCTCTAGCGATTCAAACGTTGTATGCATCATCGTACTGTATCGATATAGAAATGAAACCGCGTACCGCGGAACCGAAATACGCGCCTGACGAGATTGTCAACAACCCCTAAGTAAACAAACTCCGCAAATCCGGGGGGTGATCACCGTATCTTCATGAGCCCCTCCCAGCAATTTATGTGGTATGCTATGCAGGCTACAGTCTATAGTCTAGCCAGAGTCCGATGATAGTCTGACTTGTGTCAAAGCTAGCGGCTACTCGATAATCATAGACCGAGGGTCAGATCTCGCATAGAGTTTTAGTTGGAAACTCCATAAGCTACCACAAGCCAGATGTCCGCCATACCTACTCCGAAACGGCTTTCGATCGGAGGTGGATCCGCCAATGCAAGCACTCCTACAGCAAAGAGCAGGCGGCTTCTAGATGATCCAGAGGCCGGTGCTGCTTTCCAAGATGCGATGAGAGCCAGGCCGCCCTCGAGCTTATCTCATTCAATGCGACCCCCTTCCCGATTGGAACAAGCGAGTACTCCGGAACTTGCGCAAAGTACCAGTTCTGCGTCCCTAGCATCGGGCCGACAAGTCGGAGCAAGTACAGAGAGCTTCATCAGCAAATATGGAAATCTCAGTCTTGGAATGGGCAGCCCTGACAACTCGAGTCCGAGAACGCCGGTACCTATGAGCAGAAGAGCGCCTTCGACGCATTTGAGGCAATCCATGCTCTCCTCGACGAACAGTCAAACCCCGTCTCGAGCGGCTAGCACTTCGTTCAGAACCCCTACGGCCAAACCCCGCTCATCTCTGAGTGCTCAAACCGCACCGATGGCCCGTATGGTCTCGACCAGTCGTCCAACTACCCCTACAACAGAATCGAGGTCCAGGAGGGCCATGCCTCCACCACGGCGAGAAGAGTTCCAGGCTGCTGTTGGTGATCACGTTTGCATCGCTTCTTTGGGAAATTTCGAGGGAATCGTACGTTTCATCGGATCAATCGAAGGGAAAGTGGGGACATTCGCGGGGATAGAGTTGGATGCTGGGTTTGCGGGCAAGGGCAAGAACGATGGGTCCGTGAATGGGTGAGCCACCTCGTCTGGGTTGCTTCTTATATGCCTAAGCACTGTCTTACCTGCAAGCCCCCAGTCATCAATACTTCACCTGTGCTCCCAACTGTGGTGTATTTGCTTTCGTAGAGAAGCTTTCTCGAGTGCAAGTACGAGCCGCATCTGTGGCATCGTCTATAAGATCAAGCACTACAGCCGGTCGTGCCACTCCAGCGTTGCCGTCTGGAAGAGCGACTCCGGCCCACTCAGTCGCGTCTGGCGCCTCTGGAAGAGAAACTCCGTTCATACAAGAAGACTCTGAGCCCGAGGCGGATCAGTTCAACGGAATGCCGCCACCTCTGGCGAAATCGAATAGGGTCAATCAGCTTTCCCGAACGGCAGCTGAGAACCCCATGACCCCTAGACGACTCAAAGCTGGCGTTTCGGACAGTCAGGCTACTCTACAGGGTCGGCTCACGGAAGGTTCACGAGCGAGTCGCCTGGCCGGGATGAAAGCGGGGCAATTGACAGGACCAAGAGCTGCAGCTCAACGGGCAATAGATGCCACTGCCGAGTCCGTCAACGGAGCCACTCCCCGACCTCTCCGACAATCGATCGGAGGCGCTGGACTTACCGGCGGTGCACCTTCGACCCCCAGCCGAGCGGTCAGCATGTCAGCGGCGAGAATGAAGAGCCGACAAAGTATAGGAACCGCTGGTACACCAAAACCGGTGCTAAAGAGTGGCAGGGTGTCGGTCTCCGGCAGACAATCGGTGACGGGGAGGCAGTCTGTCATCCACGATTCTATGCCCCCACCAGCGTCTCCAGGAAAGTATGGCGGACTCGGTCGTTCCACTGTCTCGGCGGAAACAGCAGAAGCAAACAATCGTGCAGAGCAGCAGCAGATGATCAATGTCGAATTGCTCAGCAAGATCGAGGATCTGCAACAAGAGCTGGCCAATGCTCAAGCACAAGCCAAAGGCGACGATTGGACCAAGCTTAAGAAAGAGCAGGAACAGAAAATCACCGACCTGACCGTAGCTCAAGAATTTACCTCACGAGAAGCATCGGCGGCCGTTATCAAAGCCGAACAGCTCGAAAGCCGAATCGCGGACACTTCTAGAGATCTGGAGACTTCGCGTGGAGAGCTTGATGAAATCAGACACAAGCTCATAAGTGCTGAAACTGCTGCCGAACGCGCCAAGAGGGAGTTACAAATGCAAAAGGAACGCGCAGACGAAGAGTATGAGCTTGGGATGAAGACCAAGCGTGAGGAAGTCAAACAGGCGGAAGCCCATGCCGAACTCATTCAGAGGCGTCTAGACAATGAGCTTATGATGAAGCAGGAGATGATCGAGACCGCGCAGGTGAGTCGTCTTGATGTCGCCGAAATGAGATCTCCTGACTGATGTATCACGCTGTCCAGCAACTTCAAATGGTGTACGAGAAGAAACTTGGCGACGCTCAACACCGGCAGTTCCAGCAAGACACTCTCATCCGGGATCTCGAGGATAAGGTCGCGGAAGCACTTCGCAAGCAGAACGCTCCGGCTCCCTCGGCTTCGGAGATTGCTCGAGAGGCAGAGACCGCAGCTGAGATCGAAAACGAGAACCTGAAAGCTCAGGTTGAGCATCAGCAAAAGAAGATTGCGAGTCTTGAAGATCAGATCGAGGAACAGCAGGTTCAGATGGAAAGAGAGACCGAAGTTGCGCTCAAGAACAACGAGAAGTATCTCGCGAACGAGCGCAAACATAAGGAGGATATTTCCCAGTTGCGTAGCGATATGACGGGCCTGAGAGAGCAGTTGGGGAAGAGTAAAGATAGGGTAGCAGATCTCGAGCATGCACTCAAGGATCATGCCAAGACTCTTGCCGGTGCTCAAGCGGAAATCGAAAGCAACCGTCTGGACCTGGCTGTGAGTTTGTTATCGAGTGATGTCTGAAATTGATGCTGATAGCTTGGCTACACATAGGAACTGGAGAATATGCGTATGGCTCAGGGTTTACTTAACTCGGTACAGAAGGAGCGAGACACGCTCAAGGAAGAGATTGTCGGTCTGAAGGCAAAGCTTGAGTCCGCGAACGAGAGCACTGATTCGGCGGCAGCCGGGAGGATGGTAGACGTAAGTGTAGCATACCAGCGTGTCGCCGCAGAGCTCTGGTCTGATTCTGTTTCACAGCTGGAACAGCGATATGCGGCATTGGAGGTCAAGTATCATACTCTCGAAGCCGAGCACCAGGAGCTACGTTCGAAACAGGAACTCGGTCTGCCATCTGCGGCCAGCAATCAGCGGAATGGTTCGCTTGAACCGGTCAACGGTCGTAAACCGCGACTGTCCTCCGGGGCTAGCGATCTAGAAAAACAGGTCATCGGCTTCCGCCAAATGATCGAGGACCTGCAAACCGAGAATGGAGAGCTCTACCAGACGATCCAAGACCTTGAAGCGCAGATGAAGGCGGCTGATGATGACAACAAGGAATTGGCATCAACAAACAAGCAGACGCAGGAGGTCCGTGGTTCGATGCTTTGTCGTCTCGTTCTCAGAATATTGACACAATCGCTCGCATCGAACAGGAACTTGACGCCCTGCACGCAGCAATTGAAAGTCGACTTGACCCGATGGAGAGGGCGAGCGAAAACGGTAGCGAGACGGGAGCTGGTACCGCTTCGAGTGGTCAGGAGGTGAGAATGCTTGCGATTGCGTGATTGCGGTCTGTTCCTTCATCTGCTGATCACAAGGTCTTGTTAGATTGCCGAATTCCGATCGAAGATCGGTGTTCTCGAGAAGGAACGCGGCGATCTTTTGAGGGCCAGGGAGGAGGAAAAGGCAGAGGTATGCATGGCGGACCGGTCGATGTTGAGGTAAATGATACTCATCAGCTTTTTTATCTACAGCTCATTCGAGAAATCCATGAGCTCGAGGGGTTGTGTGAGCACAAGATCTGGCGTGAAGGAGCACTCGAGGAACAAGTGAAGGAATTGGAACAACGCTTGCAAGAGGCACAGTCGTCGTCCCACCGAGACGTCACCGCTTCGCGTGCATCTACCAATGCAGGACCTTGCATGCTATGTCACGGCGCGCATGATCTCGAAGACTGTCCTTCGTACAGGGGCGATACCTCGATGACCGACGGTGAAGGCTCTCCGGGACCTTCTCAAAACGGCGACTCGCCGTTGTTTAGCAAATCCACCAACGTGATACAGCTGGGCAAATCGAATCTCGGGCGGGAACACGTGTTCTGCGAGAATTGTGCTGTGAGTCGCGGGACCGCGGTTGACTGATCGCTCTGTATCTAAACATGTTTCCCTACACAGACCTCGACACACCGAACGCAGGATTGCCCTATGAACGACGATACTTTCTAGTGTCGTATGGCACAGCGAAGCGGACACCAATGACCCCTCCCTCATCTTGATGACGAAACCGATACGACCAAAACTAGCAACGAGATCTAGAAGTGTAACAACATCATAATCTTGTAGACACCCGCAAAGCAGAGAAATACAAGATGATGCATCACGCGATGTGGCGCGGTCGCTATTCCTAAGCTGATAGAGGCTTGTAGTGTTCCACGCTGTACAACAAGATCTTGCCTCTTGTGTTGCCCATGGCGACGTATTCGCTGCCCGCGGAAAAGTCTGAGCAGGTGACAACTCCAAGCGGGGTGGAGGATGTCGGCCAGTTGGTAAACGCCGTAGCAGAGGGCAAATGGAACTGTAGGACGAGAGGAGATAGACGCGATCAGCCAGGGTGTTGATTCTGACTAGACCTCTCCGTTTGCGTATTGCTTACCATCCTGAAAGCGTCCTTTTTCTTGCTGGACGAGATGGCCATCATCTGCGCATCGTGGTTGAACGTAACGTTGGTCACTTCGGTAGTCAAGTTCAAGAGCTCCCGGATAGGTTTAGGCGATGCTCCAGCGAAAAGACCACTCGAATGATCGATGGACTGGTTGACACTGGACGAGAGGTCATGCGCGTCATAGACGTTCACTACACCTGTTGATGAGCTGTAGCGATGGGTAGAAGAGGTAGCGAAGGTTGAGCATCCCAGCAGTCTCACAGAACTAGAGTTTGTGTCTAAAGCGTTCGTCGCCCACTCACGCAACAGCACAATAATCCCCATTCCTACTCCCTCGCAACAACTTGCCACCGAACCCTCCCTGATCCTTCCATCGAGCCACACACCTCCTCTCCCCTAAATCCCAAACATCCACCTCACTCCCTTCCCCCAAGACCCACAACTCCTTGCCCCCATTCCTCCACATCATATCCTGAACCCCGCCCGTTCTCCCCGATTTCAACGTGGTCAACAGTTGCCCTGAACCTCCTGGGCCCCAAGCGAGGAGCGTGACGATTCCTCTTCGACCCGCAACGGCGAGGACGCTTCCATCGGGGGAAAACACGGTCTTGTCCATCGAATACGTCGATCCGGGGTCAGAGGAGGAAGAGTTGGAGAGGAGGTTTTTGGAGGATCGGATGCACCGTTGAGAGCGGAGGTCGTAGGTGTAGTAGAAAGGACGGGAGCCGGTCAATAGGATCGAGCTACCGGAAGGGTGGAACTGCATGGTCTTGATCGGTAAAGAGGGAATATGAAGGCTGAGGAGGGAAGTATTGGTATGTCCATCGATCTGAAGAGTCATCGCGTATCATCAAGAGAAATCACCGCTCAGCCACACGCCCCAGTTGCAAAGTACCACGACGATCCCCTCGGCTTCGCGAAGCGACTTCCAAACTCACATTGAAAAGCCTTAATCGTCGATCCGCACCCACAGCCGCCAGAACCCCAACTTTTGGATGAAATTTAACATCCACCATCCCTGTATCCACATACCCCTGGCCCTGGGCAGATGACTTTCCACCCGCCTCTACCCCCGCCGAGCCCACCGTCGTCCCCGGCGACTTGACCTTTTTCTTGGCGTTTCCTCCTTCCCAGACGACCCGGTTTTGATAATTAGCATCCCTCAACCTACGGACTTCTAATGATCCTTTAGGTAAAGCGCCCCTCGAAGCCGTAGGTGCGATAAACGAAGCCGTGGTACTGAACAACGCTTGAAGCGGGTCCAAAGTGGATGACGAGGATGATGAAGCTGATTTCGATTTCAATGATTTGCGATCGGATTTGGATTGGACGGCCCATTCGGGTTCGGGGTGGATACGTTGGAATTGAACTCGGAGTTTGGATTCGAGGGATTTCCCATCGACTGTCGTTGGTTCTGAGGGGGGGAGACCTCGGGCTAGTTTACGGATCCGGGAGGTTGGGGCTGTTGCGAGGTTGAGGTGGATGGAAGAGTCAGAAGGGTCTGACCAGAGGGCGGGTTTGGAAGGGGTTTTTGAGGAGGAGGTTTTGGAGGTAAGCCAGGAAGGGCCGGCAGAGGCGTTTGCGAGGGAGTGAGGGAGTTCGGAATCCGATTCGATATCGGAGGAGTCTCTGGAGGAATGATCGGAGTGATCGGAATCTTGTTCTAGGTCTTGTTCGTAGTCGATCTCTGAGCCTTGGTGGGAGGCTTCAGGGTCGACGTTGATGTCGTGGGCTATTGGTGCGTCGATAAAGAACATCTGCAGGTCGAGCGGACGGAAACGGAGTCCGAGTGAACATCCTGTTTTGACGTAGATTCAGGGTGCAAACCAAAGTCCTCGGACAAACTCACCTCATCCGCATCCTCCAACCCCAACTCACTACCCTCCTGACCTCGCTCCCCCCGATCTTCCCAAACCACCCCAGGCATATCCTCATCCCCCTGTCCAACCGCCTTCCCCTTGTTCTTCTTCTTGACAGCTCTCGCTCGTTTTCTCTTTTTACCAAACAGACTCGCTTCGAGGTCCAGCTCGTCGTCTTCCTTTTCGTTGTCGTCTTGAAGACGGAGGAGACGGTTGGCGATGGATGTTGGAGAAGTGGGTGTGGGTTGAGATGGGGGACGACGTTTGGTCGAGTTGCTCAGCATGTTGGACGAGTTGTTTGGTGTATATGAGGGGGCAGGCTGTAGGGTGTGTAGTAGACAGTGCTACGGTGCTATGTGTATTGTAAAGCCAAGCTGCGAACAACTTTTGAGACGATATCAACATGTTCAACTTTGAACTTGTGTCTGTCGACTTTACGAACTTTGAACCTGTGCGACTTGGGAAATCTCGATTCTGTGATCACGTGACACGCGAGAGCTGAGGGTCGAGGCATGTCGACCTACCACACTGACTATGACCATCTAATTGTATAACATACCCTACACCTCACCTCCTTCCTCCTCAACCTATTCTCCCAGCCAAGCCCGCCTGTCACCTCGCTGGACGCATCAACCAAAAAAAAGCATCCCCCAGGACCTTCCCAGACGCGATGGCTCCAGGACCTACCCCACTTGTACCCAAACCCCAAGCGCTCCGTTATCGACGAGGTAAACTCCCAACCGGTGCACCTATCCCCTCGGACTCAGACGATACAGACAATTCTGACGACGATGAAGAGAACGACGTGAGCGAGAAGAACCGGGGCCGGAGAGCTGGGGGTGAACGAACGGGGATCAAGGGGGAGGGTCAAGATGGGGTGGTTGCGGGTGGTGCGGGTCGGGTTATCCAAACTGGGCCTGGAGCAACGGCGGGTGCGAGTGTGGGCGTGAGGGGAGGGAAGAGGAATATTCAAGTAGCGTTGAGGGATGTGAGGGTGGAGGAAGATGGAGCGGTTTATGTGGGTGGGAAGAGGGAAGTTGGGGGTGGGATCGAGGAGGAGGAGAAAGGTGAGTGGTTGTCGAATTTTGATAATCTCGGACGTCTTGGCTCGAGTTGGGTCGAGGTGGCTCATCCGGTGTTTCAACATCTCTTATATCTCTTATACCCTCTATTCTTGATTCTCCTCACCGCCTAATCCCTGTATCGCCACGGTTCCACGAACCCATCACACATCACACGTAACCCACTATCCACCTCAACTCTAACAAACGACCACAAACTCCCAAACGCACGGACCAACCCCATAGGATCAAGTGAAGAAGAATCAGAATCAGACAATCAACCCTCAGCTCCTGGTCCGGGTCCTGGACGGCTAACATTCCGAAAACCAGGCACTGGAGCTGTTGGCCCTCATGGAGCTGGTCCCGAGGAGGAGGAGGGGGAGAGTGAAGAGGAGTCAAGTGAGGAGGGGAGTAGTGAGGAAGAAGAGGAGGTTAAGGTTAAGATGGTCTATAGGCCGAGTTTCGTCCCAAAGTGAGTTTGTGATGCGTTTCACCCAGACCTTTACGCTGTCATCAACGCCCATCACTTACTCTCTTCACCTCGACACAGGACGGCGAGATCTACCCTCACGCCCCTTGAACTTCAAGCTCAAAAAGAAGCGGAAGAGGTTCGGAAGCGACAAGAAGAGGAGGAATTGAGGAAGAAGGAGAGTAGGGGGTTGTTGGGTGAGACGTTGAGGAGGGAGATGGTCGTCCGTGAGTGTCCGCCCCCCTTGACAGACCGATGTGAGAGTGAGGAGGGGAAGACGAAGGCTGATGAATTCTGGTATAACTCGACGTGATTGCGATTCGATGGCGCTGGGTCGTTGAGGCAGAGGAATCAACGGCCAACGCCCCTGATATCGATGATACCGACGATCTCGACCCGACTAGCGAATTCGACGCTTGGAGGCTCCGTGAACTATCCCGTCTTGCCCGGGACAAGGAACTCTCCCTCATCAAAGAATCCGAACGGGCCGAGATTGAACGTCGACGGGCGCTTCCTGAAGCCCAAAGGTTGAGGGAGGATGAAGAGTATGCGAGGAAGACGAGGGAGGTCAAGGCGCTCGAGAAGGAGGAGAGAGGGTTTTTGGATAGGTTTCATCATAGGGGAGCGTTTCATCAGGATGAGGAGATTGTTAAACGACGATTGGGGGGTGGGGAGGCGAGGTTGGAAGGGAGTGTGGATGTTGGGTTTTTACCCAAGATTATGCAGGTCAAGAATTTCGGAAAGGTCAGTCCGGGGCTTTGTCGGGTGGTTCACGGTTGAAGTCGATTCAGGGTAGGAAGCTGATCACCCAGAGGGTTTTTTCATTCGCTCGGTATTCACCATGTCACAGGCATCCCGATCAAAAGTAAGCCTTACCCTCATCCCTTTCTCCCCTCTTCCTCCTACCCCGGCCCATCGCTCACCTTCGTCCCTCTTTGTCCCACAGTACACACACCTGAAAGACCAAGATACAACACAAGAAGGCTGGGACCGCGCTCTCAAACGAGGAGGCGCAGCAGGAACAGGCGGACAAAAAGAAGGTTGTTTCAACTGCGGAGGGCCGCATTTACGACGAGGTGAGCGATTTTCTGTCTATCGTCGTTCGGGGCGGAAGGTGGGTACGCGAAGGGGGGGGCTGATGGTGGTGTTGCTTTGGATGCGTGTGTAGAATGCCCGAACCCGCCTCAGGGGGCGGAAAGGACGGGATCGAATGCTTCTGCCGTGGGTGGAGGTGCGGGTGGTGGGGGGTATGATCGGGGAGGTCCTTCTCGTCCAGGAGGTTCAGGGGATGGCTATGGGTATAGGGATCGAGGGTCCGGTAGGGGACGGGATCGGGATCGTGATCGTGATGATTCACGAGCGGGATTCGACCAGCGGGATCGGGATGATCGTCGAGGGGAGCGTCAAGATGATCGACGCCGGGATGACCGTCGGGATCCGGAACCAAGAGGATCAAGGTCGAGGGACGATG
>Ga0308160_10004254_pt1 | contig 15440 bp, 22 predicted proteins | sample PhyFR1_FD_201036 | JGI IMG/M metagenome (GOLD analysis project Ga0308160, IMG submission 201036) | Phyllosphere microbial communities from UC Gill Tract Community Farm, Albany, California, United States - DLSLF.R1 | ecosystem: Host-associated > Plants > Phyllosphere > Unclassified | place: USA...
ATTGAGCCCTTTCAATAAGAGCTGTTGGTTAGCGGAGTCAAGAGCTTGTCCTCTCACAAAAGATGATTGTATCCTCTAGCCTGATGAGCTGGTTCCGAATGTTGTCGAGCGACAGGATCTCCAAGGCAGTAGCCCCTGTAGTGAAATTCATGATGGTTGTGCAGAAAGACGAACAGGTGATGGTGCGCGAATGTAGATAACACAGCGGTGCCTGAGTGATACTCGTAAACATATCCTGCATGCAACAAGCGACTAGTGAAATCTGGAAAAGTCCTATAAAGGCTCATCCTACTGATCTGCCATAGAGCTGCTAGCTACAAAAGCCGTTGGCTGTCTGTCGCGGCTGATCATCTCCATGACGGCACATACCCCTGTGCCTCTCCCTTGACGCCAAGCCATGCAGTCGACAGTTTCGTTCTCCCCTCAGATTTTAGGGACACAACGCTAGAACTCGGTCACGCCGGCCTGACTGGCAGAGATGGACCGCGTATCATCATCCCCAGCTTTGTAGCCATAGGAATACATGGATGCGGTTGGCGCATCGCTCGGAGCGAGACTGCCGGCCGAGAGTCGGCGTCGGTGTCGAGAAAAGTCGACGGGTTGATCCCCTAGCCGATCGTACTGAGAGTGTCCAATGAGGGATTGATCGGCTACGGACGAGGTCTCGAAAGTAGCATGCGAAGCCATGGAAGCAGCGTAGCCTGGATAGCCGGATCTGCCTTGACCGGCTTTGGGGCCTGTGGTGACTGCCTGAGAGACCACAGACTGAGCATCGGGCGGGGCGAAGCCGGCGGCAGCATGAGTACGATAGTACGAAGGGTCAAATGGATTGGAGGCCGGCGGTGGAGCTGTGGCATCTCCAGAACTCGACTTGGAGAGATATTCCGAGGCAGGCGCTTCTCGTCGCCTGAATGGGTCGAGCGCTTGTGCCAATGATTTCTTGGGTCGACTGAACTGGATCATTGACGGCTGCAGGTTGCTGAGCGGACCTTCGACAAAGCATGAGCGGTCCTTGAAATGAGTCAAGAGATAGTGCCATAAAGGATGCTGTCATTAGCGATATACATGTCTAGGAGACTTACCTTGCTGAGGACCTTTGGATTACCCAAGATGACCGTTCCATACTTGGCTCGAGTCAAGGCTACGTTCAATCGTCGAGGATCATTGAGGAAACCAATGCCTTGATGATCGTTACTTCTGACACAACTCAAAATGATGTAGTCCTTTTCTCGACCTTGGAAAGCGTCGACACTGGCGACTTCGACCTCTTTGTACAATTCCTTCTTGAGTGACCCGTGTAGCTGCATGTACGTCGCAACATAGGATCTTTGCCCCTCGTATGGCGTAATGACACCGATTTGACTGGGCATAACGCCCGACTTGAAGAATTTGGTGACCATCTTTTCCACATTGGACGCCTCGGTTCGGTTGAGGAACGAAGTTCCGCTCGACGAGATTTCCTCGGTACCCAAGTTCTGGTGGAAGAACATGGGCGTCTCGGGTACAGGCCAGGGAAAGTCGACATTCTTTCGTAGTCGCTCGGGTGCAGTAACACCGTTCTGCAAAGTTCCCTCGTAGAACATGTTGGAGGGGAACTCGGAAAGACAAGGGTGCATTCGATACTGCACCGCCAATCGGATCGGTCGATTGCCCAAGATGACGAGACGCTCAAACAGCGATTGAGCGAGACCGGCACGAGAAGCCTTTTTATTCATGATGACGGGACCCAATTGCTGATGATCGCCGACCAAGACGACCTGTTTACAACCCATGACTAGGGGGATCATACATTCTGACATTAGCTAGATCTGCTAGAAAATGGGAGGGTACTCACCTGGCTCGGCAGATTGAGTAGCCTCATCAATAAGAACCGTCCTGAACTTGAATTTGGAAAGTCGAGGGTCTCCAGCTCCAACACAGGTAACGCAGATGACATCCGCAGCGTTCAAGATATCTCGCTCGCAAGCTCGAGTGAGAGACTTGAAGCGCTGTTCATCCTTCTGACTCAATTCTCCAACGTCGGTCTTGAGCTGAATGAGTTTCTGCAACTCTGGATGAGTATCGGCCTTGGCGACTTGATTGTGAAGCGACAAGAAAGCCACAGAAGAGTCGAGTGCCTCGCGCGATTTGGCAGCGAGTCGAACCACCTTGAGACCGGTTTGGTGAATCTTTTCACACAAGTGGTCGACGGCTACGTTCGAGGGGGCACAGACGAGCACCTGTCCTGGGTTCATCTTCGCAAGATGGTAGACGATCGAAGCGGAGGTGACGGTCTTTCCTGTACCGGGCGGTCCTTGAATCAAACTGAGAGGCTTTTGCAGAACTTCCTTGACTGCCGCCATTTGAGAGTGATTGAGTTCGGGAAGATTGGGCGCCGAGAATCGTTTTGGCATCTGTGTCCTTAGAACCTGGGGTTCAAGCTCGTGACCGAGTAGCTTGTGATACTGAAATCAGTGCCCTACCTGTAGCAAGACTCACGATGTAACCGCTGACACTCTTTTCGTCGACTGCAAAGGTCTTGAGTGCAGTCTGCATGCGATCGAAACTAGTGGCTTTCCACACAAAGTCGACCGAGAAGCCATGAGAGCAATCGGTCGGTACACCGTCGTTCCTCCTGAGCTCTAGACAGATCTCGTCAGATACATCTAGATGTCAGCGGTCGTCTACAGTCTGGCAGCCTCACTGTTGGGGACCTTGATGACAGCTCCGACTCCTTCCCAGTTCTGATCACGACCGTTTGCCCAGCTCTTGTTCAAGGCGTGCATTCCCTTGATCGCCGTCGAGCCGGGATTGTGAGCGCCGCCAAACTTGAGTTTCAACTCGTCTCCGGGTGCCAGTCGCAATTCTCCACTCTCCAATTTGGGCATGTGGAACCACGCAAGTCGCTTTTGATTTAGTCCCATATCCCACCTAATAGAAATGTCGTTTTCGGTCTGGGACTCTTTCATCTTTCGGTCAAAGTCGGCTTCGATCTTGACGAGGGGTCCAAAGACGTTCTGATACTGATATGCGTCCTCGTATCTAATGTCAGCTGTGTTTGCTGAAGGTGACCTACCTGAGCAGTATTGGCTGCATCTCCTCCTCGCCAGTCTGCGCCTCGGCATCCTCCAAGTTTGCATTCGGATTGTCCCTCCAAAGATCCTCCAGCCTGGCCATTTGTACCATCGATATTTGACGAGCTCGGAGCTGCTCTGCTTCTGTCGGGACTTTGACGAGCCAAGAAAGGAATTGACGATCATGTATGATTGCTGACCACTGCGAGGTATCCCAATTGATATCCTTGGCGCTGGTCAAAGCGGCACATGGCTGCCTGACTGTCAGCTGAAACTCGCTGGGTGACTCACCTGCACAGCAATACCACGACCGTATCGCTCTTTGCAGGGATAAATCCAAGCATGAACACATTCTTGCTTCCACAATTGTAGCCTACAAGTCAGCGACGATCGTCGAGTGCGACTCACACTCAGGGATAGTGTCACCCAAGAGACTCTCCTTGTGTAGAGCCACATCCTTGTGCCGAGCCTTGACTAGATGATTGACAATATGCGATGCTGAAGTATTGCCACGAGAATTACAGAACCACTTTGAGCAACCGAGACACTGTCGTCAGCCACATATATGGCAAAGGCAAAGATGACTCACCTTGACAACACACTGAGGACTGTGTATACCGCAGTAGCTGATAAGTCAGCTGATGTGTGTATGTAAAAACTCACCTGCAAGCATGCTCAATGTTCTGGCCAAGAGGTGTTCTCAATTCATCATACTCCTCGTCTCCATTGTAATCGCGTCGACCATTGACCAGAGGTGTGTCGTACATAGACATGTCTTCCATAGCGAGGCCTAGGTCAGTGGGTATAGGGTGATGAGATAGACTGCCAGCCCCAGTGGTAGAAGGCATAGCCGAGTAGAGGGATAAGGTGTCGTCTTCGGGTCCATACTGCATCATCAGTCGTGTATCCTGGCCACTTTGACGGGCTGCTCACCTGAGATGCTCCCTCGAAATTTGTGAATGGATCCATCTTAGTTATGTATAGACTGATGAGTCCCTTAGACGATGATGGATCGTCGCAAAGTAACGTGTAATGTACAAAAGGATGCGAGGAGAGAGACAAGAGTGGTCAAGAAAGGAAATCGAGGTCTCGCGTTTCGCCTCCACAAATTACCAGGTCTCACAAACGTCTTGGCACATCTCCACTTCATGCAGAACTTCGCTATGCATGCATGACATGACGACTGGATACCTCTCTGTATACATGACCACCTTCTGCAAGAGCTCAAGCCTTCAACAACAAACAGGCAGAACTACCCAAGGCGCGACGGATGTCCTGATAGTCGACATCGTGAGCTGACAGTCAGCAATTTGTGCACGATATTGACAAGATAGACTGACTGTCTTCGACCTCGCCCCAAATTTCAATCTGACTCCTGACCTCGACATGACTTGCCTGAGACGCTTGCTCGGCAGTCAAGTGGCCTCTACATAGCGCTAGAGCAATGATAAACGATTTCGAGGCGTATGCAGCCCTTTCGAAAGCTATGGGATTCAGCGGGACGCCCCAGTCCAGATTAGGATCAGCTCGACTCACCTGCAAGCTCCCACACATCCATTTCTTGCAAGACTTCAGTCATCTTGCGATTCGTAGCATCGCTTTGGCGGGCTGGGGCGAGCCCCTCGGCCATCGCAAGGTCGACTCCGAATTCTTTCTTGACCCATGAGAATAGTGGGTCCCAGTGCTCCTTTTGCATTTTGACAAGTGTACGAGGCTCATCCTCTTGGAAACTATAGGTCAGGCCCTGAGCAGTCGGTATCAAAGCGGACTTGCCAGATCGTGTCCGTCTCCAAGTACGACAGAAGAGCTTCAATAACACCTTGACGTATCTCCGGGTTTCCTAGACCATCGATAGCTCGTGATACCAGTGACGTCTATCGATATCAGCGTGCGTCCATCATCGATCTGCGGCACCACTGACGACAGGCAAAGAGTGCTGCTTCAATACAGCACTCTGGTTTTCCCATTCATTTGCGATCAAGAGTGCCAGCAGACGCCTGTTCTTGGGTACCACCAGCTTGGCTCCACCTGGAGTCTTAAGATTACGGTGGTCCAAGTTGACAAGCAGATTACCTGTGCATGAGCGGATGCTACACCAAGTTTGTCTGGCTGACTTACCATCCTCGGTGTTCGCCAATTTTACCGTCTTCCAGAATCTTCGCATGGACAGCTCAGCTTCTTGATTGCGTCAACTTATGGAAACGTTCATCTTGTGGTTTACGCACTGTTTGTCTGACTGATCGCTGGACCAGCAGTCACCTCGGCCTTGGCGGGTGTAGTCGCATTCGCATATGTTCGGCACTTCGAGAAATTGTTCGATGGGCCAGCTGAAGGTCCGTTTGCGACAGCAAGACCGGCCGAGCCTGACGCTGCTGCTCGCGGCAGTGTCGATTTTAAGTTTCGCGACAGTGTACGAGCAGAGAGTGAGATCATGGTAAACAGTGAAGTGGTTGACTACTTGGTAGATCTGTCTATTCTAGATACAGTTATAGAGAGACGCCTATAATCGGTTAGATCCGATTCATCATCCTGCCTATGTATCTCCTCCTCCCTATGCATCAATCTATACTTAAATCATTGACAACGACACTCCATATACCTCATCCCCTCATCTCCTTCTTTTAAAATACTTCTACAACTTTCCCAGGCATTGGAGAGAGTCGCCGGAAAACTTGAGTGTCGTCCATAAAACTCGTCCCCGACCCGAAATCTGATTTCATCCTTACCCGGGATCCGCATTCACAACTCGAACGCCTCGACTTGCCCACCGTTCCCATCCTACAGCTGGATACAGACGAGACTATCATGGCGTCTCCGTCGGTTCCCCATGGTGTTGTGGCCAAGCCGTTAAGTCTCGCCGAGTCATTCATGTGTGGAGGTCTAGCAGGATGCGCGGCAGTGACGATATGTGAGTGTGGAGCGATGGACATGGACTGACTCCAGCAAATATTCCCGAAACTCTTAAGACAAGACTGCAACTACAAGGAGAACTGCAAAGGACATCTCCAAATACTCCAAAAGTGTACAATGGTCTCACCGATGTCTTTGTCAAGACATGGAAGAATGAGGGACTTCGGGGACTGCAACGAGGACTAGGTCCAGCTGTGAGTTGACTGAACGGACGAAGAGATCATTACTGACCTTCAGTACGGCTACCAGGTATGTACCTTGACCAATTACGAACATACCGGCGCTAACATGACAGATCTTGCTAAACGGCTCTCGTCTTGGTAGGTTCCCAGTGGTTTCCGTCTCTAATTCCAGGTTTCTACGAACCACTCAGGAAATCGTTCAATGGAATATTTGGCATACGCCCAGAGGAACAGCGTCTACTTACATCGGTGACGGCTGGTGCATTTACAGGAATGATCGGAGGTGAGCCACAACATGAATGAGTTCAGCTTACAGTTTAGCCGGTCTTGGCTCGCCCCTCTTCTTGGTCAAAGCACGTATACAAGCATACTCCCCTGCTTTCCCCGTCGGCGCTCAGCATTACTACAAGAATTCACTGGATGCCCTTACTACCATCATGAAGTCTGACGGAGTCTTAGGTCTTTGGCGAGGAGTCAATGCTGCCTTCTTGAGGACGGCAATGGTCAGCTTCCTCAGTTGCCAACATTCAGCTTGAGCTCACGATCAGGGATCGTCTGTCCAGCTACCTTCGTATGGCTGGGCGAAAAACCTGCTCACCGAACAGGGCTGGGCCCCTGATGGATTCGCTACATTCCTATCTGCAAGTGCTGTCTCGGGTGTCTGTGTGGTAAGTAACATTTTCCTCTGTACCGTCGGTTTCAACACGACTGACCTGCAGTGTGCCGCTATGCAGTAGGTCTAGCGATTCAGATAGATGTTCTCAGCTGACATAGTCCTTAAGACCTGCCGACACTGTAAGAATATCGCTATATCCGTTCTTGGATTGAAACTGACAATCAGGTTCTCACTCGTACATACAATCGTGAGCCTACTTTATGGATGTGGTTATATCTGCACGACAGCTGACATCCAGAAAATACCGTGAAAGACGCGGTGACTGGCAAGGTTCGAGGGGTGCTATACAATGGTCCACTCGATTGTCTCTGGAAGACATTTAAAGCTGAGGGCATCGCTGGGTGGTACAAGGGTAGGCTCTATTTCGTCCTATATCCAGAGGCCAGCTGACACAGCAGGTACCACAGCCCACTTCTTCCGAATCTTCCCACATACGGTTGTCACTCTTGTTGCCAACGAGGTAGGCCTTCTTGCATTGTCTTGCTTTTTGGCTAATCGATACAGCTCATCATGGCTCAGTATCGTAAAGTACGAGGAGACGATGTAAGTAAAGCAGTATAGGAAGCCCAAGCATAATCACCATACATGCATTACATTATGATTGTACCAGTAAGGCTACGTACTTGACTTTGCGTATGGGTGGTACAATGCAGATAGGCGCGCGGTCGAAATTCGAAATGTCTTTGCCTGAGTATACCAAGTTACTTGCTACTGTTCCTCATCACATTCACCATGGACAAGATCATCAGCCCTTTGGCACGCACATCACGAGCAGCAAGATGCTTCTCCACTACCACCCGGAACGCAGCTCCCGGGCCATCCCGTAAACCTCGACAAGCAGATGATTTCGCTACAAGTCTTGATATCCGAGAACTCGACGTTTATAAATTTGATGATCCCTCATCGCTTGGATGGCTGCGATTGGAGAAGATCCGAGAAGTCCAAGAGCTCTTTAGGAAGCTCGAGGTGGACAGACCTATCTTACAAGGTGAGCAAGGCCTTGAAGTGAATTTACGCAAAGCTGACATCCCTAGCTCAAGCAAAACAATTCAAACCACCTACATCCAAGCAGTCAATCCGTATACGATCTTCAATCGATCTCTCCTACCCTACATCGCCAACTCAGCGGAAATCAGTCCTAATCGCACCCATTGCCTCTCTACCGCTAAAAGGAGCCGATGCGACTCAGAGGATGAAAGTTCTTGCTGGACCTAGGTGGACACCTGGTTATCCTGGGCGGAACGAATTCGAGGCCGCGGCTGAAGGAGGGGAGAAGAGCGATAGTAGTAAGGATGGGTGGATCAAGATTTCCGAGGAGCGTTTTCCAGACGCAAGAACAAACAGGTGGAACGTGGGGAGTATGCTTGAGAAGCTAGTCGAGGCTGCTAACGTGAGTCTCTTGATCAGCCTGGAATTTCAGCTGATCAACAGGACCCCAAATCACCATTGTCAGCATCTACCCCAATCGATACAAGACACCTACTCGCCCGACAGGCGAAGAGACGCTCAAAGTCCAGCGGAGGAGCTTGGAGGAAGACGGAAGCATTGTCCAAGCGTCCGGAGGTCATTGGAGGGGTACGAGGATTCCCAGCGGAGTGGATATCGCAGAGCGGAGCATCAAGCTCAGAGGCAAGAAAGTCATAAATCGAGATGATGTATAGATGCATGGCCCAATCAAGCTTCTTCGTGTTTCTAAGCTATATCATCGTATCATATTATCCCACTCGCCCGACGCTCTCCAGCCTGGAGACTATGGGTACAAGGTCGGATCTGATTCACCAGGAGCGATACGAAGCTTTGCGAGAAGAACAGCGTCACTGGATATCAGCTCATCGTCAACAAGACTTGCTCCATCAGTACTAACCGTGGAGAAGCAGACACGTTCGAGACTTTGCAAGTATAGTGAACTTGACGATCCTCAACACCAGGTCGAGGCAAAGGACCCACAAGAGATATCTTCGGACTGACGGGAGGAGAATTGGCTCTGGAAGACAATTGCCTCGATGAACCTATGTGAGGACTCGCCATCCCGGATTGCTTGACGAAACTCCAGGTCCCCCATGGTTGACCGGGTCCGCGGGCCGACTCGGTATGTACGTTGAATTTGAGAGTGGTTCGGGGCGAGAATTCGGAAACGACCATGGCATAGTGTTGGGCCGATAGGGCGCCGACGATCTATCATCAGCTGATGGACATATACGGAACTCACGATCATGATGTCTTCTCGCTTGACTTGGTGACGATCCCCGTAGTGCTTCATGATCCAGTCAATGTTGGCCATGAGGTAGCACCTGGCCTCGTCGAACGACTTGTAGATTTCAAGTTGGGCTTCTTCGACGACAAGAGCAGCCTGTTTTCTGCCAGGTTTCAGTGGAAAGTCGAGGTGTCGAGCAATAGGTTTCCTGTCATCAATCCAAAACCCGATATTTGGCTTACTGAGCAGTCTCTCCGCTCGACTTGACGAATTTAGTCCAAGCAACAAATCGATCCAAGTTCTTCTCCAAACCACTTCTCACGTTGATGGGCATCGAGGCGACCTGTAACGAACTGAACTCGTCCATGTATGGCATCGGAGGCATCTCACCTGCGATTACAGGCGGCTCATGACTGTCGAGGAGCTTGACGAATTGCCCATGTCGGATATAGCCAACTTCGCCAAGAGCCACAGGCGTAGGGAACCACAGAGCGACCGAAAGTCGATCGTCAAATTCGTGTGCCAGGTAGTGTCGATAGAACTTCTCAGCTCGATCGGACTCGTTACTAGGCTCGTCTTCGAGATGCTCCGGTATCGACCTGAGTGAAGATGCTGAAGAAGACGTCGACGATTCAGGGAGCCTGCGAACGTTCGGTACAGGTGAAATGACTCTGTAAGAGGTGTCAGCTGTGGCTTATTGTAGGTAGCGTCGGACGTACTGCTGATCCTGTTCTGAGCTACCCTCGCTGGCAGTTGCCCAGACCGTATCGTTCTCGCTTGAGTCGGTGGAGGCTGGCATCAGCTTTGACGTTTGCCCGATGGACATACCGGCATGAGAAGTATCTTTGCGCGAGTTCGATTTAGGACTGTACATGCGTTCAATCTCTTTGCTGATTGTAGAGAACTTTGGTCGAAGTCTGGATTCTTGAGCCCAACATCGCTCAGTAAGCTGCCAAAGGTTCTCTGGCATCCTACCAGGTCGAGATGGTCTAGTCCCACCTACTGGATCAGCTGCGTCTTCGCCAGAACATTGGTAGCCCACGCATGATGTCTTTCCGGAATTTGGCATCATCGACGTGATCCAGTGGGATTGATCCCTCTGTGTAGACCTGCAGGTCAGCATTGATATGTATATTGAGCGCACCTCGTATATCACCATACCAAAACTGTAGACATCACATTTCCAGGTCAATTGTCCGCCTTGCATCCTCTCCGGCGAAAGCCATCGCATGGTACCTTTGCCTGCAACATCACCGGAGTCCTTCGACTTTCGCTTCATGTCGAGCTTCAATTGAGACAAGCCAAAATCACAGATGTTGATGTTGCCGACGTCATTGACGAGCACATTTGTTGCCTAGAGATGAGCTAACCCACTATCATGCTGCAACAGAACCTACCTTGAAGTCGCCATGAATGATGTCCCGCGAGTGAAGGTATTCCATCCCCAGAGCCATTTGGTGTACCAGAGCGATCTTCTCGGCTCTCTTGCCAGATGAAGTCTGAAGGTAATCGACAATGTTCCCGTTGCCCACTATCTATCAGTATTGATATCCACGGGTGAAAGGGGCGACATACTATACGGAGAGATGAGCATCCAAGGTGGTGGGCCTGTGGCACTGGATGCCCCGTAAAAGGGTAGGATGAAGGGACTTCGCAGTCGGCGCCAGACGTCCACCTCTTTGATGAAGAGCTATCGTCAAATTCTGCACCATCATGAATTTGTAGCTCACTTTCTTGTCGGCAGTAGGGTCTAGCTGCTTGATGGCGACAGGTATACCTTGCCAGCTTCCTCGCCAAACCTCCGAGAAGAATCCAGTCCTACTGTCAGCAACAGGACCCTGGAGTAGATTCACTTGATGCGTTCCTCTCGAGAGACTTCGAGAAAAGTAATGACCCACTGAACGTTAGTATTCGGTTTGACCCATGCCACGCACATCAGGACAAGCCACTTCGGTGTCACCGCTGATACGGCGCAATGCCTGACCATCAGCCATGATATCCCAATCACGACAAGGAGAGGATATACCGCTAGAGCCTGTTCCTCAAATGCTCTGTTGCCTGCACTGAAGCGTCTGTCCGAGCCCGGGCCTAGGGGACCAGGGACTTCTGCTACTGGACTAACAGATTGTTTCTCTGACCCTGAAAGATCGAGACTGGATATGTCCAAACCTAGTCCGGTTCTGCCTTCACTGTCCGTGCCGTCTTGGCGGAGTGATTGGTCCTTGATGGCAGTTGGTTCATCCCCGGGGATCAAGGTGGAAGGATGATGTCGGTCGATCTCTTCGATCTGCATAGTTGCTATCTGGTCGACTCGTCTTTGTAAAGCAGCAATCGCTTCTTGCTGCTGCTCTCCTGGTCGTCAGCTACATTCGAGATTATTTGCTCACGCTGAATTTCTATAATGTGTATGATGTCTCCTCCTCTATTCATGATACCCTCAAGCTTGTTGGTGAGGAGCTGTACATCTTTCTCCCTGTCCCCAACCATTTGTTGTCTCCACGCAGCGACATCGATCTGTGTTTGTAGCTGGCTATCAGTATCACTGTCGAGACCCAGAGCTGACCGACCTCAAAGATCTGCACAAAATCTGAGAGATCTTCTCCAGCTTTCACAATCTGTCGGGCGTACTCGTCTGCCTTGAAATACTGTTCAAAGAACGGCTTGATGGTGAGTTGCGACAACAATTGGGCGATACCGTGCAAGTTGCTATCTGTCAGCGATATACTGCTGCAAAAGACTGTGAACTCGCAGTAGAAGTCTCTCGATGTTGACCCTCATAGCGGGGGTCACTTGACCTTTACTATCGATCATGGCCTGTTGTACGGCCAGAAGGATTGTAGCACATCGTTCAACCTATTGTCAGCTGAATAGCATCATCTTACTCACAAGTCGTAGAGCCGCAACTTTGTTGACTGCTACCATCTTTGCGGACTTGAGCATGTTTGCGACGATCCCAACTGCCGCACCTACTCCAGGCAAGAGCTCTTGTGCCACTGAAGCTATTTGAGCTAGCGAAGATAGAACCGTGTACGCGCTTTGGAGTCTATCGATAACGGCCTCGGCTTCCGTGACAGCTAGTCGGAATGGATCCGTGGACGTCAGAGTTCCCTTTCCATCTGCGGTCCGGGAGGATGTCGATTTCTTCATGATCTCGGAATCAGGTTGACTTTGAGGGATAGTAGGAAGCTTTGGGTCGGACTTGTGTCTGGGGGAGTGGTAGGGGTCAGTCATAGGCGACTGAGGAGCTTTGTCCGGTACCTCAGACGGTTCCTCATCAACACTAGACGAGGTGGCAGCTTTGCCAGTAGATAACGAGTTGTCCGAGTTCTTCTTCTTGGTGAGGTTGGCAAAGAACCCTTTGACCATTCCTCCTCCTGATCCAGATCCAGATCCAGTGATAGATCCAGAGTCTGACTTGTTCCCATCATTACTTCGGTTCCTCAACGGTTTGAGACCACCAAAGGAGCGTGAACGTTTCTTTGGGCCAAAGTCCGCACTTGCGGGTGCGGGTTGAGGAGGATCTGCCGGCGGTTCGATGATGGGTGGCGTGTTCATCTCGAACACGTGTTGAGGTGTCACGAGGGTTAAAGGTCTGATTGAGTACTTGGTAGGGTAGGATTGATGTGTGTATTGAATGTAAACGTGTTATAGGATGACGTTGATATTGAATGATGGTAAAGGATAAGTACAGGTATGAGATGAGGAAGGGGAATGATGAGTTGATGACAAAGCGGAGTAGATGGTCTGTGCGTTCAAATCGGATTTGGCTGGAGTAAGAGAAGCAGTAAAGGGAAAGAGGAGAGGAAAGAGGGGGTCCTTTGGGTCAGAAATCTAGTCAGGGCATAGATACACCACTAGTAGCATCGCCCGGTTCATTCAACCTCATACCGTCCAGCACAGCGTCATTACCTTCAATCCTGTTGCTGTACCCAATACACCGCATGCAGAATGTTACAGCAGATACACTGACCATGCAAAAGATACAATCGCTACCTCTTTCCACCCTTGCCCTTGCCCGATGGAGCCTCCTTGACAACCTGCTTCTCTTCCTTGGCTCCCTCTCCCATCCAATCAAAGTCTCCTTCGCCAAACTCTTTAGTTGTTGTAGCTCCCTCCTCTTCTCCGCCCATTGACACTCCTTCGAATCTTCTCCTAAACCTTCCAACTCGTCCATCCTCTGCTCCATCTGCTAATCCTCGCCTATCTGTTCCAGGTGCCCATAGAGGGTTATTTGTGACGTCTCGAGTCAATCGGATGATGGAAGGTGTGGGTGCGGTAGTGTGCGCTGTGAATGTTGATCCGTCAGATAGGACGACAGTTTGAGCATAGACTGCTGGAACAGGTGCTGGGATTGTAGGTGGTTTCTTTAGATGTGTGCGTGATGGCCATGTTGATGATGATGATGCCGGACGGGACAGCGCAGGCATAGCGATTGGTAGTCGAGCGCCACGTAGGGCAGAAGTTGGGATGGCAAGACGCATGCTGATGTTATGCTTTGAACGTTGGTTGGTAGTAAGAGGTCTAGGTAGATTGAACACGATTCAACCAACTTTTGAGCGGACGATACACCGTGGGAAACTCAGAGTTGCCTAGAATGACTTTCCGCTATCTCCCTACTATATTTCAATAAATGTGGCCGACATGGCCAAGTCGCGCTTCGAGTATGTCAGGAATTTCGAACTGCCTGATCAGCTCTTACAGGGTACATTTATAGTAGTCCGAGTTGACGGGCGAGGTTTCCACAAGTGAGCCACCGTTGAAGCTGAATCTGGCCTTGACTGACGGCAGATTCTCCGATACCCATAATTTCGAAAAGCCGAATGATGTCCGGGCACTGGAGCTGATGGATCGGGCCGCTATGGCGGTAATGTCGGAGTACAAGGACGTGGTTCTCGCTTTTGGCGAGAGTGATGAATACAGGTGCGTTTCGGCCCATCTTCTGCGGGAGTTAAGGCAAGACTGATGGTAGCTTCCTGATACGTCAGGCATCAAGCTTGTACAATCGCCGACGCAGGTATGTACCGCGGGCTCAGAAGATCTCAAGTAGCTGACGATTTAGCAAGATCGAATCATCAATAGTGTCCCTCTTCACGTCCGCATACGTCTTTTACTGGTCGACCTACCTCCCTACTCTCCCCATGTCGTATCCACCAAGCTTCGATAGTCGAGCGGTTCTCTATCCCGCTCCACAACACGTGAAAGATTACTTCTCATGGCGTCAAGCTGATAGTATGTCCCGTATTCATTGAAGTCATGCTAACGGTATAGCACATATCAACAATCTTCAGAATACGGCTTTCTGGGCCTTGGTCAAGTCCGGTAAATCAACACAGGAAGCTAATAAAGCCGTTCAGGTCAGCCAGACACGTCGAAGCCTGGTGTTTGAGCTGACGTGTAGGCTACCGATGCTAAAGCCAAAAATGAGCTTCTGTTTTCGCAATTTGAAATAAACTACAGCCACCTACCTGCCCGATTTCGAAAGGGAAGTACAATAGTCCGTGTTGATCCTCTTGCGGTCCCTGCCAGTCAAGCTGGTGACGGAGAGTCCCAATTGCCGGTCGAAACGAAGGGTAAAGGAAAACGAAAACTGTACGAAGGCACAGTGGGCGAGCTGGTAGTCTTGCATGAGGATCTGATCAAAGAGGCTTTCTGGTCAGACCGACCTTGGCTTCTGTCGTGACGGAAATGCACAATACATCAACATACAATCGTGAAACAATACAATGCAATCTATAATCTATTTGACAACGTGAACAATGTATGACCTTACTCGAGCTCGTAACCCGGTCCAGCCGAAGTACCGATCATAGCTTTGGCAGTATTATCCCTGCACCTCTTGAGGAACTTGAACAATGGTGTCCCACCTGTTCCTCTCAATTCACCCTTCTCAGCCTCTTTTGCTACAATCTCTTCGTCCTCCTCGTTATCAGCCACCTCCTCCCCGAGCAGTCTGCGGATCCTTGGCGATGGCTTGCGCCTCGCTTGTTGGACGATGAACATACTGACGACCCGCATGTGTTTCTCCCTGAATCGCTTGAGGGCTTCGAGGGCAGAATCGTATGCGGCGGCGAGATGTGGATGCGACTGCGCATGGGCGATAACGAGCGGGCGTAATGGAGTGGGGTGGGTCGAGAGGTGAAGGAGGAATGTTCGATGGGGTAGAGGCATATACTGTAACATGCGCTGAACGAAGGAGGCTTCGTTGTTTCCGGTCGGGCGTGTGGAAACGGTTGGAGTCGAGACCTGTTCTGCAGACTCGGCGGCGACAGGCTTGTGGTTGAGGTGTAGGGCGGGTACAGGCTGCTGAGGTAGCGGTTGAGCCTCATCATCCGTAGGCGAGTGATCGACAGTGAGGAAGATATCGATCGCATGGATCAAACTACTCTGACCAGCACTTGGTCCCGAGAACATCCTCCCCTTCCTCT
>Ga0308160_10004256_pt1 | contig 15439 bp, 9 predicted proteins | sample PhyFR1_FD_201036 | JGI IMG/M metagenome (GOLD analysis project Ga0308160, IMG submission 201036) | Phyllosphere microbial communities from UC Gill Tract Community Farm, Albany, California, United States - DLSLF.R1 | ecosystem: Host-associated > Plants > Phyllosphere > Unclassified | place: USA...
CGGCAGTCTGGACGTCATCCGGCCGTTCGCCTGCACCGGCACGCTTGCGATCCCGACCCTGGCGGGCGGCCCTCTCACTGTCGAGCCGGACTTTCCCCTCGACGATTTGTACGAGCAGATCAATTCGCGTTTTGGCACGTACAGCGCGCCATGCAATCCCGTCACCGCGCCGCCCGATACGAATATCAAGCAATTCGACGCCGCGACCGGATTTCCCTGGATGTCCAAGCCGCCGACCGGCCAGGCCGCCGAGTCCAGGACCAGCGGCAACAAATTGCTCACGATCGCCGATCTGCCGGCAAGCGAGATTCCTGCCGAGACGACGGGCGGCATGTACGGGCCGCTGTGGGTGTATGCGCCCGCGGTGATCAAGGATTCCCGCTACGTCGAAGGCGCGCCCGAGCCAGCCAATGGCTACACCAAGTTCACCTCTGCCGCCTGGCCGACGCTCTACAACCCCGGCGCGCAGCAGGTCAAAACAGGCCAGACGTATCCGCAGACGCCGTATCTCGACAAGACCCAGGCCCCGGTCGGGCTCAAGGCCACGGCGAACCGCCGCGTCCTGAATGTGCCGCTGCTGCGCTGCCCGGTAACGAGCGGGGCGGCGTCGACCGCCGATGCGCTGGTCGTTGCCCGGTTCTTCATGACGGTGCCGGCGACCGAGACGGATCTGTACGCGGAATTCGCCGGGCTGGCGCCGGTGCATAGCCTGTCGGGACAAGTGAGGTTAGTCAAATGAATCTTCAGTCTTTCCGCTGGCACTCGCAGCAGGGCGCGGTCGCGATCGAGGCCGCGTTCTGCATGGCCTTCATCCTGCTGCCCTTGTTCGCCTTCATTTTTGTTCTTGGTAATTTTTTCTGGTACTACACGGCCGCGCAGAAAGCGGTGCACGACGCGGCCCTGTACATGTCCGGCGCGCCGCTGGCCGAAGTCAGGAACAAGGGCGCCGATGTGCTGGCGGCCGATATCGTGCTGCAGGAGACCGCCGATATCCGGCCCACCGCGCAAGTCAATTCGTCGATCGAGTGCGGCTATTCGCCGGTCAACTCGACCTTCATCGTGTACCGGGAGTGCTACGACGCCAATACCCCTGTCTCGGTCCAGGCCACGCTGAGCCTGACCGTCCCGCAGCCATTCTTCTCGGGAATCGTCCAGGCCGACAGCATCACGATCCTGCTCTTTTCGCAGATGCCTTATGTGGGAAAATAAGCCGCCGGCCGCGCGCCGCCGCCTGCCGCCCGTGTTGCGCCAGCGCGGGGTGTCGTCGGTCGAGTTCGCACTGCTCGCCATCATCTTTTTTTCGATGGTGTTCGGCATCATCGAGACGGCGCGCGCCGTCTACCTGCTCAATACGCTGCAAGAGGTGACCCGGCGCGCAGCGGCCGAGGCCGCCAACTCCCCGTTCGACCAGGCGACGATCGACCAGATACGCGAGCGCGCCTTGCTCGGCACGGTCGATGGCAAACTGATCCTGGGCGACCCGGTCACCCCCGACCATCTCAAGATCGACTACTTGGCCTTGGCGCGCGATCCGGACTCGCAGGCGCTCACGATGGTGCCGGCGTCGCCGATGCCGAGCGACCCCACCAGCAACTACCTGAACTGCCTGAGCAACCCTTACGCCAGCAACTGCATCCGCCTGGTGCGCGTGCGCATCTGCGATCCCGACGCTGCAGGGGAGTGTGGTTCGGTCCCCTACCAGATGCTGCTCCCGCTGATCGATTTCACCGCCCTGCGCCTGCCACACGCCACCACCGTCGTGCCGGCGCAGACCCTGGGCCGCTAGCATCGCGCGCCCATCCCGCTATTCCTTACTGAACACGCAACAGTCAATTGCGCCCGGCGCCCATTCACCCGGGCTCGCAGGCGCGCCACACTGGGCGCGGCGCACAGGCGAAAACCAGCTCGCCGGCGCCACGCCGATGACCCTTCAACGAACCCGAACTGGACGATCATGACCCCCATTCACATCCTGAGCGCCGGCCTGGCGCTCGCCGCCACGCTGCTGCTGCCAGTCCACGCGGCCGCTCCCGCCGCGCCCGCCACAACCCCCGCGGCCAAGCCTCCCGCGCGCCCCGTGGCCACCGTCAACTACCGCACGGTGGACATCGACGGCGTCAAGGTGTTCTACCGCGAAGCGGGGCCCAGGGACGCGCCGGCCATCCTGCTGCTGCACGGCTTTCCGACCTCGTCCCACATGTTCCGCGAACTGATTCCCCGGCTGGCCGACCGCTACCGCGTGATCGCGCCGGATTACCCCGGCTATGGCCAGAGCGGCCAGCCGCCGATGGAGCGTTTCAAGTACAGCTTCGATAACCTGGCGTCCGTGATCGACAAGTTCACCGTCAAGGTGGGCCTGGGCCGCTACGCCATGTACGTCATGGATTATGGCGCCCCGATCGGCTACCGGCTGGCGGCCGCGCATCCCGAGCGCATCAGCGCCATCGTGGTCCAGAACGGCAACGCCTATGACGAGGGCCTGGACAACCCGTTCTGGGCGCCCGCCAAGGACTACTGGAGGAACAAGACCGACGCCAATGCCGCCAAGCTGCGTCCGCTGTTCGAATTCGAGGCGACGCGCTGGCAGTACTCTGAAGGCTACCGCCAGCCGGCCACGCACGTGAGTCCCGATTCCGCCGTGCTCGACCAGGCGTATATGGATCGGCCCGGCAACAAGGCGATCCAGCTGGAGATGTTCTACAGCTACGGCACCAATCCGCCGCTGTACCCGGCCTGGCAGGCTTATTTCCGCAAGCACCAGCCGCCGATGCTGATCGTCTGGGGCAAGAACGACAAGATCTTCCCGGCGCAGGGCGCCGCGCCCTACCTGCGCGACCTCCCCAAGGCCGAGCTGCATCTGCTCGATACGGGCCACTTCGCACTCGAGGAAGACGGCGAGCAGATCGCCCGCCTGATGCGCGATTTCCTGGGCCGTACGCTCAAGCGCTGAGACCGGCCAGCCGCCATCGTGCATAATCGTGGGCCAGACTCATGGCTCAGATTAACGCTAGCGAAAGGCGGCATGACCAGCAAGCTTGCAGCAGTACCTGCAGCAGTACCAGCAGCAGTACCTTTTACCGGCAACGACATCGACGTCGGCTGCCGCATCCACGAAGCGCTCGCCCGGCACGCGACGGCAGGGCAGGGCGAGCCGATCACGTACCCGGATCTGTTGACGCTCGCGCGCTCCCTGCATCCCAGGGATGCCGTGCTCGGGCGCGCGGTGGCGGTCGGCATCGGCGCCAAGCTGGCCTTCGTCGACGCCTTCTGCGCTGCTAAAGGCTATCCGCGGCTCGGCTGCCTGGCGGTGCATCCGGCCAGCATGCTGCCCGCCCATGATGATGCGGGCGACTGGGATGCCCAGCGCGGCGCCGTGGCCGCGTTCGACTGGTCTGCGGCCGAGGCCAGCCTGGCCGCGTTTGCAGCCCAGGCCCGGGCCAGTGTGCCGGCCCGGCTCAAGCCGCGCAAGGAGCGGCCGGCCGATGTCGCCTGGTATGCCTATTTCTGCTCGCACCGCGAGGCATGCGCGTGGATCCAGCACGAAGACAAGCAGGAAATCATCAACCTCATCATGGCCGGCCTGGACCCGGACACGGCGCGCCAGCGCGTGCAGGCTGCCAAGGCACAGTTCGGCTGAACGCGTGGACGGCAGGGGGGGGGGGCTTCCCACGAGCGGGTCGAGCCGGCGGCAGCGGCATCTGATCAGTTTTATTATTGTCGGTTATTGCAGCATTGTGGCCGAAAATTTCTGATGTTTTGACCACCAGAAACCTTCTCCATTGTTGTGCTCGTTTTAGTGTTTTTTTCGCATGATTGGTCCTCAATTCATGACTTATCGTCTAGACTGCGAGACAATCCAATCATCGAGCACCACATGAGCGATACCGACAGCGATTCAGTGTCCAGCATCCTGCCAACCGATTCGGGCATCGTTCCCAGTAATCTGCATTTCCCGGTGGTGGGCATCGGGGCTTCGGCCGGCGGCCTGCCGGCGCTGCAGCGCCTGTTCGAGAACATGCCGGCGGTGCACGAAATGGCCTTCGTCATCATCCTGCACCTGTCGCCCAAGCATCCCAGCTCGGCCGCGACGATCCTCCAGCGCGCCACCCGCATGCCGGTAGTGCAGGTCAGCTCGCGGGTCCAGATCGAGCCCGGCCATGTGTACGTGATCGCGCCGAACATGCACCTGACGATGATGGACGGCCTGCTGATCGTCGAGGAATTGCAGCGGCCGCGCGGCCAGCATGTGGCGATCGACCTGTTCTTCCGCACCCTGGCCCAGGTGCACCGCGAACGCGCCATCGCGATCGTGCTGTCCGGCACCGGGTCCGATGGGGCGGTCGGCCTGACGCGGGTCAAGGAGCAGGGCGGCATCACCGTGGCCCAATTGCCGCACGACGCGGAGCACGAAGGCATGCCGCTGGCCGCGATCCGCACCGGCGCCGTCGACTTCGTGCTGCCGGTGGTCGAGATGCCGCAGAAACTGATCGACCTGTGGGAAAACGCGCGCCGCATCCGCCTGCCGGCGCCGGGCGACGATATGGCGCTGCCGCCAGCGACCGACGAGCCCCTGGCGGGCAGCGAAGATGCGCTGCAGGACATCATCGGTTCGCTCCTGACCCGCACCGGCCACGATTTCCGCCACTACAAGCGCGCCACCGTGCTGCGCCGCATCGAGCGCCGCATGCAGGTGCGCCAGACCCCGACCCTGCCCGACTACTGCGGCCTGCTGCTCAACGACGTCGCCGAGAACAAGGCGCTGCTCGATGACATGCTGATCGGGGTCACCAATTTCTTCCGCGACCGCGAAGCCTTCGACTCGCTCGAGCGCGACATCATCCCCGAGCTGTTCAAGGACCGCGCCGCGGGCGACGAAGTGCGCGCCTGGGTGGCCGCCTGCGCCAGCGGCGAAGAGGCGTATTCGCTGGCCATGCTGATGGCCGACCAGGCCGGCCAGATGGAACCGCCGCCCGCCTTCCAGGTGTTCGCCTCGGACATCGACGACCGGGCGATCGATACCGCGCGCGCCGGCACCTATCCGGGTTCGATCATCACCGACGTGCCGCCGGCCCGCCTGCGCCAGTACTTCAAGCGCGAGGACAGCAGCTACCGCATCCGCAAGGCGCTGCGCGACCGCATCCTGTTCGCCTCGCACAACCTGCTGCGCGATCCGCCGTTCTCGCGGCTCGACCTGATCTCCTGCCGCAACCTGCTGATCTACCTGAACCGCGACGTGCAGGTGCGCGTGCTGCAGACCTTTCACTTCGCACTGAAACCCGGCGGCTACCTGTTCCTCGGCTCATCCGAATCGGCCGAATCGGTGGCCGACTACTTCATCCCGGTCGACAAGAAGAACCGTATCTACCGCGCCCGCGGCGGCATGCGCTCGATGCAGTACCAGCCGGCGCATGCGGCGACGGCCAATCCGCGCCTGGCAGAGGCGGTCCGGGCCAAGGTGCCGGGCAAACGCCAGTACTCGTACGCCGAACTGCACCAGCGCGCGCTGGCCCAGTTCGCGCCGCCGTCGGCCGTGGTCGACAGCGAAGGCAATATCGTGCACATGTCGGAGCAGGCCGGTGCCTTCCTGCGCATGGCGGGCGGCGAGCCCTCGCGCAGCCTGCTGACCCTGGTACTGCCGGAACTGCGCCTGGAACTGCGCTCGGCGCTGTACCAGGCGACGCAGAACGGAAGCCGGGTCGAATGCCGTCCGATCCAGCTGCCCGAGAAGAAGGAACTGGGCACGATCGCCATGACGATCAGCCCCTTCCGCGACGAGGACGCCGAGACCGACTTCCTGCTGGTGCTGTTCAACCGCGTCGAGCAGGCGCCCGACCGCGCGGCGCCCTTGCTGCAGAACGGCAGCCAGGACGTGGTGCTGTCGCAGCTGGAAGCCGAACTGCAGCGCAAGCGCGAGCAGCTGCAGGAAACGATCGAGAATGCCGAGATCTCGACCGAGGAACTGCGCGCCTCGAACGAGGAACTGCAGGCCATCAACGAGGAGTTGCGCTCGGCCACCGAGGAGCTCCAAACCAGCAAGGAAGAGCTGCAGTCGGTGAACGAGGAACTCGTCACCGTCAACTACGAGCTGAAGGTGAAGGTCGAGGAAACCGGCAAGGCCAACGACGACCTGAACAACCTGATCGCCTCGACCGACATCGCCACCATCTTCGTCGACAGCGGCCTGCGCATCAAACGCTTCACGCCGCGCGCGGCCGACCTGTTCTCGATCATCGCCTCCGACATCGGCCGTTCGTTGCTCGACCTGACCCACCGCCTCGACTACGACCAGCTGGCCGAGGACGCGAACGCCACCTTCGAGACCCTGCGCCTGGTCGAGCGCGAGGTGCGCAGCAACGACGGCCGCTGCTACATCGTGCGCCTGCTGCCCTACCGCACCAACGAAGACCGCATCGAGGGCGCGGTGATGACCTTCTTCGACATCACGGCGCGGCGCCAGGCCGAGGACCAGGTGCGCGCCAGCGAGGAGCGCATGCGCATGGTGGCCGAGAGCGCCGACGACTACGCGATCATCACGCTCGACGAGGAGGGGCGCGTCACAAGCTGGAACAAGGGCGCGCAGCACCTGTTCGGTTTCCACCCCGAGGAGATGCAGGGCCAGCCGATCGAGCGCGTGTTCGTGCCCGAGGACGTCGCCGCCGGCGTGCCCGCCGAAGAGTTGCGCCGCGCGCGAACCGACGGCCGCGCCGAGGACGAGCGCTGGCACCTGCGCAAGGACGGCTGCCGCTTCTTCTGCAGCGGCGTGACGACGCCGCTGCGCAACGGCGTTTTCCACGGCTACGCGAAGATCGCGCGCGACGCCACCCGGCGCGAGCGCCAGGGCCTGGAACGCGAACAGGCCTCGCGCGACCGGGAAGCGGTGATGCGTTCCGAGACGGCCAATACGCTGGCCCTGAAAGACGAGTTCCTGTCGGTGATGTCGCACGAGCTGCGCCATCCGCTGAACATGATCAACATAAACGTCGAGCTGCTGGGGCGCATGCCCGAGATCCGCAAGTCGGTGCCTTTCATGCGCGCGGCCACCATCATCCGCAATGCGGTGCTGAGCCAGGCGAAGATCATCGACGACCTGATGGACATGTCGCGCGTACGCACCGGCAAGCTGTCGCTGGCGATGGCCCCGGTGGCCCTGGGCGCGGTCCTGCAGAACATCGCCGACGTCCAGCGTGCCGACCCGGCCACGGGCGACATCCGGATCGACGTGATCGACGAGGCCGAGGGCGTCTACGTGCTGGCCGACCTGGTGCGCATCGAGCAGGTGCTCATGAACCTGCTGAGCAATGCGGTCAAGTTCACACCAAGCGACGGCCATATCGAGGTGCGCCTCGGCCGCGAGGAAGGTGGCGTGCGGGTCGACGTGATCGACAGCGGCCTGGGCATCGCCCCCGACTTCCTGCCGCACGTGTTCGACATGTACGGCCAGGGCGTGTCGGTGACGACGCGTTCGAAAGGAGGGCTGGGTATCGGGCTGGCGCTGGTGCGCGAGATCGTCGCGCTGCACGGCGGACGGGTCGAAGCCTTCTCGGAAGGTATCGGCAAGGGTGCGCGCTTCAGCTTCTGGCTGCCGCCGCTCGACCGCCATGGCGCACCCGTCCACGGCGCCGAAAACGAGGCCGGCGATTCGCTGGCCGGCTTGCGCATCCTGGTGGTCGACGACATGGAAGAGATGCTGATGGTCTTCAAGTCGCTGCTCGAGGTGAGCGGGGCGACCGTGTTCGAGGCCACCAGCGCGCGTGCCGGACTCGCGATCCTCGAACGCGAGGAGATCGACCTCCTGATTTCTGACATTTCGATGCCCGAAATCGATGGCTACGAGTTCCTGGCGCGCGTTCGCGCCAATCCGAAGCTGGCCGCGTTGCCGGCGATCGCGATCAGCGGCATGCGGCGCGACGTCGCCAAGGCGCGCGCCGCCGGCTTCTCGGCCCACCTCGGCAAGCCGGTGTCCTTCGACCGCCTGAACGCGATCGTGCACGACCTGCTGCCGCGGCGCACTGCGCCGGACGCTTCCCGAACGCAATGTATGTCAACTGCATGTCGGCGGATCTTACAATTGCGAGATGGGAATACGGGGCTGTGGCGCTAAGCGCCTGATAAGGCTACGGTTTCCCTGGTTGGCGCAAAAATTGCTTTTATGTACACGCCAACCATAAGGAGAACCCATGCGCCACGCCCGTCAGTTTGCCGCCTTCCTGTTTGCGATCGTTACCTGCGCCAGCGCATCGGCCACGGTCGTCGCCACCAACACCAGCTATGCCAACGTCGATGGCAGGGAAGTCACGCGCGCGCTGAACGTGACCGAGCGCGGCACCATCCGCGATGTGAATATCGCCGTCGAATTCTCGAAATGCGACGACCCGCCGATCGGCCCGAACGGCGTGGCCTGCCGCGGCGCCGGCATTCCGTTCAACGACGAATTCACGATCGTGCTGATCGCACCAAGCGGGCAGCAGGTGACCCTGGTCGCGCCTTTCGAGACCTATTCGGTCGGGCGTGTGGGCGCCGGGCGCGAGTTCGTGGTGTTCGACGACGAGGCGGCACGCGCCGCCGGCCCGAACATCGAGTCGGGCCTGTTCCGTCCGGCCGAGATGCTGTCCCTCTTCGACGGCATGGGCCTGTACGGCAGCTGGACCCTGTACCTGCAGGATTTCGTTCCGGGCGACCCGCTCGAGTTCTTTTCCGCCTCGCTCGACATCAGCTATGACCCGGCACCGGTGCCCGAACCGGCCACGCTGGCGATGCTGGGCCTGGGGTTGGCAGGGATGGGGGCGGCGCGGCGCCGCCGCGGATGATCAGCGCAGATCAGCGAGAAGCGATCAGCTTCGCGCCCAGCGCGATGAAGACGGTGCCGGCCAGGCGGTCGAGCCATTTGCCGGCGCCGGGTTTGCGTTCCAGCCAGGCGCCGATGGCGCCGGCAAAATAACCCAGCAATCCGAACAGGACCGCCGCCTGCAGCGTGAAGGTCACGCCCAGCGCCAGCATCTGGCCCGGCACGTTGCCGTTCGCCGCGATCACGAACTGCGGCAGCAGCGACAGGAAGAACAGCACCACCTTCGGGTTGATGGCGTTCGCCAGCAATCCCTTCATGAACAGGCTGCGCAGCGACTGCGGCGCGCCGTCCTTGCGCGCCGCCTGCCCGCCGGTGCTGCGCAGCGCCCCGATCCCCAGCCACACCAGGTACAGGCCGCCGCCGATGCGCAATGCCGTAAAGGCGGCAGGCGAGGCGGCAATGATGGCGCTGACGCCGATCACGGCCAGGAAGGTGTGGCTCAGGCAGCCAAGGGCGCAGCCGAGGCCGAAGACCATGCCTTGCTTGCGGCCCTTGGACATGCCCAGGCCGAGGACCATCAGGTTGTCGGGACCGGGGGAGGCGGTGAGCAGGATGGCGGCGAGCAGGAAGCCGAAGAATTGTTCGGGTGCGAGCATGGTTTTGTAGGGTGGACGGCTCCGCCGTCCACGCGGTGATGGTTGGCCGTGAAATCATTCGGCACGAAACCGGAGCCGATAACGATCGACGCGTGGACGGGGAACCCGTCCGGTGAAACCGTCATTGAGGCCATTGGCCTTAATGACCCCTACGATTATTTCGCTTCAGCGACCCGCTTGGCGATATGCGCCAGCGCCTCGTCGACCTGGTCGATCAGGATCAGGCACAGGTCGCCCTCGGCCACGCGTTCCAGAGCACGGTCGATGGCGACGAACTCGCCGTTGATCTCTTCGATGTGGCCGGTGCGCGTGGCGCCGTTCAGGCCCTCGCGCAGCAGGCGCACGACTTCGCCGTCGGCGCGGCCGCGCTGGCACTGGTCCTGGTACAGCAGCACCTCGTCGAAGGCGCTGCCCAGGATCTGCGTCTGCTGGGTGATGTCCTGGTCGCGGCGGTCGCCGGCGCCGCTGATCACGACGTGGCGGCGCTTGGCCGGCATGTTCTCGACCGCCGACACCAGGGCCGCGATCGCGTCCGGGTTGTGGCCGTAGTCGGCGATCAGGGTCGCACCCTTGTAGTCGAAGACGTTGAAGCGGCCCGGCGCGTTGTCGCTTTCGCCGACAAAAGTCTTGAGGCCGAGGCGAACCTTGTCCCAGTCCATGTTCACGGCCCAGGCCGCGGCCACGGAGGCCATCACGTTCTCGACCTGGAAGCCGATCACGCCACCGCGGGTGATCGGCACCTCGGCGAGGTCGATGCGGGTTTCGTTCTTGCCCTGGGCGCAGACCAGGAAGCCCTTGTCGACGTAGACGACGCGCTTGCCCTGGGCGCGGTGCATGGCCATCAGCGGATGGCTGCCGTCCTGGGCGAAGAAGGTGACCTCGCCCTTGGTGTGTTCGGCCATCTCGGCCACCACCGGGTCGGCCGCGTTCAGCACGGCCATGCCGCCGTCGCGCACGTTCTGGACGATCACGCGCTTCAGGACCGCCAGGTCTTCCAGCGTGGTGATGTAGTTCAGGCCGAGGTGGTCGCCGGCGCCGATATTCGTCACCACCGCCACTTCGCAGCGGTCGAAGGCCAGGCCTTCGCGCAGCAGGCCGCCGCGCGCGGTCTCGAACACGGCCGCGTCGACGTCCGGGTGCAGCAGCACGTTGCGGGCGCTGCGCGGGCCGCTGCAGTCGCCGCTGTCGATGCGGCGGCCTTCGATGTAGACGCCGTCGGTGTTGGTCATGCCGGTACGCAGGCCGGAAGCGGTCATCAGGTGTGCGATCAGGCGCACGGTGGTGGTCTTGCCGTTGGTGCCGGTGACGGCGATCACGGGAATGCGGCCGTCGTCGCCTTCCTTGAACAGGGTGTCGATGATGGCTTCGCCGACGTCGCGGCCCTTGCCGAAGGAAGGAGACAGGTGCATGCGCAGGCCCGGCGCGGCATTGACTTCGACGATGCCGCCGTGCTGCTCTTCGATCGGTTTCAGGACCGAATCGCAGACCAGGTCGACGCCGCAGATGTCCAGGCCGACCATGTGCGCGGCCGCGATCGCGCGCGCCGCGACTTCCGGATGGACGTCGTCGGTCACGTCGGTGGCGGTGCCGCCGGTGGAGAGATTCGCGTTGTTGCGCAGGACGACGCGCTGGCCCTTGTCAGGGACGGACTCGGCATTCATGCCCTGTTTCGCCAGGCTGCCGAGGGCGATGTCGTCGAAACGGATCTTGGTCAGCGAGGTCGAGTGACCATTGCCGCGGCGCGGATCGAGGTTCACCTGGTCGACCAGCTGGCGCACCGTGTGCACGCCGTCGCCGACCACGATCGGCGGCTCGCGGCGCGCGGCGGCGACCAACTTATCGCCGATGACCAGCAGGCGGTAGTCGTGGCCCGGCAGGTAGCGCTCGACCAGGATGTCGTCGCGGAATTCGGACGCCGAGTGGAAGCCGGCGGTGATTTGCTCCTTGGTCGTGATGTTGACCGTCACGCCCTTGCCCTGGTTGCCGTCCTTCGGCTTGATCACGACCGGCAGGCCGATCTCCTGGGCCGCGGCCCAGGCGTCCTCGGGGTCGCTCACGGTACGGCCGAGCGGCACCGGCACGCCGGCGGCGTCCAGCAGCTTCTTGGTCAGTTCCTTGTCCTGGGCGATGGTTTCGGCGATGGCGCCGGTGGCGTCGATCTCGGCGGCCTGGATGCGGCGCTGCTTGCTGCCCCAGCCGAACATCACGAGGCTGCCTTCGGTGAGGCGGCGGAAGGGGATGTTGCGCTCGACGGCGGCCTGCACGATCGAGCCGGTCGAAGGACCGAGGCGCACGTCCTCGTCGAGGTCGCGCAGCTGGGTCAGCGCAGCCTGCAGGTCGAAGGGCGCATCATTGCGCGCGGCTTCGATCAGCTGCTGCGCCAGGGTCAACGCCAGGCGGCCGACGTCTTCTTCGGTGTATTCGACCACGACCTGGTAGATGCCCGTTTCGACGGTGGCGGTAGTGCGGCTAAAGGTGACCGGGCAGCCGGCTTCGGCCTGCAGGGCGAGGGCGACGATTTCCAGCACTTCGGCCATCGGCACCGGATCAAGCACGTCTTCTTCGTGGCCGAACGGCTGCAGCTGGCCGAGCTGGGGAAAGCGCGAGCGCAGGCGCGTCTCGAAGCCGGGCAGGGCGGCGATCGATTCTTCCTCCGGGGTGCAGGCGACGATCGCCTCGACCGAGGTGTGGTGGCTCCAGAGGTTAGGGCCGCGCAAGGCCCGTACGCGAGATACTTCCATAAACCTTCATTCCTTTAAGTTGGGACGGTCCCGCTGCTTCTTGGCAGCGGGCTCCCTGGACTCCGGCGGACCGGGTACTGCAATTCAATAAGCGGATTTCTTTGTTGCGTCGAAGGCGCGCAGGCCGCCGCAGATCAGGTCGTGCGGCAGGTCCAGCGCCCAGGCTGCGGCGACCGCGGCCAGCACGCTGGCCGGATGCTTGACCGTGGCCGGCTTGATCTTGCCGAGGTCGAGCAGCGGGGTTTCCTTGCCGCCTTCGGCCAGCATGATGTGGTTGTTGCGCGCGAAGACGATGCGCTCGCCGGCTGCACGATGCTGTGCCATCACCGGATTCGACTCGTCCATTCCGTAAAAGATCACGCGTCCGTCCGACAGCTCGGCCAGCTTCACTACCTCCGGATCGGCGGCGTTCAGCACCGCCGCGCCGCTCGAGAGGATCACGTCGACCTGGCTGCGCACCACGTTGGCCAGCGCTTCCTCGTCGCGGATGTGGAACTCGGCCACGTCGGAAAGGGGACCCATGTCGGTCACCACGCCCACCGTGCAGCGGTCGTAGGGAAGGCCCTCGGCCAGGATGCTGCGCGCGTTCGATTCGAACACGGCCGCTTCGATATTCCGGTTGATGAGCAGGCGTTCACCAAGCGCGAAGCCGGTGCAGTCGCCTTTTTGCACCTGGCGGCCGTCGAGGTACAGGCCCTCGCCGTTGGCCACGCCCGCGTGCCTGCCGGCCGCGTGCAGCAGGCAGCCGAGCAGGCGGGTGATCAGGCTGGTGCCGAGCGTGCCGGTGACGCCGACCAGCGGGATGCGGCCGTTCTCGTTTTCGCCAAACAAGTGGTCCACGATGGCCTTGCCGACGTTGCGCGGCTCGCCCGAGGCCGGCTTGATGTGGGCCAGCAGGCCCGGGCTGGAATTGACTTCGATGATGGCGCCGCGCTGCTCGTGCAGCGGACGCGAGATGTCTTCGCACACCAGGTCGATGCCGGCGATGTCCAGGCCCACGATGCGCGCCGCCAGGGCCGCCATGTGCGCCACTTCCGGATGCATCAGGTTCGTGACGTCGTCGGCGACGTTGCCGTTCGGCTGGATCAGCACTTTCTGCCCAAGCTGCGGAACCGACTCGGGCATCAGGCCCTGGCGCTTCAGGTCGAGCAGGATTTCGTTGTCGTGCGGGTTGACGCGGCCGAGCGGGAATTCTTCGCTCTCGCCGCGGCGCGGATCGGTGTTGATCTGGGTGTCGCAGAGTTGAATGACGGTCGACGTGCCGTCGCCCGTTACCCACAGCGCTTCGCCGCGTGCGGCCGCCACGACCTGGCGGCCGACCACCAGCAGGCGGTGCTCGTTGCCGGGAATGAAACGCTCGACCAGCACGGCGCTGCTGTCGCCCGCTTCGGAGGCGATGTCGTAGGCGGCGCGCACGTCGGATTCGGTCATCAGGTTCAGCGTCACGCCGCGGCCGTGGTTGCCGTCGACGGGTTTCACCACCACCGGCAGGCCGATGTCCTGGGCTTCGTCCCAGGCCGCGTCGGCGCTGCGTACCAGGGCGCCTTCCGGCACCGGCACGCCGCAGGAGGCGAGCAGGGTCTTCGTGAGGTCCTTGTCGCTGGCGATCGATTCGCCGATGGCGCTGGTGCGGTCGGTCTCGGCGGTCCAGATGCGGCGCTGGGCGGCGCCGTGGCCGAGCTGCACCAGGTTGCCTTCGGTCAGGCGGATCGAGGGGATGCGGCGCTCGGTTGCGGCGTCGACGATGTTCGCGGTCGAGGGGCCCAGGCAGTAGCGGTCGACCAGCTCGGTCAGCGATGCGACGGTGCCGGCCATGTCGAAACTCTCGTCATTGACGGCAGCCATCAAGAGGCGGTGCCCGGCTTCCAGGGCGGCGCGGCCGACGACGGCGTCGCGCGTGCGGAAGGCCATCTTGTAGATGCCATGATCGCCGGTCGAGCGGGTCTTGCCGAAGCCGGTCTTCATGCCGGCCATGTTCTGCAACTCGAGCACGACGTGTTCGAGGATGTGGCCGGCCCAGGTACCGCTGTCGAGGCGCTCGAGGAAGCCGCCGCGCTCGCCGACGCCGCAGCGGTGCTCGATCAGGCCGGGCAGCCAGGCAGTCAGGCGCTCATTGAAACCGGGCAGTTTGTTCGAAGGAAAGTCCTCCAGCTCACCAATATCGATCCAGGCCTCGATGACCGGACGGTAGGTCCAGACGTTCGGGCCCCGCAGGTGAGTCACACGGAGAAACTTGATATCTTTCTTCTTTGTCATGTAGTGATGTCTTGCCGCCAAGGTCCGCTCGTGCACCATGATGGCGTTGCCTATGTTTGCCTGCCTGTGCGCTACCGCACCCAAATACGGTTATGCAGCGCACATGTTGTATACTTTTGCCGGCCCGAAGCTTACAGTGCCGGCCCAATTTATGCCAAATGGCATACTGGCTGGCATCGGAGCGCTCGGTCCGCAGGGGACTTTTTCCTCTGATCCATGTAAACCGCCGAGCCGGTCACCGCGTTACCCCTCTATTCAGAACATGCCTGTCACAGGGCGGCAACTTAATGACAACTCAACAACTTGCTATTCCGACATCGCTGGCGGCTACCGCCGGCTTCCTGCCTGACGGTTGGGACAGTGACGTCCGGAAACAGCTTGCACCAGGGGAAAACGTTCTAACCGGCGTGGAGGTTGACCTCGATTCGAAATTACGTTTCACCAAGGGTCTGTTGGTGGTGACAAGCCGCCGCCTGCTGTCGCGCGCGCCGGGCGACACGGCCTGGCGCGACTGGGGTTTCCGCCCCGGCCTGGCCCTGCGCCACCACGATCACGCCGGCGTCGGCCACCTGGAACTGGTGGACCAGCAGGGTTTGCTGGCTTCCTGGCGCTTCACCCTGGGCCAGAACCTGCACGCGATCCGCGTCGCCGATGCTTTTGCCGACCAGGTCAAGAGCGTGGAAACGGGCCTGCCCGTCGTCCCGCCGGAACAGCACACTTGCCCGAGCTGCAAGGCGCCGCTCGAACCGAACCAGGAAGAGTGCCCGATCTGCGCCAAGGTCGTGCATACGCCGCCGTCCACCTGGACCCTGTTCCGCCTGTGGCGTTTCGCCAGGCCGTACAAGATCCAGCTGCTGATGGGTTTTCTGCTGATGCTGGGGTCGACGGCGGCACACATGATTCCGCCTTACCTCACCAAGCCGCTGATGGACAACGTGCTGATTCCTTATCAGAACGGCCAGACCATCGACGTGACGCTGATCTACTTGTACATGGGCGGC
>Ga0308160_10004257_pt1 | contig 15433 bp, 31 predicted proteins | sample PhyFR1_FD_201036 | JGI IMG/M metagenome (GOLD analysis project Ga0308160, IMG submission 201036) | Phyllosphere microbial communities from UC Gill Tract Community Farm, Albany, California, United States - DLSLF.R1 | ecosystem: Host-associated > Plants > Phyllosphere > Unclassified | place: USA...
GTTGAGCAGCCACAGCGCACCGAGCGCCGCGACGAGCGGTGCGGCGTCCTCCGGCGACTTCTGCCGGTCGATGACCCAGCCGTCGCCGAGCGGCTTGATGACCGCGGTCGTCGCCGCGATGTCCAGCGGCGGCTGGTTCCCGTGCGTGAGGACCACCTGCGGGTCGTCCTCGTCCACCGCGCGGCGGACAGCGTCGAACGTGACGCCCGACGCCCGGGCGAGGTCGGGACCCTGCCACTCGACCAGCTCGATGCCAGCGCGAGCGAAGTCGTCGACGAGCGACGACACCGGGGCGCCGTGGGTCTGCAGCGTCACGTGCTCGGGCTGGATCTTGCGGTCCGGGCTGAGGAGCCACGGGATGACCCACTCGGTGCCGGGCGCTCGAGCGACGAGCTCGACGCGGCGGCGGCCGACGGTGTCCCAGAACGCGACGACGATCGACGACCAGGTGCGGTCATGCGAGACGTCCACGCAGTACGTGGCCGTGCGGTCGGCGTCGCGGTCGACGCGCTCCACGCGGATGGCTTCCCAGGAGCGGTTCGGGAAGGGGCCAGCGGCGGCGGTGTTCACGAAGCGGCACATCACCTCGGTGAGGAACACGTGGTCCGGGTCCGTCGCCAGGGCGGCAGCGATCGCCGCCTCGGTGATCGTGTAGCCGAGGGACGGGTTCGCCTGCGCCCACGCGTCGCGGTCGCGCACGTCAGCGTCCGGCGCCGCCGACCACTCGAAGATGCCGAGAGCTGATTCATCAAGCAGCTTCTCGTCGATCGCCGCCGCGGCACCGGCGTCGTCGCGCATCTCGTCGATGCCGAGCGCGGCGAGCGCCACCTTCCGCAGATGCCGGAGCACCAGAGAGGCCGCGTCGCCCGCGTTCGAGACGCCCCACACCTGCGCACGCTTCCGGGCGAGGGTCGTCTTCGACACCGACGCCCACGCGTCCCACGACTGGTGCTCACGGAGCTCGTCGAGGACGACGCAGTCCCCGGAGAGGCCGCGGCCGCCGCGACGGTTCGCCGCCGCGATCTTGTACCGCTGGTTCGTGTCGAGGATGATCGCCTGCCGGCCGTTCGACGTGCGGATCTTCTTCACGTCGTCGGAGAGCTCCGGGATCGCCTCCGCCACCTGGCGGACTGCGTCCCACGCCTCCTCGGCGATGTCGAGCGACTGCGCCGTCCCGACGATCGTGCGAGCGCCGTCCTGAAACAGCCGCCACAGCAGCAGGTAGATCAGGATCACGGTCTTGCCGTTCTGGCGGCTCACCAGCAGCAGGACCGTGCGGAACCGGAAGATCAGCTCCGGGCCCGGCAGCAGCTCGAGCGCGTGGATCAGCAGCCACCGCTGCCACTCGAGCAGCCGCGGCACGATCTCGAGGACGTCCGCCTGGTCGGGGTCCGCCGCCGCAATCTGCTCGAGCCGGTCTCGCACCCAGTCCGCGAACGCGACAGCGTCGAAGCCGAGCGACGTCTCCGGCGTCAGCTTCCGCAGCGGCCGCGTCCAGATGCGCGGCGTGACCGACCCGAACCGCTTACGCCGGACGGCGGGCTGCCGGCCGCGGGATGGCCGTGACGTTGTCCGGGCGCTCTTGCTCGTCGTCGCGCTCATCGGGCTCCTCGTCCGTCCGCCCCGCCGCACGCAGCGACCGGAGCTCGTGCTGCAGACGCATCGTCGGCGTCCCCGCCAGTGCGCCCAGCACCGACGACAGCGCACGATGCGCAGCCAGCAGCTTCGTCGTCGCGCCCTCCGCTGTCAGCACGTCCACCTGCTCAGCCAGCAGCCGAGCCTGCGACACCGCACCGTCATCCGACGGCGTCAACCACTTCATCGCCGCCAGCGACCGGTCCACCGCATCGCGCATCACCCTGCCCGGCTGAACGTCACGCCGCTCAGGACGTGCCGACCCCTCCGACTCACGCTTCCGCGCCCGGTACTTCCGCGCCCGCTCACGAGCAGCCGCCCGCTTCACCTCATCCGAGACCATGCGTGACACCTCCTCGTGCGCGTGACGCGTGACGTGACGTCACGAGAACCCCAACCCCGGATGGGGAAGATCACTCCCGGCGGTTGGGCCCGTGCTCGAGTTCGTGGCGATCTGACCGCCCCTACCCCTGGGGGTTGGTCACGCCTGGTGCGAGGCGGTGCCTGACGCCGTTGAACAGGTGGTCGGGGTCTTCGTGGCCCCTGGGGAGCTCGCAGCGGTTGCTGTCGTCTCCTGGGGGGCCGAGGCAGAGGCGGCACCGGTTGGGTTCGGGCCACTCTGCGTGTTCGGGGACGGTGCCGACGATCGCGACGATGTCGGGTCCGCGGTCAGCGGGGTGGGTGCTGCCCATCGTCGCTCCTCACTGTCGGGTCGTCGGTTGCTGCGGGTGCGGTGGCAGGTGCAGACCTGCTCACCGTGGGTGCACACCGTCCACCCCGTGGGTGATGACTGTGTACCGAGTGTCGATGAGAGCAGCCAGATACCGGGTGGCGCGGTTGATCTCGGCGGTGAGGTCGGCGTGTGCCCGGTCGAGGGCGGCCGGCGTCCACGCCTGCAGGTGGTCGGGCAGTTCGCCGCGGGTGTGCCGGTTCAGCAGGTGGTGGCCGGTGGCGCCGAGGACGGAGTGAGTGAGGCCGCCGTGCTCCACCTTGGGCCTCCGACCGAACTCGTCTACCGGCTGCGATGCCGGGCAGTCGGGGGCCTGGCAGATCACCAGCGCCCGCCGAGCGTCCAGAAGTCGAGCGCGCGGTCTGCGCGGCGTAGCCGACGCCGAGCACCCGGTTCCTCGAACATGGCCTCCACCTGCGCGACCAGCAGGCTTCGATCGCCTCCAGCCAGGTACCCGGCTCCGCTCTCGTCCTGCACGCGAAGCACCTCGCCGAGTCCATCGAGCGCCTGCTCACGGCGCCGCACGAGCCACTGCCTGATCACCATGCCTCCGATGTGGTTCCGATGCCGGGTGCTGCAGCGCCGGCGCCCTTCGCCCGGTTGCAGCGATGGTGCGACGGCTTCCGGTTCGACGACTCGAACTCGAGGTGCGGGTGCGTCTTCACCGGCTGGGTGTGGTCCACCTCGAGGGCGTCCGGTGTGTTCGCTGGTGCGTCCCAGTCGATGGTCGCCTGCCCGCAGAGGGAGCAGGGGGCGTTGACGGCGCGCCACCGGGTCTTCTCCTCGGCGCGCATCTCCGTGTGCCGGCGGCTTCCACCTCGAGGCATCGGCTGCTCCTCACAGGGGTGGACGGCGGGGACGCAGGTGCCGCTCCGGGTGACAGGTCAGTCCGGATTGTGGCGGTCCTTCGCGGTCAGCGCGGCCGCGTTGACGTCCCCGCCGAAGTCATGGGCCGGCGTCTCCCTCAAGAACACCGGCCCGGGATCCGTTCGCCACCGACGGCCGGGCGGATCAGCCCCGTGGCCCGGGGCAACGACGCCTCACCGGGGGTACGACGAAGGCCCCCACCGTGATGGTGAGGGCCTTCGGTTGCTCCGTTCCGGTGACCCGGCGTGGAGGTTCGCTAGCGCCAGTGTACACACTGGGAGGGCAGTTCAGGTTTACGGCGAGTCGCGGGCCCGTCCTCGTCGTCGTCCGTGCTCTGCCGCGTACTGCACGAGGACGTCGAGGCGGACGTACCGGCGTCCCTGGTAGAGCACCGTGTCCATCCCGTTGGTGGCCCACTGCTTGATGGTCCGCTTGCTGCGGCGGATCCGCTTCGCCGCCGCGTCGAGGGTCAGGATCTCCGACGTCATGCGATCCAGTCCAGGACCTGCCGGTACGTCTTCGTCGGGACCTCGTAGGTGCACGCCTCGCACTGCACGGCGACGTCGTGCACGTCCTCGGAGTGCCACACCGCACCGATGGCGTGCTCCCCGCAGACCGGGCACTGGCGGGCGTGGACGTCGCGGGGCCGTCGTGGTGCTCGCGGGTACTTGCCGAACAGGGTCCGGAAGATGTCGTTCACGTCGTCGATGAAGACGGGTCCGGCAGTGTCGGTGAGGATCGCGTCCCACCTGATGAGCAGCCAGGTGACGAGGATCTGCACCAGTTGACCGGCGCCGGCCGGGGTGGCTTCGGCGCGGAAGCCCTGCACCTCGTCGTCGCGCTTCCACACGACGACGACGGTGGCGGGTGGGTTCACCTGCAGGGTCTCGGCCCAGTAGGTGACCCACTCGATGATGCGGGCGTACGCGTCGTCGGTGTCGTCGATCGAGTCGGCGCGGAACGGGAGCGGCGCCTCCTTGGACGTGGCCCGGGGCATCCCGTCGCTCATGACGCCGAGGGACGGGACGGCGAGGCTGCGGGCGTACGCGATGAGGCCCGGTGCGTCGTTGAGGGTGCGTCGTGCTCGTGCGGCGGCGAGAGCGAGGGCGGTCTCGTCGTCGAGCTCGATGGTGTCGGTCACAGGTCAACCTCCGGGTGTTCCGTCTCGATGTGGTTCATGAGTGCCGACGCCTCGTCGTAGATGCCGAACGGTGTCTGCCGTCCCCAGCCGACGCGAGCACCGCAGCGCGAGCAGGGCGTCTCGTTCGGCTCGGTGGCACGACGCTGATCCGGTTCCGCGGCTCGGGCGAACGCTGCTCCGATGGCACGAGCGAGCGCTCCCCCGCCCGGTCCCTCTGCCCAGCCGGGCATCAGAACGGGGTCTCGTCGTCGTACGTGCCGCCCGGCTGCGTCCACGTGTCCGCCTGCGGCTGCTGAGCGCCCTGTGGCGCCCAGGACTGGTTGTCAGTCGTCTGACCTCCCGTTCGGCCGCTGGTGGCCCGTGTGACCGCCGCGGTGGCGTATCGGAGCGAGGGGCCGATCTCGTCGACCTCGAGTTCGATGCTCGTGCGCTGGTTGCCCTCGCGGTCCTGGTACGACCGCTGGCGGAGACGGCCCTGCGCGATGACGCGGCTGCCCTTCGTCAGCGAGCCGGACACTTGCTCGGCGAACTCGTTCCAGACGCTGGAGCGGAGGAACAGCGCGTCGCCGTCCTTCCACTCGTTCGCCTGCCGGTCGAACGTGCGGGGCGTCGAGGCGATCGTGAAGTTCGCGACCGCCTTCCCGTTCTGCGTGTACCGGAGCTCGGGGTCTGCGGTGAGGTTCCCCACCACGGTGATGATCGTTTCGCCAGCCATCAGTTCATCTCCTTCGTGTTGCGCTCGGTGATGATGCGCGCCCACTTGACGCACACCGCGGCGACCTGTGTGAGCTCGGTCTGCAGCGGAACAGCTGCCTCCTCCGCCAGGGCCTCGAAGACCTCCTCGAGGAGGATGTCGCTCAGAGTGACCGTGCCGGCAGCGATCGCCTCGTCCGTCGCCCGCTTCGCCCGGTCGGCGAGCTCGAGCGCCGTCACGCCATCGCCGATGATCTTCAGCAGCGGCGCCGCATACGGCCCGGTGCCGTCCGGCTGCTCGTGCGGCGCGCCCCACTTGGTGTCCTGCCGGTCACGCTCCTGAAGCACGTCGAACAGGACTTGGTCGTCGATGTGATTCGTCATGCTGTCCTCGTCTCTGCCGCCGGGGCGGCCTTCTCGATGCGGCAAGACAGTGCCGCGCTGATTGCTTCGTCGAGCTCGTCGCGGAACTGCGCTGCCTCCGCGATCTCGAGCTGCGCCTGCACGCCGCGGACCTCGACGGACACGCCGCCGAAGTCGTCCGCCCACGTGTCGGCGATGGTCTCGGTCTTCGTCCTCGTCACGCCCATCAGGCAGCCGCCTCAGCGTCCGGAATCCAGTGCTCGCATTCGCGCTCCGTGGCCACCCAGCGGTAGTCCCGCAGGAGCGGCACATCGCCAACCGACCACTCGGTGTAGACGACGGGATCGCCGTACTCGCCGTCGAGGTCCGTGAGCGACGACGAGACGACCTTGTCGAGGTGCTCATCCCGGATGCGGTCGCTGGCGGGGCAGGAAACTTGCGTCCAGCCCGTGCGATCCGTCATGTTCTGCCCGGTCATGATCGTGTCCTGCTCGCCCATCAGGAGGCCTCCGCTCCGTCGAGTGGCACCGCACCGTGCGGCGACCACGTCCTGTCCCTGAGGCGCGCGAACTGGCCCTGCCAGATCAACGACACCTCCCCGTTCTCCCCATGCCGGTTCTTCGCCACCGCCACCGTCAGATCCGCCGGCGACTTCCGGTCGTACGACAGCAGCAGCACCACATCGGCGTCCTGCTCGATCGACCCCGACTCACGCAGGTCCGACAGGATCGGCACCCGCGACTTCCGCCCCTCGACGAGACGGTTCAGCTGCGACAGCGCGATGACCGGGACGCCGAGCTGCTTCGCGAGCTTCTTCAGCGACCGCGACAGCTCCGACACGAACTCCTGCCGCGACTGCTGCTGCGTCGCACCCTCGATGAGCTGCAGGTAGTCCACGACGACGCCGGCGAGTTGCCCGCGCCGCGCCACCGACCGAATGAACGCCCGCATCTCGGCGAGCGTCGTCGACCGATCGTCGATGAAGATCGGCGCGCCCTGCATCTTCTGCCTGGCGATCGCCACCCGCCGCCACTGCTCGTCGTTCAGCGTGTGGTTCCGCAGCGACTTCATGTGCACCTCACCGAACTGCGAGATCAGACGCAGCTGCAGCTCGTCCTCCGACATCTCGAGGGAGACGTAGACGACCATGCCGCGGCGGGCGAGCATCGTCGCCAGGTTCATCCCGAAGATGGTCTTCCCCTCGCCCGGCCGGGCCCCGATGACCACGAGGTTCCCGCCGGCGAGACCGCCGATCAACTTGTCCAGCGACTCGAAGCCCGTCGACATGAACTCCGGCTTCTCCTGCAGCCGGTCGATCGTCGCGCCGATGGTGTCCCCGACCGGGTGCACCTCGACGCGGGTGTTCTTCGCGACGACCTCGAGGGTCTGCTGCGCCTCATCGACGAGCTTCAGCGGGTCACCCTCGGTCGCGGCGCCCATCTGCGAGATCCGCAGACCGGCCTGCTGCAGCCGACGACGGATCGCCTTCTGCCGGACGATGTCCGCGTGGTACGACACGTTCGCCGTCGTCGCGACGAGGGACGTCAGCTGGAACAGGTACGCGTCGCCGCCCACCTGCTTGATGAGGCCCTTCTGCTCAAGCTCGTTGATCACCGCGATGGTGTCCGACGGTTCGTCCCGCTCCGCGAGGGTGGCGATCGCCCGGGCGATGTGCTCGTGCTTCGGGTGGTAGAAGTCCGCCGGCGTCAGGATGTCGAGGGCCGCCCAGATGGCGTCCCTGTCGAGGAGCATCGCGCCGACGACGGTCTGCTCGGCGAGCTGGTCGAACTGCTGCACGTCATCCACGGAGCATCACCGCCGACAGCCACTCCTCGTCGCCCTCGTGCTCGTCGAACTCCTCGACGGTCACACCGTGCAGCTCGCACCACGCCTGCTTCTGCTCAGCGAGCAGCTCGGCAGTCGCGTCGAGGCCCTGCACCTGCCGCGGCCGCCCGCACCGGTCCAGGACGTCCGCCGGCATCACCCACCGGTGCTCCTCGCGGTAGTGCTGCTGCACCGCCTCGAGCGCCTCATCGAGGTCCAGATGACCGACGAGCTGGTGCCAGGACCGTGCCGTCGCCTCGTTCAGCACCCGACCGTCAACGCCCTGAGCCCACAGCAGCAGCTGCGCCACTTCCGATACCAGCATGTCCGTCCTCCTCCTCTCGCAGACGCCGCACGAGCGCGACGCTCTCCGCCAGCCGTTCCTCACCGCGACCGCCGCGCGGCCCGGGCACCTCGTCTTCCCACCGCTCGCCGTTCAGCCACGTCGTCAGGTGCGGCACGTACTGCGGCTGCACCCACTTCGCGTAGGCGGCACCGTGCTGCTGGATCGCCAGCGCGAGGTCCTCCACGGACAGCCCTTCGCGCACCAGCCGCTCGAACTTCGCCCGAGCGCCCTTCTTCCCGGCCTTCCTCGGCCAGCACGTCCACGCCATGTCGAAGACGTCCTCGACGGTGTTCTTGTCTTCTTCTGTCTTCTGGGTCTGACTAGAAGGAACATCCCGCGAAATCGCGGGATCCTGTCCGCGATTCCGCGGAGTCCTGTCCGCGATTCCGCGGGCTCCATTCCGCGATTCCGCGGAGTCGACTCCGCGCGACTCCTGCACCACCGGCCGCCACGACTTCGTGCGGTCGTAGTTGCCACCGAGACGGTGCTCCGTTGACTCGACGAACCCACCCGTCCGGAGCGCTCGCAGCGCCCGATCGACCTGGTCCTCAGACAGCCCCACCTCGGCGCTGATCTGCGAACTCGACGCCGGCCACCACGCGACCTCGTCGCCGTCCAGGTAGCGGTGTGCGCCGTCCGCGCAGCGGAAGTGGATCCGCGTCCACACCAGCGCCTCGTTCGCGCCACCGAGGCGCTGCACCAGCGCCGCACGCACCATCACGAAGTCGTGGGCCGTGATCTCGTCCTTCGGCACTCCGCCCATCAGCTGTCCTCCTCTCGTTCGTCCATCTCGCCCGCCTCGATGCGGGTCCTCATGCCCTCCGCCATCGCAGCGACGAGCGGGTTCCGGTGCGCCTCCCACCGGGCCAGGTGCGCCAGCACCGCTGTCTCACTGAGCGCCATCAGCCGTCCTCGCAACCGCACGGCTTCTCGAGCCAGCACTCCGTGCAGATCGGCGCGGGGGCCGGGCACCGCGAGTGCTGCCAGAACCCGTCCGGCGTCATCTCGATCAGCTGGCCTCGGCGGATGACGTAGCCGCAGTCCGCGCAGTCCGTCTCGAACTGCGCCTCGAACGGCATCACGGCCACACCGCGGCCGGCGGATACACCGGCACCACCTGGCCGTCGTCGCGGAGCAGGACCAGCCCGTGCACCGCGTGCCGCACCTCGACCAGCTCCGGATCGTCGTGGCCGCCGATCTTGATGCCCCGCCGGACTGCTTCCGCCTGCATGGCCGGGTCCGACTCGATCTCGCCGTTAATCGACGACTCCAGCCAGACGACGTTCGACAGCCGGTGCTTCGACCGACGGCCGCCCATGCCTCCCTGCCGGTGCTGCGGCACGAGAGTGTCCGACTCGTTGCCCGTCCACGCCGACCGTCGCCCGTCACGTGCCTCGAGGGCCGCGAGGAGCGGCGCCGGCGTCTGCGAGCTCATGCCGCCACGGTCTTCGGGTCCAGCGACACCGTCAGCTCATGCAGCGCGACCGGGTCGCGGTACAGACCGGCACGGATGGCGGCCAGCACCTCGTCGAGCGCCCTCCGCCCCGCCCCGTTGCCTGCAGGGCTGAAGGTCTGGCACGGCGGCGACGCGATGAGGAGGTCGTACCGCCCGACGCCGTAGACACCGAAGAGGCCGTCCCACACGTCGCCGTAGACGGTCTCGAACCCCGCCCGATCTCGTGCCGCGATGACCGTCTTCGCGTTGTCAACGCCGCGGTCCGTGATGCCCAGAGCGCGGCAAGCGAGGGACCAACCGATTCCTGCGAACAGGTCGAAGGCGATCATGAGGCGGCCTTCCGCTGCTCGTCGAGGCGACGCTGCCAGCCGTGCGCCGGCAGCAGCAGGCGCTTCCGCCGCTTCGCCACCGACGAGTGACTGATCCCGAGCTCCGCCGCGATCTCGTGGTCCGTCATGCCCTTCTCGTTGAGCTTCAGCACCTGCTCATCGACACTGCCTTCGGCAGCGCGCGGAGTGGTCGTCGGCGGCACGTAGGTCCGCAGCACCTCACGGATCACCACCGCCACCGACGTCCGCTCAGCGTCAGCGACCTGCCGCAGCGTCTTGAACACCGCGTTCGGCACGGACACCCGGACGAAGACGTCGTAGTCGCTCATCGCCGCACCTCGACCCGGACCGTCGAGTCCACCGTCAGGACCCGCGCCCGGCCACCGGTGGCCGGCTCGAACGTGAACGTCGTCACCGTGCGCCCCGTGACCGACCCGTCATGCGAGATCGCGATCACACGACCCTCGAACGGCGCGTCCAGACCGGACTCCGGCACCGCCACGGTCTTGCCGTACACGCCGGCGTTCAGCGCACCCGCCATCACCTTCGGCGTCGGCGTCGCACCACACCGGGTGCAGAACTTCATCCCGCCGTCGGGGTGGATCACCGGGACGACGTACGCGCCCCCGATGAGCTCGCACCCGCGGACGTGCACCACGTCACCGCGACGCACCAGCATCGTGTTCTCAGCCATCAGCTCGCTCCCGTGTAGCCCTGTGCGTGCATCCGGTCAGCAGCCCGCTGATCCGCACGCGACGTCCTGTGGTTCTCACCGGCAGCCGCGAACGCATCAAGCAGCTTCCGGAGGAACTGGTCCCGCTTCTCAGCGAGGAGGAACGCGAGCTTCAGCTCGTACCCCTTGTCCGACGCGCGAGCCATCTGCTCAGCCAGCGTCCGAGCGACCTTGTCGGCGCCCATCACCAGCCGCACCGTCTCCCGGTCGATGTACGCCTCGTAGTCCGTCCTGGCAGTCGCGTACGCCTCACCAGCGGTCTGCAGCGCAGCGACGACCTCGAAGCGCATGGCAGCGAGCTGGTCCCCGTACGCGCCGAGCAGCGTCCGCCCGACCGCGTTCACAAGGGCGACGTGCAGCCGGTCGTCCGGGTCCGGCCGGTGGATGCCGACCGAGGCCAAGACGTTCGTGATCCGCGAGTCCAGCGGCGGCCGCTCCACGACCTCGCCCGTCGCGACATCCACCGCGCTCACGACCAGCCCGCCAAGCTGGCGAAGGCAGCCGCTGCGCCTGCGGATAACGCCGCGACCAGCACGAGGGCCACGAAGAAGGGCACCCAGAGCACGGCCTCGACCTCGTCGAACGCGTTTCTCACCAGGGTGCAAAGCGCGCCCAAGCTGGCTGCCGAGGTGAGCACGACGAACACGACCGCCCAGAACGTCGCCGCGATCATCGGTCGTACCCGCCGGCGCTCGGCGTCTCGTCGACCTCCGTGCCCTCGAGCACACCGTCGACCGTCTCCACCTCGTCCTCCGACTGCGGCACCTCCGCCGTCGCCCAGTCCGTCGTCGCCTCCGCCGACTGCTGCTCCGCCCACTCCGGCTCCGCCGCCTTCACCGGCTCCGCCAACGCCACCAGACGAGCACCGATCGCCGCCTGCAGCTCACCCGACCGCTCCTGCTTCGGGATCCGACGCCACAACGCATTCGCCTCGTCCTTCGACGACACCGCCGCGGCCTCCGCGAACCAGTCCGTCGGCGCCACCTGCGGCTCCTCCACGAGCGCCGGCTGCTCCTGCACCACCGGCGTCTGCTGCGGACGCCCGGACTGCGCCTGGTCCATCTCCTCCGTCGAGTACAGACCCGACAGGTCCTGCGGGAATGCCTTCCGCAGCGCCAGCATCTCGGCGCACTTCCCGAGCATCAGCGCCGGCATCTTCCGCCACATCGGACCGCCAGCGTTGTACGCGTCCAGCGTCGCCACCGCGTACAGCGGCTCCACGAACCCCTCACGGTGCACACCCACACGGGCCGCCTTCGGGGCGTCGCTCGCGAGCCACACGTCCACCCACGTCACACCGTCAGCCGTCCACTGCACCGCCGTCTGCCCGCGGTACTGCCCGGTCCGCTCAGCGACCAGACGAGCACCGTCGATCGATACTTGCGTGCCCCACTTGCCGCCACGCTCGATGCAGTAGATCTGCCGCGCGATCGGGTCCAGCCCGGTCCGCTGCGCGTGCATCAGGAACGCCTCGACCACCGGACGCGGCGCCAGCCGTCGTGCTGCCGGTGGGCCCGTCACCAGGCCGGCCGCCTCGACGAGCGCCGCCTCGGACGCCGTCCACTTCGTCTCGTCTCCCGTCGACGGGAGCGCCGCCACTGCGGTCATGCTGCGACCCCCAGCGTCGTCGCGGTCTTGCACGGCCACACCGTCGACGCGTGGTACATCTCCGGGTCGACCTCAGCGGTCAGCCCGTAGCACTCCGCGCACACCCAGAACGTCTCCGACGGGCACTCGTCGTCGTGCTCGCAGTCGCCCTGGTAGCACTCCCACGCGATGCCCTCCACCTCCTGCGGCTTGTGCAGCTCGCGGACGTCCTTGGCGTCCTTGATCAGTTCGGGCAGGTTGCGGACCGGGTAGCCCGGCACCGTCTTCTTCTCGGCCTCAGCCATCACTTCGTCTCCTTCGTCCCGCGCGCCGCGGTGACCCGCAGCGCTGCCTTCTTCACCACGACCTGCTCCACACCCGTCTGCCGGATGTGCTCCGCCTCGAACGCCTCGACCGCCAACCGCTCACGCTTCAACGCCGACTCCGCCTGGTCGAAGTCGTCCTCCGCCAGCTGCAGCCGCTCGTACAGCCCCGCCGGACGAGCCGCCTCCGCCGCCACCCGATCGATGCCGAACACCGGCTTCTCCTCGACGACCGCCGGCGTGAACGACACACGAGCCAGCGGCGACTCCTGCACCACCGCCTCCCCCGCATCCAGCCGCTCGAACATCGCCCGGTACGCCGGCTCCTTCAGCCCCTTCGCCTCCTTCTCGAGGTCGAGCCCGCGGAGGTAGTTCACCGCGAGCGTGTCCAGCTCCTCGTCGATCACCGGCTCGTCGCCAGCACGCGCAGCAGCCAGCGCTGCGTCGAGCCGCTCGAGGAACTGGTCCGCGAGGACGACGAGCTCCGCGAACAGGTCCGCGTCGAACTCGACCCACGCCGTCGGGACAAACAGGTCCAGCGGCTCCGGCTCCTCGTACCGGCCACCGCGCGGAAGCCAGTCGCCGTCGTGCTGCTCCCACGCGTACAGCGACCGGGCGGCGCCGAGGATGCCCGTCGTCCAGCACTGCTGGATCGCGTAGCCCTTCTTCCGGTACGCGGCCGTGCCCGGAGCGATGTCGACGCCGGACGTCTTGATCTCCGCCACCTCGAGCACGTCACCGTCGTCATCGGCGACCGCACGCACACCGTCGGGCGACGCGAGGTACCGCGGGTTCGATGCCGAGCTGAAGACGCGCGACTCCGGCAGCATCCCGAAGGACTCCTGCAGCTGCGCCGCGATGATCGGCTCCCGCGTCTTGCCCCACTCGATGAACTTGTTTCCGATGGTCGACCCGGCGGCGGCCGCCTCGAGCTCGTCCTGCGACGTCGCCAGCAGGAACGTCAGTTTCTCCCGGATGATCTGCTCATCGCTTTTCCCGCCGAGCCCGTGGGCCCGCAGGTAGAGGTCGCGGATCTCCGTCGCCGTGACACCGCCGGCCCGGTTGAGGAGCCATGCCGGGCGGTCGGTGTCCGGAGCGCCGGCCCGCGCCTCGAGGTCAACGGGCAGCGACGTCCGCACCGCGGGGCTCACTGGTCACCGCCGAACGGGCTCGCCAGCGCGTCGTCGAGTGACGCGTCCGGGTCCTCGTCGTCCGCCGGCGCCTGCTCGGCGTCGAAGATGCCGAGCGTCTCGTTCCCCGTCCGCACCTGGTACGCCTGCTGCTGCAGCCGCTGCGCCGACAGCGCCAGGTCGTCAGCGAGCGGCTCGATGTGCACGGCCTTCACCAGCGTCGACGAACCATCCGCGTTGTCACGGTGCTCGATGACCTCGTACGTGACGATCGCCGTCACCTTGTGCCCCAGCTGCGCGTGAGCCAGCGCACCGTCGACGTCCACCTCCTGCAGGCCGTCCCGCGTCTCCTCGAGCTTCCGCTTCATGATCTGCACGCTCACGACGCGCTCCCTTCGTTGATGGGCCAGGACACTGCGCCCATGGCCTCGATCTGCTGCTTGCTCGGCTCCCCGTCGATCGGTGAGCCGAAGGACCGCGCACCCATCGCCGCGAGGGCGAGAGCGTCGGCCACGTTGTGGTCCCGGATCGTCAGATCGGGATGACGGGCCCGCATCGACGCGAGCACCGCCCGCTTCTGCGCCTTGCCGTCGTTGGCGGCGTACTTCGCCCGAGTCCGGGGCGACACGATGACGACGACGTGACCGCACGCGAGGAGCGGGCCGCGGACCATCCACCGCTGCGCGTGCCGCTCGTCCGGCTTCCCGAACCGAGAACCCCACGACGGCCCCTCGAGGACGACGAGCGCCCCCGCCGGCACCTGGCGGAGCGTCCGCTCTGCGGTCGACTCGATGCGGCGCCACGACTGCAGCGGGTCGTCCGACGCAGCTGCATCGACCCGTTCGAGCGACACCTGCCCGTCTCGGATCACCGCGACCCCTGTGCTCGCCAGAGACAGGTCCAGGCCGACGACGATCACGAGCCGCACCGCAGGTGGATCCACGTCCACCGCAACGGCACCAGCCCGACCGTGTTGCACGCCGAGCACGCCTGTGGACGCTGCCTATCCGCGATCTCTGCGCCGTGCTCCGCGCAGACGAAGGACACCGCGCCGCAGTGGTTGCACCGCATCGCCCACTCCGACGGCTTCGCGCACCGCTCGACGTGATCCGGCGTCCGCCGCGTCCGCTTCTCGCACTGCGGGTACTCCGCCAACGCGATCTGCAGGTGCACCGGCAGCTCCACGGCGCTCACCGCGCGTCCCCCTCACACACGGCGAGGTGGGCCCTGAAGAGCTCGAAGCCGCCGGACCGGGTGCGTGCTGCACCGATGTCCTGCCCGCACATCTCGCAAGTGCAGAGCGCCCAGGTGCTCACGACGTCATCCGCTCGTCGGCGGCGATGATCGCCTCGGCGATCGGAACGAAGGCTGCGGCCACAGCACCTCCGGGGAAGAGCTCGATGACGGTGAGCGCCTTGGCGAAAGCCCCGTCGAGCGCATCCCACAGCGCCGGGTTGCCTGCGGTGCCAACGATCAGGGCGGCATCGGCGCGCGTCATCCCTCCGCTGGCGACCGTGATGATCGTCGGCGCGTCGAAGTCCTCATCCGCCATGACGAGGCGGCACTCGCCGGTTTCGGGCATCTCTTCGACTGCCCATGGCCTCGGCGTCGTGCCCTCAGCCCACTTCGCGAGGACGTCGCGGGCCTGCTGGATGTCGGCGCTCATCGGACACCTCGCGGCGGCGTCAGCATCGCGACCGCACCGATCAGCACCGACACGACCACCAGGAGCAGCAGGCCGCCAGCGATCGGGACCTCCACCACCCACGAGATCAAGGCGACGACGATCGCGAACAGGAACCACGGAGCACCGCGGAGGAACGTCCGCTGCCCCTCCGTCGTCCCGGTGATCGGGACCGGCAGCGTCGAGTCGAGAGGGACCTCGACGACGGACCGCTCGCCGAGCTCGTTGCGGATCGTGAGCACGACCTGGTCGTGCACCTGAGTGGTGGAGTGGACGCGCCAGATGCGGCCGTCGCCGTCGAAGATCAGCTCGTCCGAGCAGATCAGCGCAGCGAGCTTCCGGCCGGCTGCAGGCATGGAGGTACCACGGAACATGTCGTTGCCCCTTCGGGGTGAGAGAAGTGATCCCGCCGGGCTGTCGGTAGCCGGGCGGCAGAAGATCAGAGAGGGAGGATCAGGCGGAGCGCCGGATCGGCGTCACGTTCGAGTGACGGTGGATGCAGAGCGTTCCCCGCATCCAGGCGTCGAGGCATGCAGCCTCGATGCGCCACGAGGCGTTCTTGCGGCGCTGCACACCATGGAGCTGTCCGGAG